>Ga0316232_1001348_pt1 | contig 30615 bp, 30 predicted proteins | sample TBHtaG_FD_206006 | JGI IMG/M metagenome (GOLD analysis project Ga0316232, IMG submission 206006) | Freshwater microbial communities from Trout Bog Lake, Wisconsin, USA - TBH18025_13 | ecosystem: Environmental > Aquatic > Freshwater > Lake > Hypolimnion/Profundal zone | place: USA: Wisconsin... | reverse complement strand
GGGCCAGGGCTTCGCGCTGGGCGGCGAGATCGGGCCCACCACCTCGTACCTGCTGGAAGCCGCACCGCCGGAGCGCCGTGGTGTCTATGTCTCGCTGCAGAACGCGACCCAGTATTTCGCCGTGCTATGCGTCGGGATCGTGGGCATGATCCTGACCCAGCTCCTGTCGCCGGAGAATTTCGGCACCTATGGCTGGCGCATCGCGATGCTGCTGGGCGCCAGCGTGGTGCCTTTCGCGCTGGTGATGCGCCGCCGCCTGCCCGAAACGCTGCGCGAACACGCCGCCGTGCCCACGCCGCCCTTGCGGGTCTATCTGCTGGGCCTGGTGCTGATCGCGGCGATGAGCATCTCCACCTATTGCATGAACTATATCGCCACCTATGCCACGCGCACGCTGGGGCTGCCGCCCGAGGCCGCCTTCATCGCCACGGCGACGGGCGGCGGCTGCGGCATGATCGGCGCGTTGTGCGGCGGGGCACTGAGCGACAGGTTCGGCCGCAAGGCCGTGATGATGAGCGGCTCGCTGGCCCTGCTGCTACTGACCATGCCCTGCTTCATGGCGATGCTGGCCTGGCGCACCGTGCCGGTGCTGGTCGCCAGCACCGCCGTTCTGGCCTTCTTCATCGGCTTCTTTCCGCCCGCCGCGGTGGCCAGCGTCACCGAAGGGTTTCCGGCCGCGCGCCGCGCCGGTTCGCTGGGCCTGGTCTATGCGCTGGGCGTGGCGATCTTCGGCGGCTCGGCACAATATGTCGTCACCTGGCTGATGAAGGTCACCGGTTCGGACATGGCCCCGGCCTGGTACACCAGCGCCGCGATCGCGGTGGGCATTGTCGGTATCGTGCTGGTGCGCGAAACCGCGCCGCGCAGGCTGCGCGCCCTCGGCCTGCCGTCTCAGGAATAGACGCGCGCGCTTTCGTGCCAGCGGCGCAGAACGACCCATTCCAGCAGCGACAAAGCGGCGAAGAACAGGATGCCGGTCAGCGCCAACAGCGCCAGCGCCGCGAACAGCGTGGCGATCTCCAGCCGGTTGCCGCTTTCGACGATGCGCCAGGCCAGCCCCGAGGCCGTGCCCGAACCGGCGGCGAATTCGGCGGTGACTTCGCCGATCAGGGCGATGACGCCGCCCACCTTCATGCCGGTAAGCAGCGCGGGCAGGGCCGCCGGCATCCGCACCGTCACCAGCGTCTGCCAGCGTGTCGCGCCATAGAGCCGCGTCAGGTCGATCAGGTTGAAGTCGGTGGATTTCAGGCCCTGCACCGCGTTGGAGAGAATGGGGAAGAAGGCGATCATGCCCGCGATCAGCGCCAGCGCCCGGTCGATATGCTCGAATCCGATCCAGATCAGGATCAGCGGCGCAATGGCGACCACCGGCGTCACCTGCAGGATGACGGCATAGGGATAAAGTGCCCGTTCGGCCAGGCGGCTTTGGCTGAACAGGATTGCCAGCGCGATGGCGGCGATGAGGGCGCCGGCGAAACCCTGCAGCGTGACGGCGATGGTGACCAGCATCGAGGCCGAGAGGCTGGACCAGTTCGCGATCAGCGCCGCCAGGATGGCGCTGGGCGCGGGCAGGATATAGGGCGGGATCTGGCGCGCGGCCACGATCCCTTCCCACAGCCCCAGCACGGCCAGGGCGACGGCAAGCGGGAAGAAAATGTCCAACAGTTTTTTCATGCCGCACCGCCCAGGGCATCCGAGACGCGGCGCTGGCAGTCGAGGAACAGCGGACTGAGGCGGAAGCCCGGCGCGCGTTCGCCTTGCTGCGGCAGGGCGATGTCGTCGGCCAGACGGCCGGGGCGGGGCGTCAGCACCAGCACGCGCTCCGACAAGTAGCAGCTTTCCGCCACGCTGTGGGTGACGAAGAGGATGGTCAGGCCGTCTTCCCGCCACAGCCGCAGCAGGTCGTCATTGAGGGCGGTGCGGGTGATTTCGTCCAGGGCGGCGAAGGGCTCGTCCAGCAGCAGCAGTTTCGGTCTGGCGGCCCCGGAAAAGGAACACAAGGCGCGGGCGATGGAAACGCGCATCTTCATGCCGCCGGACAGTTCGCGCGGCAGGGCTTGCTCGAAGCCTTTCAGGCCCACCCGCGCCAGTGCAGCTTGCGCGCGCGCATTGGCGTCACCGCGCTTCACATGCTGCAGATCCAGCGGCAGGCGGGCGTTGGTCAGCGCATCGGCCCACGGCATCAAGGTCGGTTCCTGAAAGACGAAGCCCATCTGCGGCGTGGCCGGCAGAAAGGTCACCGCGCCGCCATCGGGCGCCAGCAAACCGGCGATCAGCCGCAGCGCCGTGGACTTGCCGCAACCGGACGGGCCCAGCAGGGAAACGAAATCGCCGTCATTCAACGCGAAGGAGAGATCGGCCAGTGCTTCGACGCCGTTGGGGAAGCGTTTGGCGAGGTGGTCGGCAATGAGCAGCACTATTGAAAATTCTGCACGGTCTGGCGGATGAAGCGCAGGTCGAAGGCTTTCTTGTAGTCCAGCCCCTTGGGATAGAGGCCTTCCGACGCCATGGTGTCGTAGAAAACCTGCCAGCGCCGTTCGGTCATGCTGCCCAGGCCGAAATCCAGCCCGTCCTTCGACAGCACCAGATTGTATTGCTTCATCTTGGCGATGGACTGGGCGATGATCGCGTCGGTCATGTCGGGGTTGGCTTGGCGGATCAGGGTGTTCGCCTTGGCGTTGTTGCCATTGAGGTAATGCAGCCAGCCATCGCGGGTGGCGTTGACGAAGTCCTGCACCGCCTTGGGGTTGGTATCGATCCATTTCTGCGGCACCAGCACCATGTTGGCATAGCCGGGATAGCCGTAATCGGCGAGCAGGAAGACTTTCGGCTTCCAGTGCGCTTGGCTTTCCACGGTGAAAGGCTCGCTGGTGAGATAGCCTTCCTGGATGGCGTTGGGATCGACGATGAAGGGTGCCAGGTTGAAGCTGTATTTGCGGATCTGGGAATCGGTGAAACCGAACTTGGCCTTCAGCCAGGGCCAGAAGGCGGTCATCGAGGCGGCGGAAATCAGCACCGGCTTGCCCTTCATGTCGGCCAGCGTATTGATGTCGCGGCGCGGATGGCTCATCAGCACCTGCGGGTCTTTCTGGAACACCGCCATCACCGCTTTCAGCGGCAAGCCCTGGCGGACGATGTTCATGGCGATGAAGCTGTTGGAGCCCATGCCGAAATCGGCGGCGCCGCCGACCAGCAGCTGCGGCACGTTCACGTCGGGGCCGCCCTGCACGATCTTCACGTCCAGGCCGCGCTTGGCGTAGAGCCCTTCGGCCAGCGCCTGGTAGAAGCCGCCATGCTCGGCCTGGGCCTTCCAGTCGGTGACGAACGTGATCTTGGTGGCGGCGCCGGCTTCTGAACTCAGAAGTAGGGGCGCTGCAAATCCGATGGCCAGGGCCAGGGCGAGAAGGGCGCGTTTCATGCCCGCCTTATAGCATGAAAATTCTACGGATAAGGCGCGTCCTCACGCCGTCGTGGCGGCGGCGGTGGTGGCGGATCGCTGCTGTCGTCATCACCGAACAGAAAGCCCAGCAGGCCGCCCCGGCGGCGGCGCGGCACGCTCGGCTGCTGGTCGGCCGGATGGCCGTCCGCGGCCTGTTCCTGGGGTGCGCTGAAGCTGGGCATCAGGCCCCTGATCCCCGCCATGGATTCGTCGTCATGCAGCGCGCCCGGATCGGACGCGGTGAGCAGAAGCGGCTCGCGCGCTTCCTGCGGCGGTGAACGGTCCAGCCCCTTGGCCGGCAGGCCCTTTTCCGCCACCAGCATCACGTCCTTCCAGATCGTCGCGGGCAGGGTGCCGCCGGTGATGCCGCGGGTGGGCGAATTGTCGTCATTGCCGACCCAGACGCTGGTGACATAGTCGGTGGTGAAGCCGACGAACCAGGCATCGTGGCTATCCTGGGTGGTGCCGGTCTTGCCGCCCGACTCCCGGCCCGGCAGGCGCGAGCTGTTGCCGGTGCCGAACACCACCACATTCCACAGCATCGCCAGCATGTCGCGGTTGACCACGGCGTCGATGACGCGGCGCGGGCTTGGCGCGTCGCGCTTATAGTAGGTCACCGTGCCGCCGCTGCCATCGACCTGGGTGACGAAGTAGGGCGTCACCGCGAAGCCGCCATTGGCGAAGCTGGCATAGGCGGATGTGAGTTCGATCGGCGTCACTTCGGCGGTGCCTAGCGCCAGGCTGGCATTGTTGGCCAGAGGCGAGGTGATGCCCAGCCGCTTGGCGGCGGCGACCACCTTGGCGATGCCGACTTCCTGGGCCAAGTTGACGGTGATGGTGTTGACCGAATGGGCCAGGGCGTCGGCCAGGGTCAGGGTGCCATATTCATTGTTGCCGAAATTGGCGGGCTTGTAGCCATCGATGTCCACCGGCACGTCATCGCGCGTGTCCCAGGGCGAGATGCCCTCTTCCAGCGCCGCCAGATAGACGAAGGGTTTGAAGGCGCTGCCGGGCTGGCGCCGGGCCTGGGTGGCGCGGTTGAAGACCGAGGAGGTGTAGTCAATGCCGCCGATCAGCGCCGCCACGGCGCCGTCGGGATGCATCATCACCACCGCCGCCTCGCTGACCTTCAGGCGCTTGCCGTTCTTGTTGATGGCATGCAGGGCGGCAAGACGCGCTGCTTCCTGCAGCGCCGGTTCCAGCGTGGTGTGCACGATCAGGTCGCCCGTGGCCTTGGGGCCTGCATCGCGCTTGGCCTCGTCGGCGGCGGTGTCGAGGAAATAGTTGCGCGCGTCCATGCCGGCGCGGTCGATGACGATGGCGGGATGGGCCCGCGCCTCCGCCGCCTGCGCCTCGGTGATGGCGCCGGTGCTTACCATCGCGTCCAGCACCCAGGTGGCGCGCTGTTGCGCCGCCAGCAGGTCGCGGCGGGGCGAGAAGACCGAGGGCGCCCGTGTCAGCGTCGCCAGCATCGCGGCCTGCGCCAGCGTCAGGTTGCGGGCGGAGACGCCGAAATAGACGCGCGCCGCGCCATCGACGCCATAGGCGCCGCTGCCGAGATAGAGGCGGTTGAGATACAGCTCCAGAATCTGCTTCTTGCTGAGCGACTCTTCCAGGCCCGCCGCGTCGACAAGCTCATTGAGCTTGCGCGACATGGTGCGCTCCTGCTGGGTGTAGACGATCTTGGCGGTCTGCTGGCTGATGGTGCTGCCGCCCGCCACCCAGTGACCGGCGCGCAGGTCGCGCAGCAGGGCGCGCGCCAGGCCCACCGGATCGATGCCGTTGTGGGAATAGAAGCGGCGGTCCTCCATGGCGATGAAGGCGGCGGGCAGGTAGGCCGGCATTTCCTCCAGCTTCAGCCGCTCGCCCACCACGGCGCCGCGATGACCGACATCGTTGCCCGCCGCATCCAGGAAGGTGAAGGCGATGGGCCGGTTGACGGCATAGAGATCGAGCTTGGGGTCGAGCCGGGGTGCGAACAGGCCGAGAAACTGCGGCAGCAGGTAGAGCAGGGCCAGCGGCACGGTGAGCATGACCATGGCGCGGGCGAACCAGGGCGCAAAAGGCTGGCCGATCTGCATCCAATGGCGCAGGCGGGCCTTCATCTGGTCGATCCCGTCGTCGGACATGGTGGGGATAGAGCACTGAATTTTGCGGCAGTTTCAAGGCCCTTGGCGTGGACAGAAAAGGGAAATCGCGTCAGGCGGTTGACCGGCGCGCGGCCGTTCCTTACACAAGCGCCATCCCCGAAATTGCGACTGACGCGGTGCTGTCCCGGCGCGCCGGTTTGTTTTCTGGTTCCCCCCTCTGATGCAGCGCGGGTTTGCCCTCGGCAAGCACCTCGCTGCGCCATCTCCCCCCGCTGGTCGCGGGGGGGCGGGAGAGAGCCGGTGCCAGGCGGATGGTCACCCGGCGGCTGACGTTGCCGGGCTCGTGCTTAACTTTCTGCAGGACATGGAACATGCCGCACACGGCCGATGCCGCCGCGGCGGCGTTCGATTCCGAATGGCTGGACAAGATGGTGAACAAACTGAAAGCCGAACTGGAGGCCCAGCTCGAACAGGCCGCCAACAGTACGCGGAAGAGAAGCAGCGCCGCCACCCGTGCCGCCGACGCCTGTACGCTGGCATCGCTGGAACGGACGCTGGAAAAGCTGGCGCAGATGGAACAGTCCCGCGCCCTGGTGCGTGAAACCAAGATCAACAAACAGGGCGCCCGCGATGCGCTGGAACGCCGCCTCGATAAACTCGCTGCCGCCGGACAGAAGAAGCCAACTGCTTGACGGACTGGATGAGGCCGAAGTGGCGCTCCTGCTGCGCCATTGGCCTTTCTGGGCGCGACAATCGCAACTGGCGCCCGCCGGCGATTGGCGCATCTGGCTGTTCCTGGGCGGACGCGGCGCCGGCAAGACGCGGGCGGGCGCCGAATGGATCGCCGCGCGCGTGGGCTGCGGCAAGGCGCGGCGCATCGGCCTGATCGGGGCGACGGCGCGCGATGCGCGCCAGGTGATGGTGGAAGGGGAATCCGGCTTGTTGGCCGTGGCGGAGGGCGTCACGTTCCAGCCCTCCAACAAGCTGATGCGCTGGCCCGGCGGCGCGCAGGCGCGGCTGTTGTCGGCGGCGGACCCGGATTCGTTTCGTGGGCATCAGTTCGACTGCCTGTGGGGCGATGAATTCGCCAAATGGGATGCGCCGCAGACGGCGCTGGACATGGCGTTGATGGGACTGCGGCTTGGGGACGACCCTCGGATGCTGCTGACCACCACGCCCCGCGCGGTTCCGGCCTTGCGGGCGCTGTTGTCGGCGCCCGATGTCGTGGTGACGCGCAGCCCCACGGCAGACAATGCGGGCAACCTGGCCCCGGGGTTCATCGAATACCTGAATGCGCGCTATGCCGGCACAAGGCTGGGACGCCAGGAACTGGAGGGCGCCGTTATCGCCGATAATGAACAGGCACTGTGGAAACGCGCCTGGATTGAAGAGGCGCGGTTGCGAATGGCGCCGTTCCTGCCACGTGTCGTGGTGGCGGTTGATCCCCCGGCCAGCGCGAGTGGAGACGCATGCGGCATCGTGGTGGCGGGGCGCGACCTGGAAGGCCATGGCCATGTGCTGGCCGACCGCTCGGCGAGCGGCCTGTCGCCCGCCGCCTGGGCGGCGCGGGCGGCGCAGGCTTACGAGGATTTCCAGGCCGACGCGATCATCGCCGAAGCCAACCAGGGCGGCGAGATGGTGCGGGCGGTGCTGGCGCAGGCCGGCGCGCATTTGCCGATCAGGCTGGTGCATGCCTCGCGCGGCAAGCTGGCGCGGGCGGCGCCGGCGGCGGCGCTGTATGAGCAGGGCCGGGTGCATCACATCGGCGCCTTTGCCGAACTGGAGGACCAGATGTGCCAGTATGACGGCAGTGGGGGCAAAAGTCCCGACCGCATGGACGCGCTGGTCTGGGCGCTGGCCGACCTGTTCGGGGCGCGACCGCGCGATCCGAAGATCAGGTCGGTTTGATGTAACCCGCGCCGGGTGAGGCATAGGCCGCCATTTCGGCAAACAAGGCGGAGAGCTTGACCAGGTCGTCGCGCTGGAATTCCAGCGGCAGTTCGGCGCCGCTTTCCAGCACGATCATCAGGCCGGCATTGCCATTGTCGCGCATCTGGGTGCGCACGCCCGCCACGGTGACGGGCTGCACCACCGGGTTGGCGCCTGCGGGCAATGCCGTCTGGATGCGGCCGAGATAGGCGGATGCCGCGGCGATGGCCAGGCCCGCGCAATGGGCCGAAAGCTCGATGGCGTATTTTTTCTTGTCGGTGCCCAGGAACAGGAGCTTGACGGCGCCGGCATGGGTGTCGGCGTCGGCGCCAAGCACATATTCGAACCGCGGCGCGGTCATCCTGGTGGCGGGTTTGGCGGCGGCGGTCATTGTGATTCTCCCGGACCGCCACGATAGCGCGGAACGGCTTTTCAAGGAATGAACCCCATGTTTGATCTTTTTCGCGCCTTTCGCGGCGTGCCGGAGCGCAAGTCGGGCTCCGGCCTTCTGGCCTTGAGCCTGGGCGCGGCCGCCCGCTGGGGCGGGCGCGATACCACCGCCCTGGCCCGCACCGGGGTGATGCGGAACGCCGTCGCCTATGCCTGCATCGCCAAGATCGCATCGGCGGCGGCCTCGGTGCCGTGGCTGCTCTATGACGGCGCGACGGAGCTGGAGAGCCATCCGCTGCTGACGTTGCTGGCGCGGCCCAATGCCCGCGAAGACGGCGCCAGCCTGTTCGAGCGCTGGTACGCCTTTCTGCAAAGCGCCGGCAACGCCTATCTGGAAGCGGTGACGTTGGACGGCACACCGCGCGAACTGCATGTGCTGCGGCCCGACCGCGTGACGGTGGTGCCGGGGGCGCGGGGCTGGCCGGCGGCTTACGACTACACCGTCGATGTCGATGGCCGCGCCACCCGCATCGGTCACGATGCCACCGGCTTCCTGCCGGTGCTGCATCTGTCGCTGTTTCATCCGCTGGACGATTATTACGGCCTGTCGCCCCTGGCCGTGGCCGCGACGGCGGTCGAGGTTCACAATGCCGGCGCGGCCTGGAGCAAGGCGCTGCTGGACAATGCCGCCCGCCCTTCCGGCGCACTTATATATAAGGGAGCCGATGGCGGCCTGAGCGCGGAACAGTTCGGCCGCCTGAAGCGCGAACTGGAAGACGCCTATCAGGGCAGCGCCAATGCCGGCCGTCCGATGGTGCTGGAAGGCGGGCTGGACTGGAAGGCGATGAGTTATGCCCCGTCCGACATGGACTTCGCCGCCACCCGTGCCCAGGCGGCGCGCGAGATCGCCCTGGCCTTCGGTGTGCCGCCCATGCTGTTGGGCCTGCCCGGCGACAACACCTATGCCAACTATGCCGAAGCCAATCTGAATTTCTGGCGCCAGACGGTGCTGCCGCTGGTGGGGCGCAGTGCCGCCGCCCTGACGCGCTGGCTGGCGCCACGCTTCGGTGACGGCTTGCGGATCGGCTTCGACGCCGACGCGGTGGACGCCCTGGTCGAAGCGCGCGAGACGCTTTGGGACAAGCTGAACGCGGCGGATTTCCTCACCATCAACGAGAAGCGGGCGGCGGCGGGGTATGGCCCGGTGGAAGGCGGGGATGTGTGACCGCAAGAAGCTGGCAGCGAAAACTTTTCCGATAGTTCATGACAAGAACGAACATGTTTGCCGTTGGTGCGCGCCGATACGGTCCGGGGGATGGAAGAGCTTGTTCCGGGGCGCGCGTGCGGCGCCTGCAATCTGTGTTGCGTTGTCCCGGTGATCGACAGTCCGGAGCTGACCAAGCTTTCGGGTTCGGTCTGCCGCCATTCCAAGGCGGGATGCGATATCTATGAGACGCGGCCTGGCGTCTGCCGCCGTTTCTTCTGCGGCTGGCGGCGCACTACGCTCATTCCCGAAGGCTGGCGGCCCGATATCGCCGGTGTGTTCGCCACCCTGGGAACCGACGATGTGCCGCCGCAATTCGGCGGCGCGGTGGGCATCACCCTGACGCTGGTCGGCAATCCGCTGAAGACCGTGCGCCAGCCCTGGTTCGTGGATTATGTCGCCGGCGCCGTTGCCGACGGCATCCCGCTTTTCCTGGCGCTGCCCGGACCAAAGGGAATGCAGGCGGCGATGCTGTTGCTGAACGGGCCCGAGATGGATGCGGCGGCCACCCGGGCCCGCGCCGCGGTGAAAGATTTGCTGGAGCGCGCCCTGAAGCGGCTCTCGGCGCACGACTTCGTTCCCCATGCGATGGCGCATGACGGCGCCGATGTGAGCAGCTGATGGCTTTGACGGACACCTTCCAGGCGCGAAGCGCGCCGGAGAAAAAAATTCCAGCCGCCCTTGTGGCGGCTTTTTTGTTGCAGACGGCGGGGGCGCTGTTCTGGGCCGGGTCGGCCGCCGAACGCATCGCCACGCTGGAGCGCACCGTGGCGTCAGACCGCGCTGCGATCGAACAGGTGGCGGTGGTGGCCGAACAGGTGCGCACCATCAAGGAAAGCGTGGAGCGGATCGAGACGAAACTGGATCGGCCCACACGGTAACGAAGTCGGCCTCCCGCTTTCGCGGGAATGACAAAGAAAAATCAGCACATGACAGTTCAGATCGCTTACGCGCGGCGTCCGCTCGCGCGCCGCAACATCTTTGCCGGGTTGACGCCGCTGGGCCGCGACGAATTCGAGGGCTATGCCTCGCTGTTCGGGGTGCGCGACGGCGCCGGCGACATGGTGGCGCCGGGCGCGTTCGCCGCGTCACTGCGGCGGCGCGGGCCGGCCGACGTGCGGCTGCTGTATCAGCATTTCGCCCACGCGCCCATCGGCGTCTGGGACGAGATCGCCGAGGATGGGCGCGGTCTGTATGTGCGCGGACGCCTGTCGGCCGAGGTCGAACAGGCCCGCGATGTGCGCGCCCTGCTGGCGGAAGGTGCGCTGAATGGCCTGTCGATCGGCTTTCGCACCGTGCGCGCCAGCCGCCAGGCGGCGGGCCGCCTGCTGCAGGAAGTCGAGCTTTGGGAAGTGTCGGTTGTGACCTTCCCCTTGCTGGCCGGATCGCAGGTCACGGCCATCGGCGCACGCAACGATTTGGCGCGGGCCTTTCGCGATGCCGGGGCGCGGCTGCGCGCAGCGGAATGAATTTTCAACAAGGAGACTGATATGGAACTGGAAGCCAAGGCCTTCGGCGTGGATGCGCCGAATAATCTCGAAATAAAGAAGGCGTTCGAGGATTTCCTCGCCGGCTTCGATGCCTTCAAACAGGACAATGACGCACGGCTGAAAGGGCAGTGGCGGCAGGTCTCTAGGCCAGCAGGGAAATCGCTGAGAACCTTCACCGCTTCAGCGCGGCAAAAAAGCAAGAAGCCCCGCGCCGTTTGACGCGGGGCTTCACTTGACGGCTTTTGGCTATCGGGGAGGGGCGGACCGATGCCTTGGCCTCAAGCTCTAGATTCTGACGACACCGATAAAGCGGCCGGTCCAGGGATCGATCTGCACCAGCACGGTGCGGCCGAAGCGGTCATGGCTGCGCACGACATAGCGGCCCTGGAGGAAGTAGGGATTGCCCAGGCCGATATAGCGGTGCAGCCGCAGCGTCTCATAGACGCGGGTGCGCGCCACATACGGGCGGTGGAAATCGTGGCGCCCCATTTGCTGATGATAGGCCGGGCCGCGATGGTCGCGGGCCAGATCGCGCGGTTGCGCCTGGGCCGAGGCGAGGCCCGCCGCGGTCAGCGCTGCCAGGGCCGTGGCTGCCAGGATGGTCTTTTTGGCAAACATGGTCGTCTCCTTTATTTCGCGGGGGGCAAGGTTGCCGTCCCATGCGCCCAAACTTAAGGACGCGGGGCTGAACCGGGGCTGGACGCGGTATTCATCCCGGGTTCATATCGGGCGCACTAAGGATGATCGATGCGCGCCCGCCTTTTCCTGGCTTTTCTGGTGGCTTTCGCGCCGTTGCTGGCGGCGGGCGAGGCAGGCGCACAACCGTCCGGCGTCCAGCCGCTGGACCGGTTGCTGCCGCAGATCCGGCGCAATGTTCCCGGCCAGTTCCTCGATGCCGAAGGCGCCGGCACCGGCAGCAATCCCCATTATCATCTCAAATGGCTGACGCCCGACGGACGGGTGGTGTGGCTGGATGCCGATGCCCGCACCGGCCGCGTTCTGGGTCAGTCGCCGGGGCGCGACACGTTCGATGGCCAGCGCTTCCGCGGCGAGGCGCAGGGTGGCCCGCCGGACCGACGCGACGAGGGGCCCAGCACCATGCCGCCTGACGAGCGTTCAGGCCCGCCGCGCTTCGACAATCGCCGGCAATATCGCCAGCAGCCTTATGTCAATGGCGGCGGCAATGAGGGCGAGGATCGCGGCGGCTATGGGCGCCCCGACCGCAATGGCGGGGGCCGCTTCGGCGGGCGTGATTTCGGCAATGGCGGTTATGGCAACCGGTCCGGTGGCGATCCCGGCAATCGCGGTTCGGGTGGCGGGCGTGACCGCCACGACGACGGCCGCTGAAGGAAGGCAAGGCGATGCGCATTCTGCTGGTGGAAGACGACAGGGAGCTGCAACGGCTGCTGCGCAAGGCGCTGGGCGATGCCGGCTATGTCGTGGACAGCGCCTTTGATGGCGAAGAGGGCCATTTCCTGGGCGACACCGAGCCCTATGACGCGGTCGTGCTCGATCTCGGCCTGCCCAAGCTGGATGGCGTTGCCGTGCTGGAGAAGTGGCGCAAGTCCGGGCGCATGATGCCGGTGCTGATCCTCACCGCCCGTGACAGCTGGAGCGACAAGGTGGCGGGTTTCGATGCCGGCGCCGATGATTATCTCGCCAAGCCCTTCTATACGGAAGAATTGCTGGCGCGGCTGCGCGCCCTGCTGCGGCGCGCCGTCGGCCTGGCCGCGGCCGATATCGAGATCGGGCCCCTGCGCATCGACACCCGCGCCTCCCGCGTGACGCTGGGCGGCAATCCGGTCAAGCTCACCAGCCAGGAATACCGGCTGCTGGCCTATCTGGCGCATCATCGCGGCAAGGTGGTGTCGCGCACCGAACTGGTCGAGCATCTCTATGACCAGGATTTCGACCGCGACTCCAACACCATCGAGGTCTTTGTCGGGCGCTTGCGCAAGAAGCTGGACGCCAACCTGATCCAGACCGTGCGCGGCCTGGGCTACAGCCTCGACGCCCCCGCCGACGCCAAATAGATTGGCGGGATGAAGTTCGGGCTCAACTCGCTTGCCGCGCGCCTGATCGCCACCGCCGCGATCTGGACCATGCTGGGCCTGGTGCTGGGCGGGCTGGTGCTGTCTGCGGCCTTCCGCAGCGCGGCGCTGGACAATTTCGACACCACCCTCAAGACCGACCTGGACGGGCTGATCGTCGCCGCCGGTCCTGATCCCGAGAACGGCATCACGCTGGAACAGCGTTTCGTCAATGCCAGCTTCACCAGGGTCTATTCCGGCCTCTATTACCAGATCGAGCCGGAAGTGGCCGGCCAGTCCAGCATCCTGACATCGCGTTCGCTGTTCGGCGGTCGCATCGCGCCCCGCATCACCAGCCGCCAGGGCGCCTTCTCGTGGGGCGAGGCGGCCGGTCCCGACGGCCAGCATCTGCGGGTGGTGCAGCAGCGCATCGAATTTCCCGACACCGCCACCGCCACGCCGGATGACACCCTGGCCTTCCGCATCACCGTGGCGGGCGACATGGCGGCGGTGGACGAGCAGATCGAAGGCTTCAACGGCACACTGATCTGGTCCTTCCTGCTGCTGGGCCTGGGCCTGGTGCTGGCCGTCTTCCTGCAGGTGCGGATCGGCCTGTTGCCGCTGCGCCAGGTCGCCACGGCGCTGGCGCGCATCCGGGACGGCTCGGCCCAGCGCCTGGAAGGCAATTTTCCCGCCGAGATCGCGCCGCTGGCCAGCGAACTCAACAGCCTGATTGCGCATAGCGCCGAAGTGGTGGCGCGGGCCCGCACCCATGTTTCCAACCTGGCGCATTTCCTCAAGACGCCGCTGTCGGTGCTGGCCAGCGAAGCCGACGCCAGCCCGCCATCGCCGCTGACCGACCAGGTCAAGCGCCAGGTCTTCACCATGCGCCGCCAGGTCGATCATTACCTGACCCGGGCGCGCGCCGCCGGCAATGTCAGCGCGCTGGGCAACCGCACGGCGGTGGAGGCGGTGCTGTCGGATCTCACCCGCGTGCTGTCGCGCATTCACCAGACGCGGGGCATCGAGATCGAGATGGACTGTCCGCCCAATCTCTTCTTTCGCGGCGAGCGCCAGGACCTGGAAGAGATGGCGGGCAACCTGATCGACAATGCCTGCAAATGGGCCCGCCATGTCGTGACGGTGACGGCGCGGCGCGACGGCGCCCAGCTGGTGCTGGACATCGCCGATGACGGCCCCGGGCTTACCGCCGAGGAACGCGGACGCGTGGGGACCCGGGGCGAAAGGCTGGATGAAAGCGTCCCAGGCTCTGGCCTGGGCCTAGCCATCGTCCGCGATATTTCCAAGCTTTATGGGGGTTTTTTCACCCTCGAGGCCGCGCCGCAGGGCGGCTTGCTGGCCCGGCTGACCCTGCCCGCCATCACGTGAGTCCTCAACATGGCATTAACCCTGCCATGGCTAATGTGAATGCGAGAAGCACGGGGAGCGGTTCACAAGGTGTTGCGTGCGGACAAGACCGGATTGCTGACGGCGTTTCTTGGTGGGTTGCCGGGACATGTCGCAGTGCGCCTTGCCAAGGCGGTCGAAATCGACCGCCTGATGGATGGCAAGCAGCTGCCGCATGAGGACATCCTCACCGGCCTGCGTCCGGTGCTGCGCCGCGATCCGATGGCGCGCATGCTGACGCCGCTGCGCCTGTTCTGCCTGCCGTTCCAGGACCTGCTGAGTTCGGAGCCGCGCAAGACCAAGCAGAAGGGCGTGATCGCCCGCACCACCGTGCTGCCCTTGTGGCGCTGGCTGGGTGAAACCCTGCTGCCGGAAGAAACGTTGCGCTACAGCGCCGAGATCAAGGCGCTGGTGGCGGCAAAGCGGAATGAAGAGGCGCTGGCCCGCGCCGGCGATTTCTGGATCCTGGCGTCCGCGACCCTGATGGCGGCGCTGGCCGAACCAAAACAGGCGCGCCTGGCGCTGATCGACGAGATGGCGGTGGCCGATGCCGCCGAGATGGCGCTGCTGCTGGCCGCCGCCCCGTCGGTGTTGAAGATTCACGTCCTGATGCCGGCGCCGTCGCCCATGACGGAAAGCCTGTTGTGGGAATTGCGCGACATCTATGACGGGCTGGTGGCCACCCAGCCTGACGCCGCGCCCTATGTCGCGGTCGTGGTGCTGAACCGGCTGTCGCGGCCCTGGGAAGGATTGCGCCTGCCGATGATGATCGCGCGCCAGCATGGCGACACGCTGATCTCGAAGACCGACATGGGGCTGGTGGGCGAAATCCTGTTCGCCCGCCTCGATGCCCTGCAGGCCGCGATCCTCGCCATCCGCCAGCCCCAGTTCGACACCGACACGCTGCTGCTCCAGGCCAAGCAGTTCGCCGACCTTTCCGCCGCCATCGTCAAGGAAATCGAAGTGCGGCGCGATGGCGAATGGGGCCAGCGCCTGCTCAAGGACCGCATCCATGTCGGCGAGGCGATGGAAGAATTCATGGAGCGGGCCGTCAAGGAGCTCGCTGCCACCCTTCCGCTGCAGCGCGGCACCGGCAAGAGCGCCGATTTCTCCAAACCCGTGGACGCCGAAAAACGCGCCATGGCGATGCGCTATGCCCGCCTGGTGGTGGGCAGCCGCAACTTCGCCGCCGCCGCCTCCTTCGGCGCCAAGCAGAAGGAAGTCTTCGAGGAACTTTGCGCCATGCTGCGCCGCTACAACGAGGATGTGGTGCGCGAATTGCGGACCCCGGACAAGCAGGGCGTGGTGGAAACCCAGTTCCAGTATGCAACCGAACTGACGGCGCTTTTGTTCAGCGAGGAAGAGGCGGAACTGATGCGCCGCAGAGGCCGCGCCGCGCAGGCCGCTTCCGCAGCCTAAAGCCGCGTTTCAACGCGGCCCCTGCTTTGTTCGATAGGCGGCTATCGCCGCAGAGGCCGCGCCGCGCAGGCCGCTTCCGCAGCCTAAAGCCGCGTTTCAACGCGGCCCCTGCTTTGTTCGGTAGGCGGCTATCGCCGTGGGGCCGCGCCGCGCAGGCTGCTTCCGCCACGTAAGCAAGTTCCCGCGTTATTTTTCTTGCCGCCAAGCTGAATGGCGCATGAACGGGGCAGGGGGCCGCACTTTATTTTTCCGCAAGGTGGTTTGCGCTTGAACCGGGGCGTGGCGGGTTTACGTATGAGCCGTTGTATTTCGGAGAATGCTCATGCGTCCGATACGTAATTCCGTCCTTGCCGCGCTGGCCGTGGCCGCTTTCAGTTCCGCCGCTTTCGCGCAGGGCGCCACGCGCGATCCCGCGCCGCTGGACCGCAACGCGCCGCCCGCCGACACGGCGGCGGGCCCCGATGCCGACCGTGACGCACCGCCGCAGGGCGACCGCGCCGCCGCCGCCGATCAGCGCAACCGCGATCTTTTCTGCCGCCGCGATGCGGCCCGCCGCACCGGCTACACCACCCCGCGCCAGGCCGCGAACAACGAGCAGGCCAAGGGCACCATCGGCGGCACCCTGGGTGGTGCCGCGCTGGGCGCCATCATCGGCGGCGCCGCCGGCAATGCCGGCGCCGGTGCCGCCATCGGCGCGGGTGCGGGCCTTGTGGCCGGCAGCGCGGTCGGCGCCGACAATGCCCGCCAGGCCGCGCGCAATGTCGCGGACGACTATGCCGATGCTTATTATGCCTGCATGGACGAAGCCCAGGATGCCGGACCGCCCGGCGACGGCCGCTATGCCGCCGACTATCCGCCACCTCCGCCGCCGCCCCCGCCGCCCTATGGCTATGACTATGGCTATGACTACGGGCCGTATTACTACCCCTATCCCTATTATGGCGGATATCCCTACTATTACGGGCCCGGCCTGAGCTTCGGCTTCGGCATTGGCCGCCCCTATTACTACGGCTATGGCGGCGGTTACCGCGGTGGCTACCGGGGGCCCTCTGGCGGCGGCCGTATCACCGGCGGCGGCGGACGCCCCAGCGGTGGCGGACGCCCCAGTGGCGGCGGCGGCAGCCGCGGCGGCCACCGCTAACGCCCACCCATATTGCTTGGATGCTTGACGGCGGGGCTGTATGGTCCCGCCGCAATCATTTTCGCACGTTGCCATGCCGCCCAAGTCGAATCCCGCCAAGCTCAATCCGCTGCAGCTCAAGACCCTGACGCTGTTGCAGGTCATCGCCCGCATTCCCGGCGCGACGCGGTCTGAGCCGGACGGCAGTGTCGCGATCCTGCAATTTCCCCACGCCCATGGCGACCATTTCCATCTGGGCGATTTCACGGTCGCCACCAGCGATGCCACGGGCCTGGAAAACCAGAATGTGTGGGGCGCCTTGACCCGCAAGGGCCTGATCCGTTCGGAGTGGCCGCACAATATCGCGCTGACGGCGCAAGGCGCCGCCTATGAGACCGGCATCGCCAACCAGATCCTGCACAGCGGCGGTCACCATTGATGAACGCCAGGAAGCGCCGCCGTCTCTATTTCGCCGCCGCCATCGTCCTGGCGGCAGGCGGTGCGACCTGGCTGATCCTGGGCGCCCTCAAGGACAATGTCATTTTCTTCCGCAGCCCAACGGATGTGGCGCAGCGGCAGGTGCAGCCGGGCGTCCCCTTCCGCATCGGCGGCCTGGTGGCGGACAAGAGCGTCAGCCACGGCAGCGGCGCGGAGGTGCGCTTCATCGTCACCGACGGCAAGGACAGCGTGCCGGTGGAATTCAAGGGTGTGCTGCCGGCCCTGTTCCGTGAAGGCCAGGGCGTGATCGCCACCGGCGCGCTGAACGCCAATGGCACCTTCGAGGCCAACGAAGTGCTGGCCAAGCATGACGAGAAGTACATGCCGCCCGAAGTGGTGGACGCGCTGAAGAAAAGCGGGCGCTGGAAAGAGGGCGGCTCATGACCGGCGAAACCCATGATCGGTGAGCTGGGCCAGCTTTCGCTCTGCTTCGCCCTGGCGCTGTCGCTGGTGATGGCCAATGCTGGCATTCTGGGCGCCCAGCCGGCCAATGACACGGCACGGCGCATCGCCCATGGCGCCGCGATGGGCTTTTTCGTCTTCATCGTTTTGGCGTTCGGGGCGCTGACCTTCGCCTATCTGCAATCGGATTTCTCGCTGCGCACCGTCGCCGAGAATTCCACCACCGCGCAGCCGCTGATCTACAAGATCAGCGCCGTATGGTCGAACCATGAAGGTTCGATGCTGCTGTGGATGCTGGTGATGGCGCTTTATACCGGCGCCATCGCCATCGCCGGCCGCGGCGGCCCGCGCATCACAGCGGCCGCGCTGGGCGTGATGGGCCTGCTGGCGGCCGCTTTCCTGCTCTTCATTCTCTTCACCTCCAGCCCCTTCCTGCGCTTTGATCCCACGCCGTTTGAAGGTGCCGGGCTCAATCCGCTGCTGCAGGATCCTGGCGCGGCGATGCATCCGCCCATGCTCTATTTCGGCTATGTCGGTCTTTCGGCATCGTTCGCCTACGCCGCCGCCGCCCTGATCGTGGGCCTGCCCGACAGCGAAGGCTGGGCCCGCGCCGCGCGGCCCTTCATGCTGACGGCCTGGATCACGCTGACCTGCGGCATCGCCTTGGGCTCGTGGTGGGCCTATTACACCCTGGGCTGGGGCGGCTTCTGGTTCTGGGACGCGGTGGAGAATGCCTCGCTGATGCCCTGGCTGATCGCCACGGCGCTGCTGCACAGCGCGCTGGCGACCGAGGCGCGCGGTGCCTTCCGCACCTGGACGCTGCTGCTGGCCATTGGTGGCTTCTCCATGAGCCTGATCGGCACCTTCCTGGTGCGCTCAGGCGCGATCACCTCTGTTCATACCTTCGCTTCCGATCCCACCCGCGGCCTGTTCATTCTGATCCTGATCGCGCTGGCGGTCGGCGGGGCGCTGGCGCTGTTCGCCTGGCGCGCGCCCAGCTTGCAGGGCGGCGCGGCCTTCGAGCCGGTGAGCCGCGAGACCATGCTGCTGCTCAACAATGTCTTCCTGATCGCCTCCTGCGCCGCCGTCTTTGTCGGCACGCTTTATCCGCTGGCGCTGGATGCGATGACCGGCCAGAAGATCACGGTCGGGCCGCCCTATTACGCCATCACCTTCGCGCCGATCTTCTTTGCCCTGCTGGCGCTGGTGCCGCTGGGGCCGCGCCTGGCCTGGCGCAAAGGCAACCTGAAAGAGGCGATGAAGCCGCTTTACCCGGCGCTGGGCGTGGCGGCGATTGCCGTCATTGCCGTGCTGGCCATCGCCAGCCCGAAAAGCCTGGCGGGCGCGGGCGCCTTCGCCATGGCGGGCTGGCTGCTGGGCACCAGCGTCATTGAAATCCGCAAGCGCCGCGGCGCCCGCATGGCGGGCTTTGCCGCTGCCATCGCCCATGCCGGTCTGGCCGTGTCGCTGCTGGGCATCGCCGGCACGACGGTGTGGCGCAGCGAAGCGCTGGCGGTGGTGGGAGCGGGCGACAGGCTGGCGGTCGGGCCCTACACGCTGCGCTTCAACGGCATCAGCAATGTCGATGGTCCCAACTATCAGGGCCGCCGCGCCGCCATCGACCTGATGGACGGCGACAAGGTGACGGCGACGATGCGGCCCGAACAGCGCATCTACACCGCCGAAGGTCAGGATGTCAGCGTCACCGCCATTCGCACCACGGGCCTGCGCGATCTGTATCTGGCGTTGGGCGATGACCGCGGCAATGGACGCTGGACCTTGCGCGCCTATGTCTCGCCGCTGGCGCCGCTGATCTGGCTGGGCGCGCTGGTGATGGCGCTGGGCGGGGCGCTCAGCCTTGCCGGGCGCCTGCGTGTTCGCGCGCCCGAGCCCAAGGCCGCCGCGCCCGTCCTGGCACAGGCCGCCGAATGAAACGGTGGATGCTGGCGCTGCTGCTGCTGATCGGCGCAAATTTTGCCGCGCCTGTTCTGCAGGATGGCGCGAAGGCGGCGGCGGTGGAAGGCAGTTTCGCCGATCCGGTGCAGGAAGCGCGCGCCCGCACGCTGCAGCGCCAATTGCGCTGCCTGGTCTGCCAGGGCCAGAGCATCGACGAATCCAATGCGCCGCTGGCGGCCGATCTGCGCGGCCTTGTGCGCCAGCAGATCGCGGACGGACGCAGCGATGACCAGATCAAGGACTATCTGAAGGCCCGTTATGGCGACTTCATCTTGATGCAGCCCCCTCTGGAGCAGGCCACCTGGCTGCTCTGGCTGGCCCCGTTCCTGGTGTTGGGCGCGGCCGGTGGCGTGGCCTGGCTGGCAGTGTCCCGGGCCCGGAAAGCCGCGGCATCCCTGGATTCCCAAAACATTACCAATTTGTAATCAATTGGATATGATTTGGAAATGCCGGCGCGCTATTTATTAGGGCGCTGGGGACCAGCGCCGTGCCGCCGAGGAGCCAAGATGTCGACCGAAACCACTGCTTCCATCCAGAAATTCATCCGCCGCCACCGCCACGCCCTGATGATGGGCAGCTCCGCCGCCATCGTGGTGGTGAGCCTGGGCGCCTTCGCCCTGCTGCCGCCGGTGCAGGCCATCCATGCCGCCGCCAATGATCCGGTGCAGCTGGCGCAGAACACCCCCCGCAGCAATCCGCGCATGATGGAATCGGCGCCGTTCAGCTTCGCCGACCTGGTGGAGCGCGTCAGCCCCGCCGTCGTTACCATCACTTCGGAAACCACGACCACCGACAGCGATGACCAGGAAATTCCCGCGCCGTTCCGCGACTTCTTCAACCAGTTCGGCCAAGGCGGCCGTGGCGCCGCCCCCGCCCAGCCGCGCAGGGCGGTCAGCGCCGGCTCCGGCTTCATCATCGACAAGACCGGCTATATCGTCACCAACAATCATGTGATCGACCATTCCAGCAAGATCACCGTCACCCTGCCGGACAAGCGCAAATTCACCGCCAAGCTGATCGGCACCGACGCGGCCACCGATGTGGCGCTGCTGAAGGTCGAAAGCTCGGCCCCGCTGCCGACCGTGGAGTTCGGCAACGACCGTGCCGTGCGCGTGGGCGACTGGGTGGTGGCGGTGGGCAATCCCTTCGGCCTCTCCAACTCGGTGACGGCGGGCATCGTCTCCTCGCTGGGCCGCGACCTGAACCGCCAGAGCGGCGCCAGCAACAGCCAGTATAATGACTTCATCCAGATCGACGCCCCCATCAACCAGGGCAATTCCGGCGGCCCCACCTTCGACCTGCGCGGCCAGGTCATCGGCATGAACTCGATGATCTATTCGCCTTCGGGCGGCAGCGTCGGCATCGGCTTCGCCATCCCGGCCAGCATCATCCATGACGTGGTGGCGCAGCTGAAGGATCATGGCCGCGTCAATCGCGGCTATCTGGGCGTCTCGATCCAGAACGTGACGCCGGAAGTCGCCAACGCCATGGGCCTGAAGGACGGTTCCAAGGGCGCGCTGGTCGCCAATGTCGTCGCCGACGGACCGGCCGCCAAGGCGGGCTTCCAGCAGGGCGACATCATCACCGCGATCAACGGTCAGGCAGTCGAGGACAATACCGATCTCACCCGCAAGGTGGCGCTGGTCGCCTCCGGCCAGACCGCCACCTTCAATGTCAGCCGCGATGGCAAGGCGCTGCAGCTGCATGCCACCATCGGCGCCCGCCCCGACGAGGACAAGCTGGCTTCGAACGATGCTGGGACGCGCCCGGAAAGCCTCAGCACCGGACCGCAGGCCAGCGCCATGGGCCTGTCGCTGGCGCCGTTGACGCCGCAGGCGCGCCGCTCGCGCCGCCTGGATGACAATACCACCGGTGTGCTCATCACCAAGGTCGATCCCGCCAGCAATGCCGCCGACCAGGGTCTGGAAGTCGGCGATGTGGTGCTGAAGGTCGGCAGCCGCAATGTCGCCAGTCCGTCCGATGTCCAGAGCGGCGTCGCCGAAGCCAAGAAGGCCGGCCGCAAGAGCGTGCTGCTGCTGGTGGCGCGCGCCCAGGGTCAGACCGGATTCGTCGCCGTGGACATTGGTACGTAAAGCTTGCCGGCGGCGGGTTTTCCCGCCGCCGTCCCCGCGCCGGCGGCAGTCCTGCCCCCCAAGCTGCCGCCGGCGCGGACCTTATTTTCAACCGGCTGGGAGATTTATCGGATGCGCATTCTGGTTGTGGAAGACGATATCGAGGCCCAGCGCTATTTGGTGCAGGGCTTGAAGGAATCCGGCCATGTGGTGGACGAGGCCGCCGATGGCGATCTGGGTCTGTCCTTGGCGCTCTCGCGCCCCTACGACATCGCCATCGTCGACCGCATGCTGCCCAAGCTGGACGGGCTGCACGTGGTGGCCGAGATGCGCGAGCATGGCAACACCATCCCGGTGCTGTTCCTCTCCGCCCTCTCGGAAGTCGATGACCGGGTCAAGGGCCTGAAGGCGGGCGGCGACGACTATCTCACCAAGCCCTATGCTTTCGTCGAGCTGCTGGCCCGCATCGATGCCTTGATGCGCCGCCGCACCCCCGCCGGGATCAAGACCCAGCTGCAGGTCGGCGACCTGGAACTGGATCTGCTCACCCGCGCCGCCACCCGCAGCGGCCAGGAAATCGAATTGCAGCCGCGTGAATTCCGCCTGCTGGAATATCTGATGCGCCATGCCGGCCAGGTGGTGACCCGCACCATGCTGCTGGAAAGCGTCTGGGAATATCATTTCGATCCCCAGACCAACGTCATCGACGTCCATATCAGCCGGTTGCGCGCCAAGATCGACAAGGGCTTCGAACTGCCGCTGCTGCACACGGTCCGCGGCGCCGGCTACATGATCCGCGCCGCCGCCGCCTGATGGGCGCCGTCCGGCCGCGCCTGTCCGGGACGCGCTGACCATGCACGCAGACTTGCGGCTGGCTGATGCCGGAGCGTTCCGCAAGTTCCGCGGCGGATACCGGCTGGTTCGCACCCAGGCGTTCCGCATCGTCCTGATCTATGTCCTGCTGTTCGCGGTGTCGGTGACGGCGCTGCTGGGCTTCACCTACTGGAACACGCGGCGCACCATGGATGCGCAGGCGGACCAGATCATCCAGGCCGAGATCACCGGCCTCAGCGAGCAGTATCAGGGGCGAGGCTGGCAAAGCCTCTACCAGATCATCACCGAGCGTTCGCTGCATGGCGGCTCGGCGCTCTACATGCTGGCCGATGGTGAACACCGCCGCCTCACCGGCAATCTCACCGTCTGGCCGTCCGTCACCGCCGATCCGGGCAACTATGTCGAGTTCGACTATGAGCGGCCGGTCGGCAACGGGCTGGAGACGCGGCGGGCGCGGGGCCAGATCCTGCGGCTGGAAGGCGACAATTTCTACCTGCTGGTGGCCGAGGATGTGCAGGCCCGCGAAACCAACCAGCACCTCTTCACCATCACGTTGCCCTGGACGGTGGCCCTGATCGTGTTGCTGGGGTTCGGCGGCGGACTGCTGATGAGCCAGAACATGCTGCGCCGCCTGGACGCCATCAACCGTACCTCGGGCGAGATCATCGCCGGCGACCTGACGCGGCGCGTGCCGGTGACCGGATCGGCCGACGAGTTCGACGTCCTGGCGGAAAATCTCAACCGCATGCTGGACCGCATAGAACGGCTGATGAAGGGGCTGCGCGAAGTGACGGATTCGGTGGCGCATGATTTGCGCACGCCGCTCAACCGCCTGCGCAACCGGCTGGAGGAATCGCTGGCCCGGCTTGCCGCCCAGGGCGGCAGCGCCAGCGAGATCGAACGCGCCATCGCCGAGACCGACAAGCTGATCGCCACCTTCAATGCCCTGTTGCAGATCGCCGAAACCGATGCCGGCGCCGGCCGTGCCCAGATGACGCTGCTGGAGTTGAACAGCGTCGCCAGCGACGTTGCCGAACTCTATGAACCGCTGGCAGAGGAGAAAGGCATCAGCTTCCGGATGGTGTCCGGCAGCGGGGCGCAGATCGAAGGCAATCGCAGCCTGGTGGCGCAGGCGCTGGCCAATCTGGTGGACAATGCCATCAAATACACCCCGCCCGGCGGCAAGGTGACGATGGCGGTGACGCAATCGGCCGACGGCGTGGTGCTGTCGGTGGCCGATACCGGCCCCGGCATTCCGGCCGAGGACCGGTCCCGCGTGGTGGAGCGTTTTGTGCGGCTGGAAGCCAGCCGCAACTCGCCCGGCACCGGGCTGGGCCTGTCGCTGGTGGCGGCGGTGGCGCATTACCATGGCACCCAGCTGGTGCTGAGCGACAACGCGCCCGGTCTCAAGGCCAGCCTGACCTTCCCGCGGGTGAGCAAGGTGGTGCCGATCCGGCCCGCCATGAAGAGTGCCGCCGAGTAGCGTCGCGCGCTAGACTGCGCCCATGCCTGATTTGCACCCCGCTTCCGTCATGACACCGCCCCTGGCATTCGATCCCGCGCGCGCCGCCCGCACCCTGGAAGACCTGGGAGGCCAAGGCTTTACGCTGCCCGGCGTTGCGGCGCGGGCGCTGCTGGAAGGGGCTTTCGGCAACAGCGCCTATCTGGCGCGGCTGGCGCTGCGCGATCCTGTCGGGCTGACGGAATATTTCGCCTCAGGCCCCGGAGCGCTGGTGGCGGGCGCCGCCGCCATGGCGCTGGCGGTGGGTGGCCTGGACGACGAAGCCGAGGCGATGGCGCAATTGCGCCGGGCCAAGCGCCGTGCCGCGCTGGCGATCGCGCTGGCCGACGTCGCGGGTGACTGGAACCTGGAAGCCGTCACCGGGGCGCTCAGCCGCTTCGCCGATGCGGCCGTAAAAGGCGCGCTGCGTTTTTTGCTGGCGCAGGCGGCGGCGCGGGCGGGCCAGGCCGGGCGCGATCCCGAAACGCTGGAAGCCGATACCGGCCTGATCGTGCTGGCGATGGGAAAGTATGGCGCCTTCGAGCTCAACTATTCCAGTGATATCGACCTGGTGGTGTTCTATGACGCCGCTCGCTTTCCCTTTGCCAAGAAGGGCGATCCGCGCGGCGCCGCCGTCGATATCGTGCGCGGCCTGGTCAGGCTGATCGCCGAACGCACGGGCGGCGATTATGTCTTCCGCGTCGATCTGAGGCTGCGCCCCGATGCGGGGGCGACGCAGGTGGCGATCTCCACCGACGCGGCGCTGGATTACTACGAGGCCATGGGCCAGAACTGGGAACGCGCCGCCATGATCAAGGCGCGCGCCTGCGCCGGCGATCCGCGTGTGGCCGCGGATTTTGCCGCCGGCATCGCGCCCTTCATCTGGCGGCGCAATCTCGATTTCGCCGCCATCGCCGACATCCAGTCCATCAAGCGCCAGATCCATGCCCATGTCGGCCATGGCGAGATCGCCGTGGCGGGCCACAATATCAAGCTGGGGCGCGGCGGCATTCGCGAGATCGAATTCTTCGCCCAGACCCAGCAGCTGATCCTGGGCGGCCGCAACCGGCGCCTGCGCGAGCCCGGCACCGTGGCGGCGCTGGCGGCGCTGGCGGGCGAGGGTGTGATCAGTCCGGATACGGCGGGCGATCTCACCCGGGCCTATCGCTTCCTGCGCACGCTGGAGCATCGCCTGCAGATGGTGGCGGACGAGCAGACCCATACCCTGCCGGCGGACGATGCGGGGCTGGTTCACATTGCGGGCTTCATGGGCTTCGCCAGCCGCGACGATTTCGCCGCCGCGCTGACCCGCACGCTGCAGACGGTGCAGGACCATTATGCCCAGCTGTTCGAAAGCGAGCCGGAATTGTCGGCGGCGCAGGGCAGCCTGGTCTTCACCGGCGTCGAGGATGATCCGGAAACCTTGTCCACCATCGCCGCCATGGGCTTTCGCGATCCGGCGCATGTCTCCGGCGCCATTCGCGGCTGGCACCATGGCCGCATCCGCGCCATGCGTTCGCAGCGGGCGCGCGAATTGCTGACGCAGCTGACGCCCGCGATCCTGAATGCGTTGGGCGGCACCGCCGATCCCGATGCCGCCTTTGCCGGCTTTGACCGTTTTCTGTCCAACCTGTCGTCGGGCGTGCAGTTGTTCTCGCTATTCCTGGCGCGGCCGCATTTTTTGCGGCTGTTGGCGCGCATCGTCGGTTCGGCGCCCCGGCTGGCGACACATCTGGCGCGCAACACCGCGACGCTGGATGCCCTGCTGGACGCGGATTTTCTCTCCAGCCTGCCTGACCAGGCGGCGCTGCAGGCGGCCTTGGCGCGGCAGATGGGCAGCGGTTACGAGGACGCGCTGGACGGGGCGCGGCGCTTCGCACGGGAGGAAGTTTTCCGCGTCGGGGTGCAGATCGTCGAAGGTGCCGCCAGGGCGGAGGCCGCCGGACCGGCCCTGACCGCCATCGCCGAAACGGTGATCGCAGGACTGCTGCCGCGGGTCGAAGCCGAACTGGCACTGACGGCAGGGCAGGTGCCCGGCGGCAGCTTCTGCGTCATCGCCATGGGCAAGCTGGGGGGGAAGGAAATGACCGCCAGCTCCGACCTCGACCTTGTCTTTGTCTATGACCTGCCGGACGGCGTCGAAGCCAGCGATGGGCCCAAACCGCTGTCGCCGACGCTTTACTATGCACGGCTGGCGCAGCGCCTGATTTCCGCCCTGACCACGCCGACGGGCGCCGGTACGCTCTATGAAGTCGATATGCGGCTGCGCCCCACCGGCAACAAGGGGCCGGCGGCGGTGAGCCTGAAATCCTTTGTCGATTACCATGCCAGCGAAAGCTGGACCTGGGAGCATCTGGCGCTGACACGGGCCCGTGTGGTGGCGGGTGCGCCACGGGCGCGCGCCGCGCTTGGCGAAGCGATCCGCCGCCGTCTCACGGCGCCAAAGGACGGCGGACAAGTGATCGCCGATGCGCGCGACATGCGCGCCCGCATGGCCGAAACCTTTTCGGACAAAAATCCCTGGGACCTGAAATACGCCAAAGGCGGCCTGGTCGATATCGAGTTCATCGCCCAGGCGCTGCAGCTTGTGCATGCGCACGCCCAGCCCGAGATACTGAACAGCAACACCATTGCCGCCCTGCACAATCTTCAGGCTGCAGGCTTTCTCGCCGATGCCGATGCCGCGGCGTTGGTGGCGGCGGCACAGTTGCAGCACGCCCTGACCCAGGTGCTGCGGGTGGCGCTGGATGAAACCCCAAAACTGGACGAGGCGACGCCCGGCTTGAAGGCGCTGCTGGTGCAGGCGGGCGAGGCGGCGGATTTCGCGGCGCTGGAAGCAAGGCTGTTCGCGCTTCAGGCCGAGGCGCGGGCGATATTTGAGCGGATCATGACTCCCTAGCACCATTGTCATGCCCCGGCTTGCCCAGGCCATCCAGGGTCCTGAGCGCGCCGGTTGCGCTGGGTGGCCCACGTATAGTGGGCCATGACGAGGATGTTTACGCGGTGAACGGCAGCGCGATCAGGGCGTCGGGCGCCCAGCCCAGCAGCACCGGCCCCTGCGGCGCGGCGCCGGAAGATGCCACGAAGACCGGCTCGCTGCGCCCGGCGATCTTCACTTGATAATGGCTGCGTTCGCCCAGGAAGCTGGCGGCGGTGATTTGCCCCGCCACGCTGCCCCTTTGCAGGGTAATGCGCTCGGGCCTGAGTGCCAGCAGGACATGGTCGCCCACCGCGAAAGGAAAGCCGAAGCTGGCGCGGGGCAGGGTGACGATGCCCAGCACGCCGGCATTGGCGGTGACGGTGTCATCCGCGATGTGCTTTACCGTGGCATGGAAGAAATTGATCTGGCCGATGAAATCGGCGACTTCGCGGCAGACGGGCCGTTCATAAAGTTCGCGCGGAGACGCGATCTGCAAAATCCTGCCGCCGCTCATCACCGCCACCTGGTCGGCCATCGACAGGGCTTCTTCCTGGTCGTGCGTCACCAGCAGGAAGGTGATGCCCAGCGTGCGCTGCAGCGCCCGCAATTCCACTTGCATGGCTTCGCGCAGTCGCTTGTCCAGGGCGCCCAGCGGCTCGTCCAGCAACAGAATCTTGGGCTGTTTTGCCAGCGCCCGGGCCAGCGCCACACGCTGGCGTTGGCCGCCCGACAATTCATCGGCGCGGCGCGATTCCAGCCCTTCCAGCCGCACCGTCGCCAGCATGGCCTCGACGCGGGCGCGCAGCGCCTGCTTGCCAAGGCGTTCCTTGCGCAAGCCATAAGCGACATTGTCGAAGACGTTCAGGTGGGGAAAGATCGCATAGGACTGGAACACCATGTTGGTGGGACGGCGGTGCGCGGGCACGCCGTTCATGTTGGCGCCGTCGATGAAGAGCGTGCCGCCGTCCGGCTGCGCGAAACCCGCGATCATCCGCAGCAGCGTGGTCTTGCCGCAGCCCGACGGTCCCAGCAGGGCGAAGAAGGCGCCGCGCGGCACCTCCAGATCGACGGCATCGACGGCAGGAACATCGCCGAACCGCTTGGTGACTTGTCGAACCGACAGGAATGCCATCTATGCCCCGATGCTTTTCTTCCCGGGCGCCACGCCCAGGTTGCGGGCCCATTCCGCCAGCACCACCAGCGCCACCGACGCCACCAAAATCAGCGCCCCCAGCGCCAGCACCATCGGCAGGCGATCGGGAAACCGCAGCTGGCCCCAGATATAGACCGGCAGTGTCGCCTCGGTGCCCGACAGGAAATAGGCCAGCAGAAATTCGTCGAAGGAGGTGATGAAGGTGAGCAGCAGACTGGCGGCGATGCCCGGCAGCACCAGCGGAAAGGTGACGCGCCAGAAGGTCATCCAGGCGCCTTCGCCTAGATCGGCGCTGGCTTCCTCCAGATTGCGGTCGAAGCCCTCGAAACGGGCGATCAGCACGGTCAGGGCGAATGGCACGCACAGGCTGGCATGGCCCAGCGCCACGCCTGCCAGCGACAGGGGAAAGCCGATCGCGCCCAGCAGCAGCAGCAGCGCGATGCCCAGCACGATGTCGGGAATGAACAGCGGCAGGCTGACAAAGCCCAGCAAGGCGCCGGTGCCGCGCAGCCGGTACTGCGTCACCGCCTTGGCCGCCAGCAATCCCAGCAGCGTCGACAACAGTGCCGTCACCGCCCCAACTTCCAGGCTGTTGCCCAGGGCGTGCAGCATGGCGTCGTCGGCGAACAGCGTGCTGTACCAGCGGGTGGTAAAGCCCGTAAAGGGGAAGGCGATGAAGCGGGAATTGTTGAAGGAAAAGAGCGGCAGGAACAGCACCGGCAGGTACAGGAAGGCCAGATAGGCCAAGGCGTAAGCGCGCAGGCTTTTCATTTTATGGCCTGCGTCGCGGCCCGCGCCGCCGCCACGAACAGGGCCGCCGTCACCCCTACGGCCGCCATGCTGGCCAGCGCCAACGCCGCGCCCAGCGGCCAGTTGCCGATGCGCTCGAACTGCATGGCGATGACATTGGCGATCATGGATCCTTGCGGCCCGCCCACCAGGGTCGGCGTCACATAATCGCCGGTGGTGGGCACGAAGATCAGGATGGCCGCGCCGATCACGCCGGGCATCGACAGGGGCAGGGTGATGCGCAGGAAGCGGCGCACGGGGCCGTCGCCCAGGTCGGTGGCGGCTTCCAGCAGCGCGCGGTCGATCTTCTCCAGCGAAACATAGATGGGCAGGATGGCGAAGGCGGCCCAGGCATGGGTCAGCGTCACAACCACCGAGAAGGGATTGTAGAGCAGCGCCCCCACCGGCTGGGAAACAAGATGCAGACTCAGCAGTGCGGAATTGATCACTCCGCCATAGCCCAAGATGATCTTCCAGGCGAAGACGCGCAGCAGGTACGACGTCCAGAAGGGAATGGTCAGCGCGATCAGCCAGGCGAATTTCCACCGCCCGGCCTGGAAGGCGACGAAGTAGGCCATGGGGTAGGCCAGCGCCACCGTCACCGCTGTCACCAGGGCTGAAATCCCCAGCGAACGCCAGAACAACGCGCGATAGCCGGCCCGGCCCAGGACATCGGCATACTGGGAATAGGTGGCGCCACCTTCCAGCACCGGGCCGGTGGTTGCGGTCAGGCTGTAGAGCGCCAGCAGGCCCAGGGGGGCGGCCAGCGCCAGCGCCATGACCGCGAGGGTTGGTGCCAGCAGCAGATAACCCGCGCGATTGCCCCCCTCAGCCACCCTTGTCACATCCACCCGCCAGAAGCTGCAAAATCAAGGATTTGCCCATCCCGTCCGGGGGCGCAACTGTTCTGTAACGCGGGCCGGTCTAAGCCCTTGCAATGGGGGGCGGCCTTACGCCATAACCCCCGCCTGACTTGGAATGCGGGCGTAGCTCAGGGGTAGAGCATAACCTTGCCAAGGTTAGGGTCGACGGTTCGAATCCGTTCGCCCGCTCCAGGTTTGTTGAGGAAAATCAAATGTTTAAAGGCGGCCCCAAGGTCGCCTTTTTGCTTCCCTGGCCTAGGTGCGACTGGCGGGGAAGCGCCGGGGAAGCAGCAGAAAGCGTGGAACCGGGCGGGTTCGGTGTTAACCGGCATAGTCGAGTGGACATTCGCCGTAGCCCCCAGTGCGCGGTGTGTCGCACCGGCAGCTACCGCTCGGTAAGATGAGGTTGTGATTTCTCGCATCACTGAGATCATCGCTTTCGCGTGCCCTCTAGGCTCTTCTGGCTCTGCACGAAACACAAGATAGCCCAGACATCGCCTGATGCAAATGATAGCTGCGCAAACCGTTGGGCTTTTCCGGTAATCGCGTGGAGACGATTGCTCTTAGTCCCTTCCTGTTACTCGCCGTTGTCATAAGCGGCGCGCTGGCCCGCATGTCGCCGGTGCCGGTGCCGCTTCTTCTGGTACAGGTCGCGCTGGGCGCGGCCGTCGCGTCCATTGCGCGGTTCGGTATCTTTTGTGAGGGCGCAAAAGCAGCCCGTCTAGAACACCAATCCGAGCACATAGTTGACGGCTCCGACGAGCGCGAAGAAGGCAAGCCAGAAGACGAAAAAGCCCAGGGCCGAGCCTTCATGGTTCCTCCTGGCCGCGCTGGCGCGAATCCTTGCCCAAGGATGGACGCTTAGATAACCGCGATCGTGGTCCCAAACCGTCATGGCCGACTCCCGATCTCTGCCTCGAGAGTGTTTTAGACCCGCGATAGGTAAACACAGAAAGAAATCGATCCTGCATCGCACCAATTCGCGAGGCCGTTCCTCGCAAACAGCATGTAACGGCGCGCGACCAGCAGCCACGACACAATGAAGCGCC
>Ga0316232_1001337_pt1 | contig 30784 bp, 23 predicted proteins | sample TBHtaG_FD_206006 | JGI IMG/M metagenome (GOLD analysis project Ga0316232, IMG submission 206006) | Freshwater microbial communities from Trout Bog Lake, Wisconsin, USA - TBH18025_13 | ecosystem: Environmental > Aquatic > Freshwater > Lake > Hypolimnion/Profundal zone | place: USA: Wisconsin... | reverse complement strand
CTGCATTCCCAGGCAGGAGCCTGGGAACGAGCGCGCGCTTCTTGCCTCCCAACGCCCGCGTGCAACCGGCAGGTTCATTGGCAGCTTGCGAAGGATCTCACGAGGCGATCCCGAAGTTCGTTTCAGTCGGCACGTAGTCGGAACTGACGGCTCGCCGGGCGGCGTTGTCAGCTTCGAGAACGGTGAATGGTGAGATAACGCCAGCTGGCCTGCCGTGAGATCCTTCGCAAGCTCAGGATGACAAATAATATGGGCCGCTCCGGTTTCCGTGCTCGGCTTCCGATTTGTGGGTAACGGAAAGGGCCCTTTACCGCAGTCTACGAGCCTCAGACCTCCTGACCTCTACCTGGAATGGACGTGAGACCATTCGGAGCGGCGAAGCCGTGGCGCGTTGTGGTCGCGCCAGCGTCTTATAGGACTGCGGCGAGGCCTGTTTGCCTCCACAACGGCGAGCCGATCGGGCGCAGGAGTGAGAACGGAGCCCCGAACGCTGTCATCCTGAGCTTGCGAAGGATCTCACGAGGCGATCGCGACGTTCGTTTCAGTCGGCACGTAGTCGGAACTGACGGCTCGCCGGGCGGCGCTGTCAGCTTCGAGAACGGTGAATGGTGACATCTCTGGCACGGATAAGAGGTTCACGAACTGCCCTCATGATTTCACCCGATGACCATCTCAACCATGGCGCCGACCGCGCCTTGATCGACCTTCCAAGCGGACACGGTCACTCTCCCGATCTCGCTCTCAGCCGCAGTTGTCTTGAAACTCCGCTTCCACTTGACAGCATTGCCCCATGAAAGCCGCTACACAGTTCACGGAGTTGCAGGAAGCGAAGGCATTCCCAAAGCGCTTCGCTTAACTTTGCCTAATTCGCTTTCTCCGCCAGAAACGCGCAATAGATTCGCGCGGCTTCGGCGCGGAATTCAGGGGTGAGGTTGTATGGGATCTGGTCGGCGCACGGCAGCGAAGCGCTTGAGGCTTTCAGACAAAACAACTGCCTGGGACCGGGCGCTCCCACGATGAGGTCCATCCAGGGGCCGCCTCCCGGCTCGATGAACAGATATGGCGCGGGCTTGCCGATGATGAAACTCACGAAGTCCTTCCAGAAGAGGGCGCACTCGCCAAAGGACGTCTGGCCCGCCGGCAACCGCAGATGCTGGGCGAGAAGGGCCGAGCCGCTCAGCTTCATGCCGATCCGCTGGAGTTCGCCAGGCAGCTTGGAAGCGTGGGTGTAAGCGGCGAGTTGATTTTGAACGGTGTAAAGGGTGCGAAGGAACCGGTCGTTGTCCGCTGAGAGGCCAATTCGTTCCGCGGTGGACTGCCGGGAATGCGGCTCCGGCAGGGGTGTCGCAATGCGGGTGTCCAGCGCGTTTCGAAGGATTGCTCGCTCCGATTCAAGGATTGCCTGGACACTTGAGGCGGAGTCCGCCGCGCGGCATTTCGCCTCCAGCCTTTCGAGCGCCGGCTCCGCGCAATCGAGGACGGCCCGCGCCGGCAGGCATGCGGCATGAGCGCAGACTACCATCGGATAGCGCGTTCGCCCTTTGCCGTCCCGCGAAGCCCAAAGCCGCCCCGGCAGACAGTCGTCGCCGCACAACCAGACGAACGCATGGTCGAACTCGGAAAGGCTTTGCTCCGGCGGGAGGCTGTCCCAGAGCGCGCCGTCGATGGCGCCGCCAATGCCCTGAACGTACAGGAACTGGCGCGCCGCCAGCAGCGCCTCCGTATCGAGTCCGATGTCCTCGATATGGTCGCTCCAGCCCGGGTGCTTGCCGAAGGCCCCCAGCGAAAGGCCGGGTGCGGCCTTGGAGGCGAACGGGTTACGGAGCCGGTCGAGCCAGGATGCCACGGTTAGTTGAGAGCTCTTAGGACGGTTTGTTTGTCGACCAGCGCCTCGGGTTCGGGCGGTTGCCGGTCAGAGGAGACCTGAACCCAGATGGGGAAGCCATCGACGGAAATCGCCGTCCGCCCGTTCCCCACCCGCGCCTTGTTGATGAGGGAGACCACCGACACGGCGATTTCGCGATTCTTCTGCGGAGTGACCGAATAATCCCGGAATTCCGCCACGAAGTTATCGGAGAAAGGGACAGTTTCTTCGATATGATCGGTGCTGGTATCGTATTCGCGACCGCCGACGACGACCTTGCGGAAATGGTTCAGGCCCGATTTGTCGGGACTGAGCGAATAATTGAGGAAGGTGACAGTGGCGCTGCCGTTGCACGCGGAAAAGGAGAGGGAGACCTGGTTGACCGCTTTCAGGAAAGCGTCGAGCACCGGTTTGCGGGGCGAAACGATCGCTTTGTAGTTATCGGAGGTGAGGTCGGCCTTCCATGCGGCAAGGAGTCGGTCCGCCTCGTGCCACGCGCTCCTTTTCATGGAGCCGCTCATGTCGCGCACCACGGGGGCGTGGAAGTACTGGTCGAACGCGCTGCCGCTCTGCTGGATGTAGGCATGCACCAGCGAATCGGTCGCAATCGATTGCGCGGTATTCAGGTAGTACTTGCACGCGGCCTGCCAGGGATCGGCGATCTGGGCGCTTAGGGCGGTGTAGGATTGCCGCTGGGCAACGATGTCGGCCAGAACGGTGTTGAGCGGCGCCCAATCGCCGCCGATCAGGCTGTCGGTGCCCGCCTTCTTGAAGAGTTGGTCATGCGCCGCCGAATAGTTCGCCCAGCGGGCCTCGTAGAGCCGCTGGCCGTTCCCGAAATCGGCGAGGTACGCCTGATCGAGCTTCTGCAACTCTTCGATGTCCTTGGCTGAGAACCCGCCGGAGATGCGTCCCGCGATCGCGGTGCGGGCTTCCTTCAGCTTCGCATCGACCTGGATGAAGATGGGATACGTCGTGTTGAGAAGATCGTCCGGTTTCGCGAGGTAAGGCGCGGTGGTCTTGTCGATGAGATCGAACGCGCCCTTCACCTGGGACTGGCTGGAGGCGACGAGCGCCTCGTAGCTCTTGGCGACGGTGAAGCGTTCGTTCCGCACAAGACTCTTCTCGTCCGCCGCCTTCAGCGCTGCATCCAGCGATTCCTTGATCTTCTTCAGGTCGAGGAAGAGTTGGTGCATTTCCTTGTAAACGATCTCGCGGCCGGCCGGGGAAACCGCCGTCGAGTTCATTTCCACCTCCTTGGCGCGGAAGGCTTTCAACAGGTCGGCAACCTGCTGGATCTCCTTCAGGCTTTGCTCCTGGGTGGAAATTCCGGCGGTGGCGTATTTGATCAATCGGTCGAGCCCGGCCTGGATGGGCTTGTTGGCCGGGAGAGCGGTTCCGGCCGAGAGCCAGGCCGGCGGCCACTTGCCAAACGGGTTCTTGGTGTAGGTCCACGTCAAGACGGCTCCCAGCGTATGGAATTGCACCTCGTCTCCGGGCCGGTTGGCGTCGGTGACGTAGTGGAGGAGCGGCTGAAGAAATCTACCGGGGAGCGTTTCCGGATCCGCGTTGTGGGAGGCAACATCCGCTTCGATGTGCAGAAGCGCCGCGACGCCTTCGGCTTCCCGGAAGGCGAGTGCGCCCGCAGTCTGGGTGTTGGAGCCGGTGGCGGCGAGAGCACCGGCGGGAGCCGCATCCGCCTTCAGCATCTTGCGGCGCGCTTCTTTCACGAGCGGGCTCACCACGCTGCCCTCAAACAGAATGCGCTGGGCTTTCTGGCGGTCGCCTTCGATATGCAGGAATTGCGCCATCGGTTTGAACACCAGGGGCACTTCGATCGGCTTGGTCGAAAGCCCTTGAAGGGTCTTGTGGAACTCCACCAGCGACGCCGGGTAATCGGGGGCCGGCGATCGATCCCCCGCATAACTGGTCTTTCCGCTGTCGTCATGCGTGACGACGGGGTGCCATACGCCGTTTTCCCAGTTGGCGGCGGCCTGCTGCCAGTAGCCGCTCTGGACGCCCACGCTCTCCTTCAAGGAGAGATAGCCAAGGACGGAGAAGCCCAGCAGGGCGGCGAGAGCCAGCCCCCCGATGCCGAAGAGCAGAGCCTGGCGCTTGCGCAGCATGACCCGCGTGTCGGTGGCCGTCGTCACGAGGCCTTTTTCGGGAAACGCTTTCTCCAGGAAGAGATCGCGCAAGAAGTAGGCGCGTTCGCGCTCCCACGCCTTGCCGTCGGGCAGGTCGTCGAGCGAAACGCCCAGCGCCTGGGCGAGTTCCTGATCGAGCGCCGCCCCCTCGCGCATGGCGGAGGTGAAATAGATGCCGCGCAGGAACAGCGGTTTTGCCGACCATTCGCCGGCCACAAAGACCGTCTCCAGATAGCTGCGCAGCCGCGGTCCGATAAGCGAAAGGCTGTGCGGCAAGCCAAACAGCGCGTCCACTTCGTCGGCGCGCCGGCCATTCTTGTCGAGCGGCGCGGGATCGCGAAGCAGGCCAAGGCGGCGCTTGCTGATTCTCTCAACCACGGTCTTCAGATGGTCGGTGACGAGTTCCGGGCGGAATGGCGTATCCCGCGGTTCCGGGTTCGACCAGCCGATCATCTGGTGCTGCGTGCGCGGATCGGTCATGTCCTCGAAGAACTCGCGGAAGCCGCTCAGGAGATCGCACTTGGTGATCAGCACAAAGACCGGGAAGCGGACGTCGAGGGTGCGCTGAATCACGTCGAGTTGTTGCGCGATCTTTCCGGCTTTCCTCGAAATGGCTTCGGTGGTGTCGCGAATCAGGCTTTCGACGGGAATGACGAGAAAGAGCCCGTTTACAGGGCAGTTGGGGCGATTCTGGCGCAGGAGTTTGAGAAATTCGCGCCATTCGCTCGTCTCTCCGGGCTTCACCTCTTCGAACATGAGGCGCCCGGCGGTATCGAGAAGGACGCCGTGGTTGGTGAACCACCAATTCATGTTGATGGTGCCGCCAACGCCCTGGAGCTCGTCCTGGAGCCCCGGCGGGAAACCGACGTTGCAGTGCCGCACCGCTTCCGTTTTGCCGGAGCCCGGTTCGCCGACGATCAAATACCAGGGCAGCTTGTAAACGTCCTTGCCCGAAGAGCGAAACCGATCGAGGCCGACGTCGAAGTTGCGCTTGAGATCGTCGAGGCGGGCGCGCTTGGCGGGCTCGTTAATGCCGCTCGGAGCCCCGGCGGACTGCTCCTGAATCTGGCCGGCCATTGCCTTGCCGTGCTTTTTCTCATACCAGCCCAGCAGTTTGTGGTATCCGGCGAGGATGCAGCCCAGGACGAAAAGCCCGCAGAGAACGATTGCGCCGATCTCTCTATTTAAGCCGAAGATCAGCCCGATGATGCTGCCTCCGCCAATAAAGATGAGGATGGCCCTGAGTTGCGGTGGAAGTTGTGCCATATAACAAAAACGTCTTGTCTGGTGACTACTGACCCAGCGATTTATCCTGCTGCACCAGCTGCTGGAGCGAGAGCGTCAGGCGGTTGGAGGCTTCCCGAAAAAGGGAATAGTTGGCGATGAAGGTCGTGATGAAGAGCACCACGAAAGTGATCGCGATGTAGCCGATGGTCTTGCTGGGCGGTTCGAACAGGTTGCGCCGGTCGGTGTTTTCGTACGCTTCCTCGCACACGTGGGCGGTCGTGTCCGATTGCAGGAACTGCCGGATGCGCGGCGAAATTTCCAACAGCTTCTTGCGCAGGTATTCCGGCTGGTCCGCATACCATCCCGTAAACCCGAGGCCGATGCAGGTGTAGTAAACAGCCAGGCGCTCGGAGGCTTCGTCGCTTTGGTCGCGGATGACCTCCTCCAGCAGATCGAAGAATTTCTCGTCGCCGGCCATCTCGCGCGATTCATAAGCGAGGCGGTTCTTGGTCCACTGGGCGGTGAACGACAGCTTGCTTTCGCAGATCATCGAATCGACGAAGAAGCGCAGCGGCATCTCCACCTCCTTGTACTGAAGCTTGAGCCGCGGGTCGCCCGCCGCCTTCGCCTCCATGTCGGAGAAGATCCCTTTGATCTCGGCGCGCGCCACCGAGTATTCCATTTTACCGTCTTTCCTGCCGGCGCGGTTGAGGCGGCAGACGTGCTGAAAGAGGGGTTCGCAGAGGTCGAGCAGAGTCATCGTGGTGCGTTGCTGGGTGAAGCGGTCATGTAAAGGGTCATCTCATAGTCGGCGTCGTCTTTGCCGATCCAGCGGATGATGGCGGCCTTTTCGGCCTGGATTTGCGTCCAGACGCGCTGGCTTTCGCTCCGGAGCAGCCGGAAGTAGCGAAGGTCGGACTGAGCGGGAAGTTCGAGCGGTTGGAAGCGCTCCTCCTTGAGGCGCACACCCCATACGGCGCGCGCGGCGAGGCTCTTTGGCATGAACTTGAAGCCGTCGGGGTCTTCGACAAACGCGGCAAGCGCGCGCGGGTCTTCCTTGGTTTTGATACCCAGGAAATAATCGTTCGGCGCGGTAAAATGTTCGTCGGTGAAAACCGCGGAAAGATAGCCGTTCTCGTCGAGTGTGAACGGCACCTTCATGAAGCTTGCTGCAACCGAGCCGCGCAAGCAGGCCCGAATGGCGGCTGAGAGCTTTCGAAACGGCAGGATGGGGTTGTCGTGGTTATACGCGGGAGCGGCGAACTCTTCGCGATCCGGACTGAGCGCAACGAGCTCCGCGTGAAGCTCGCGCAACTCCAGGTACATTTCGAACGGAGTGACCGCCGGCGCTTCCACCAGGGAGAGCAGGCGCGCTGTAAAACGGTTGAGCGTTCGCAGCCGAAGCAGTTGTTCGATTTGAAGGCCGCGCAGCGTCTCGACATTGTAGGAACCGCCGCGCGTCATCTGCACTTGAAGCTCGTTGCGACTGGCCTCCACCTGGCTGGCGAGATCGCGAACCACCTCCTTCAGCACCGGAGACGCGCTCAAGACAATGCAGGGCGGGCAGAAGTTCGGGTCCTGCCGCGGAACGCCGAGTTCTTCGCCCGCGGCCCGCGCAACGCGCACCAGCGGGAGAACCTCGATGTCCGAACGGTCTTCGTTCTCCAGCAGGAGGCGGGCATTGATCCGGCGCACCATGACCGGACGCGGATTCTCGCCCGTGTTCTCGTCGGGGCATTGGACCTCCGCAACCTTGTAAACGAGTTTCGCCCGGGGATCGGAAGCATGCCCCTCCTCCACTGTGTTTGCGCGGGAATCCATCCACACGGGCACGCCCAGGTAAACCGTCACGCCTCCGGGACTGTTGGCGAGCGCCTGTTTGATGTCGATCGATGGAAGGTCCGCGCTCTTGGGAAAATCGATCTCCTGTCCGCTCGGCATGATGGCGCGCGCGCTGGTCAGCCGGATGCGCATGTTCTCCAGGTCGTCCAGCGAAAGCTCGGCGTGGATAATGCCGTACGGGTAGGAAAGGAGCAGCGAGCGTTGACGGCCGATGCGCTCAAGGAGGCCGTGCTGGAAGCGTTGGAAATGATGCGGCTGGAGGAACAGTCCTTCGTGCCAGTGAATGGTGTGAGCCATAGCGGGAGATTACGAAAATTTAAACTTCGGTGGTTTGTGCCGTGCCGCGCATCAAGTCTTCGGCATAATGCGCGATGGCTTCCTGAATCTTCGATTCCAGGACGTCCTCGGTCATTTCGGAAGAAAGCTCGACGTACTTGCGCCAGCATTTTTGCTCGACGTTGGTAAACATTCCGCCCTCCATCGATGCCATTTCCTTGATGGTTGCGGGTGAAAGGTCGTGATGGCGCTGCTTGGCCAGGCTTCGGCCGGCGGGCCCGATGGCGGTGATCAAGCCGGCGAGCAACTGGCGAAGTTTGTCGGTGATCTGCCCGATCTGGACAATCGAAACTTCGGAGTCTCCGGCGAGGTAGGCGGCGCTGGAGTTCCGGAAGTCGCCCGTCGCGGACGTGTCCTTGCGGATCTTGGATTTTGGAGCGATGGCGCGCCAGACGTTCCAGGCCAGCTTATCCATGCTCGCCACGAAATCGCTGATCAGCAGCGTGTATTTAAACAGGCGCTGTTGGTCGACGCCCTGGCCTGGTTGCAAGGGAAAGCGTTGCAGAAATTCGGCGGGCGGCTCTTCTCCCATCGCCGCAGGCCGGGACTCGACAAACCCCGCGCCTTGCAACCGGGCGCCCAAGTTAAGCAAGGTGCCGCGGGAGAGGGCGGGGGCGAGCTTGACCAGGCGCTCCACCAGCGCTTCGGGCGAAAGATCGGCGGGCGCCGAGGCCGCGCCGGGAGCGGTGGATTCGCTCGCGGCGAGGGTATTCAGGAAGTCGCCCAGCGGGAAATGCGTTTCGAGCGCCCCCAGATAACCCGCGCGTTCTTCGGGCAAAATGTCCTCAACAGCCCGTCGAATCTCCTGCTCGATGTAACTCTGGCGCTCTTCCGGAGATGAATCCGCAAAATCAGCCTGAATAAGTCGTAGTTGGGCCGCCGTCCTGGCCGCCCATGCGAGTTCCTGACCCGTGAACGAGTGGTTTTTCATGGATTCCAAAATTTGGTTGTTAAAGCAGGGCGCGGATTTCCGCGAAAGCATTCCAAGAAGGGCTGATTACGAAAACCGGCGGTGTTGATTGACGTTATATTTCGGTTTGGCGAAGGAGTCAACCATTTCGGACCGAGATCATCCTTGACTGCGCCATGGGCAGATCTCTCTGGCCGCCGCTCCTCGCCTATAGTCGGTTACGCAAATGAGCACGGCATCCGCACCGCCGCCTTTAGACGGCGCAGGTATTCGCGGCGGGGAATCTCCCTGGCTCCGAACCTCTCCAGATGCGGGGTCGTCCATTGCGTATCCAACAGGACAAACCCGCGTTCGCGCAGTCGCCGCACCAGGGCATGGAGCGCCACCTTCGAGGCGTCTGTCTCCGTGTGAAACATCGATTCGCCAAAGAACGCGCCGCCGATCGCCACGCCATACAGGCCGCCAACCAAACGATCCCCGTTCCAGGCTTCGACACTGTGCGCGTGCCCCATCGTGTGCAACTGCCTGTAGGAAAGCTCGATCTCCTCGTCGATCCATGTCTCCTCGCGTTTGGCGCATCCGCGAATTACCTCGTCAAACGCAGTGTCGACCCGGATTTCGAACAGATTGCGTTTGAGGGTTCGCGCCAGGCCGTGCGGGACATGAAAGCCTTCCAGCGGGATGATCCCTCGCGGGTCCGGTGAAAACCAACCGAGCTCGCCGTCGGGCATCCCCATCGGGAACACCCCTTGGGCATAGGCACTCAGAAGCAAAATGGGCGGAATCACCGGCCAAAGATGCCCAACGCCCGCCGCTTCGGCAAGGCGATTACCAGTTCTTAATCCAGGTGATTGAGGTGCCCGCGGTCGAATTGGCGGTGCTCCAGAGGTCGAAGGTGGGGTTGTATCCGCGAGTGGAGGTGGCGCTCTTTCCGGCGATGGCATCCGCATGGCATGCGGTCGAATAGCCGTAAACATTGCCCCATGGGTCCACCAGACTGTCAATCGCGCCGCCGACACCCAAGTGGAGCATTTTCGGCCTGAACTCGAAATAGGTCTTCATGCCGTTGCCGTTACCGGGGGTCTGGTTCAGATTAACGTCCCCGCTCAAGCCGACGTAGAGAACCCGCGAAGCGGAGGGCAGGTCTCCGGCACTGTTGCCGTTTCGCGGGTCGACGTTATCCGATACCATGGTGTCGCTGTTCGGCAGGCATCGCGGGTAGTCGCCGTTGTCGGCCTTGAAAGATTCCAACCCGGTGCTGAATCCCTGAATTTCAGCTTCGGCGCGCTTGCGCCGGGCTTGATCGCTGGCGGAGCGCGCAACGGAGAGGATCAACGCGGCCAGAATGCCGATGATGGCCATGACGGTGAGCAACTCAACGAGCGTGAAAGCGTGGCGCGGCCGGAGCGAATATCTCATATTTCTTACTGCGGGTTTTGCAGGTTGGTGATGATGCCGATCAAGGGCAGGAAGAGGGCGACGACGATGACGCCGACGATGATGGCAAGGAAAACGATCATGATCGGCTCGAGCAGCGAGGTCAACCCGGCCACCGCGTTGTCCACTTCGTCGTCGAAGACGTCGGCCACCTTCAGCAGCATCTCCGGCAACTGGCCGGTTTCCTCGCCGACGTCGATCATGCTGATGACCATCGGGGGGAACACGCCGCTGGCTTCCAGCGGATGCACGATCGATTCGCCTTCCTTGACCGCGTCGTGAACCTTCAAAATCGCTTCGGAGATGACGACATTGCCCGCCGTTTCCTTGGTGATGTTCAAGGCTTGAAGAATGGGCACGCCGCTGGTTACCAGCGTTCCAAGCGTTCGCGAAAACCGCGAGATGGACGATTTGCGAATCAAATCGCCGAAGACCGGCATCCGCAGCTTGATGCGGTCCAGCGCATTTCGCCCGGCGACAGTGCTGGCGTAGATTCTGTAGCAAATCACGACGACGGCGATGACGGCGATGATCGCCAGCATGTGGTTCTGAAGCAGCTTGCTGGCGTCGATGACGTATTGCGTCAGGGCCGGCAGCGGTTTGCCGTTCAACATGTCATGGAAGATCTGCTCGAACTTGGGAACGATGAAGGTGAGCAGAAACCACATGATGATCGTGGCGATCGAGAGCACGGCCACCGGGTAAAACATCGCGGTGACCACCTTGTTTTTGATCTTCTGCGCTTTTTCCTGGAATTCGGCCAGGCGCTGGAGGACGAGCTCGAGCACGCCGCCCAGCTCGCCCGCCTTGACCATGTTGATGTAGAGCTTGTTGAAGATCTTCGGGTGCTGCGCCAGGGATTCGGAAAAGGTGCTGCCGCCCTGGACGGAGTCGGCCAGGGTGTTGATTGTGCGCTTGAGGACGAGGTCTTTCTCCTGGTTGGCGAGCACCGTCAGGCCGCGAAGCAACGGCAGGCCGGCGTCGATCAGCGTCGCCAACTGCCGGGTGTAGATCATTAGCGTCTTGCTCGGGATCGTCTTGCGCGAAAAGAAGCCGCTGCCCGCCGCACGCTTGGAGGACTGCGCCTTTGCCGCCGCGGCGACAGCAGTCTTGGCTTTCTTGGTCGCCTTTGCGCCGGCTTTGCCTTCCTCAGCCACGCTGGTGGGAAAGTAGCCCGATTGCCTGAGCTGGCTGATGGCTTCGTTGCTGTTGGGGGCTTCAATGACTCCCGCGGATTCGGTTCCGCGGGCATCCAGAGCGACGTAAGTAAATCTCGGCATGGGAGGAAAATATCAGGTTTAGTTATTCTTAGCGCGTTTGAGGACGATTATCCAGCGGACAGTTTGGAAAATCACGTGTACTTGAGCACCTCTTCGATGGTGGTTTCGCCATCGAAGATGGAGCGCAGACCGTCCTGGCGCAGGGTGGCCATGCCCAGTTCGATGGCTTTCTGGCGCATGACCACGCTGGGAGCGCGCTCGTTGATCAGCTCGCGGATCGGGTCGCTGATGTGGAGCAGTTCGTAAATGCCTTTGCGTCCCTTGTAGCCGGTGTGGTTGCACACGTCGCAGCCTTTTCCGTAGAAGAACGTCTTGTCCCCGATGTCGTGCGGGGAAAGGCCGAGCTGAGCCAGGACCGCTTCGTTCGGTTCGTAGGGGGTGCGGCAACTCTTGCAGATCTTGCGCAGGAGGCGCTGGCCGAGCACGGCTTCCAGCGATGCGGAAATCAGGAACGGCTCGACGTTCATGTCGATGAGACGGGTAATCGCCCCCGGCGCGTCGTTGGTGTGAAGCGTGGTGAAGACCAAGTGGCCCGTGAGCGAGGCCTGGATGGCGATCTGGGCGGTCTCCAGATCGCGCGTTTCACCGACCATGATGCGGTCCGGATCCTGACGCAAAAAGGCGCGCAAGACCTTCCCGAACGTCAGCCCGATCGTGTCGTTGATGGGCACCTGGACAATGCCTTCGATGTCGTATTCGACGGGGTCTTCCGCGGTCAGAATCTTCGAATCGATGGTGTTGATCTGGTTGAGGCAGGCGTAGAGCGTGGTCGTTTTTCCCGAACCGGTCGGGCCGGTGACGATGAAAATGCCATTGGGCTTCTCGATGGTGTAGAGAATGTAGTTGTGGATGTGATCCGGCATTCCCAGGGCGTCCAGGGAGAGGTTGACGGTGGAACGGTCGAGCACGCGCAGCACCACGCTTTCGCCATATTGGGTGGGCAGGCAGGAAACACGAAGATCGACCTGCCGGCCCGCGGTGAAGGTCTGGATGCGTCCGTCCTGCGGGAGGCGCCGCTCGGCGATGTTCAGGTTCGACATGACCTTGACGCGGGAAATGATCGGCAGGGCCAGGTGTTTGGGCGGGGGCGACATCTCGTAGAGCGCGCCGTCAACGCGGTAGCGAATCTTGAACTCGCTTTCGAACGGTTCGAAGTGAATGTCGCTTGCGCGGTCGCGCACGGCCTGGGCCAGCACCAGATCGACGTAGCGGATGATGGGCGTCGAGTTCGCCTCGGCTTCGATATTCTTGAAATCGATCGCTTCGCTGGCGATTTCGATGTGGGCGCCCAGTTCCGCCAGCACGTCGTCGAGGCTGGTGGAATCCGCCCCGTAGTGCTTCTCGATCATCTCCTCCACCTGTCCGGTGTGAGCCACCACGACGATGATGTCCTTGCCGAGCGCGAAACGGAGATCTTCCTGGGCCGTCGCGTTGAGGGGGTCCACCAGCACGACGGTGATGTTGGTCGGGCTGGCCGCCACCGGGAACGCACCGTGCAACCGCGCCAGGCCGGCGGGGATCGAGTGCAGCAATTCGACGGTCGGCTCGAAGCCGGTCAGATCGACACAGTCCGTTCCCAGGGCGTTGGCAATGACGTGGTAGAATTGTTCTTCGGTCACGAATCCGAAATCGACCAGGGTCCGGACGATGTCTTTTCCGGAACCGGCGATGTCGGTGTTGATGTCATCGACCTGGCTGCGGTCGACGATTCCTTGTTCGATGAATAACTCAAGGACTTGGTTTGCGTTCATACACTTGCGATCTGCTAGAGAAAACTGTTGGAGCCCTTGCCGGAAACCTTCTTCCCCGCCAGTTCGGCGGCCAGTTGGGGATCGGGCGAAAGGCGGAGGACCTGCTCGTAAGAAATGAGTTTCTGCAAATGCAGATCCACCAGGGACTGTTCCATGGAGACCATGCCGTATTTCTGGCCGGTCTGGACGTCGGTGGTCAGGCGGTAAGTTTTGTTCTCGCGGATAAGGGCGGCAACGGCGGGCGTGTTGATCATGACCTCAAACGCGGCGACACGCCCGGCGCCATCCGCGCGCGGGATCAGGAGCTGGGAGACAACAGCGCGCAGGGTGGAGGAAAGCTGGGATCTCACTTGGTTTTGTTGATCCGACGGGAACGAGTCGATGATGCGGTCAACCGTGCGCGTCGCCCCGGTGGTGTGCAGCGTCGAAAACATCAAGTGACCGGTTTCGGCTGCGGTTACGGCGGCTTCCATCGTTTCGTGGTCTCGCATTTCGCCGACCAGAATCACGTCCGGATCCTGCCGCATGCCTCGGCGGATGCCTTCGAGAAAGCTGGGGACATCGGTGCCGACCTCGCGCTGGTTGAAAACGCCCATCTTGTGCTCGTGGATGTATTCGATCGGATCCTCAACGGTGAGGATGTGCCGGTCGCTACGGAGGTTGATGTCGTCCAGCATGGCGGCGAGGGACGTCGTCTTGCCGGAACCGGTCGGCCCGGTAAAAAGAATCATTCCCTGGCGTTCGTCCAGCAGCTTACGCACGGAATGGGGAATGCCGATCTCATCCATGGTCAGCAGGTGCTTTGGCAGCAACCGGACCGCCATCGCCATGGCGCCGCGGTCGCGGTAGACGCTGACGCGGAATCGTTGGCCAAGGTGCGACGTGGCGAAATCGACGGTGCCCTCGGTGTTGACCCGCTCGATCTGATGGGTGCTGGCAATCGCCTGCGCAAGCGTTTCAGTATCCTCCGGCTGCAACGCCGGGCGCTTGATTCGCGCCAGTTCCCCATTGACCCGCAACACGGGAGCCGTGCCGACGCTAATGTGCAAATCGGAGGCGTTTTCTTCGATCATCAACCGAAGCAAATCTTCCAGGGGGACAGTGGCCATAATCTTTATTCTAAGTCGCTTTCAAGAGGGACTTAATGCGTGATGGACACCTGGGGCTGGTGTGGGGCTGTGCCTTTGGCGCTGAATTGGCGACATTTACGGCCATCGCCACTGGAAAAGCGTTTTGCAGGGCGTTATTTTCCACAATCGTAATTGCGCTAACTTTCACAAGTAGGTGCTAGCTTGCATCCGACATCGTTGCGGTAACCACTTCCTCCGCGGTGGTCATTCCGGACAGCACTTTGCGAACGCCGTCTTCGCGCAGGGTGCGCATCCCCAGTTGCCGGGCGCGTTTGCGCAGGCTGAGGGTGGTGGACCCCTCGTTGATCATGTGGCGTACCTCGTCGTCGATCTCGAAAATCTCGAAGATGCCCATCCGGCCCTTGTAGCCGAGGAGCCGGCAGGCGTCGCAGCCTTTACCGCGCATAACGGTGGCGCCCTCAAGCTGGGAACGCTCCAGGCCGAGGCCGCGCAACTCGGCGTCGGTCAGGTCATGGGGAACTTTGCAGTGCGGGCAGAGCCGGCGCACCAGGCGCTGAGCCACGATGGCGCGCACGGCGCTGGAAACCAGGAACCGCTGCACGCCGATATCCACCAGACGGGCGACGGCGCTCGGGGCGTCGTTGGTGTGCAGCGTGGAGAAGACAAGGTGACCGGTGAGGCTGGCGTTGATGGCGATGCTCGCCGTCTCCAGGTCACGAATTTCACCGATCATGATGATGTTAGGCGCCTGACGCAGCATGGAACGCAAGGCCGCCGGAAAGGTCATGCCGATATCAGAGTTCACCTGCACCTGGTTGATGCCGTTAAGCTGGTATTCGACCGGGTCTTCAACGGTGATGATCTTGCGGTCCGGGCGGTTGATGTAACTCAGACAGCCGTAGAGCGTGGTGGTCTTTCCCGAACCGGTGGGACCGGTGACCAGGAGAATTCCGTCCGGCAGGGTAATCAAACGCTCGAACGTGTGCTGGTCGTCGCTGAGGAACCCGAGCTGCGGCAACCCCAGGGTAAGGCTGCTCTTGTCCAGAATACGCATCACCACGCTCTCCCCGTGGTTGGTCGGGACGGTCGAGACACGAAGGTCGAACTGTTTGCTCCCGATCTTGATCTGGATGCGTCCGTCCTGGGGAATTCGCTTTTCGGCGATGCTCATGGACCCCGTCATGATTTTCAGACGACTGATGATGGCCGACTGCAACTTCTTGGGCGGGTTCTGCACCTCGTGCAGCACGCCGTCAACGCGGAACCGGATGCGGAAGCGGTTTTCCAGCGGCTCCATATGGATGTCGCTGGCACGCGTCTTGTGGGCTTCCAGCAGCAGCATCGTGACCATCTTGATGATGGGTGCATCGCCTTCCTCCTCCACGCCGGCTCCCTCGATCGCGTCCGCCACGACATTGACCGCTTCCTCGATGTGATAGTACTTCTGGAGAGCCGCGGTAATCTGTTCCGGCGATGCGCAAACCCAGTCCACGTTCTGGTTCAGCAGATGGGTGACGGCGTCGAAAATGTCGAAATTGAGCGGGTCGCTGGTGGCCATCATGAGGCCGGTGTCGACGAGCGCGACCGGCACCACCTTGTACCGGCGGGCGATGTCTGCCGACACCATCTCGATCACCTCCGGCGAAATCGAAACGTGGCCAAGGTCGACGTACTCCATGCTGGAGTGTGCGGCCAGCGCCCGCAGCACATCCTCGCGAGTCACCAACTCCTTGGCGATCAACCCTTCGATGGCGCTCTGACCCGCTTGCGCGCCGGCCACTGCTTCCTCTCGTTGCTTGCGGGTGATGAGACCTGTGTCTTCCAGGATCTCGATTACATAATCGTCGTTGTTAGTCACGGGGGGTTGGATTGAGAGGAAAAACTATTTGGCACCGCCCTCAATGTCAATGGGCGCGGTGAGATAATTACTGCGTCCGGGTGATAATCGCGACGGCGACAGGGTGTGCCCGAGCGGCGCTTCAGGGGTGCGGTGTATTCGCCTTGGACGCTTGGCGCTTGACGGCGAGTTACCGAAGCTCCCGTACCGGCGGCGGCCGCCACGACCCGCTCAGGATGGTGGGATCGTTTTCCCGCACCCAGTAGAGGCGCAGCATGAGGACAAAGTCGCCGTCGGGCGCGGGCAGCCAGTTGGAATCCCAGACAACTCCCGGCGCATCGTGCTGGATGAGAATGTCGAGCGAGCCGTCCGGGTTGTATCGCAGCCGGTCGTGCGAACCCAGGATGAACCGGTTGCGCGGGTTTGCCGCGAAGAAATACTGGCCGTCATACAACGCCAACGACCAAAACCCGTTCACGGGCGGCAGTTGCTTTTTGGGGAAGTGAACCAGATACCGGCGATTCCCCCGGTACGGATTTCCCTCCGGGTCCGCCTCCGTCACCGGATAGATGGCGTCCTGGGGCAGGTTGGCGCCGATGCCGATGGCCGCCGTAAACGCCCGATGTTCGTAGTCGGCGCCGTAAGCGCCCAGTTTCATGAACCAGCTCCAGCCGTTGGCCTCGGTCGTCGCGCCGGCGAAATGCTGCACCATGCGCGCGATTCCATTGCGCGGACCTTCCTGAATCGCCATGGCCACCGCCCGCTCCACACGGGAAATGTCGAAATCCCGGCCTGGCGCGAGGCCAATTTTTACCATTCGCCGCAGCAACGGCGCGTCGATTGCCGCCGGCGGATTGCGTTTCATGAGCGCCGCCATGAGTCGGAAGAAAGCGCCGGGGTCCATCCGGTTGACCTGATCGCGGACAGGCGTCGCCATGTCGATGGACGGGTCGACGCGGCCCGGCGGCGGATTGTAGCGCTTCCCGTAAAAGCTGAGCGGTACCAACGACAGGTTCGCCTGGAATGCATGAACCGCCGCGTAGTCTTCGGGACTGCCGTTACAGTAGATTCGGCCCAAGAGCCAGACCACGTCGGTTGCCGCTTTGCACTCGGTGACGCCCCCTGGCAGGACGCCCTTCCACGACGGCCCGGTGATTGCGTACACCTGCCGGTGCGTGCCGGTGGTGCGCTGCCCGATGCTGGCGCACACGTTCGTCCAGGCATCCAGGATTGGAAGCAGGTAATAACGGCCCTTCGAATCGGGGATGCTCAGGATGTACGGCTCGCGGGCGAGATCCAGCCAGGCTAGCGAAAAGAGCGTGTCCGCGTTGGGCGCGGCGACTGTTCTGGTCGTTGGCGGCGGGTAGGCATTTTGGTGAGCCCACTGGCCCATCGGCGCTTGTTTGCCCTCCTGAACAGTCACGTTGGTCATCACGCGCCGGGTCAGTTCCATGGCCACCAGCGGGTAACCGTACAACCAGGCATCGGTGGCGATTTCGGATGCTTGCGCCTCATCGATCGATGCCTCGTCGTTGGCGGAGGGAAGGGGGGTTAACAGCGTTGCAATGACGAAGGCGCCTACCGCGGCCATCGGCGCCGAACCGGCAAACCTGTTTCGAAAACACCACAGTGGCCCCCCTCTGAACAAACCGAGCATATCGCTTTTTCTTCTCTCTTGAAGAAGGTATCGAAGGTCGCGGGTGGCGGGGCTTTGGAAGCCTCCGACGGCCTCGGAAGAGCAGCGCTGCAATTATTTCCGATTGAAGAGTAGGAGGAGTCTACTTATGAATCAAAAGACCAAATATATTGCGACGCTGCTTGCGGTTGCATGCACAACCGGGGCGGGTGTCGTTTCGGCGGCCACCGAAAAGATCGTGACCAAGACTGAGGTGACGAAAGCGGAGCCGAGTGCGGGGGAAATTGCCGGCGCGGTAATCACGTCGCCGTTATGGCTGGCGGGCAATATTCTGCTGTTGCCGGTTCGGGCCATGGAGGGGCGGGACGTTTGGCCCAGTCCGCTGCCGGTGGGAGAAATGACCACTCAAACCAAGGAGGTGATCTACACCCAACCGATGGTGGTCAAGCACAAGCACCACAAGAAACATCCCGCGCCGGTTGGTGAGCGCACGGTGATAACCGAGGAAAAGACCGTTACCTCCTACTAGCGGATGCAGTAGCAGGGATCGCTCACAGGCAGAAAGAAGCCCCTCGTGCCCGGACCTTCCGGGCACGCTGACGGTCTGGAGCTATGAGCGTTGCGCGGCAAGCACCGATCGGCAGCCTTCGGCTTCGGTTTGGATTTCCGCCATCCAACAGTCCCAACGCTCATCGACCACAGCCATGGACGGCTTTGGCTTCCAGTCGGCGTCGTAGACCGAGAAATGCCTTGGCTTGAAGTCGCCGGGCCTCACCATGCCGGGTTGTAATTCGGGATCGTCCCGGTCGGCGAGAATATCGACAAACTCCCAGCCGAAATGGGTGCTGTGCGCAATGGTGTTGCGCAGGAGCGCTTCCATTTCGTGCGGAAGGTAGTCGGTGCCATTGATTGTCATGTGCTCGGTGACGGCCCAATCCCGCCCGGTTTCTTCCATCGCCTGGCGAACGCGCCGGTATGCCTTCAAGTTGGGCTTGCGCTCTTGATTGTGCCAGGTCCAGTTCACCTGAATGATATTCGGAGCCGTGAGATGCCGCAGGAAAGCAAGGGGATCGCCGCACCGCCGCGACATCGTGTTTTCCGCCGCGTCGAGGTAATCGACCGCGATCCACGCGCTCTCGCCGGCGACATCGCGGAACGCCTGCGCATCTCCGTTGATCCAGTCCGCGAGCCACTCGGCCCGGAACCGGTTCCATGTCGGATGCGAGCGGAAGCTCTCAGGCACGGGAAACGACGGGGGAAAAGCGGGGCCGTCGAGCTGGTTTCGCTGTAACCACGCCCCATATGCCGCCTTGGCCGCGGGCGTGTAGTCGAGCCAGTGCGTCCCCATGTACTGCGGCTCCACCGTCGTCTCGTACCAGAGAATCTTCGATGTATCCAGCCCCTGCGCGAGCGCCCGGATATAGCGGCGTGACAGTTCCAAATAGCCGGCGTCAAAGAGTGAGGGCACCGCGCTGTTGAATCCGTATTCGTCATCCTGAACCCTCGCCCCTTCGGAGTTGATCGCCACCGCATTCGGGTGCGCCGCCCAAAAACCCGATGGAACCTGTCCGCCGCCGACGCCATAGGTTTCCACGGAGAGCGAGGCGAACATTCCGTGCTCGGCGATGGCGTCGATCAGGCGGTTCAGCGGCCCAAACAGCGAAGGATCGATGTTGCCGTCCCCGTCAGGGTCCAGGTGGTGCCAGTAGCAGTTGAGCTCCAGCACGTTAAACCTTTTCTCCCGCACGACGGGCAGTTCGGAAATGAAGGCGTCAATCTGGCCGGCGTCACTGAAATTCAGGAGAGGCTTCCCGATCTTCAGAAAGCGATGAACGCCGTCAATCCAAAGCTTCCCTTGATGAAGTGCGACTTCGTGTGAGTTGATAAATTTGGCCATGATGCGGTTACTGGATGAATTTGAGGATTTCCGCGAAAGTTTCGAAGTAGCCGGTGCAAAGCGGGCGCGTTCCGCTTTCGTCGATGTTGCCGCCGGCGATCCCGAGGGCTGCGAAACCGGCAAGGCGCACTGAGCAAATGCCGGCGCCGCTGTCCTCGATCCCGATCACGGAATGGCGGTCTGCGAAGTCGATTCCCAAGCCCACGCGCGCGGTTTCCGCATAAAGCCAGGGGTGGGGCTTGGGAGAAAGTTCGCCCAGCGTTCCCGGGCTGCCTTTGCGGAGCGGAAAGCCCGCGGTAATGATGGCGTCGTAAAAATCGCACGGATCGCCCAGACCGAGGGTCTTGAAGCCGTCGAGAATCTCCGGCCACGCCTTCTCATAAAGACCGGAAGTGACCAGACCGATCTTGATGCCAAGGGCCTTGAGCTCCAGCAGAAACTCTTTGATCCCGGGCGTTGGCGTGAAAGCGCAGGGCTTGCCGCGGCCTTGCATGATCTCGTTCATTTCAAAATGGGTATGCTCAAAATAGAAGGGGCGTGCTTCCTCGACGGTCTTGCCTGGGCAGTACTTGGCCATGCAGTAGGAAAGATGTTCGGAAACGCTGTGACCGGAGACGTAAGGAGTGTCCTCCGGCGAAAGCCGAAACGCGGGGTCGCCCAAGACGCTGGCGGTTGTTTTCTCAATGATCCAGACCCAGAAGTCCTCGCTACGGATGGTCGTTCCGTCCAGATCCATCAGGATCGCCCGGATGGGCTTGCGGATTTCCACCGGATGCACGGGATAGTATGCGGGGTAACCGAGTTCGGATTTGACGTAGGCGAGCGTGCGGTCCGAAAAGCCGACAAACTCAACCTTCCGGTCGCCGGTGGCGGCGATACACTCGACGCCCTGAATTCCCGCCGTGAATGCGCCATCGCTGGTTCGGTCGAGGCGGTGGAACCCGGCATCGGCCGGAACGGGGCCGATGTCGGGGAAATGGAAAGAGGGCGTTGCGGAATTATGGCGGACCATGTGCGGTCTATCAAATGCTAAAACGTGGGGGCGCTGCAAGAAAAATCGGTTCTTTTTCGTCTCCGGAGCCGGGAGGGTGGCGCCGGGTCGGTCGAGTCGCCGATCAACGCCGGCATCCAACGGGAAATTCCAAACTCGCGCCGTTGGCGCTGAAAGCCTGTCCCCCAACCGGCAGGTTCACTGGCAGCTTGGCACGTAGTCGGAACTGACGGCTCGCCGGGCGGCGCTGTCAGCTTCGAGAACGGTGAATAGTGACATAACGCCAGCTGGCCTGCCGTGAGATCCTTCGCAAGCTCAGGATGACAAAATAATATGGGCCGCTCCGGTTTTCGTGCTCGGTTTCGGTTTTGTGGTTAATGGAAAGGGCACTTCACCGCAGTTTAAAATTCTTTGCGTCCTTGGCGCGAGCCCTTTGGTTGCGGCTCCGCTGCGCTAAACCCTTTTTCCGCCGCGTCTTGCTTGTCGCCGGTACTCGCTTGGTGAAAGCTTCGTGCGGCACAAGAAAACGTGGCGCAAGTTCTCCGCGCTCCCGAAGCCCGCCAGCGCTACTACCGTTTTGATTGGCAACTCCGTCTCGCGAAGCAACCGTGCGGCCCGGCTGAAGCGGCAATGAATGATTTCATCGAGAACGCTGTGGCCCCGCGCCGCCCGCATTCGCCGCTCCAGCCTTCTTCGAACCACCCCCGTCGCCTTCACAACAGCCTCTACGGAAAGAACTGGATCGCCGCAACTCCAGATGTGATCCAGGGCCGCTTCGACTATCGGATCGCGAGCGACCGTGTCTTCCCGTGCCCGGCCGGGCAGCGGATCGCTCAGCGCAAGCGTCAGAACACTCATGGCATGGAAAGAAAGCTCTGGAGTGTTGGAGGATGGGTCGCAATGAACGCGCGCCAGCAAAGAGTCCATGGTATCGTTCAGAATCCGGGGAGCAAAGGGACGGAAGACAGGACTCTTTGGGTTGATGATGCTCTGCTCCACGAGCCGATGCGGAAAAGTGCCGCTGAATTGAATCCATTTCTCGCTCCAGCCTGTGGATGGGTTGGGACAGTACCGGTGCCAGACCCCGGGAAATAGAAACATCCCCGTCCCTTCATCGATCTTGATTAGGCCCGTTTCCCGTGACTCGAAGGTTCCCGATCCCCTGGCGATCAGGATGATGCTGAACTCCGGTAAGATTCGGCCATCCCGCCAATTAAAGTGGTAAAGAACGGGAGTGGAATGGGGAACGGGCGGGTAGAGTTCACCGGGCAAAATCGTCTGACGCCCCGCGCCGATGAGGTAGAGCTCGCTGCGGGCCATCGCGTCCGAAATCGGTGGACAATGATGAAGGCGCGGGTCGACGCACTCCGCGGACCCAAAGCACTTTTTGGAACGCATGCGAGGTTGGTGACGCAAATCGTGGGTACGGTCAAGCCAAACGAATCTCTTTGGCGAAGAAAGCGCTCCCCGGAAGGCGGAGCCTTCGGCTCCGTATTTGTTTGGCGCCACAAGTTCGAAAACCGAATGGCACCCGCGTCTCAAGGCGGTCTTTCGTTCGCCGCGCCTGTCGCAATTTGGTGAATGAAAGAAATCGATCGCCAAACCGCATTTGGCCTACTCTGCCGCAAGCAAATCAGATGATATGATTAGAACACTCGTTTTCCTGTTCTTAGCCGCGGCAGTCTATTGCGCGGATGCACCGGTTAACGCTTCGGCGGAGGTTTCCGACGATTCCCTTCAATCCGGCTTTCAAAGGCCGCCGCGGCAGGCCAGCCTCGGCGGGGCGAAGGAAACTCAAAAGCTTCAGGAGCGGGCAGTGCATAAGCAACAACTTGTCAGCCAGCTTGCCGCCGGGACGCGGACCTATTTTGACCTCTCCTATGTGGCAGGGGCTCGACCCGGGCACTCGCCCGATTCCATTCAGACGCTGGATTTGTATGTCCCGCCGGGGCCCGGTCCATTTCCCCTGATCGTATGGATTCATGGAGGGGGCTGGCATAGCGGCGACAAGGAGATCGGCGGAGCGGATTTGGCGCTTCAGTTTGGGCCTCCCGGTTTTGCGGTGGCTTCTTTGAATTATCGCCTGACTGCGGACGTTCCCTTTCCGGCGCAGATCGAGGATTGCAAGGCTGCGCTTGCCTGGCTTCGCGGCCACGCAGTGGAATATGGCCTGGACGCCGGGCGAGTCGGCGTGGTCGGGCATTCCGCCGGCGCTCATCTGGCGGCGCTCATGGCATTCACCGAAAGCGGCTCCGCATTCGGCAAGGCCCCGTCTGCTGCTCCGTGCATCAAGGCTGCTGTGCTATGGGCTTGCCCCTCGGACTTGAGGAGGAATAGCGGCGGCTGGCCTCCGAAAAGTTTTGTCTGGAACCCAAACGATACTTTTTCGAAAACCTTTTTCCCCGCGGGCGCTTACGACGAGGAATTGGCCGCCAACGCCAGCCCGATTCGCTATGTGCATCCCGGGATTCCGCCGGTGCTGATCGTTCATGGAGCGAAGGATGTCATGGTTCCCCCAGCGCAGGCGGATGCGTTGGCAAAAGCGCTGAAGCACGCCGGCATCCAGGCGACGCTGCGGATCGATCCGCACCATGGCCACGATGTGATGAGATCGGAGAGCTATCAGGAGGCGAAAGCATTCTTTCAACGGTTTCTCATGGGTTCACAAGCGAGATAAACCCAGACATCTCGCCGTCGTCCGGAACGAGTCCCCATGGGCTTTCGCCCTCCACGCATTATGCCGAATTGAAGAATGAAAATGAGCCCAACGCCGGCGCGGTCCGAAATGGATGACCCCAAAACGGCAGAGGAGGCTCGTGGACTGCGGTGAAGTGCCCTTTCCATTACCCGCAAATCGGAAGCCGGGCACGGAAGCCGGAGCGGCCCATATTATTTGTCATCCTGAGCTTGCGAAGGATCTCACGGCAGGCCAGCCGGCGTTATCTCACCATTCACCGTTCTCGAAGCTGACAGCGCCGCCCGGCGAGCCGTCAGTTCCGACTACGTGCCGACTGAAACGAACGTCGGGATCGCCTCGTGAGATCCTTCGCAGGCTCAGGATGACAACGTTCGGGGCTCCGTTCTCACTCCCGCGCCCATCGACTCGTCGCTGTGGAGGCAAACAGGCCTCGCCGCAGTCCTATAAGACGCTGGCGCGACCACAACGCGCCACGGCTTCGCCGCTCCGAATGGTCTCACGTCCATTCCAGGTAGAGGTCAGGAGGTCTGAGGCTGGAAGCCCGCGCTCCCCTTCGGATACACGCGCATGGGTATTTCCGGAGTAGTCCAAAGACAGGACTGCCGCATCTCCAAGACGCTGGCGCGGCCTTCGACGCCGTTTACGCGAAGAGATCTTCCATCTCTATTACGATTGTGTCTCCCACCGCCCCCGCCGAAAAACGTGACAATCCGTCCCGGCGGCTTTAGGCTTTCCCCTCAATCCTATGCGCTCCGACATCATCAAGAAAGGCGCTGAACGCGCGCCGCACCGCAGTCTGCTCCGGGCAACCGGCTGCATCGAATCCGAAAGCGACTTCGACAAGCCGTTTATCGCGATCGCCAACAGCTACATCGACTGCATTCCCGGCCACGCCCACTTGAACGAGGTGGGCATGCTGGTCAAGCGGCTCGTGCGCGCGGCGGGCGGGGTGCCGTTCATCTTCAACACCATCGGCGTGGACGACGGCATCGCCATGGGCCACGGCGGCATGAAGTTTTCGCTGCCCTCGCGCGAACTGATCGCAGACAGCGTGGAGACGATGCTCATGGCGCACTGTTTCGACGGCATGATCTGCATCCCGAACTGCGACAAGATCGTGCCGGGGATGCTGATGGCGGCCATGCGCGTAAACATCCCGACGGTTTTTGTGAGCGGCGGGCCGATGGCGGCGGGCGTCGCCGCGCAGGCGGAGGGCGATTACGCGCCGCACTTGCGCCCGGCGACCGAATCCTCGGATTTGATTTCGGTGTTCAAAGCCGTCGGCGAGCTTCAGGCGGGCAAGATCACCGAAGCGGATTTGTGGAAGCTGGAGCAGTCCGCCTGCCCGACGTGCGGCTCCTGCTCGGGCATGTTCACGGCAAACTCGATGAACTGCCTGTGTGAGGCGCTCGGCATCGCGCTGCCGGGCAACGGCACCGTCCTCGCCGTTTCCAAGGAACGCGAGGCGCTCTATGACGGCGCGGCGCGGGCGATCCTGAAACTCGTGGAGCGGGACATCAAGCCGCGCGACATCGCGACGGTGGAGGCCTTCGACAACGCGCTCATGCTCGACGTGGCCATGGGCGGGTCCACCAACACGGTTCTCCATACGCTGGCCGTCGCGCGCGAGGCGGGCATCCCGTACGACATCGCCCGCATCGACGGCATCTCCCGCCGCATCCCGTGCCTGTGCAAGGTTTCGCCGTCCTCGAAATACCACATGCAGGACATCCACCGGGCCGGCGGCATCCACACGATTCTCGGCGAGTTGAAGCGCATGGGCGTTCTGAACACGTCGTGCATTACCGTGACGGGCAAGACTCTCGGCGAAAACATCGACGAATGGGACGCGCGCTCGGCGAAGGCGACGCCCTGGGCCAGGGCGGCTCGCGTTTCGGGCGCCTCGGCGATCGTGGTCGATCCGAACGATCCGACCCCGCACACCGGGCGCACGCTCGGCGGGAATCTCGCGCCCAAACCGTTGCTTTACCTGCCGGGCGATCCGCTGGCAATCACGCTCTGGCGGCTTGCGGCGGCATTCAACGCTCGTGACGCCGCCACAGCCGCGCTTTTATTTACCAGCGATGCCGAATTCCAGGTGGACGAAGCGACCACGTGGCGCGGCGCCGCTGAGATCGAAGCCGGGCTGGCCAGGAAGTTCAAGGAGTTCGACGGGTTCGTTCGCGCCGAGTTGGGGTTGATGAAAGGCGGGCCGGTGTTGATGATCTGGCACTATGCGAAGAACGGCGGGCGCAAGCTGTTCCGGCTGATTCGCGCCGGGGAACTGCACAACTGGCAGCTTGCCGGCGCCCGCCATGAATGCGATCCAGCGGTGCTCGCTCAAGCGGAATCGACCGGCCTTATGCCTCACGATTCCGCATTCCTCTTCGATACGAACGACTGCATTCGCACCCGCGAAACCGCCTACACGCCCGACGGCGGCCTGTCCATCCTCTATGGTCAGCTTGCCCCGGCGGGTAGCGTGGTGAAGACCGCCGGCATCAGCGACGCCTTCAAGGCGAACTGCGGGCCGGGATTCGTCTTCGAAGGCCCGTGCGTGATTTTTGAAAGCCAGGATGAAGCGTGCGCGGGTATCCTCGCCGGCAAAGTGTCGTCCGGCGACGTGGTCATCATCCGCAACGAAGGACCGCGTGGCGGCCCCGGCATGCAGGAGATGCTCTCGCCCACGAGCTACATCGTCGGCATGGGCCTGGGCGACCAGTGCGTGCTCATCACCGACGGACGCTTCAGCGGCGGCACCGCGGGCGCATGCATCGGGCACGTCTCACCCGAGGCGGCCGAAGGCGGCCCCATCGGCCTGCTCCAGCCCGGCGACCGCATCCGAATCGATTTTCCCAACCGGCGCATGGACATCCTCGTGCCCGATGTGGAACTGGCCCGGCGCAAAGAAACGTGGCAACCGGTTCATCGCGATCTCACCGGCTGGCTGGCGCGGTACCGGAAGCTGGTGACCAACGCGAGCCAGGGCGGGGTGCTCCAGTAAGTCAATTATCGATCCTTCCTCACCCCTTACACCGGCTCTTCAATCACCGGGTTCGTCAACGCACCGATGCCGTCGATCTCCACCGTGACCGTGTCCCCCGGTTTCATGAACAGCGGCGGGCGGCGGGCCATTCCGACGCCGTGCGGAGTTCCGGTGAGGATCACCGTTCCGGGCAGCAGCGTGGTGCTTCCGCTCAGGAACTCGATCAGCGCGGGAACGTCGAAGATCATGTCGTCGGTGTTCCAGTCCTGAACGAGCTGGCCGTTGAGCCGGGTCCGAATCCCCAGCGCATTTGGGTTTGGAATTTCGTCGGTCGTGACCAGGCAGGGACCCAGCGGGGCGAACGTATCGAAGGTCTTGCCGCGGCACCATTGTCTGCCGCCGCCCCGCATCTGCCAGTCGCGCGCGCTAACATCGTTGGCGCAGGTGTAGCCCAGCACAAAATCCAGCGCATTGGCGCGTGACACGTTCTTGCACCGTTTTCCGATGACAACCGCCAGCTCGCATTCGTAATCCACCTCGTCGCTGCGCAGGTGGCGGGGCAGTTCGATCGGGTCGCCCGGATTTTGCACGGCGTTGAGCGCCTTCATGAAGAGCACGGGATGCTCGGGCGCTTTGCCTCCGGTTTCCTCGGCATGCCGCCTGTAGTTGAGGCCGACGCACAGGAGCGCCGCCGGTTCCAGCGGCGCGAGCACCTTGGCGACTTCGGCTGGGCAGCCGGCGGGCCGCAGCGTGTCGTAGAGGGACCCCTCCGCGAGTTCCCTGGAGCCATCGGGATGTTGAATCGCGTGGTGAACCGCCTGGTTGAGGTCGAGGTAGCGAATCAGTTTCATGTTCCGTGCTTCCGGTCTCCTATTCCCATCGGGAATTCTTGCAACCGGCAACTGCGAAGAACATCCCGAGGAGGATATGGGTCACCAGAACCCAGAGGCACAGGACCAGCGGGCTAAGCTGGGTTTGGGAAACCGCCGTGACCATGTCGTAGAGGCGGCTGTCCCGCAGTGTTTGCAGAAAACCGCTCCAGCCCCAGTACGCCGCGATTTCCGGGCGGACGATCAAACCGAGCGCTTTCGGCAGGGCGAGCACCGCTCCGGAAAGCGGCAACTGGAAGCCAACCAGATAAATGGAGATCAGCGACGCCTGTTCGGCGGTCCGCGCAAAGCTGGAAATGGCCAGGCAGACTGCGGTCATCGCGGCGTTCGCAAGAGTCAGCACGCCGATCTGCGTTCCGATGTCCCCTGGAAAATGGCAGACCATGTTTACAAACACGCCCATCCACACCGATTGCGCCAGCACGAGGAATAGCAGAAACGCCGCTTTGCTGGCGACATAGGCAATGGGGCTGAGGCCGCCGAATTTCTCCTTCTCGAAGATCAGCCGTTCCGAGGCAACTTCGCGCGCGGCGTTGTTGGCTCCCATGAGCGTGAGCAGGACGAGCTGGAACATCACCAAGCCGGAGACGAGCGAACCGGTCCGCGTGGCCTGGGCGACGAAGTCGGCGCTTTCCTTGAGGCTCCTGACGATGTTGCCGCTGAACTGCAAGGGAAGATTCTGGATTTGCGGCAGGCCGTCCATGGCAAAGACGACCACCAGGCACGGGAACCCGAGAATGAGGGCGAGTTGCAGCCAGACGGCCGTTGAATCCTTGAAAAAGAGACGCCAGCGCCGGCCCAGCAGCGTGAAGAACTGGGAAAATGCGCCGGGAGTTGTCACCGGCTCTGATTCCTCTTCGGGCTTCGTCTCGCGCGGCTCGGTTTGCTTGTCGAGGAACGTCTTGCGGTCCGCCGGAGACGTTTGCAGCGCCATGTCTTTCAGGTTGGCCGGAGACTGATACGGTTCCCGGTGCTTTTTCCACGACCGATGCCACTCGTCCGGTTTGCGCCGGCTGAGCTGGGTGAACAGGCCCGCCGGTTCGCGGATCTGAAAGTAATGCGTCAGGAATTCGGGCGGGCCGTGGTAGGCAAGCTGGCCGCCGTGCAGAACGACGACAGTATCGTAGGCGCTCAGATTCCGCAGCGAATGGGTGATATTGAGGACGATCCGACCGTCCCGGCGCGAAAGCGCGTGCATGAGTTGCACCAGATCGTCTTCCGCCTTGGGGTCGAGGCCGCTGGTGACTTCATCGACGAGCAGAAGCTGGGGCGCGGTGACCATTTCCAGCGCGAGCGCAAGCCGCCGCCGCTGTCCGCCCGAAAGCACGCGCACCTGGCGGTCGGCGATGTCGGTGAGACCGACCTGCTGCAAGATCGCCGCGACCCGCTCCGCCCGCTCAGCGCTGTTCAAGCCGGAAACGCGCAGCCGCACCGCCGTCGCGATGTTGTCTTCTACGGTCAGAAGGTCATACGCAATCGAGAACTGTGGCACGTAGCCGATTTCATGGGGCTCCAGATCTTCGGCGGCAAGGTCGCGGCCGTTCCAGTTCACGCCGCCGAAAGTCGGTTCGATGATTCCAGCGATGACCTTGAGGAGCGTGCTCTTGCCGCACCCGGAAGGGCCGACGATCGCGACAAACTGGCCGGGGGGAACGACGGTGGAGATATCGCCAAGCAGAACGATCTCCTGTGGCTTGGCGGGGATGAGAATCGAAACGTCTTTTAGTTCGAGCACAGTGGAAGACATTGCCAGCAAAGCCGCGCGGCGGTCCAGCAGGAAATGAAACGGGGGCGCGCTCCTCAGAACACTTCCGCATTGAGCCCTGTGACCGCGCGGACGCGCCTGGCGATCTGGGAGAGGCGCGCCAGCGGCAGGTGCTTGCAGTCGGTGTTGGCCGGCGCCCGGGAGATGGAATGGATCTGCACCAGGGAAATCTGCGCGCCTGCCTGGACCAGATGCGTCAACCGATCCACGTAGGCGCCGATCTCCGCCTCGGCGGGGCCATCGTCGTCGATGGTGCAAAACAGACTTTGAATGATCACCGGTCGGCGTCGTCCGACCGCCACGATGTTGCCCAACACCTTCTCCATCGCGTTGGTTCCGTTGACCCGCTTCATGTACGCTTCGGTGCCGGCGTCGAGTTTGATCCAGATTTCGTCGTCTGGCGCGAACAAGTCGATTCCGCGCTGCACCTGCGGACGCAGAAGGCCGGTGCCGTTGGTAATCAACACGAGGCGGAAGGGAGCGGTCAGTTGCCGGATCAAGAGAACTTCGCGCACTGCTTCGTCGAAATTTTCCAGCAGAGTGGGTTCGCCGTCGCCGCTGAGGGCGACCGCTTTCAGCACGAGCATCTCCTGCGGCGCCTTGGAGAACTGCTCCAATTGCCGCAACAAACCGCCCTGGGCCAGTGCCACCACGTGGTTCAGCTCTTGCTTGAGCACCTTCAAGTCGAGCTCGAGCTCCGCTTTTTCCGGGACGCGATGCACTTCGCAATAAGGGCAATCGAAGTTGCACTTCTGGTCGGGGTTCATGTTTACCCCGATCGACAGCCCGCGCGAGCGGTTGGTGATGACGGCGTAAACAAAGCGGTTTCCAAGAAATTCGCGCGGTTGCGAGATCAGGTCAGAGAGAGTGGGAGCTGTCATGGTTATTGGGAGGTTTTGGGAACGGTTTTCTGGGAAGCGCGGTTTTCCAGGGTGCGCAGGCGGTGACGGCTCGCCCCAAGCATGCTCTTGCAGCGTCCGCACTCGGAGGTGACATTGTTGCGCAGAAGCAGGTGGATGCTTTCGTTGAGGTGCGTTCGCAGGCTCAACCAGAATTCGTCGACCTCCGTAGTGGCGCTACGCAACAAGCCGGCGATGGTTTCCTCGCCGACCAGAATCACGTGCAACGTGTTTGGCGCGCCATCGCACGGGTCGGGCGCACTGCGCAGGTGCGGCGGACGCAGCGTGCAACTGGCGACGGAAGCGAGTACTTCGTCCAGCATTTCAGAGAGTGTCACGTCTACGCTCTCGACACGGGCGCGCAGGATGTAGCGTTCCCGGTCGTCCAGGAGCGCGATCCACCGTGAAAGGATTTCCTCCCGGTTCGCGCGCATGAACCCGGCCAGCGTGTCTTGCACCGTTGTGTGCCGGTGCAGCGTCGGCAAAAATGCGAGGGACCGGTTCTGGAGGGGGTCGTGCAGCGGTTTTCCCCGCGCGGCAGTCACGTCAGCGGCGCGGCCGCCCACAGCCCGGCAGTATTCCAGGAGCGAATCCACGCAGTCCGAACAGAACTCCACCGCGTGGGTGTAAAGCAACCGATGCATAGCGGCGTTGAGGCGCTCGAATTCCCCGGCGGCCTGTGGATAAGTAACGGCCCGGTTTGGAGGCGAAATTGCGTCCCGCAAGACTGTCTCTCCGGCCAGAAGCAATTGCAGCAGGTCCGACATGTGCTTGCGCCCGGAACCTTCGACGTAGAAATCTGCCGGACCGATCGGAACCGCCGCGTCCTCGTCGCCTCTCAGCAACCCGAGGATCTGCTTGAAAACACGGACGAACACCTCGGGCGAGACCGCGTGCATGACCCGATGGTGCCGGGGCGCCGTGCTTGCAAAGGCCTGAATCCAGCGGTACAGCAGCTTGAGCTCCCGATCTTCCAGGAAATCAGCGAGGGCCAAAGCTTGCATGATTGCAAACTAAAGCATCGAGCCCGGCTGCCTCCACAGCCATTGGCAGCCTCGCACCTTTTGTTGCGGCGAACTGGTTGATCGCGCCTCCCTGTCTGGAGGCGGAGCTGCTACTGCCAACACGCATTCTCCCAAGGCGGCACAGGGCCCTTTCCATTACCCACAAATCGGAAGCCGAGCACGGAAACCGGAGCGGCCCCTATTATTTGTCATCCTGGTGCGCCCGTGAAGCGGGCGTCAACGTGGGTGAGAGTCCCACCGGTGCAGTTAGACGGTTCAGCACCGAAGACCGTGCC
>Ga0316232_1001329_pt1 | contig 30926 bp, 19 predicted proteins | sample TBHtaG_FD_206006 | JGI IMG/M metagenome (GOLD analysis project Ga0316232, IMG submission 206006) | Freshwater microbial communities from Trout Bog Lake, Wisconsin, USA - TBH18025_13 | ecosystem: Environmental > Aquatic > Freshwater > Lake > Hypolimnion/Profundal zone | place: USA: Wisconsin... | reverse complement strand
CAGACCCCTCCTTCCCAGTTAAAGGGAGCTGACGGAACGTTCCATGGCTCGTTGACGTTCAATGTGCTGACCGACACTCAATTCCCAGTAGTTACGGGAGGGCCAGCCATTGTGAGCTTTGTCCCGAACTCTGGTAAACCGGGGGACTCGATCACCATGCATGCGGTGAATGTCCCCGCCGGAACGGGACTTTCATTTGGAACAATTCGCCTGACTCCGGTGAGCTGGACACAATCGGCAAACAGCTACACAACGGTGTTTAAGGTCCCAGAAAGCGCGCCTGGCGGTTTTTCACCGGTAACAATGGTAGATGGATCGGGGAAGGCGATATCAATTGTTCCTGAGAACTTCCTGGTATTGCCAAGACTAGACAGAGTACGCGGTGAGGCTCGTTTTGGCGCGAAACTCACGCTTGAGGGCGCAGGCTTTTTGCCTAATGCTCGTGTTCTGATCGGCGGCCAGGCAGTAACTGCCGTAACCACCGGAACCACGCAGGTAAGTTTCACCATTCCGATGCCAGCCGGTGCATTTGAACAGAACGCTGGTTCAAAATCGGTTGCTGTTATCAACCCGGGCGGCTATCAAAGCAATGCATGCAACGTCTCATTCGACCACTGGCTCCATTTGGGATTCGACCCGAAGCGCGATGGATTCCAGTTTGATAACACGAGTGCCACCATCACTGGTGGAAACGTAAGCATCGACCTTGACCTGTTTACTCAGACCTTCGGGCACGATGATCGCGAGGTGCTAGCTCCAGACAATCCCGCTGCAGTTCTGAGTGACTTGTTGGATCCCGCGAATTGTGCCTTAGGATGGATCTTCTTTGGAATCTACAAGGCTTTCCTCGGTTCGGCTCCCGGCATCTGCAATGGAATGTCGGCCTATGCGCTCGACCACTTCTTTTCTGGCGGCCCTGCCTTGTACAACCTATATCCATCGTTCACTGGAAAAGTGGCGAGGGACGTTATGGCCTTACAAGGCCGTGTCCTGTCATTGCAAGCTCTGAACTCTGGCATAGCGGCCATAGAGGCCGATACTGTCTCTCACGACTACTTCGGATCCAGTGCAGTTTTCAGACAACTCGAAGCCGCGATACGGCTCTTGATTGGAGGTAATACCCCCAATAATCGTAGAGCTTTTCCGCTTTTGAGCTTTATCCCGCGATACGATGGGATCACGGACACAATCGATTTCTTTAACCGTATCAGCGAAGATCACACGATTCTCCCGTACGCCATTCGTTACCCCGGACCAAGCGAGAGCTTCCTCGCGCGCATCTACTGCTGTAACAACTGGGACCATAACAACAACTTCGTTCGGCTCTCGATCCAGAAGGATTACAGCTTCGTCACCGAGCAATTCAACGGGGTTGCCGGCACCGAATACAACACAGACGCTTCTTATGGGCCACTACAGAATAACGGTTCGCCCGTCCTGCAGGCAGCACAGGGATGGGGTATCGCTCCGATGCCTATGAGCATAGCGTTCTATGACAACGTCGATATGCCCACGAATGTGTTTGCTTATCTGTCGCCTGTGACGGCAATGCTCGACGACGGAAATGGTCATATCATTGGCAAGACTAAGGGCGATCTCTATTCGCAGATCCCATTCATTGCGCCTAGTCCATTTGTGAAGGGAATGTTCCGCCTTGCTAACGTGGACAAGGTCACTGTGACTTTGTCCGGGCAAGCGGCAGGTTCTTATGCTGCCGGGCTATTGGATGTGAAGCGAGGCACTTGCACTGGCGTCCTCGGCGTTACAACCACTAAGGGCAAGAGTGATGCCGTCACTTTTGACGTGACTTCCTCCAGAGTGGCATTCACTCCGGGAAGTGACGTCAGCACCATTAAGCTCGTCTCTGCAGCTAAGACCGCCGAAGGGATGAGATCGTCTGTCCTGACCAGTTCAAGCTTAAAGGCTGGCGCAACAGCCGAGTTGAACATTTCCGGCGACCTGTTGGTCACAAAGGGACCAATAGGCGGACTAAAATCCGTTTGGGCCAAACTGGAAAATGTGAGCAAGCACAGCGCGAGCCAGAGCCTTGACTTAGTGACAACCGAGGGCACTACCCTGAATTGGAAAGATCTAGCGGGGAAGATCAAATAGTTAGACTGCTGTTTGGCGATAAATGAAAGCCTGTCTGTTAACCGTGAGTGCCCATGTACAAAAGCACGTGGGCACTTACTTCCAAAACATCCCCTGGGCAAGCAGCCCATCCTGCGTGTTGTCACAGAGATTTAGGGCGAGGGAGATAAGAATCGGTTTTGTGCAGGCGGGGTCAACCAGTTCGTAGGAACTGATATCTTTCAACCTTTATAGCGAGCCCCAACAGGTCCGGACCCGACTCTCGTCGGACCACAACTCCCTCACAGAAGCTCAGCAGTTTGCACGAAGATGTGATTTCACGGGGAAACGTAAGCAGGAAGCGCAAATGGTTTGGCATCAAAAGGTTTGGCTTGACCTCTACGAAGATCCCGCTCGCGCTTATATCCCGCGTCTGCACTTGTAGTCGCCCTCCATTTTCAAAAAAGAAATCGACGGCGACCGGAAGTGAAAACCGGGGGGCTTGCCTGCGTTCGTCTGCTGATTGCTTCAGCATTGTGGATGTGCCTCTGAACGACCCGTATTTTCTCCACATCTTCAAACTCGGCTCCGCAGTATTGTGTTGCATTTACGTTGCCGGAAAATACAGAGCGAATCCGCCGAAATGTACAATATTGGCGTCTGCGAAGTGCAAGATTCTGCACTTTCAGGCGACTTCTATCGCCATATCGTGTACTTCGTCCCTCTTATTCGATCTTCTCAGAGGCCAACGAAGCTTATCCTTCTGGGGGTGTCTGGTACCAAATGAGTGGTTTCCGTTTGGCAAACGGAGTATCAGAACATGTTGAACAGCGCCACCTACTCTTCATTCTCGGAGGGAGAAGAAACCAGCCTAGCGAGAAGTCAAGTCGTCTTCCTTGACGCTGACCCCTAACACGCGATAGCTCGCTATTGCCTTTTTATTTACATAGATTAGACGGTTATTGCTGTGGGGCGAAGAAGGTGACAGAAAGAACCCGTCATCACGCAGTTGAACCACTGAATTTTCGACGCAGCCCTCGAGAATTTCGCCATCTCGGAAGACAATTTCAACCCAGACATTTTCAATCGCGGGGCCTTGCCGGTAGAGGCGGACTGACCGTTGTGCGGGATCACCTAGAAATGAGTAAACGAAGAAAACAGCTTTTATATCCGTCCATTCAAAATTCATCCTGCGCCCATCTTCGGCAACACAGGACACGCAGGAGCCTTCTCTAAAGGTCTTAGGATCGACAGCAGGGCCATTCGTGCCCCAGACAGTCTCCGGGTTCAGGAACGCCCTGACAATCGAATTATCCTGCAGTCTAATAACGATCTTGATTCTTTCCGGTTTTTCCGTTCCTGAGTCTGCCATAGTGTTGTCATCGTCCCGCGACCGCTTTGGCTGTGTACCCATAGTCAGTTTCCGGAGGAGTCAGGCCATACTGGCGAATCTTATACAAAAGTGCTTTGTAGCTAATCTTCAATTCTGCGGCAGCGCGCCTCCGGTTCCAGTTGTGGCGAGCCAACACCTCGTCCATAGCTCCCATTTCAGCCTCTCCCGTGGCTTCCCTCGCCAGCTCCTTCAAGCCTCCCGATGGGAACCGGGGAGCACCTTGGGTATTCGATGCCGGGCGGTTTGCACGCAGTTCCGCCAACATAGGCCGCTCGTCTCCGAGCACCAGGAACCGCTTTACGTAGTTCTCCAGTTCACGCAAGTTGCCCGGCCAATCATGTTCCACGCAAGCCTTCAGCAGTTGGTCTGACATGGTCATTGCCTGCTGTGCGTATTTGCCGGAATATCTCCGCATGAAGTATCTAATGAAAATGGGAATTTCTTCCTTCCGTTCCCGGAGAGGTGGAACGTGAATGGAGAAGCCGTTGAGCCTGTAGTACAGATCCTCGCGGAATGTTCGCGCCGCAATCGCGGCATTCATATCAATATTGGTAGCGGCGATCACTCGGACATCCACCTTGATACAGTTCCGACCACCCAGACGTGAAAACGTCCCATCCTGCAGCACTTGCAAAAGCTTGGACTGCAACGAGGTCGGCATCTCGCCGATTTCATCGAGCAGAATCGTTCCCATATTGCCGATCTCGAACTTACCTGGCTTAGCGCGAACTGCACCAGTGAAGGCTCCCTGTTCGTAGCCGAAGAGTTCACTCTCCAACAAGTCTGCAGGCATGGCTGCGCAATTGACCTTGAGGAACGTCCGATGGCCGCGCGGAGACATCTTATGGATGTAATGTGCTACGACCTCTTTGCCCGTACCGCTGTCTCCCATGATGAGGACAGGAAGATCCACACGTGCCAGAATTGCGCATTGCCCGCGAATCTCCAGCATGCGATTGCTTGCGCATACGAATGCAGTATCTTCTGAGAGTGGAGCCTCGCTTGCTAAGCTCCCCACGGCGTCTTCCTGTACCACGGACAGGAACCGGCGAGCAGAGGCCTTTAGCGCATCTGTATCAAATGGCAGCAGAATGCAATCCGAAGCCCCCGCCTTCATGGTTCGAGCGACGAATTGGGAGGAGTGAGTACAAGAAACCACAATGACTGGAACACTTGTGCGCAATTGACGCACAGACGCCAGGACCTCCAAAGACCGGGACCCAGTGGCTTGAAACAATATGAGATCCGGAGCAAGCCCCTTCTGAAGCCGAATGATGCCTTGCTCCAGTGACAGCGCAGTTATTTGCATTTCTTCTTGGGACAACGCTTCCCGCACATAAGTCAAGACGTCTGCATCGCTGCCCATGAGTAGGACGCTATACATGCTTGTTTGCGGGTACTTACGGTTATCCCCATGTGATGACGGCGAACGTGACAAACTAGACGAACCGACAGCCATAACACCCCCCGGAGATCATTCTCGGCGGAACTGTCCGCTTTTTCGGCAAAAGCGATTCAGTTCCAGTCAAATGACAACATCTGCAAGATCTAACCAGATTTAACTTCGGGGCCCACAACCATGCTCGGCCATTGGGGGAAGAGTTTTCAACCTAGCGCACAAGTACCCGTCGTGTCAAGTGATTTAAACACAACTCATCCGTGGCTGATGAAATACCCGGGGGAACTTTCCCATAACCGAACGTACGAAGTCAGCTAGCTAAAACACTGGTTGTGCCTGCGATGACACCGCCTTGGCTAATTCCTCCGCTACCTTTTCTTGATCCGTCTCTGTAATCTGTGGGAACATAGGCAGGGAAAGCACCTCGGCGGAGAGCATCTCAGTGACTGGCAAATCTCCTTTCTTGTAGCCTAGCTCCGCATAGGCCCTTTGGAGGTGGATCGGTACTGGGTAATGGATTCCGGTTCCAATCTGTGACTTCGAGAGTTGCGACTGCACCCGCTCGCGATGGTTCACTCTTATTACATACAGATGATAAACAGGCCTTGACTCTTCCGGCACGAACGGCAAAATAATCTCAGGGATGGATGCCAGCAACGTGTTGTAACGTGCGGCAGCTTGTCGACGCAACTTTGTCCATTGGGCAAGATGCTTCAGCTTGACATCGAGAATCCCGGCCTGAATCGAGTCCAATCGACCGTTATAACCAATCCGGTCATGGTAATACTTGCTTGCTTGGCCGTGATCACGGAGCATCCTCATTTCTCTTGCTAACTGAGCATCACTTGTTGTGACCGCTCCACCCTCCCCGCACGCTCCCAGATTCTTACCAGGGTAGAAGCTAAACGCAGCGGCCTTTCCCATGGACCCAGCCTTACACCACCTTTCGTTACGCTTAGAGAAATACTCGGCGCCGTGCGCCTGGCAGGCGTCTTCGAATAGTAATAGCTGGAACTTCTCCGCTACCTGCGCAATGCCATCCATATCCGCCACTTGCCCATAAAGATGTACCGGAAGTAACGCAGTTATCGGAAGCCCGGTTCGGCGGCTTATCCGCGCTCCGGTCCTGACATCGATGGCACACAACTCGAGGTAGTCATGAAGCTTCTCGGCACTCATGTTGTAACTGCGCTCATCGACCTCTATAAACTCGGGGTAAGCGCCCACTTGAGTAATTGCTTCAGCTGTGGCTATGAAAGTATTTGCTACGGTCAGTACCGTGTCACCGGGTCTTACTCCTCCGGCCAGCAATGCAAATCGCAGCGCGTCGGTCCCACTACCCACAGCGACAAAATTCTGCTCGAAGTTTGATACACTTTCTCCGCCGACAAACGCGGCACTGTGCAACGCTGTTCGGAAAACCTCAATCAATTCGGCTTCTAGGTCAGCGTGCGGCGTAATAAGATCGAGAAATGGCACTGTTGCATTCATACGGCTGTGACCTCAGGTTCCAGATAGCGCAATATTCTGGCAGGATTTCCGGCGACAATGGCATAATCTGGTACGTCCTCGACAACCATGCTACCGGCGCCGACAATAGCATGCACTCCAATGGTGACTTCGGATAAAATCGTCGAACCGGACCCGATTGAGGCGCCCCTACGCACCAGCGTATGCTCCACCACCCAGTCCTTCTCCGTTTGTAGCTGACCATTCTTGGCCGTTGCCCGGGGATACGAGTCGTTTATAAAGGTCACACCATGGCCGATAAACACTTCATCCTCAATGAGGACTCCTTCGCAAACGAAGGTGTGGCTGGAGATCTTGCAGTTCCTCCCCACCACAGCCCCTTTCTGGATTTCGACAAATGCGCCGATCTTACTGCCGTCCCCGATCGTGCACCCATAAAGGTTGATGAACATAGCCAGCCGCACGCCGGCTCCGAGTTTTACATCTGGAGAAATACAAGTAAAATTGTTCATACGAGAACCTGCGCGCCTCTGCCACGGAGCGACTGTTCCGCGGCTTGCAACACCTTTACAATTCGGAGTCCTGCATGACCGTCATTGAATGGTGTTGCATCGTCGAGGATGCAGCGGTTGAAGTACTCCAGTTCGAGTTTAAGCGCTTCGGTGGATTCGATCTGCGGTGACCACATGTCTCCCGAGCGATAGCTGACGAGAAGATCGTAAACACCCTCGCGAGTATTCAACTCAACCCCACGGTCATAAATCTTGATCTTCTCATCGGATGCAAGGTCGTTCCACATCAGCATCTTCTTATCGCCGCCCACCAAGGTGGTTCGCACCTTTACCGGCGACAACCAGTTCACATTGACGTGTGCAATCAGTTTATTAGGGTAGTACACAGTGACGAAAGCTACGTCCTCAACGCCGTTGACGTGCTTTTGACCCGTCGCGACCACTGCCTCCGGCCTGCTCTCCAGGAGGAAGTCCATGATGGAGAGGTCGTGGGGAGCAAGGTCCCAAATCACGTTCACATCGTGCTGGAACAATCCGAGGTTAACCCGAGCGGTGTCGTAGTAGTACAACTCTCCAAGTTCACCGGCATCGATCAACTGTTTGATCTTGCGTACCGCGCCAGTAAAGAGGAACGTGTGATCCACCATGATCTTGAGATTCTTGCGCTCGGCGAGATTGATTAGTTCTTCTGCCTGCTCTGAAGTCGAAGTAAAAGGCTTCTCCACGAACACATGCTTGCCAGACTCGAGGGCGGCCTTAGCCAACTCGAAATGCGTCCAAACTGGTGTTACTACCGCGACTACATCGATGCTAGGCGAAAGGAGCACATCCTGCACGTCAGTAGTAACTCCTATTTCCGGATAGGACTTCGTGACCTTTGTTAAAGCGTCCATTCGACGGTCACAGACCATGGAAACGCGGGAGTGTTCCTGGAGGTGAAAGTTGCGCACAATGTTTGGTCCCCAGTAGCCATAACCAATGACACCTATGGACAGTGCTTTCTTCTCGACCGCCAGGGTACCGGGGTCCGCGAGTCTGACCAATGGAACTACAAATTTTGGCGGGGAGATGTCCATAACAGGGTGCAACGGTTCGGCGCCGCGAAATGCAGGGCCTACAGGGCGTGACGAGTGCATCTTATCTCCTGTCTGCGTCTTCTTATAAGGAGGCGGGAAAAAGGCTCCCACAACGCAAACGAATTTTGCTGATTACGGGTAATTCAGAACAGCTAAGTGCAATTCGCCTGCCAGATCCGCGCGCCCGTTCCTACCCTCTTAATAGTCAATTTCTATGCGTCGGGAGGTAGCGGTGTGAAGCTTTCTGCAACTTCATGCACAGGCAGAGGAAATCATTGCCCACCGATTACGAGGGAGACCGGATTGATACTAAGTTCCGACGTTACAGGATGCCTATTAGGTGATACTTACGGAAGGCTGCGGCAGCCACGCTGCGTAATTGAGAAACTTGCTAATTCAACCGAACTCAACTGAAACAGACGATGCGGTGCTGCAACTCGCGAACTGAGTTGTCTGGTACGGGAAACTTAGATCGCAACGTAGCCTGATCGCCGGATCTGCCCGCTGGGAAAACTGAACGAACTCGCTGAGAAAACTATTTCACATCGAGGTTGGTGCTTGCGTCACACCGGGCTTCTTGACACCGCGTACTCGTCTCTGAGGATTGCTCAAGTCTAAATCGGACAATAAGGAATAGGACCTGCGCTGACGCCCGCACGGGAGGTCACGAGACGACGAAGGGCCGCTGGCAGAGTTGCGAACTTAAGGAAGTAGTTTGCGCTGTATTTTGCTCTCGCTACTCACAAACGACCCTCCCAAAATTGAGCAGTATCAGGATTTGGTCAGAAACGTGCACTTAGATCCTTCGGGAAACCGAGGATACAGCTATGCTTTCCCCCACTATGGCGCTTGCGGCAAGACTCACTTCCGGCGGAGACCTCCCTCCACTTGACGTGATATTCGGTACAACGCCGATCATGAACGAGATTCGTCTTAAACTCGAATCGGCAGCCGACACAAACATTCCCATCCTTATCCGGGGACCTAGCGGTTCGGGTAAGGAGATATTCGCCAAACTAGTCCACCTGAATTCCCCATGGCGGTCCGGCCCGTTCGTCAAGGTAAACTGTCCGGCCATTCCGGGAAACCTGATGGAAAGTGAGCTCTTTGGCTATGAGCGAGGGGCATTCACCGGCGCGATCAATAGTAAAGTAGGGAGGTTCCAAGCGGCACACCGAGGCACTTTGTTCCTCGACGAAATCGGGGACTTACACCCCGATCTCCAAGCCAAACTCCTTCAGGTCTTGCAAAACGGAAAGTTCTGCCGTTTGGGCGGAGAGACTGACCAGAGCGTTGAGGTTCGCATCGTTTCTGCAACCCACCACTGTATCGAGGAGGACATGGGTAGTGGAGTCTTTCGAAGAGACCTCTACTATCGACTAGACGGTCTCTCGATTCACCTCCCCACCCTTGCAGAGCGCCGCTGCGACATCCCCACCCTCGCGGCTTATTTCGTCAACCACTACAACGAACTCTACGGCCGTCATACTCCCCACTTCTCTGATGCCGGAATGCGAAGTCTCGTGAGTTGTAAGTGGCGCGGCAACGTCAGGGAATTGGAGAACGTGGTTAGGAGGTACGTTGTCTTCGGCGGCAACGAGTCAGCCCTGGACACACTCAGCGAACCAGATGAGTTTGTCTATACGCCGGAGATACCGCTGGACAGCGACATGTCTCTCAAACAGATTACGCGGCAGGCGGTTCGAGAGCTTGAGCACAAGATCATCTCGCGAGTTCTCTGGGCCCATCACGGAAACCGAACAAGCGCTGCCCGTGCACTGAAGATAAGCTACCGTGCATTGATGTACAAGATTCGCGAGGGTGGATTTCCACGGCTGCGAACGCCTCGTACAGTGAAGTCAGTGATCCAATGAGTTCCAATCCATCTGCATGTAATTGCACAATGCCGACGACACTCGGGCCGATTCTGTCCTTGCCTATTCATCACCGCCAAGCTGCGACTGTCACTAATGTGAAGCGATGCTGGAGTGTTTTTTATAGTCGCATTGCAACGACTAATCGCACTACGCCACTCACGGCTATGAACTTGCGAGATGCGTGTTGAAAGTTCCTCCTTGTAGGAAGCGGTTTACCCCTAAATAGGCCGATAGGCAGCTTGCCAGGCCAGCTGGTGCAACCGTCGCGGCGGCCTTACAGCAATCTTCCCAAGTCTTTCACCATTGTGGCTCGCGCCCGAACTGCATCAGAGAGGGAACGTCTGACAACCTCGTTGATGTGGCCACACAATTGCAGTTATCGAGTTACTCAAATTCCGTTTCTGATTGAGGGAGCCATGGACAATCAGGCAACATCGTTCGGCAAGAAACTAGCGCGTTCCCCCAAGGAGAAGTTGATCTTACCCGAGCAGGAATTTCTGCAGCGGGTGACCATGGAATGCAGGCGGTCTGAACGATCCTTGCAGAGGTTTATTCTTGTTCTCATTACAGGCTTCCAGCAGTTGCCGGCGGAAACCCAATCTTCTGTAACAGCAAAAGTGCTCGCCGCTACGCGGGAAACCGACGCTGTGGGTTGGTATGAGACGGACTCAGTGCTGGGGATCCTGTGCGGCGAACTGGGCCTCGCGGAACTCCCACGAGCAGAAGTGGCCATACTCAACAAGATTCGGCTGTTATTGGCCACGAGCGAAGAGGGCGGCCTGGTTGCCACTCTCTACATCCTTCCACGCAACCCCAATAAGCCGATTGGTGGGTCCGATACGCCAACCCGTTTACTGGAGTATTTGGACCCTCTCTCTTCCCCCAAGATGAGGGTCCGTGTAGCGATCAAGCGCACAATCGACATTGTGAGTTCGTTGCTACTACTTACGCTCTTCGCCATACCGATGGTCGTAGTTGCGATTATTCTGAGTCTGGATTCTCCTGGCCCCATTCTGTTCAGGCAGACACGCGTTGGACGGCGAGGAAACCTGTTTACGTGCCTGAAGTTCCGCTCGATGGTGGAGGAAAATAACCCAGCCGTTCACGAAGAGTATGTGGCTGCGTTCATCCGCGGAACGGCTGTCCAAAACGCAGATGAATCTGGGCGCAAGGTCTTTAAACTCACTAACGACTCGCGGATCACGCGATTCGGATGGTTCCTAAGGCGGTCAAGTCTCGACGAACTTCCCCAGCTCTGGAATGTGTTGCATGGCGAAATGTCGCTGGTTGGCCCCCGTCCGCCTATTCCCTATGAGGTTGACCACTATGAGCTCTGGCATCAGCGACGAATTCTCGAAGTAAAACCGGGCATCACCGGTCTCTGGCAAGTGTGCGGCCGCAGCCGACTCGGCTTTGACGAGATGGTCCGTCTCGATTTGCGGTACGCTCGGACATGGTCTCCGTGGTTGGACCTGAAGATCATTTTCCTGACCCCTTTTGCGATGCTGGGAGGAACTGGAGCGAACTGACACCCGTCGCAGTATTCGTCCTCCGGAGGGAGCGCGGTGCTAGGTTGGTATCGAGCGAATACCGCATTTGGGGGACGCTGGGGTGTGAAATAGATTTCCCATATCTAGCGAGTACTTTCGCCAGGGAGGGCAGCGAGGGTCGCCGTAGCCACAATATCCCGATTCGCATTCGTGAGTATCTTCCTGCCAGATTGGCATGTCAAACGGCCCCGATCGATGGTGCCAAATCTCCTATCCAAGGCAAAATACAAGGATTAGCGACAATCTTCCGCATTTCAAAACCGCTTTGGTATCAGCATTATCATCGCTCGCCGAACGGCCCATCTTTGGAACTGAATGTGCACATTAGACAGCAGCTTGAAGTGCGCTTGAGTATGCGCGTCGAGTGCCGGAAGAGTTCCCGGCAGCCGGCATGGGAGTCAGAGGGCGAAGCTATGGACAATCTCCGGTATGCCTCAGATGCATCGACTGAACAATTGGAAACCGTGGCCGTGGGGCTACCTCAATGGTTTGCCATACAGACCCGTGCCCGTCACGAGAAGCGCATCAGTACCGAACTTGAGCAGAAAGGCATCACCGCCTACGCTCCCACTATGCGCGAGACTCACCGCTGGAGCGACCGTGCGAAGGTCGTGGAGGTCCCCCTCTTTTCCTGCTACGTCTTCGTCAAGGTGATAGCTATGTCCGCCCCACGCCTTGAGATCCTGAAGACGGCGGGGGTGTTTCGCTTCGTGAGCGTAAACGGTGTACCTGCGCCGATCCCTGATTCGCAGATTGAGAGTTTGAAGACGGTACTTGCCAGTCGACTACCGGTCTCCGCTTGTGGCTTTCTCAAGTTGGGTCAGCGGGTCCGGATTTGCGGCGGCTCGCTCGACGGAATCGAGGGCACTCTTGTGGAAGTAAGAGGTGAACACAGACTCGTCCTCTCGGTAGAACTGATTCGGCAATCGATTTCGGTCACGATTGATAGGCATGCAGTCGAACTGATTCACTGAATTTATTGGCGGCGAACCCACATACAAGAACAGACGCATTGAACTTCATTACTTGTTCGACCAGTAGATGCCTTTGTGAGATCGACTTTGTGAGGGTCAGGTGAACTTTCTGGGAATTAGTGGATTGGAAGATTCGGCGCCGTTCAAGCAAGCGCATTGGCCGGGATTAGAGCCGCGAGAATATCGCATTTCGCAAGGGTATGATTCAGCCGCAGCCTTAGTCATTGACGGAAGAGTTGTTGCCGCTGCCGCGGAGGAGCGTTTCAGCCGCAAAAAGCACACGGGTGATTTCCCGATCGAGTCCATCAAGTTCTGCCTCCGCGAAGCAGGCATTCGTCTTGAGGATATAGACGAAATTGCGCATGGTTTCGACTATGCGCCAGTACGCCCCTTGTACTCGCTCGATCCAGACTCCTCGGCGCTTTACGAACAAGTGCTTTCGAAGGAAGCACTGGTAAGGCACATTCACAGCTTTTACCCCGATTTTTGCGCTGCAAAAATACAGCCTGTCGGGCATCATCTCGCACATGCCGCGAGTGCCGCGTTTACATCCGGTTGGCAGGATTGCCTGGTGGTTGTGAACGACGCGATGGGAGAGGTGCAAAGCCTCACCGTTTTTCAGTTTCGTGGAGGCGAACTTAAAAAGCTTCGCGAAATTCCGGCCAGCAGTTCTATCGGGATTCTCTATTCCCTGGTTACGTTGCACCTGGGCTTCGACTTCAACTCCGACGAATACAAGATCATGGGGTTGGCCCCCTATGGAGACCCGGAACGCTTTCGTTCGTTCTTTGAGAGTGCGGTGGAACTTTGTCCCGACGGTTCGATTCGAATCCCAATTCTCCGCCTCAACCGTTCGCGGGAGGAACGGGAAAACTATCTCTCAACCCGAGCCTATCTTGACGAGCGCATGGTGCCTCGGAGGAAGCCGGACGAAGAGATCACCCAGGAGCACAAGGACGTTGCAGCAGCCTTGCAGGAGTGCCTGGACCGTGTGGTGTTGCATATATGCGGTTACTTCGGGAAGCAGACAGGGATGCGCCGCATTGCCCTTTCGGGCGGAGTCGCGCTCAATTGTACTGCCAATGGCAAGCTCATCGATTCGGGCATGTTCGACGAGGTCTATATTCAACCTGCGGCGGGCGACGACGGCACCGCTCTAGGCGCCGCGCTTTACCGCGCATCTCTTTCCGAAGAGATCCATAACGAGCGCATGCATGTTCCGCTGTTAGGACCGGCTTATTCCCCTTTGTGCATCGAGAAAGCAATCGAAAAGTACGCTGGCCACATCACCGCGACCCGTTTCGAATCGGTTGATCGGGTATGTAGCGAAGCGGCCAAACTCATCACCGAAGGACGAGTGATTGCATGGTTTCGTGGACGCATGGAGTATGGCCCGCGCGCGTTGGGCAATCGTAGTATCCTTGCCGATCCCGGACATCCAGCGATGCGTGATCGCATTAACGCGATGGTCAAGATGCGCGAGGCATTTCGCCCGTTTGCACCTGCCTGCTCACAGGACGAGGCGCATCGTTGGTTCAATGTAAAACCGGGAACGCGGATGCCCTACATGATCACAGTGGTTGACGTGCGCCCCGAACACAGAACTTCCTTGCCTGCAATTACACATGTCAACGGCTCGGCCCGGTTGCAGACCGTTTCAGACACTGACAATTCAGATTTTTACCGTTTACTGAAGGCTGTCGGGCGAAGTACGGGTAGAGAAATGGTCCTGAACACCAGCTTCAATGTGAAAGGACAACCCATTGTGAACACTCCCGAGGAAGCCATCGAGACCTATCTCCGCACGGGCATCGAATTCCTTTTCCTGGAGGACACCCTTGTTGCCCGCAGCTAATGCCGCCTCCGTTTGTCGCGATTGCACAATCACTCAGTTGATTGAGCGGCAGGTAATGCGCACACCGGACGCGGTCGCGTTGGAATATGAAGGGGAAATACTCACCTATGCCGAACTGGATTACCATGCCAACCAACTGGCACGGCATCTGCGGCAGTTTGGCGTAACTCCTGACACGCTGGTAGGCATCGCCGTTGAACGGTCGCTGGATATGATTGTCGGACTGCTGGCGATCCTGAAAGCTGGAGGGGCGTACTTACCACTGGACCCCAGTTATCCCGCGCAGCGTCTCGCGCTGATGATCGAAGATTCAGAGGCTCCAGTCATCCTGGCAACCGAGCGCACTAGATCATGCCTCGGGGAGACTGATAGGCGCATTATTTCCATCGACGGTGAAGCTGCTGCAATTGCCGCCAACGACGCGAGTCCGGTCTTGTCCCAGGTCACAGCGCAGAGCCTAGCATACGTAATCTACACATCAGGATCGACGGGAAGACCCAAGGGAGTGATGATTGAGCATCGCAACGTAGTCAACTTCTTCATCGGCATGGATCGGGTGATTGGTACTGAGCCGGGTGTGTGGTTGGCGGTGACGAGCATCTCATTCGACATTTCTGCCTTGGAGTTGCTCTGGACGCTGGCGCGCGGGTTTCGAGTTGTAATCCACGGTGATGAAGGAACGCAGACGATTCCGGAGAAGATCCGGAGACACGGCGTCACACACCTTCAATCAACGCCCTCCCTGGCGCGAATGATCGCGATCGATTCTGACGGTCTCGATTCACTGGGGCAATTAAAGACGATTCTTCTTGGCGGAGAGGCGCTCCTGTCTTCGTTAGTCCGTCAGTTGCGCCAGACGTTCCAAGGCGAGATGTTCAACATGTATGGGCCAACCGAAACTACTATCTGGTCCACGACTTTCCGGATCACCGGGACCCCGGACAGCATTCCAATCGGAGAGCCGATCGTAAACACGCAAGTTTACGTGCTGGATTCCGCACTCCAACCAGTGGCTGCAGGTGAAACTGGAGATCTCTATATCGGCGGCGACGGCGTGGCGCGCGGCTACTGGCATAATCCCGACTTGAGCAATGAGCGGTTTCTTGCCGACCCATTCCGCCCCGGAAATCGCATGTATCGCACGGGGGACATCGCGCGCTTTCTGCCTGACGGAAATTTGGAGTTTCTCGGGCGAGCCGATTTTCAGGTAAAGCTCCGCGGTTTTCGAATTGAGATGGGTGAGATTGAAGAGGCGATTGGAAGAATCAAGGGTGTAAGTCAAGCAGTAGTGGTTGCCGTTGACTTCAAACCCGGAGACAAGCGACTGGTTGCCTATGTCATACCCAAGACTGGGACGGAGTTGCATTCGGCTTACCTTCGCGATGCACTGTCCGTAACTCTCCCTGAGTACATGGTGCCTTCCCACTTCGTATTTGTGGACTCCTTTCCACTCACGGCAAATGCCAAGATCGATCGCAAGGCTCTACCCACCCCTTTCAGCACGGAACCCGAGCCCAGCGGGATCCCGGCGCTGCCGCAAAACGAACTGGAACAGGTGATCGTTAAGACGTGGAAAGACGCTTTGGGCGTGGACTCAGTCGGAATCCATGCGAATTTCTTTGACTTGGGCGCACATTCGCTCCTGGTGGCCGAAGTACACATACAGTTGCAGAAACTGCTCTGGCGCGAGTTCTCGCTAGTCGATCTGTTTCAGTTCCCTACTGTCAACGCGCTGGCAAATCATCTCAACGGAGCGACACCCACGCATCGAGTTCTGAGCCGTGCAGAGCGGCGGTTGGCCGCCAGACGGCAGTAACACTAACAGCTATGAACCGCGATTCCATAGCGATCATTGGCATGGCCGGGCGCTTTCCCGGAGCATGCAATCCGGCAGAGTTCTGGCAAAACTTGAGCGACGGGGTGGAAGCCGTCCGTCGCCTCAGTGAGGCTGAGCTTCTCGCAGCTGGGGTGTCCGCCGACGAACTCGCCCAGCCGGAATATGTGAAATCCGGCGCGGTACTTGAAAATCTGGAAATGTTCGATGCGGCATTTTTCGGATTCAATCCGAAGGAAGCTGCCATCATGGATCCACAGCACCGCATCTTCCTTGAGTGTGCGTGGGAAGCACTGGAGAATGCGGGTCATGTACCAGGAAATGCCGAAGAGTTGACCGCGGTATTTGCGGGCTCGGGCATGAACACCTACATGATTCACAACCTGTTGACGAACCCTCAATTGGTAGCGAGCTCCGGGCTTTTTTTGATTCGTCAAACGGGAAACGATAAGGATGTGCTCGCGACGCGTGTGTCATATGAGCTAGACCTTCACGGGCCAAGCATCAACGTGCAAACGGCGTGTTCAACTTCGCTAGTTGCAGTGCATCTGGCCTGCCAGAGCCTGCTAAATCAGGAATGCGACTTGGCCCTGGCGGGCGGAGTCACAGTTGAGTTCCCTCACGGGCGAGGCTACTTATATCGCGAAGGTGAAATTCTCTCGCGTGACGGGCACTGCCGTGCATTCGATGCCGATTCCAGCGGTACGGTGTTTTCGAGCGGTGCTGGCATCGTGGTGCTGCGAAGACTTGACGACGCGCTAGCCGCCCGGGACACGATTCATGCGGTGATCCTCGGTTCGGCCGTCAACAATGACGGGGCACGCAAAGTGGGGTATTTTGCGCCTAGCGTCGATGGACAAGTGGAAGTAATCACCGAAGCCTTGGGCGTGGCGGGCGCCACGCCAGACGAGATTTCTTATGTGGAAACGCACGGCACAGGGACCAAGGTCGGGGATCCCATTGAAATCAAGGCTCTGACGCAGGCGTTTCGCCAAAACACCGCGAGTAAGGGCTACTGCGCGATTGGGTCGCTCAAGACAAATATCGGCCACCTTGACACGGCGGCCGGCGTCGCAGGTTTGATCAAGACGGCGCAAGCACTCCAGCATCGCCAGATTCCTCCCAGCCTGCACTTCCAAAAACCGAATCCTCTGATCGATTTTGAAAATAGCCCATTCTATGTCAACACCGTTTTGACGGAATGGAAGGCCAAGCGTGGGCCAAGACGCGCGGGCGTAACATCGCTAGGCATCGGCGGAACAAACGCACACGTTGTTTTGGAAGAAGCGCCACTCATTGAACAAGTCGCGGGAGTGCAGGAGCGGCAGCGGTTACTTGTGCTATCAGCGAAAACCGCATCTGCGCTGGACCAGGCCTCCAAAAATCTCAGTCGTTACTTACAGGCGCATCCAGAGTTGCCTCTGCAAGACGTTGCCTACACTCTGCAGTTGGGCCGCAAGGCCTTCGCACACCGTAGCACGACCGTGGCCGCAAGCACTGAAGAAGCGGCGAGGGCGCTGGCAAAACCTGTGTCCAGCCGGATACTCAAATCGATCGCCACCGCACCCGATATCGTTTTCCTGTTTTCAGGCCAGGGCTCTCAACATGTCGACATGGGACGCGAATTGTATGAGTCAGAGGCCGTGTTCCGCAACCAGATGGATCACTGCGCCGAAGTCCTGATTCCCTTCCTTGGCCTCGACTTACGTGCATTGTTATTTCCTCCAGAGTCGGACTCGGCGGCGGCGGCGGAGAAGTTGTCCCAAACCGCATTTACGCAGCCAGCGTTGTTCAGCCTTGAGTATTCTCTGGCGCAATGGTGGATGACGCTCGGAATTGCTCCTTCTGCCATGATTGGGCACAGTATCGGAGAGTACGTTGCGGCTTGCCTGGCGGGAGTGTTCACACTTGAAGACGGACTCCGCTTGACCGCACTCCGCGGCCTTTTGATGGGAGACATGCAACCTGGCTCAATGCTGTCGGTGGCAGCGGCCGCCGACGCAGTCGCGATTCCAGGAGATATTGCAATCGCCGCGATCAATGGGCCCAGCCTATTCGTGGCCTCGGGCGCCACAGATGCGATTCAGAGGTTCGCGCAGAAATTAGAGAAGCGAGGCATTTCCTCCCGGCTGCTGCATACCTCGCATGCTTTTCATTCCACCATGATGGATCCGGTGCTGGAGCCATTCCGTGAACATCTCGCCGGAGTTCCTCTGCACGCGCCCAAGATTCCGTTCCTATCAAATGTGAGCGGCACTTGGATCACGCACGCAGAAGCTACAGACCCTGGCTATTGGACGAAGCACCTGCGAGAAACAGTACGTTTCTCCGCTGGTCTGACCGAGTTGTTCCGCAGTTCATCTCGCGTCTTTCTGGAAGTTGGTCCTGGACAGGCGCTCACCTCGTTGACACGCCAGCACCCCGAAAGGCCAAAAGACTTCAAAGTCCTGCCCTCGATGCGTCACCCACAGGAGCAAGCTTCGGATACAGCGTTCCTGCTCAGTACGGTGGGACAACTCTGGAGCGCGGGGTTGCCCATCGATTGGAATGCATTGCACGCTGGAGAAGAGCCTCGCCGAATTCCTCTTCCTACGTATCCATTCGAACGGCAACGCCACTGGATCGAGGCCGGGGTCAATGCGCCTGTAAGCAAACCAGCTAATACCATACCCGACGCGGATGCGCCCAAAGACCAACCCTTCTTCCATCGCCGGGTTTGGACAAAGTCTCCTGCCGAAAAAGCGGTGCCCTCCCAACGTGAATGCTGGTTGGTGTTCTTGGATGAGACCGGCTTGGGTTCGGAGATTGCAAGGCAGCTAAGGACCGGTGGCTACGAGATTTTAGAAGTTGCAGCTGGCGGGCATTACACGCGCAGTCGATCTGGTTCCTATGCGATTCGCCCGGGCATGCGTAGCGACTATGACCAGTTACTAAAAGACATTGCAAAGCATGGACAGCTGCCGACGCAGATTCTTCACTTGTGGCCGATCGCTTCTTCAAACTCCGAATGGTCACTAGATCAAACACTGGACCGCACCTTCTACAGCCTTCTTTTCTTGATGCAGGCATGGGGAGAACGGGACATGGGCCCCGTTGCGATTCAATGCGTCTCGAACGGACTGCAATCGGTCTCAGGAGAAGAAGTTGTGGAAGCCGCCCGGGCAACGCTGCTCGGACCAGTCCGTGTCATCCCAAAGGAGTTTCCCGGCGTGTTCTGTCGCAACATCGATTTAGACAGAAATATTCCGGACACCCATAAGGCGGCGAGCTACATCATCGCTGAGAGCTCCCTGCGTGGCGCGGATTCGTGCGTTGCTTACAGACAGTCCGAGCGCTGGGTCGAGGGTTTTGAGGCTGTCAATCTATCCCGAGGCCCAGGCTCGCGTTTGCGAGAAAAGGGAGTCTATCTGATTACCGGCGGGTTGGGAGGAATAGGTCTGACCATTGCCGAATACCTGGCGAGAACCGTTCAAGCCCGGCTAGTGCTGGTAGGGCGTGCACCGCTTCCCCCTGCGACGGAGTGGGAACGTGCTCTCCAAGATTTGAACACTCCAAACAGCACTCGGAAGAAGATTACCCAATTACGCAAGGTTGAGGCTCTGGGCTCAGAAGTTCTAACTCTTTCGGCTGACGTAGCTGACCCATCAAAGATTGCGGATGCACTACGAGATGCCCGACGGCATTTTGGCTGCATAAATGGTGTGATCCATGCCGCAGGATTGATCGAAGATGGACCGCTGCAGATCAAGACTCGCGAGAGCGCTGCCCGCGTGTTAGCGTCAAAGGTCCAAGGAACGCTGGCACTGCAGCAGGCACTCAAAGGCAACGAACTGGATTTCTTCCTCCTGTTCTCGTCCGTCAGTTCGCTAGCTCCACCGGCTGGTCAGGTCGACTACGCAGCTGCAAACGCGTTTCTCGACGCATTCGCACTCGGTCAAGTTGGGCGACAACTAAAGACAACAGCAGTGAATTGGGGCTTGTGGGATGACGTGGGATTGGCATCCAGGGAGGGCGCAGTTGGCTCGCCGCTCCTGGACAGGCGTCTGGCGAAAACTGCAACCGAGACGATTCATTCGAAAACGTTAAGCTTTGAAAAAGACTGGATATTGAGCGAACACCGATTCAAAAACGGCGTGGCTCTCATTCCCGGCACTGGGTACTTACAACTGGCGGCTGCGGCAATGCTCGAGGAGAGATTTGCTGCAGGAATCGAATTCGAAAATGTACTTTTCCTGGCGCCGCTCACCGTTGCTCCCGGTGAAACAAGAGAGATTCGTGTGCGCCTGTTTCGTCAAGGCTCGACCTTCCGCTTTTCGATTATGGCGAAGAGAAAGAATTGGGCGGAATATGCGTGTGGCCAGATCGCCCGCAATCATAGGAGCATTCCCGCAGATCAGGATGTGTCGGAGATCCGCGCCCGGTGTTCTTTAAGTCGCCGTGATTTTAACGAGACAAAGCGGACTCGTCAGGAGCAGTATTTCGACTTTGGTCCGCGCTGGCGAAATCTCCGAAGTTTGTATATCGGAGAACGTGAGGCGCTTGCAGAAGTGCAACTCGCAAAGGACTTCCTGGGGGATATTGAGTCATGGCCAATGCATCCGGCACTGCTTGACTTGGCAACAGCGTCGGCGCTCTATGTCATTCCAGCTTACGAAGAATCCGATGCCCTTTACCTGCCTCTGTCCTATAAGCAGGTTACTTTTTTCCGTCCGTTGCCCACCAAGTTTTATAGCCACATCCGTTGCACTCAGGAGAACACCTCGCAACGTGAGATTGTGACATTCAGCTTCACGCTGCTCGATGGCGCCGGCCAGGTGCTGGCGGAGATCAACGAATTCGCTCTTCGACGCATGGCTTCCACCGTCGACGGCCCTACGCTCGTACTCCCATCAGCAGAATCCGTGGCCCAAAGCGGCGCATTGGAGATGCTAGCGAGTCAGGGTATGTCAGCGGAAGCGGCGATCGAAGCGCTCGATCAGATACTCTCTTCCGACGTGTCTCCTCAGTTCATTGTGAAGCGGGGTGATTTTCCAGAGAGATTGCCAGAGCAGATGTCGGCACCACGGCCGACCAATCCGGCTACGCCAACACGTGATGTCGAAAGCGCACTCGCTGAATGGTGGCAGGAACTCCTCGGCGTAGAGCATGTGAACCAAGATGACGACTTTTTCGAACTGGGAGGACACTCGCTAACCGGCGTCCGCCTGTTTGCCAAAATAGAAAAAACATATCAAGTGCGCCTCGACCTTGCGAATTTGTTTAAGGCGCGTACGGTGCGCCAACTCGCTGAACTCATTCGCAAGTTCAAGACGCCAGACGGTGCGGAAAGCACGTCTTGGTCGGCGCTCGTACCAATTCAGCCAAATGGTTCCCGGCCCCCGCTCTTTTGTGTCCACGCTCTTGGGCCAAGTGTGCTCTTCTATCGTCAGCTTGCGGAACTTCTTGGCCCCGATCAGCCGTTTTATGCGCTGCAGTCGCCGCTCGCTTCCGGTGCGAAGAAACGGGAGACAAGTATCGAGGAACTTGCGTCCATCTACACCAAAGAGCTACTCAGCCTATTCCCGGACGGACCGTACAAACTAGGAGGCTCATCGCTCGGGGGTCTCATCGCATTCGAGATGGCGCAAGTTCTCCATGCGCAAGGAAAAGCTCCCGAGTTACTGTTATTGTTCGATGCCAGCGTTCCTGGATGCGACAAAACGGTACCTCTGAGAGGACAGATTCGCGGGCATTGGCAGAACTTCCGGAAATTCGGCGCAATCTATCTGCTGCAAAGGACAAGGTCGAAGGGCGAGTATTGGTTATCGCGGCTATCCCGTCTGGTTCGGGCTCGCGCACTATTCACGTTGCGCCTTTACTACGAGCGGGGGACGCGAGCTTTTCCAAGCAGTTGGCGTAATTTTCAGACGGAGGAAGCTCACCGGCGAGCCTTGAAGCATTACGTACCCCGGTTCTATCCGGGCCCGATCACACTGATACGTGCCGCCGAGACACCCGAAACTGTCGGCACACACAAGGACCTGACATTGGGTTGGAAGAACCTCGCTGGTGGCGGGCTGCAAATCTATGACGTCCCCGGCGACCATCTCTCGATGTTTGAAGAGCCTAACGTCCGAGTGTTAGCTGAAACGCTCAAGGCGGTTCTGCCAAGCCGTGAGCTTAGCGTTGAGAAATGGACCTGAGTGTTTTTGCAAAGTCTCGAAACTTCCCCGGAACGAGTTTTACAAGTGTCAACCTGAGGAACTCCGTCGGACTAGGGTCGCGCTCCTCCCACTGGAACTGCAGTTGTCGAAAGAGCCAGCGATCTCCGTCGCGCTTCAGGACTGCGGTGAATCTAATCGGACGATCCGCTCGCCTTCCATGCACCATCCCAATGCTGGTAATCCAAGCGATATCGCCGGATGCGGAGATGACAGCGCCGTCGACATCAAATCTGAAGTCTCCCCAATTCTGCCAGTCACCCCGGATGAACTCCGACACGGCAGGGTAACCCCGAACCCACTCTCCGGCATCCGTCCCCAGAAGTGAGACGTCGTCTGCCTTGGAAAAAAGGCGGTCCATAAAATAGTCCAACTCCTTGGGGTCTCGCTTCACGTATCCCGCCTGGAAGGCGCTCAGCGCATCGAGCACTCCTGCACGCACCGAAAGCGTTGCATCTCCAGTTTGGCGAGGATACTTGCTGCGAACCGAATTCGATATGGCGCCTCTGAGGTTCAGGCACGCGCCAAAACCGACAACGAAACTGCCCAAAGCGAGCAGAGCCACTGCAAGCGAGCCAAGAACCCTTCTGCGAGTCAACCCGACTTTCATGACCGCCTCCTGAACTCCCGCATACTCACCTTCCAACCATCGCTGACTGCAAGCGCCCTGCGCCGAAGACCAGAGTAGCAGTTTCTGAACTCACGGAGTTGATACGGCCGGGAAGATGGGCGCGCATTTTACGGGCGGTCATGGAGAAATACACTTACAAGTGTGAAAGGGTTTTCCTACAACTTGCCCTTTATTTACCCCGCGAGACTTCACAGATCGATGAGGTCTGTCCTATTTCTCGACTGTTGGTAACAAGATTGCCGAATCTTGCTGTGCTTCCGCCCTTTGGTACTGAATGTGCACTTGTATTCCGTATAGACGCATAGTGCAGAGCCCTGCCCTCGTAAAAGGAGCCAATTGGGACTCAGAGGGCGAAGCTATGGCTAGCTAGACCGAGGAACAGGCAACAGCGGATTGACAGGATAGTTTCCCGAAAGGAAGCCGCGGTAATGAAAACAGACAATGTCATCGTGGTCGGGTTGGGCGAAGTGGGAAAGCCGTTGCTCGAAATTATCTCCGAACGCAGACCGGTGCACGGCGTAGATATCTCACCGATAACGTCGCCAGATTCTGTGGAGGTGCTGCATATCTGCTACCCGTTTCAGATCAAGGACTTCATCGGGGAAACGGTCCGGTACATCGGCCATTTCAAACCGGAGCTGACGATCATCAACAGCACCGTGGCGGTGGGCACAACACGCGCAATTGCCGAGCGCAGTGGAGCCGCAGTAGTGAACAGCCCGGTGCGAGGCAAACATGCCCGCATGCTTGAAGATATGCGGCATTACACAAAGTTCATTGGGGCGATCAATCTGTCGGAAGGAGAGCAAGCCGCACGCCATTTCGCCTCCGTCGGACTAAAGACAAAGGTGCTCTCGTCCCCGGAGGCGACAGAGTTAGCCAAGCTCACGGAGACGACCTACTTTGGCGTCATGATCGCGTGGGCTCAGGAACTGGAACGATATTGTGATCAGAGCGGCCAAAGATACGAAGAGGTTTCCTCCTTCTACGAAGAGATCAAGTTCTTTCCCCCCGTAAAGTACTTTCCCGGGGTAATCGGCGGGCACTGTGTCATGCCCAACATCGGGATCCTTCATCAGTTCGAGTCAACCGTCATGCTCAACGCGATTGAAGCTTCAAACCGCTTGAAAGTTGAACGGGATTCGGACCGCAAGAAAGCGGAAGCCGCGATTACCACGATTGGCGGCGTGTGCAAAGCCGTTTAATTACAGAGTCGAAAGCGAGTCCACTCTGATGCACCCGGTACTACAGCAAGTTGAGGAACCGCGCACACTCGATACACCGGAGTCGAAGGCACCGGTGAGTTCAACGCTACGCGGCAAGAGGGTGGGGATGGTTGTGTTTTCTTCCTACCCCGACGATCCACGGCCGCGACGAGCTGCCGAAGCTCTGGTCGGCGAAGGCATGCTTTTGGACTTGATCTGTGAAAGCGACAACCGGTATCCCAATCGGGAAACACTTGATGGGATGGAGATCTTCCGGGTCCCGATCAAACATCATCGCGGGGGCAAACTCGGCTATGTCTACCAGTACTGCGCATTCATCGCCATGTCTGCAGGAATCCTTGGGTGGCGTTCGCTGCGGCACAGGTATGACCTGATCCATATTCACAACATGCCGGATGTTCTGGTAGGCAGCGCGTTATTCCCCAAAGCGCTCGGAGCGAAGGTCATTTTGGATGAGCATGACCCCATGCCGGAACTCATGAGGACGATCTTCAACCTGGAGGAGGGTAGCTTAGCCGTGCGGTTGATTGGCTGGCTGGAGAGAAAAAGCATGAGCTGCGCGGATCTGGTTATTACCGTCAACGAGGCCTGCAAGAAAATCTTCAGCGAGCGCAGTTGCTCTCCGACCAAGATCGGCATTGTGATGAACTCGCCCGACGAGAAAATATTCTCATATCGTTCTGCCCGATGCTACTCAGTTCCAACGGTACGTCCAGACAAGCGGTTTGCAATCATGTATCACGGATCGATTGTCGAACGAAACGGGTTGGATGTGGCGGTGAGAGCGTTGGCTGAAGTGCGGCCCAGGATTCCAAAGATCGAGTTGAGGGTGTATGGCAAGCAGACCGAATTCCTGAATCAAGTCATGGAACAAGCACGAGCGCTCGGGGTAGAAGACTGCATTCTCTATTTCGGTCCCAAGCGACTTGAGGAACTGGTGCATGAAATTGAGGATTGCGACGCAGGAGTGATTCCCAACAAGCGGAGCGCTTTTGCGGACATAAATACTCCAACCAGGATCTTCGAGTATCTTGCAATTGGAAAGCCAGTGATTGCCCCGAGAACATCGGGAATTCTCGACTACTTTTCGGAAGAGTCCCTGCTGCTCTTCGAGGCGGGAAACGCAACGGACTTGGCAAAGGAACTGGAATATGCCTACTGCCATGGCCGTGAAATGACAGAGATCACGGTGCGAGGGCAGCAAGTCTACTCGCCCCATACCTGGCGAGAAGAGAGAAAAGGATTCGTGAGAATGGTGGAAGAGCTTTTGAAGGGAGGGTTGAAGCAGTGAACATTGCAGAGACGCTTTCCGGGCCTGTTGCTATCGGTTCCTCAGAGCCGATGAAACTTCAGACCAAAGCCATCAAGCAGTCACTCCAGAGCGCTCAAAAGTGGGTTGAGGAGCATGAGTACCGCGGCTATGAACCCTTCGACGGGCTATCCTCATGGGCTAGGCCTCTGGCTTTTGGAAACATTTTTGCGGAACGCCTTCTGATGCAGTTGATCCGGCAGAGCCCGGTGAATCTTCGTCCGCTTCTTGGAGTACGGCCTAAGGATTCGACCAAAGGTCGCGGCTATATGGCTTATGGCTATCTGATAATGTATCGCATCACGGACAACGGGGAGTATCTCCGCAAAGCGATAGAGTGCCTGGAATGGCTGAATTTGCACAAGGTGGCTCGATTCAAGAACCATAGCTGGAGTAATCACTTTGACTTTGTTTCGCGCAATGGCGCATATACGAAGGACGATCCTATCATCGTCTGGACCTGCTTAATCGGTCACGCATATCTCGAGGCATTCGAAATCACCGGCCTGCACTGGTTTCTCGACATCGCGGAGAGTGCCTGCCGCTGGGTGATGGAATTGCCACGGGAACGCACCCCGCACGGCGACTGCATCAGCTATCTTGCGCATATGCAAGTCTCCCTTCACAACTCCAACATGCTTGGGGCCAGTCTGCTGGCGCGCACTGCCAGATTCAATGGAAATGAGGAATACCTTAGGGTAGCCCGCTCGGCAATGGAGTATAGCTGTTCCTGTCAGTTGCCAAGTGGCGCTTGGTGGTATGGTGAGGATACGAAGTACCACTGGGTTGACAACTTCCACACGGGTTACAACCTCGACAGTTTGCTCGAGTACATCCAAGCGAGCGGCGACCACGAGTGGGAAGCACAATTGGAGCAAGGACTGGATTTTTACAAGGCTCATTTCTTCCTGTCTGATGGATGCCCGAAGTATTACCACACGCGCACTTACCCCATCGACATCCAGTGCGCAGCTCAATCCATCGATACCCTTGCGCGGTTCTCCGCCCGAGATCCTGAGTGCCTCCAACTGAGCATGCGGGTCGCGACCTGGACAATTCAGCACATGCAGGATGATCGTGGCTACTTCTGCTACCGCCAGTACCCCCTGATCAAAGCGAACATCCCCATGTTGCATTGGGGCCAGGGTACCATGTTCAAAGCCCTCGCCCGCCTGCTTGAATGCCTCGAGTCGGCGAGTTCCAGGCAGCCTGCGCAGCCCCGTATATATAGTTCGACAAGCGTCTGATTCCTGTGATCGGAGTCTTGGCAAAGCCGGCGCTGTACCCAACAGTTCGGGAATTCTTCGAGCTGTTTAAGACGCCTTGGGAGTTCTATCAACCGGGGCAGAGCTATGACGTGCTGTTGTGCAGAGGAGATCAAACTTCGGATCGCATCACCGCCAGATTGACTTTGATCTATTCATCGCGAAGAGCACCCCATGACGATGCGGCAGGACTGGAAACAACTAAGCTTACCCACGGACAACTTGAGGTTCAATACAATGGCTCCCGCATCCCGATCTATGGAGAATTGCTGACATTTCGGAGAAGAGCAGAGGCCATACACCTCGAACCAGCGGAACCAGCGATCTACATCGGCGGGCCACAGAGCGGGGATGTGGTACGAATCGGCTACGACCTGTTTGACGAAGTCTATCACTTGCTCACGGCTGGCCAACCCGCGGGCAATGCTGCGTTCCCGGCCCTAGACTTGCACATTGCGCTACTCCGAAACCTCATTATTGCGAGTGGAGAAACGCTTGTTGAGATTCCACCGGTTCCACACGGGTATAAGTTCACGGCCAGCCTGACACACGACGTGGATCACCCGTCGATCAGGCGTCACAAGTTCGATGCCACGATGCTCGGCTTTCTGTATCGCGCTACTTGTGGGACATGGGCAAAAGCGGCCCGGGGGCGCGCATCTTGGCGTAATGCCTGGCACAACTTAACCGCGGTATTTAAACTTCCCTTCGTTTACCTTGGATTTGCAGAGGACTTCTGGAGCAGATTAGACCGCTACGTTGGCATTGATGGGGAAAATAGATCGACCTACTTTGTGATCCCATTTCAGGGACGTGCGGGTCATACGCGCCAAGGCATAGCCCCAAAAATTCGCGCGGCTCGCTACGGAGCATCTGATATCGGTGGCCAAATTCGCGGTCTAACTGCTGCTGGCTGCGAGATTGGTCTCCACGGGATTGACGCGTGGCTAGACAGTGAAAGCGCAAAGATAGAGCTGGCCGAAGTTCGAAGGGTTGCCGGCGCAAAAAAACTTGGTGTGCGCATGCACTGGCTGTACTTCGACAACAACTCCCCCGTGGCGCTTGAAGAAGCTGGCGCAAGCTATGACTCGACTGTCGGCTACAACGAAACGATCGGCTATCGTGCCGGAACAACCCAGGTGTATGGTTTCCCGGGAACAAGTCGCCTCATGGAATTGCCCCTGCATATCATGGATACCGCCCTGTTTTATCCCCGCCATCTTGCGCTCGGTGAAGACGAGGCCCATACCCGCGTCGAACAGGTGATCGTCAACGCATTGCAATATGGCGGATGCATCACTGTGAATTGGCATGATCGGAGCATCGCGCCGGAGAGGCTCTGGGGCGATTTCTACATCCATCTGGTCGCTGAACTGAAAGCGCGAGGAGCGTGGCTCACCAGTGCGGGAAGTACCGTGGCATGGTTTCGAAAGCGCCGCTCGGCAGTCCTGGAAGAGGAACGAACGGAGCAGGGCGAAGTCAAAGTGCGAATTGCGACGGAAGCAAATGACAACCTTCCTGGGCTGCAGATCCGCATCCATCGTGCACTCGGGGAGCACAAAGATATTGCGCTCGACTCCCCATCTGACGTTACCGGAAATCAGAGGCGAGCATTCGAGATATGCGTTGAACACGGAAAAGCGGCAACCTTCGCGGAGACAAACTTGCCATGAATACGATTAGTCTCACATACGCGTTAGTAACTCCGGCGAGGAATGAGGAAGCATTTATCGAACATGTCATCCAATCGGTACTCGCGCAATCGGTGCTCCCACTGAAATGGGTGATCGTAAGTGATGGCTCGACGGACCGGACCGACGAGATCGTGAAACGTTATGCCGCAGCGCATCCGTGGATAGAACTAGTGAGAATGCCCGAGCATAGGGACCGCCATTTCGCAGCGAAAGTTCAGTGCTTCAATGCCGGCTATGCAAAGGTCATGGGTGTGAACTCTGACATTATCGGCAACCTGGATGCCGATATCACGTTCGGAAGTGACTACTTCGAATTTCTGTTAGAGAAGTTCGGAGTTGATCCGCATCTGGGAGTTGCCGGGACCCCATTCGTCGAAGGAAGCAGCTCGTACAATTTCAAGTTCACAGCGGTGGAGCATGTCTCCGGCGCCTGCCAGTTGTTTCGTCGAGAGTGCTTTGAAGAGATTGGCGGCTACCAACCGGTGAAGGGTGGCGGTATCGACTGGATCGCCGTTACTACGGCCCGCATGAAAGGGTGGAGGACAAGGACGTTTGTCGAGCGGGTGTGTAACCACCACCGTCCCATGGGCACGGCAGAGGTCGGTACTCTCAAGGCTAACTTCAAGTTGGGGGGGCAAGACTATTACCTGGGGGGGCATCCTTTGTGGCAGTTGTTCAGAGCTGCCTACCAGATGTGCAGGAAGCCCTATGTCGTAGGTGGGGTGTCTCTGCTGGCGGGGTACGGAAGAGCTTGGATCACTCGCGCTAAGCGGCCCGTCTCTGAAGAACTGATCCGCTTTCACCAGCATGAACAGATGCAGAGACTGAAGCAGAGTCTATGGAAGACGATTGGCGTCCCAGTAGCAAAAGAGGCCAGCAGATAGGACGCTGCGAGCCACTCAACTGAAACGCGGTTGAACACAAGATAGGAGATAGAAACTGCATGGGACAAGCCCCGTACATAATCGCAACTGACGATCCGGTTCTGGTCACAGGGGCTCTTGGTTTCATCGGGCCCGCAGTTGTGGAAGCACTGTTGCAGCGCGGGTTTAAAGACATCCGGGTATTTGCCAGGCCATCCGGTGACATGCAGCGCCTCGAGGCCATTCTTTGCCGATATCAGGCAGGGGGGCAAAGGGTTCGCGTGATTCGCGGCAATCTGCTGTCCTCCGCGGATTGCGCCACAGCTACCAACGGCGTAGCGGTGGTTTTCCACCTTGCTGCAGCCAGCGATAAGTCCTTCGCGAGTTCCTATATGAACTCCGTTGTGACAACCCGGAATTTATTGGAATCTAGCCGGAGCCTTGTACGCTTCGTGAATGTGAGCTCCTTTGCGGTCTATTCGAACCGCGGAACTCCACCCTCTGCATATCTCGATGAGGCATCTCCCGTGGAAGGACACGACGGCCGGTGTAGCGATCCGTACTGCTTTGCGAAAGCAGCGCAAGACGAACTGGTTGTGGACTATGGTAAGCGATTCGGAATTCCGTACGTCATCGTGCGGCCTGGGTCGGTCTATGGCCCGGGCAAGGAAGCGATTACCGGACGAGTGGGAGTCGGCAGTCTGGGTGTATTCCTGCACCTTGGCGGACCGAACCGCATACCTTTTACGTATGTGGATAACTGCGCCGATGCAATTGTGCTCGCGGGGGTGATTCCCGGAGTTGAGGGAGAGGTCTTCAACGTTGTGGACGATAATCTTCCCACTAGTAGACAGTTCCTGCTTCTCTACAAACGGAACGTCAAGAACTTTCGATCCATATATCTTCCACATGTTGTCAGCTACGCTTTGTGCAGTCTGTGGGAGAAGTACTCCCGCTGGTCAGAGGGTCAACTGCCTCCTGTCTTCACTCGCAGGCGCTGGTATTCAGAGTGGAAACGCACCCCTTATAGCAACCGGAAGTTGAAAGAGAAATTGGGTTGGCAGCCCAGAGTAACTATGGATGAAGGGCTGCGGCGATATTTCGCATATTGCCGGGAGATACATAATGCTTAAAGTAGCCATCGTGGGTTGCGGAAAGATCGCAGATGATCACGCCTCGCAGATCCAGCGGATATCTGGGTGCGAGATTGTGGGTGTATGCGATGTGGAACCGCTCATGGCGCGGCAGTTGTATGAACGTTTTCACGTCAAACACTACTTCAGCGACCTTGAAGAACTCATCGAGAATACCAAACCGGACGTAGTTCATGTCACTACCCCTCCCAAGAGCCACTTCGGAGTCACTCGGTTTTGCCTGGAGAAAGGTTGCCATGTCTACGTCGAGAAGCCATTTACGATGGACCTGAAGGAGGCCCGCACGCTGATCAGAACGGCGGAGGAGACAGGCCGAAAGATAACGGTAGGTCACGATGATCAGTTTACGAATGTCGCGAGACGCATGCGAACCCTCATTCAGAGTGGGTATCTCGGCGGAACTCCGGTCCACATGGAAAGCTGTTTTTGTTATGACCTCACCGATCCTAAATACGCACGGGCACTGCTCAGCGATAAGAAGCATTGGGTTCGCCGTCTGCCAGGACAGCTCTTACAGAATGTTATGAGTCATGGGGTCGCCCGAATCGCTGAGTTTCTCAACAGCGATGCACCA
>Ga0316232_1001325_pt1 | contig 30946 bp, 22 predicted proteins | sample TBHtaG_FD_206006 | JGI IMG/M metagenome (GOLD analysis project Ga0316232, IMG submission 206006) | Freshwater microbial communities from Trout Bog Lake, Wisconsin, USA - TBH18025_13 | ecosystem: Environmental > Aquatic > Freshwater > Lake > Hypolimnion/Profundal zone | place: USA: Wisconsin... | reverse complement strand
AGCCGCGCGGCGGGAAGGCGGTGCGGTCGTAGGCCGGGCTGGGCCAGCCCGGCACCAGGGCGGTCCCGGTGGAGCGGAAGCCGGCCAGGATGGCGGTCTTCACCCAGGCGTTGGCGTGCCAGGCGCCTTCGGCGTCGCGCTCGGCGGCGCGGGCCGTGCCCTGTTCCAGGGCCAGGAGCAGGGCGGCGTGGGCATCGGCCAGGGCCGGGTCGGCCAGGATCAAGGCGAGATCGCGCTGATAGAAGGCCCTGAGCTCCATCAGGCCACCCCGACGCTGGTCGCCAGCAGTTCGGCCAGCCGGGCCCGGGTGGCGGCGCTGGCGGCCACCAGGGGCAGCCGCAGGGTGTCGCCGCAGATCCCCTTCAGGGCCAGCGCGGCCTTGGTGGGGATGGGGTTGCTTTCCAGGAACAGGGCGTCCATGAGCGGCAGGAGGGCCTGGTGCAGGGCGATGGCCTCGGCGCGCCGGCCGGCCAGGGCCAGGTCGACCATCTGCTTGGTCTGGCGCGGCAGGACGTTGCCCAGCACGCTCACCAGGCCGGCGGCGCCCACCGCGATGGAGGCCAGGGCCAGGCCGTCGTCGCCGGACAGCAGGGTCTTGCCCTGGGGCAGGGTGCGGGCGATTTCCGAGATCTGCGCCAGGTTGCCGCTGGATTCCTTCACCCCGACCAGCTGCGGGTTCTCCCAGAGCAGCGAGAGGGTCGAGGGCAGCAGGTTCAGGCCGGTGCGGCCGGGCACGTTGTAGATGATCACCGGCAGCCCGGGGGCGGCCTGGGTCACAGCCTGGTAGTGGGCCACCAGGCCGCCCGGGGTGGGCTTGTTGTAGTAGGGGGTCACCACCAGGGCGCCCTGGGCGCCCAGCTCCTGGGCCCGGCGGGTCCAGGCCGCGGTCTGCGCGGTGGCGTTGGAGCCGGTGCCGACCACCACCGGGCAGCTGCCGGCCTCCTCCAGGCAGGCGCTGATCAGGGCGTCCCGCTCGGCCTCGAGGATGGTGGCCGCTTCGCCGGTGGAGCCGAGCACCACCAGGTTGTCGACGCCGCCGTCGACCACGTGGCGCACCACCCGGCGGAAGGCGGGCAGGTCCACGGCGAAGTCGGGGGTGAAGGGGGTGGCAAGGGCCACGGACAGACCGGCGAAGAGGTTCATGATGGGTCTCCGAATTGGAACAGTGGATCGAGGGTTTCCTGGGCTACCTGGTCGAACGTGTAAAGGCCCTTGCGGCCGCGCACCCAGCGGGCCGCCAGCAGCGCGCCCCGGGCGAACACGGCCCGGGAGCGGGCCCGGTGGGTGAGTTCCAGCACTTCGGCCGGGCCGTCCAGGCCCACGGTGTGGGTGCCGAACTCGGCGCCGGCGCGCAGCACGGAGACGCTCAGCTCGTGGGCGGCGGGCGTGCCCAGGGTCCAGCCGGTCTTGCGCGGGCAGCCGGCCATGACCGCCGCGGCCAGCCGCTTGGCGGTGCCGCTGGGGGCGTCGGCCTTGAGCCGGTGGTGGTGGTCGGTGACGAACGGGTCGAGTTCGGGGTCCAGGGCGGCGAACCGGCCCAGCACCTGGGACAGCCGCGCCATGAGCGCCACCGCCAGGCTGAAGTTGGGCGAGGTGAGCACGGCGATGCGCTGCTGGATCCGCTCCCCGAGGCCGGGCAGGGTCCAGCCGGTGACCCCGATCACCAGGTCGGTGCCGGTGGCCAGGGCCCAGTCCAGGTGCTCCGGCACGGCCCCGGCGGCGCTGGCGTCGAAGGCCAGTTCGGCCCCGGCCCCCGGGGCTTCGCCCTGGTCGATGTGCCAGACCAGCTCCAGGTCCCCGGCGGCGGCAACTTCCAGGGCAATGGCGGAGCCGAGCCGCCCCCGGCCGAAGATGCCGACCTTCATCGCCTGCTCCCCGCTCATCTCGCACCTCCTGTGCTCGACCCCTTCGGGGCGGGCCTGCGGCCCGTGGCGCTACCCTCCTGCTCCGCGCTCATGACGGGCTCCCTTCGATGAGAGCCGCATGCAGCGCGCGCAGCGCGGGGTGGGCGTCCTCCTGGCGGACCACGATGCTCAGGTTGATCTCGTTGGCGCCCATGCTGATCATCTCGACGTTGATGTCGCGCAGGGCGCCGAAACAGCGCCCGGTCACCCCGGGGGTGAGCTTGAGCTGCTCGCCGACGATGGCGACGATGGTCCGCTCGGTGGCGACGCCCACGGTGGCGAACGCCTTCAGGTCCTCCAGCAGGGCCTCCAAGGGCGCGTCGGCGTCCACGGTGAGGGACACGCTCACTTCGGCGGTGGCGATCAGGTCGACGCTGATCCTGTGGCGCGAGAACACCTGGAACAGGCTGGCCAGGAAGCCGCTCTGGTTGAGCATGTTGGCCGAGGTGACGGTGAGCACGGTGATCGGCCCGCGCTGGGCCAGGGCGGTGATCGGCCGGCCGGTGCGCACCTCGGCGGTGATGGTGGTGAAGCGGCCGTGGGGGCGCCGGGTGTGGCGCACGGTGACCGGGATGCCGGCCTCCACCGCGGGCTGGATGGTGGCGGGGTGCAGCACCTTGGCGCCGAACGCGGCCAGCTCCGCCGCTTCGGCGAAGCTCAGCTCGGCGATCGGCTGGGCCTCGGGCACCACCCGGGGATCGCAGGTGAGCACGCCCTCCACGTCGGTCCAGATCTGGATGTCGGTGGCCGACAGCGCCGCGCCGAACAGGGCCGCGCTGTAGTCGCTGCCGCCCCGGCCCAGGGTGGTGGTGAGGCCGCGGGCGTTGGCGCCGATGTAGCCCTGGGTCACGACCACCTTGCCCGGGCCCAGCAGCGGGGCCAGATGCTGGGCGGCCAGGAGGCCGAGCTCCTTGAACTGCGGCTGGCCGCAGCCGAAGGTGTCGTCGGTGCGCACCACGGTGCGGGCGTCGACCCAGGCGGCGCCCAGGTGGGCGGCGAGGATCCGGGTGGAAAGGCGCTCGCCGATGCTGGCGATCGCGTCCATGCTGCGCGGGCTCAACTCGCGCAGCAGGGCCACGCCCCGGAGCAGCAGTTCCAGTTCACCGCCCAGTTCCACCAGGGCGTTGTCCAGATCCTCGGGCAGGCCGTCCGGGAACAGGTCCTGAGCGATGCCCCGGTGCCGCGCGATCAGGCTCCGGTGCGCGGCCATGGCGGCGCTCAGATCGCCGTCCTCGGCGGCCCGGGCGGCGGCGAACAGGGCGTCGGTGGTCTTCGCGGTGGCCGAGAGCACCACCAGGGGCGCTTCGGCCAGGGCCTCCACCGCCAGGGCGGCGACCTCGCGCATGCAGGTGGCGTCGGCGACCGAGCTGCCGCCGAATTTCATCACGATCATCGCAACACCCCCTGGGCCACGGCCAGTTCGGCGTTGAGCACCGAGCCGCCGGCGGCGCCGCGCTCGGTGTTGTGGCCGAGCAGGGTGAACTTGATGCCGAGCACCGGGCAGGGCCGGACCCGGCCCACATGGACGCTCATGCCGCCGTCCTCCTCCACGTCCCGGCGCACCTGGGGCCGGTTGTCGGCCGCGTGCAGGCGGATCGGGAAGGCCGGCGCGCTGGGCAGCTTGAGCTGCTGGGGCACCGGGTTCCAGGCGGCCATGGCCGCGCGCACCTGGTCGGGCGAGGGGTTGCCCCTGAGCCGGACGCTGACCGATTCGGTGTGGCCTTCCAGCACCGGCACCCGGTAGCAGAGGGCGGAAACCACCATCTCCGCCGGCACGGCCAGGCCGCCCGCGATGGGGCCCAGCAGCTTGGCCACCTCGCGCTCCACCTTGGCCTCCTCGCCGCCGATGTAGGGCACCACGTTGCCCAGGATGTCCATGCTGGGCACGCCGGGGTAGCCGGCGCCGCTGATGGCCTGCATGGAGGTCATCAGCACGGTCTCCACGCCGAACGCGGCGTGCAGCGGGGCCAGGGCCATGACCAGCACGGTGGTGGTGCAGTTGGGGTTGGTCAGGATCGCGCCGCTCCAGCCGCGCCGCGCCCGCTGGCCGGCCAGCAGCTCCAGGTGCCCCGGGTTGACTTCGGGCACCAGCAGGGGCACATCCTCGTCCATGCGGAACGAGGCCGCGTTGCTGAACACCAGGGCGCCGGCCCGGGCGAAGGCCGGTTCGATGTCCTGGGCCGCGGCGTTGTCCAGGGCGCTGAACACGATGGGATTCATGGCCGCCCCGGGCTCGGAGGGCAGCAGGACGCGGTCGCCCAGCCCGGCGTAGGGTTCGCCGTCCAGGCGCCACTCGCAGGCGTCCCGGTAGGCCTTGCCGGCGCTGCGGTCGCTGGCGGCGATCTGGGTGACCTCGAACATGGGGTGGCCCGCCAGGCGGCGGACGAAACGCTGCCCTACCACGCCGGTGGCGCCAAGGACGGTGACTGGGATTCGGGACATGGGGACGCTCCTAAGGTGATCGGCGAGGGCTTTCATTGTTCCAGAAAGTGCAAGGCCAGCTTGTAATTGAGTTCGATCCCGGCGTGCAGGTCGGCCAGGGTCAGGTACTCCTGTTCGGTGTGGGCGCAGCGGATGCTGCCCGGCCCGGCCAGGACCAGGGTTCCGCCGGGGACCAGGGCGCCCAGCTGGGGCAGGTCCGAGCCGAACGGCATGGGGGCCCGCTCGAAGCCGGGGATGGCGGGGAACAGGCAGGGCGGGTCGGCCAGCACCACGCGCAGCTCGCCCTGGGCCGGGGCCTGCGCCGCCAGGGCCTGGCGGAAGGTGGAACTGGGAACGGTGCGCAGGTTGAGCAGGGCCTCGGCCTGGTCGGGGACGATGTTCACCGCCGAGCCGCCCTGGATGGTGCCCAGGTTCCAGACCTCGGCGCCCAGTTCAGGATCGTGCCCCAAAGGCAGGCGGCGCAGGCCCTCCAGCCAGTCCATCAGGTCCAGGATGGCGCTGTGGCCCAGTTCCGGACTGCCGCCGTGGGCGGCCCGGCCATTGCATACCATCTGCAGGTTTTCCACCCCGCGCTGGCCCGCGGCCAGCTTGAGTCCGGTGGGCTCGCCGTTGATCAGCGCCTTGCAGCCGGTGAAGCGGTCCGCCCATACGAGCGCCTCCTGGGCGCCGAGGCTGTCGGTTTCCTCCCCGGCCACCCCCAGCCAGGCGAACCCGGTGCGGCCTTCGGCCAGCAGCCGATCCAGCGCCAGCCACTGGGCGACCATCTGGCCCTTGGCGTCGCAGGCGCCCCGGCCGAACAGGGTGTCGCCTTCCAGCCTGGGCGGCAGGAAGGGCGGCACGGTGTCCAGATGGGTGGAGAACAGGAGGCGCGGTTCGCCCCAGGTGGCGAGCACGTTGCAGCGGCCCGGGGCCAGCTGGCGCACGTCCACCCGCGCGCCCCGGGAGCCCAGGGCGGGGAGCAGTGCCGGCAGCAGCTCCGCTTCCCGGCCGGAACTGGAATCAAGGGCGCAGAGCTCCGCCAGCAGTTGGAAAGCCGGGTCGGGAACGGGGGTGGGCAGCACGAAGACCTCCAGGTGCGAGGGAAGCCTTTGAACCCACCATGAACCCACTGGGGGCCAGGATTTCGTCTTCAGGCACTTCGCGGCGATTGGGCGCCGCGACAGCCGCAGGGTGTTCTCCCTGACGTCCAAGGCCCGCGCTGATGATTCGCTTGCCCTTCGGCGATCCACCCCTTTCGCCCGTTCTCACCGGGCTCATCGCCCTCCTTCGGGTTACTGATGGGAACCGCTCCTCCATCGGTAGCATAACCGTGCCATAGGCGCGGCTTCCTGGCAAGGGCTTTCGGCCCGCCCCGGCGGGCTCCTGGACCCTTCCCGGAGCATCTCGCGGAGTTGGTTCCCGGTCATGAGGAATCACGTTAGTATTTGCACCCCCCAGGGATGGTGCAAATGTACTCTTCTCGTGGCTTTCGTGAATGGGAAATAGGCGACATCGATGTGATCCGCCGGGGCCGGAAGTACCACCTCTTCCATCTGGTGCTGCCGAACCACGACTACATCGCCCACGCCGTCTCCGAGGACGGCATGACCTGGGAGCGCACCCGCAACGCCATCTTCACTGGGGAGCCGGGTTCCTGGGACGACGACATGCTGTGGACCATGCATGTCACGCGCAACACCGCCTTGGATTTGTATGAAATGTTCTACACCGGGCTGCACCAGGCGGAGAACGGCTACATCCAGCGGATCGGCCGGGCGGTGTCCCGGGACCTGGTTTCCTGGCGCAAGGAGAACATCCAGAACCTGCCCCTATTGCCCAAGGGCGACCACTACGAGGTGCCCGGCCAGGCGGCCCGGGGCTGGGTCTCGTTCCGCGATCCCTACCTGTTCACGGTGGACGGCCAGGCCTGGATGGTCGTGTGCGCCCGGACCCGGGAAGGCATGGTCAACCGGCGCGGCTGCGTGGGCCTGGTGCGGCGCACGCCCGCCGGGTTCGAGACGGAACCGCCGCTGTACTTCCCGCGCATGTACGACGACATCGAGTGTCCGTGCCTGGTGCCGATGGACGGCGTGTTCTACCTGATCGGGTCCATCCGCGAGGACGTGGAAGTGCACTACTGGTACAGCGAAAGCCTGACCGGGGAATACAAGGCCTTCCGCAACAACGTGCTGCTGCCCAAGGGCAACTACGCTGCCCGGATCACCTTCGATGGAACCCATGTGCTCCTGTATTCCTTCTTTATCGATGGCCAGGTGGTGGAAACCGGAACCCGGTCGCTGCCCCCGCCCAAGGAACTGCGCCGCAGGGTGGACGGCAAGCTGGAGCTGGTGAGCTACTACCGCTGGCAGGAAAAGATCCAGAGCACGCGGCCGCTGCCCGGGGACAGCTTCCATCCCAGGCTCGGCAACCCCACCGCCGCCGCCGAAGCCGTCGGCGAGTCCCTGGTCTTCAAGTCACGCTGCGGGTTCGAAGTCTTCACCGCGCCCGTGGACTCCGGTGAATGGATCTGGGAAGGGGTCTGGCAGACCCGCCAGCAGGGCCGCTGCGGCCTGGTGTTCGGACTGGACGACCAGGTGAGCGGTTATTTCATCTTCATCGACACCGAGCGGGGCTCGGTGCGGGCGCTGATCTGGGGGGCCCGGCCCGAACGGGTGTTCCAGAACTACATCTTCGAGAACCTGCAGGTGGGCGAGTTCACCCCGGTGGATGACCGCCGGCATTCCTTCCGGCTGGTCCGCTGGAGGAGCTACATCGAACTGTCGGTAAACGGCGTGGTGCGCCTCTCCCTGGTCGACCCGCGCTTTGTGGGCAAGAACCTGGGCGTGTTCGTGGAGAGTGGCGAGGTCGCCCTCACCGGCCTGACCCTGCACACCCTGGCGAGCAGCGATGGGCGGCCGCCGGCGCCCATGCAGGTGGTGCCCTGATCCTCCCAGCTTTGACTGCGCCTATCTGGAACGACACCGAACCAGCGTCTCTGCCGCATGGTGGGAAAAGCCATTCGCCGGGGATGAAGGGGATGAACGGCGATAAGGCAAGTTAGGGGCTCGATTACGTATGGTCAATCGCGCCGCGAGCATGCCCTCCCGAACTCCCGGGCGAAGCCCGGGACCCCGCCCATGGCGGGGCCAGGGTGCGCATGCGTGGGTGGGTCGGAGCCAGTCAACCGCAAACTGGCAGTATCCCTTCATCCCCTTAATCCCCGGCAATTTTTTCTTTTGATCCGCACGTACACCCGCTCAAAGCGGCATGGCCTTGCGCGCGGCCTGGGCCAGGAAGGCACTCCTGCTAAGGCGGTTCGATTTGGCATATCGGTCGACTTGATCCACCAGTGAGGACGGCATGGTGATATTCAACCGGACCGTTTTTCCGGTTTCCATGTAGACCGGAACAGCCAGGAAGAAGGACGCCCCCCTGCCATCCTCATGAGCTTTGGCGGCGGCAATGTCCAGCGGCTCCGGCACCGGATCGCCTGAATCGCGCAGAACCTCCAAGTGACCCTGGAGTGCTTCCCTGGTCATGGCATCCAGTTCCTCCATGGTGCTACCTGCGGTGATGCAGCCGGGAACGCCGGGGAAAAGTGCCGTGAAATCAGAATCCTCATCCTTGTGGATGGCGGCGAGGTAGATACGGCGCATGGGTTGATCTCCTGCAGGCTTCACTTGATGCCCGCTTGTTTCAGGATTGAATTTTCAGTGCCCTTCTTCAGATCTTTCTTGGGGTGGGGGACCGTTACCGTTCCGGGCTTGCTTGGGTGGTGGTAGTGGGAGCCGGAAACCCGCACCAAAACCCAACCGTCCTCTTCAATCAGTTTGATGAGGGATCGGCTATCCACGGCTAAATATGCACACTTTCGTGTGTATAGGTAAGAGCGCCAGAACGTCTTTTGTTAAATTCCATAATGCGCCAACCCCTCCAGCACCCCCGCCGCGTAGGACGCCTCGGCGAAGTGGATCCGTTCCCTGCCGCGCAGCCGCTCCAGCTCCGGCGCGTGGTTGGCCACCACGATGCCCCGGGTGTCGCCGATCAGCATGTCGTAGTCGTTGCCGCTGTCCCCGGCCACCAGGAAATGGTCCAGCGGCAGCCCCCACTTGATTGCCAGGTAGCGCACGGCCTGGCCCTTGGAGGCGGGCTGGGGCAGCACGTCCAGGAAGCGCGCGCGGGAGTAGATCAGCTTGGCCCGCAGGCCCTGCTGGTGCAGGAGGCCGTAGATGTCGCCCAGGTCCGGCAGCCGGCCCGGATTGGCGTAGTAGCTCAGCTTGTAGGGACCCTGGGCGCGCCCGGACTGGAGCCGCAGGCCGGGCAGGGGCTGCAGCACCCGGGCCAGCTCGTCCCGACGCCAGCCCTTGCTGATGTGGTTCTCCCAGCCCGCGTCGGGCTCCCAGTGCGGACCGTAATGGAGGGCGGAACCGACGCTGGTGATGAGCAGGTCGGGGGGATCCAGCCCGGCCTTGCGCAGGACCCACAGGGTCGAGTCCAGCTTGCGGCCGGTGGCGATGCCGAAGGCGACCCGGCCCCGGTGCTCCCGGATCCAGGCCTGGAGCCGCGCAAGCGACTCCGGGTCGCCCAGCAGGGTCGATTCGAGCCCGCAGATGAGCACCCATTCGGCCTGGAGGAAGGGCGAGGCCTCGCCGGGCCTGAGCGCGGCCATGTCCTTGCGCCGGCGCTTGCGCCCTTCCCGGATGATCCGGTTCACCGCCTTCAGGTAGCGCTCCACGTGGGCATCCCAGGTATAGAAGGCGCGCACGCCCCGGAGCCCGTTGCGCGACCATTCGCGCCAGCGCTTGCGGCTGGCCAGCCCCTCCCGGAGGGCGGCGGCGATGGCGGCGGGATCGATGGCGTCGAACAGCACGCCGTTCCGGCAGTTGGCGACGATGTCCTTGGGCCCGCCGGTGCCGGTCACCGCCAGGGGCAGGCCGGAGGCGGCCGCTTCGATGAGGGTGAGGCCGAAGGTCTCGGCGAAGGCCGGGTTCACGCACAGCCCGCCGCGTCCGGCCGCGAGCCGGTAGAGGTCGGGGATGTCCGAGGCTTCGTGGGTCTTGGGAATGGCCACGCTGCCGTACAGATCGTAGCGGTCCACCGCCAGCAGCAGCTCCTTCCAGGTGGTGCGGCTTTCCTTGTCCAGGTCGCGGATGTCCTGGCGGTTGCCGGAGACCAGCACCAGGTTGGCCTTCCGGCGCAGCTCCGGATCCTCGCCGTAGGCGCGCACCAGGCCCTGGAGGTTCTTGCCCGGAACCGGCCGGCCGATGCAGAGCAGCATGGGCAGGCCGGGGTCCTTCAGGAACCGGTCCACCTTGCCGGCCGAGGCGGGCAGGGGCAGGCCGCGCCGGGGCGGGGAGAAGCGGGAGGTGTCCGTGCCCGGGGGCAGGACCGCGGTCCGGGCGCAGCTGAAGCTCGAATACAGGCCGTACTGGTCCACCACTTCCTGGCGCGTGCTGGCGATGACCAGGGATGCGTGGGCCAGCACCTCCTCCTCCACCTGGATCCTCCGGGCGAAATGGAAGGTGCGCTCCAGGACGGCCGGCTTGCGCCCGGCCGCGAGCAGGCGCTCCAGCTTGCACCGCCCCAGGGAATGGCCGGAGTGGATGAACGGGATCCCCAGCAGGCGGGCCAGCCGCAGGGCCACGTAGCCGGCGTCGGCATAGTGGCTGTGGATGATGTCGGGCAGGCGCGGCAGGGTCCGGGCCAGGCCCAGGTAGCTGTCCACCAGGTAGTCCAGGTGGTCCCAGAGCAGCTCCTTGCGGACGTAGCGCGGCGGCCCGAAGGGCAGCCGGATGATCCGGGCATGCGGCCCCAGGGCCTCCTCGGCGGCGCCGTACTCCGGCCCGATGCCGGGGCCCTTCACCTGCCGGGTCAGCAGGTCCACCTGGGCCACGGCCGGGTGCTCGGCCAGGGCCCGGGCCAGCTCCAGCACGTAGAGCACCTGGCCGCCGGTATCCGGATCCCGGCCCAGTTCGGGCGCCTGGCCCCGGATCAGGCCATGGATGCTGAGCAGGAGAACGTAGATGCCCTGGTCCTTCACGCCGGCCCCCCCGCGCTCGCGAGCCCCTGGAGCACCTCCAGGATGCCTTCCGGCCCAGGCGTCCGGGGCCGGACCATGCGCTCCCAGGGCGCGTTGGCCAGGGTGGGGGACACGGCGCTGTCGGCCATCAGGATCGGCAGATCGGCCAGGCGCCACAGGCTGAGGTCGTTTTCCGAATCGCCGCAGGCGACCACCGGCAACGCCAGGGCCATGTGCCGGACGGCCGCCGCCTTGTCGACCCCAGGGGGCAGCACATCCAGCATGTGGCCATTGGATGGCAGCACATCCGCCTGGAGTCCCAGGGCGGCCAGGGCGCCGCGCAGGCGGGAAGCCGCCAGGGCCAGGCTGGTGTCCGGTTCCACCTCCAGGGCGAGCCGCCGCCCCGGAGTCACCCCGGCCTGCGGCCGCACCCCCTCCGGATACCCCGCCCGGGCGAGCCGCCGCCCCAGTCCGGCCGGCCACCGGGCCTCGACCCACCGGGCATAGGCCTGGTCCTCGGACCAGCGTCCGTCCGGGGTCCGGTGGTGCAGCGCGGTGCCCACGTCGGTGACCAGATGCTCGGGCAGGCGGCCAACCCGCTGCTCCAGGAGCGCCAGGGCCGAGGCCAGGCCCCGGCCGGTGGCGAAGGTCAGGATGATCCCGGGCTGGCCCTGCAGGAAAGCCTCCAGCCGGCGCAGCCCCTCCGCCCGGTCGGGGGCTGGGATCCAGGTGCCGTCCAGGTCCGAGACCAGATGGAGGCACAGGCTTCCGTGACGGGGAAGGGTCGGTTCCATAGGCCTGCAGCATCGGGGAATCCCGGAAGGAAGGCAAGGCCTGTTTACCGGAGTTGACCCACGGTGGAAAATGGCTGCATGGCGCACCTATCATTCCCCTCCACGGCCGCGACCCGGCTGCTCCGGCAGCTGAACCTCCCCTTCACCGAGCATCTCTATCGCTACGAAGACCATGGCGGCACCAAGGTGTGCGCCCGGGAACTGGCGGTGGACGAGCATGCCGTGGTGAAGACCCTCATCATGGAGGACGAGGCCGGCAAGCCCCTGGTGGTGCTCATGCACGGCGACCTGGAGGTGAGCACCAAGGCCCTGGCCCGGCAGATCGGAGCCAAGACCGTGCACATCTGCAAGCCCGAAGTGGCCAACCGGCATTCCGGCTACCTGGTGGGCGGCACCAGCCCGTTCGGCACCCGCAAGGCCATGCCGGTCTACGTGGAGCGGAGCATCCTCGAACTGGAGCGCGTCTTCATCAACGGCGGCAGCCGGGGCTTCCTGGTGGGACTGGACCCGGCCGGCCTGGCCGTGGCCCTGCATCCCACCCCGGTGGTCTGCGGCCTCAACCCCGCTGAAGGATCCTGACCCGCCCGGCCCGTCACCTGGGCAGGCGCGCCAGCGCCTGCTTGAGCAGGACCTGATTCGGGCCGCGGGTGCCGCGGGCGAGCGCCTGTTCCAGGCGTTCCTGGGCCAGCGGCCGCAGCTGCGGACGTTTCCTGGGGAACGCCTGCATTTCCTGCACCAGGGCCAGGCCCTCCAGGGCGTAGCCGGAGCCGGAGCCGGGATTCTGGATCCGGGCGCTTTCGGCGAGGATCCGGGCGTTGCGCAGGCTCAGGGCGGGGTCCAGGCCGTGGCCGGCTTCCCATTCCGCGCGGATCAGCCAGGTGGTCGCGAAGGTCTCCTTCAGAGACCAGGGGACGCCCTGCTGGAGGGGCTGGATGTGGTTCAGGGCGGTGTCCAAAGTCGGCCGCGGATCCACACCCCGGGCGGCATCCACCCGGGCCTTGAAGTTCAGCACCTCCCACAGGAAATCCCGGACCAGGAAGGGGGTGTGGCCGGACCACTTCAGGGCCTCCGTGAGGGCCGGCCCAGGATCGCGGCCCTGGCGGAATTCCCGTTCGGCGGTCTGCCAATGGACCAGCATCCGCTCGGCCCGCAGGCGCGTCGTGAAAGGTTCCCGGGTCCGGGTTTCGATGAAGGCCCGGGCAGCCGCCAGTTCGGGTTCCGGATCCTGGCCGGCCAGCAGCAGGCTCCAGACCTTCAACATGCGCACGGCCAGCCAGTCGTCCTGCAGCTCAGGGTCCGCCGGGTTGAGGCGCAGGGCCGCTTCGCTGGTGGTCTGCAACTCGGCCAGGGGCATGCCGGGCGGATTGCCGCTTTCCAGGTCCAGCGCCACCAGCTCCCGGGCCGAGCAGAAGTAGGCATGGTGCAGGGCGGGATCGCTCTGGCCCACCGCCAGGGCGGCGCGGGCCGCGGCCAGCGCCTCGAGGTAGCGGGTCCGGGCCTTGGCCAGATCGCCGGCATCCTGCTCCTTTCGGCCGGAGGCCCGCAGGCTGATCGATTCCAGCGCGGCCGCCTCCCAGCGCCAGGGCGAGGTGATGAAAGTGGCGTGGCTGATGGCGGCCGCCTGCGCGTAATCCTTGCCCAGGAAGGCGAGCAAGGCGCCCGGATTCGCGCCCGGGCCAGCCTCCAGGGCCTGGCGCAGGCTGATCTCGTCCATCCCGGGCGGCGCGGCGGCCGGCAGCCCCGGGTCGAACTGGGCGGCCTCCGCTGCCGCCTGGGAGACGGCCTGGGTGGCCCAGGCCAGCAGCTCGGGCACTTCCGGATCATGGAAGCCCCCGGCCAGGGCCTGCTCCAGTTCAAGCTTAGCGGTGGCGAAATCGCGCACCAGATAGCTGGCAAGTCCCAGGGCGAAGTGGCCCTGGGCCTGCCAACGGGGCGCCAGGGACTGCATCGATCGGCGATCCGTCTCGATCAGGCCCCGGATGCGGTCGTAGCTGGGCTGCAGGTCATGGACGGGCAGCATCAGTTCCTGGCGGAACTCGCCAACCTGCGCTTCCGCCCTCAGCACGAGACGCTGGGCCAGTTCCATCTGGCGCCGGTCCGCCGACCACACCCGGGCCTGGCGGCCCACCCAGAGCGCCGCCGCCAGCCCGCACACGGTCAGGAGCAGCAGCCAGGGCCTGGAATGCCTGATCCCCGTGAGGAGGAATTGGGTCAGCGGGCGGCGGTTGGAGCTGCGGATGGGCACCCCCTGCTGGAACCGCCAGAGATCCTCCGCCAGCGCGCTCGCCGTGGCGTAGCGCCGATCCGGGTCCTGCTCCAGGCACTTGGCGATGATGGCACGCAGGTCCCTGGGGACGGCCGGGTCGGCGGGCGCCTGGCCCTTCATCCCCGGGTGCCCGGGGGGGCTGCCGGTGAGGGCGTAATGCAGCGTGCCGCCCAGGGCGTACACATCGGTGGCGGGCGAGATCCGCTCCCGGTTGCCGTGCAGCTGTTCGGGGGCCATGTAGGCTGGGGTGCCGATGACCCCCTGGGTGAAGGTGAGGGCCGGTTCGTCCAGGGCGACGGCCAGGCCGAAGTCGCAGACGAAGGGGGTCCAGTCTCTTTCGGCGTTGCGCTCCAGGAGGATATTGGAGGGCTTCAGGTCCCGGTGGACCAAATTCAGCCGGTGCACCACGTGGACCGCCTGGGCGACCAGCGCCATGATGGACACCACATCCTGCATCGAGAGTTCGCCGCAGGCCTGCTCCAGGTTCGAGCCGCGCACCAGCTGCATGGCGACCCGCAGGCTGCCCTCGTAGTTGTCCACGTCGTAGATCCGGCAGATGTTCGGATGGACCACCCGGGCATGGATCTGCGCCTCGTGCATGAACCGGATCAAGGCCGCCGGCTCGATGGCCTTCAGCACCTTGAGCGCCACGGTGCGGCAAAGCACCACGTCCCAGGCTTCATGGACGTCCCCCATGCCGCCCCGGCCGAGCAGCGGGCCGATCACGTAGCGTCCCTCCCGGGGGCACTGGGCATTGAGCCAGGCTGGCTGGATGAGGTGGGAACCGGTCGACATCCGGGCCTTATCAAGATAAAACGAATAATATATAGTCTGATCATTGGAAAGGATCAACACTAATTAAACAGCGGCCCATCGGGCCGCTGTTTAATTAGTATAGGTTTATATAGTCAATTACTTTTCCGGTTCGTCCTCATCGGCGGCCGGATGCTCCCCGGGATCCAGCTGGCCCAGGGTCTCCCGGTCCAGACCGTGCTCTTCCTTGTAATGGTGCGGGGTGACCTTGCCGTCCAGCCAGGCCCAGTTGATCGGATAGATGTCCGGGTCGAAGATCACGAAGTAGAAGTGCCAGACCAGGATGGCCAGGGTGGCCAGGATCGCCTCGAAGTAGTGGATCGTGGTGGCCACATCGATGACCCAGCGCGGCACCGTCTGGGTGGCGTAGAGCTTGAACCAGATCAGCAGACCGGTGGCGGCCATGAGGAAGGTGCCCCACACCACGGCCCAGTATTCAGCCTTCTCGGCGTAGCCGAAGCGCTTGAACAGCGGCCTGGGCGTGCCAGGCACCAGGTAGTAGCGCAGGGTGACCAGCACGTCGGTGATGTCCTTGGGTTCCGGCAGCATGTCCAGCACGAACTTGCGGCCCTCCCGGGTGAAGATCACGAAGCACAGGTGGGCGATGGCGCCGACGATCATGACGCAGGCGGCGGCGCGGTGGCCGGAGCGGCGGACCAGCTCGCTGGAGCCCATGAGCCAGCTCAGGCCGGAATCGGGATACTTCAGGGCGAAGCCGGTGACCACCAGGACGATGAAGCTGGAGGCCAGCAGCCCGTGCTGGATCCGGGCGGCCAGGGTCATGCGCACCAGGGTGCGGTTGGGATCCTTCAGCGCGGCCATGGCCTTCTTCCGGAGGATCAGCAGGTTGTGGCCAATCATGCCGCCGATCACCACGATGATCATCAGGATGTAGGTGGTGCGCACCCAGTGGTCGATCTTGCCGCCCAGATCGGAGACCGCGTTGTTGTCCTCGTGCACCGTGCCCAGGGCGAACTTCTGGCTGGCGTTGGCGTGGCACTTCTGGCAGGTGGCGATCAGGTTGGCCTTGTTCACCGTGGACTTGGGGTCGGAAGCCGGCAGCACGTTGTGGTAGCCGTGGCAGCTGGCGCAGCTGGCGGCCGTCTTGGAGCCCATCTTGCCGGCCATGCCGTGGTAGCTGTCGAAGAAGGTGGTGACCCGGTTGTTGGGCAGGTCGAACTTGGCGTTCATCCGGGCGCTGCCGTGGCAGCGGCTGCAGACCTCGGCGGAGACCCGGGTGGGGCTGGCGCTCTTGAGACTCTCGATCTGGTGGTCCGAGTGGCAGTCGATGCAGCTGGGCGCTTCCCGCACTCCGTTGGCCAAAGCCTGGCCGTGGATGCTGCCCTTGTAGGTCTCCACCACGTCCGGGTGGCACTGGCCGCAGGTCTTGCCCAGGTTGTCGCGGTTGACCGGGGACAGCGGGGCGTTGACTTTGGTGATGTCGTGCATGCCGTGGCAGTCCGAGCACTGCGCCGCGCCGGTGTTGCCGGCCTTGCGGGCCTTGCCGTGCACGCTGGCCTCGTAGGTGGTGGTGGGCTTGTCGTGGCAGGTGGCGCAGACCACCGGCCCGACCGGCTTGCCGGGGTGGGAGCCGAGATCCACGTCGGTGTGGCAGCTGGCGCAGCCGTTGCCGGCGTGGACCGAATCGGTGAACTTGCCGGCGTCCACGAAGGGCGGGGCCTTGGGCCCCTTCTTGCCCGGCTTCGGGGCGGCCGGCTTCTGGCCGTGGCAGGCCATGCAGGTGGCGTCGTCGGTGGGGGCCGCGGCCGGGGCGGTGGCCCCGCCGGCGAGGCCGGCCATCATCATGACGATCAAGGCGGACTTGAATGTGGGCCAGTTCATCGGCGCGGTTCCCTCGGTTGAAAACTAACAAAAGACTAGCGTATCCGATATTGGCAGCCGGCTCCTACCTCTTCTTTTTCAGGGTTATACCCACCTTTTGCCGCCGGTGGGGCAACCCGGCCGCACCGCCCGAGCGGTCTGGAAAATCAAGGCTTCTCCACTTTCCCGGGGAATCTGCTAGCATAGGACTCCGCGCCTCTCAATCGGGGCGCATCCTTTTATATGCGCTCTCACCACCCCGGCCCCAAGCACCACCCGCTTCTTCCCGCAAGGGGCAGCAGCAGCCGGGGATTTTGCCCATCCCGGCCGGGATCTCCCCCGACGCAAATGCCCTCTCCCATGGAATTCACATGCCAAAGCACGTATTAGCTAAACTTGAGGCGGATCTGAAGGAGCTGAAGCACGCCCTGCTGGTGGAGATCCCGAAGGAGATCGCCAGCGCGGCCGCCCAGGGCGACCTTTCGGAAAACGCCGAGTATGAGCAGGCCCTGGCCAAGCGCGACATCTTCCAGAACAAAGTCGTCACCATGGAGAAACGCATCGCCGAGGTGGCCAGCCTGGACATCAACCGGCTGCCCCGGGACAAGGTCGCCTACGGCACCCGGGTCACCCTCCTGGATCTTGACTCCGACAAGGAAGTCACATACAAGCTTGTGCTGCCGGAGGAATTGGCGGATCATCCGGACCACCTGAGCATCAGTTCCCCCATCGGCATGGCGCTGGTGGGCGCGGTGGAGGGCGACGAAGTGAAGATCAAGATTCCCGCGGGGATCAAGCGATTCGAGGTCCTGACCTTGGTGACCGTACATCAGCAGTGAAACCGCAGTGCATGGGGGGCGCCATCGACCCACAATGGGGGGGCCGGTTCCGTCCGAGGAGTGTTCATGAACAGCAAGACGACGAAGCGGGAACAACAGTGCTCTTTTTGCGGCAAGGCGCCCCATGAAGTGGAACAGCTGTTGGCCGGACCCAGTGCCTATATCTGCAATGAATGCGTTGAGGCAGGGCAGCTCCAGCTGCGCATGAGCCGGCAGGGCAAGCCCACCGGCAAGCATGAGCCGAGGCTGGCCCGGCCCAAGGAGATCAAGGCCTTCCTGGACGACTACGTGATCGGCCAGGACGGCGCCAAGAAACGCCTGGCGGTGGCGGTCTACAACCACTACAAGCGCATCCTGACCCCCCAGAAGAGCCTGGGCACCACCGAGGTGGAGCTCACTAAGAGCAACATCCTGCTCATCGGCCCCACCGGCACCGGCAAGACCCTGCTGGCCCAGACCCTGGCCCGCATGCTGGACGTGCCCCTGGCCATGGCCGACGCCACCACCCTGACCGAGGCCGGCTACGTGGGCGAGGACGTGGAGAACATCCTCACCAAGCTGCTGCAGGTGGCCAACTACGACGTGGAGCGGGCCCAGCGCGGCATCGTGTTCATCGACGAGATCGACAAGATCGGGCGCAAGAGCGAGAACCCGAGCATCACCCGCGACGTCAGCGGCGAGGGCGTGCAGCAGGCCCTGCTCAAGCTGGTCGAAGGCACCGTGGCCAACGTGCCGCCCCAGGGCGGGCGCAAGCATCCGCATCAGGAGTTCATCCAACTGGATACCTCCAACATTCTGTTCATCTGCGGCGGCGCTTTCGTCGGCATTGAAGAAATCATCAAACAGCGGGTCCGGGCCAAGGCCATGGGCTTCGGCGCCAAGCCCAGCTCCAAGGACCGCAAGGACGAGCTGCTGCAGCTGGTGGAACCCGAGGACATCATCAAGTTCGGCCTGATCCCCGAACTGGTGGGCCGCCTGCCGGTGCTCGCCACCCTCCAGCCCCTGGACCGGAGCGCCCTGGTGGCCATCCTGACCCAGCCCAAGAACGCCGTCACCAAGCAGTTCGCCCGGCTGTTCGAGATGGACGACATCGAGCTGACCTTCGAGGCCGGCGCCCTGGACGCCATCGCCGACCAGGCGCTGCAGCGCAAGCTGGGGGCCCGCGGACTGCGTTCCATGCTCGAGCAGATCCTGCTGGAACCCATGTTCGACCTGCCCTCCGAGGAGCGCACCACCCGCGCGACCCTGCACCTGACGCGCCAGCTGGTGGAAAAGGAACTGGGCATTCCCAGCCTGCCCATCCCCGCCGCGGGCTGAACCACCGCTACAATCCAAGTCATGAACGTGCCCAGCAAGAGCCTCACCCTGCCCGCCATTCCCATCCGGGACATGGTGCTGTTCCCGGGGAGCCGGCTGCCGTTCATGGTGGGGCGGCGCGCCTCGGTGCGCACCATGGAGCTGGCCATCAAGGCCGGCGACCATCTGGTGATGCTCACCCAGCGCGACCCCAAGGAGGAGGAGCCCAAGCAGGAGTCGCTCTACGCCATGGGCACGCTGGCCCTGGTGGAGTCCCTGATCGCCGTGCCCAAGGACCACTACAAGGTGGGCGTGCGCGGCATCGCCCGGGTCAAGCTGGAGCGCTACCTGGATGAAGGCGACGTGGTGCAGGCCGAGGTGACCATCCTGGCCGAGCCGGCGCCGCCCTCCAACGCGCTGCTGCCGACCTTCAACCAGGCCGTGCAGGACCTCCTCGGGCGCAACCCCGAGCTGACCCGGATCCTGTCCCTGGAGTCGCTCCAGGAGCTGCCCCTGGGCAACGCCATCGACACCGTGGCCGGCGCCCTGCCGGTGGAAGTGCGGGAGAAGCAGCAGGTGCTGGACCAGCTGGAAATCGAGCCGAGGCTGCACACCCTGCTCAAGATGCTGGAACTGGACGCCGCCCGGCACCGCATGGAGGCCGACGACAAGACCCGCCAGCACCCCGGGACCGAGCACAAGCCGTTCGTCCTGGGCGAAAAGATGGGCGGGCCCTCCGGGCGCCGGGGCGAGAAGGACGAGTTCACCCGCCTGCGTGAGCAGATCCTCAAGGCCGAGATGGGCGTCGAAGCCGAGACCAAGGCCCTGGAGGAACTGGACCGGCTGGAGGGCATGGCCCCCCAGAGCGCCGAATCCACCGTTTCGCGCGGCTACATCGACTGGCTGCTGGCGCTGCCCTGGAAGGTATACGCCGACGAGCACCTGGACCTGGCCGAAGCCGAGCGCATCCTGGACGAGGACCATTCCGGCCTGGAAAAGGTCAAGGTGCGGATCCTCGAGTACCTGGCCGTCATGCGCCGGCTGCGCGATGCCTCCGGGAAGGGCGGCCGCGCGGGCCTGCGCGGGCCCATCCTGTGCCTGGTGGGGCCGCCCGGGGTCGGCAAGACCTCCCTGGCCCGCTCCATCGCCCGGGCCCTGAACCGGCCCTTCCTGCGCTTCTCCCTGGGCGGCGTGCGCGACGAGGCGGAGATCCGCGGCCACCGGCGCACCTACATCGGCTCCATGCCCGGCCGGATCATCTCCCTGATGAAGAAGGGCGGCGTGCGCAACCCGCTCATGCTGCTGGACGAGATCGACAAGATGGGCGCCGACTGGCGCGGCGATCCCAGCTCGGCCCTGCTGGAGGTGCTCGACCCCGAGCAGAACTTCAGCTTCCAGGACCACTACCTGGACGTGGGCTTCGATCTCTCCCAGGTGCTGTTCCTGGCCACCGCCAACGTGCGCCACCAGATCCCCCAGCCGCTGGAGGACCGCCTGGAGATCCTCGACCTGAGCAGCTACACCCTGCGGGAGAAGCGCGCCATCGCCCAGGCCCACCTGGTGCCCAAGGCGCTCGAGCGGCACGGCATGGAGAACATGGGCATCCGCTTCGAGGACGCCGCCATCGACAAGATCGTCCAGGACTACACCAAGGAGGCCGGGGTCCGGCAGCTGGAGCGGGAGATCTCCGGCGTGCTGCGCAAGCTGGCCCGGCAGAGCCTGCAGCCGGGCCCGCTGGATGCCTTCGACGGCCACGTCACCCCCGGGCGCCTGCCCAAGCTGCTTGGTCCCGAGATCTTCCTGGAGGCGCCCCTGGGCCGCCAGCAGCCCCCCGGCGTGGTGCACGGCCTGGCGTGGACCCCGGTGGGCGGCGACCTGCTGACCATCGAGGCCGCCAAGCTGCCCGGCAAGGGCAACCTGCGGCTCACCGGCAAGCTGGGTGAAGTGATGCAGGAGAGCGCCAATCTCGCCCTGTCCTTCGTGCGCATGCGCGCCGACAGCCTGGGCCTCAAGGAGGACTTCCTGGAGAAGGTGGACCTGCACGTGCACCTGCCCGAAGGCGCCATCCCCAAGGACGGCCCCAGCGCCGGCATCACCCTGGCCATGGCGCTCATCTCGGTGCTCACCGGCATCCCAGTGCGGGCCGACCTGGCGATGACCGGCGAGCTCACCCTGCGCGGCATGGTGCTGCCCATCGGCGGCCTCAAGGAGAAGCTCCTGGCCGCCCACCGCATGGGCGTCACCACGGTGCTGATCCCGGCGGAGAACGCCCGGCACCTCGAGGAGCTGCCCCAGGAAGTGCGCGAGCAGCTGACCATCCACCTGGTGGCGCACATGGACGAGGTGATCAAGCTGGCCCTGGTGCGGGCGCCGATGCCGCTGGCGGCGGTGGGACCGGCTTAGCCATGCCCACGACTCGATTTTACCTGCCTGCCAGGCGCTCCTTTTCCTCGATCATCCGTGAAAAACAGGGTAATGGGCCGGCCTATCCGGGAACTTCTCCTAATGAGGAGATCAGCTGGCTCTGGTGAGGGCCCCGAGGGAGCTGACGGCGGTGGGGCCGGCACAGGAATCACCTGTCTGTCAGGCGCGTGATAGCCGCCTTTTCAGGTCGGCAATCAGACGGTCCTTCTCTTCGATCACCTGGTCCTTCTCGCCAAGGGTCTTGTCCTTTTCCGCGATGACCAGGTCCTTCTTCTCGAGGGACTGGTCCTTCTCGACCAGGGCCTGGCGCAAATCCGAGGACTCCCGTGCCTGGTCCTGGAAGGCGCTCAGGATGTCGTCCTCCACGTCCATCTTGTCCCGGATCTCCTGCTCGACCCCGGCCCGCATCAGACGACGCAGGACTGCCTGGTAGTGCGCCGGGAAATTCTCTTCCAGGATGTCCAGCAGGTGCGGATCCGAACGGGATGCCAGCCCCTGGTCGAACACTTCCAGCAGCCGTTCCAGCTCGGTCCGCTGGCGGTTCCTGAGGCGGTTGATCTGGACCACGATGGCATCGTGGGTGAGCGCCTCCACGAACGGGTCGGTGATCCGCACCTCGTCGCCGGTGGTCAAGTCCAGATAATGGCGGTTTACTTTTAGCACCGGCACGTCGACGCACTCCAGGCCTTGACCCAGGAAATAGATGGTCACGATCGGCAGCGCCTGGTCTTTCCCGTCCGGGCCCTGGTAGACGTTTTCCGGGTTGGCATAATTGGAGCCCAGATATCGCCGGAACCGCTGCACGTCCGAGGCGCTGCGGGCCTTCTGGATCTCGATCAGGACCAGCTTGCGGCCGCCGTCCTCCAGCCGCACCGTCGCGGCGAAATCCATCCGGAGGACCAGGAGCTGGGTGCCGTCCAGCTTGGCTGCCTCATGATGAACTTCAGTGGGGCGGAACTGCAGCTCGAGCACTTCCTTGCCCAACAGGGCGGAAAGCACCAGCCTGGCGACCTTCTCGTCGTCGAGCAGGTAATTGAACACCACGTCGTAGATGGGGTTGGCAATGTGCACCGGTCCGGGCCTCCTGGGCGAAGTGTAGCGACCCCTCGCGAAGGGCTGCTACGGAACGACTCATGCCTGGTCGGTCCAGCGAAAAAACCGGGAACTTCTACTAACTAATTATCATATTTCCTGTGCCTCGGGAAAGGCGCCAACCCCACACGCCTGCTCAAGGGCCAGAGCATCATCTCCCAGAACGGCCGGTTCACCTGCCCATTGAGGAGCTCCGAACGGCGGTCAAGGAAGCGATCGAGGAAGAGGATTCCAGGTGCGTCGTGCAGTAGCCCTGCCGGACGGCCATCCGTAGGGACATTGGAAGTGCGGCAGCCGAATGGGTTCCCCAAAGGGACTCCGGCCTTGCGACAATGGGGGATGTCCTTCGCCCATCTTCACCTCCACACCGAGTATTCCCTTCTCGACGGCCTCACCCGCATCCCCGACCTGGTCAAGAAGTGCCAGGCCTCGGGCATGTCCTCGGTGGCCGTCACCGACCACGGCAACATGTTCGGCATGATGAAGCTGGTCGACGCCTGCGAAAAGACCCGCGACATCGACGGCAACCTCGGGGTGAAGCCGATCCTGGGCTGCGAAGTCTATGTGGCGCCGCGCTCCCGGCACGATCGCAAGCTGGACAATGCCGCCATGAACGCCGAAGGCATGGAGGACTGCCTGGATCCCTCCGGCTCCCGGGACGCCGGCTACCACCTGGTGCTGCTGGCCAAGAACCCGGTGGGCTTCCGCAACCTCTCCAAGCTGGTCTCCCGGGGCTTCACCGAAGGCTTCTACTACAAGCCGCGGGTCGACAAGGAGCTGCTGCGCGAGAACAGCGAAGGCATCATCGCCCTTACCGCCTGCCTGGGCGGCGAAGTGCAGGCCCGGCTGCTCTCCGGCAACATCGACGCCGCCGAGCGGATCGCCCGGGACTACCAGAGCATCTTCGGCGAGGACTTCTACCTGGAGATCCAGGACCAGGGCTTCGAGGCCGAGCGGCTGATCATCCCGCTTCAGTACGAGCTGTCCCGCCGCACCGGCATCCCCCTGGTGGCCACCAACGACTCGCACTACCTGAACCACGCGGACGCCGACCTGCACGACACCCTGCTGTGCATCGGCACCAAGACCTTCAAGAGCGCCCAGAAGCGCATGCGCTTCTCCACCGACCAGTTCTACGCCAAGACCCCCGAGGAGATGGCCGCGGTGTTCAAGGACCATCCGGAGGTGCTGGAGCGCACCCTGGAGATCGCCGCCAAGATCGACCTTTACCCCATCACCCGCAAGCCGATCACGCCCCAGTTCCCTGTGCCCCCGGGGCACACCCTGCAGAGCTACTTCCTGGAGGTGGCCAAGGCCTGCTTCGAGGAGCGCATCCGGGAATGCCAGATGCTCTGGCAGCGCGGCGTGCTCAAGTACGCCGAGGACAAGTACCGGGCCCGGCTGGCGTTCGAACTGGACACCATCCTCAGCATGGGCTTCCCGGGCTATTTCCTGCTGGTCTGGGACTTCATCCGCAAGGCCCGGGAGATGGGCGTGCCGGTGGGCCCCGGGCGCGGCAGCGCCGCCGGCAGCATCGTCGCCTGGTCCATGCACATCACCGACATCGATCCGATGCAGTACGACCTGCTGTTCGAGCGCTTCCTGAACCCCGAGCGGATCTCCATGCCCGACGTGGACATCGATTTCTGCCGGGACGGCCGGCAGAAGGTGATCGACTACGTCACCGAGACCTACGGCAAGGACCGGGTGAGCAACATCGTCACCATCAACCAGCTCAAGACCAAGGCCGTGATCAAGGACGTGGCCCGGGTGTTCGAGAAGGACTTCGCCTTCGCCAACAACCTCACCAAGCTGGTGCCGCAGGAGCCGGGCAAGCCGATCACCGTGGCCGAGGCCCTGGAGCAGAGCGACAAGCTGCGCGAGCTCTACGAGAGCGATCCGGAGGTGAAGAACATCCTGGACCTGTCGGCCCGGCTGGAAGGCCTGGCGCGCAACACCGGGGTGCACGCCGCCGGCGTCATCATCGCCCCGGACGACCTCACCAAGTTCGCCCCGCTGTCCCGGGACAAGGACGGCAAGGTGATGGTGCAGTATTCCATGACCGACGCCGAGCGGGCCGGCCTGCTCAAGATGGACTTCCTCGGCCTGGAGACCCTGACCCAGATCGCCAAGACCCAGGAGTACATCGCCAAGACCCACGGCCGGCCGGTGGACATGCTGACCATCCGCACCTTCGACGACAAGAAGACCTTCGACCTGTTCACCCAGGGCGACACCGACGGCATCTTCCAGTTCGAGTCCGGCGGCATGAAGCAGCTGCTGCGAAACCTCCGGCCCGACCGGTTCGACGACCTGATCGCGCTCAACGCCCTGTTCCGCCCCGGCCCCCTGGGCGCCGGCATGGGCGACACCTACGTCAACCGCCGGCACGGCCGGGAGCCGGTCACCTACATGTTCCCCAGCCTGGAGCCGATCCTCGCCCCCACCTACGGCGTGATCCTCTACCAGGAACAGGTGATGCAGATCGCCAGCCTGATCGCCGGGTACTCCCTGGGCGAGGCCGACATGCTGCGCCGGGCCATGGGCAAGAAGGACTTCGCCAAGATGGCCAAGGAGAAGTCCAAGTTCATCGACCAGGGCGCCGCCCGGGGCTATGACCGCCCCAAGGTCGCCGAGCTGTTCGATCTTATTGAATTCTTTGCCGGTTACGGATTCAACAAATCACACAGTGCCGCCTACGCCCTGATCGCATATGAAACCGCCTACCTCAAGGCCAACCACCTGACCGAGTTCATGGCCGGCCTGCTCTCCACCAAGTCCAACCGCACCGACGACGTGGTCAAGTACATCCAGAACTGCCGCGAGCTGGGCCTTGAAGTGCTGGGCCCGGACATCAACCAGAGCGAGCTGGACTTCACCATCACCGGCCCGAACCAGATCCGTTTCGGCTTCGCCGCCGTCAAGGGCCTGGGCGAGGCGGCCCTGGAGGCGATCCTGGCGGCCCGGGTCCTGGAAGGCGGCTTCAAGGATTTCTTCCACGCGCTGAAGGCCACCGATCTGCAGAAGGCCAACCGGCGGGTCTGGGAATCCCTGATCAAGGCCGGCGCCTTCGACAGCATGGAGAGCAACCGCGCCGCCCTGGTGGCCGGCCTGCCCTCGGCCCTGGAGAACGCCGGCAAGGGCGGCGTGGACACCGGCATGACCTCCCTGTTCGACGAAGCGGAGATGGCCAGTCTGGCGGACAACTGGGCCCTGCCCGAGGACGTGGAATTCTGGTCGCGCAAGGAGCGCCTGCGCAACGAGCGGGAGACCCTGGGGCTCTATGTCTCCGGCCACCCCCTGGAGGAGTTCAAGGACGCCCTGCAGGTGCACACCGTGGGCTCCATCGCCGCCCTCAAGGAGGCGGTCGCCGCCGGGCGCACCAAGGACCGCGACGAGGTGAGCCTGGGCGCCATGGTGACAAATGTTTCATTCAAGACCAACGCCAAGGGCGATCCCTGGGCCATCCTCTACCTGGAGGATCTCACCGACAAGGTGGAGGCCCTGCTCATGGCCGCCCACTTCGATCCCGCCACCCGCAAGCGCACCCGCACCTTCGAGCTGTTCCGGCATCTGGCCCTGCCCGACGCCCTGCTGCGGGTGAAGGGCGAACTGAAGGTCGAGACCTCCGGCGGCAATGGAAATGGCAACGGCAACGGGGCCGAGGAGGAAGAGGAGGAGCAGACCGTCATCAAGCTGTTCGTCACCGGGCTGGAGAGCCTGGAGGATTTCCAGGGCAAGGGCTTCAGCGGCGCCGTGGTGAGACTGCCCAAGGGCCGCTATCCCGACCGGCTGCTCCCGCTGCTGCGCATGTACCGCGGCACGCTGCCGGTGCAGATCGAGTTCCAGGGGCAGGACGGCACCGTGGCCCGGGTCAAGGCCAGTTCGGAACTGAACCTGCGCTTCGATCCCGACCTGTCGGACCGCATGGTCAAGGAGGCGGGTTGCGGCTTGAGCTGGACCTACTGAGGATTTGGCCAATGAAATTAAAATGGTTAAATTAATTATGACATTTTTTCCATGTTGCGGATCCGATTCGGATGTTTGAACATGGATTGCTTGGATGACCAGCCGAAGGCCAATGGCGTCAGCTGAAAATAGGCTGGCAAGCCATTCTTGACTGCTTATATTGAGATTCAATCAAGGCACCAACGCCTCGATTTCCTTGATAACGTTATATTGTTAATTCATCACATCCCTCCGCTCTCAATCCCTGCTCCCCGTCCCCGCGACGCCGGAGATGCGGTTTGGGCGCATGGCAGGACAAGGAGCGGGCATGCTGCGTACCTTTCTGCTTATCGCCGTCCCCTTCACCACCCTTCTGGCCGGGATGCCGTCCATCGAGAAGATCGGCGTCTCGAGCCAGCTGCAGTTGGCCGATATCCCCATGGCCGCGACGGCCGAGCCGGACGTCAGCGCCGAACTGGCCCAGATGCGGGAATCCGCGGAAAATGGCGATCTGGACGCCCAGGCCCGGCTGGGGGTGATGTACTACTGGGGCGACGGCGCCCCCATCGACTGGGAACAGGCGCAAGTCTGGCTGCGCAAGGCCTCGGAGCGGGGCCACGCGGCCGCCCAGGCCAAGCTGGGCGCCATGTGCTTCCTGGGGCAGGGCGGCCCCCGGGACCTGCCTGAATCCATCAAGTGGTTCCGGATGGCCGCGACCCAGGGCGAGCCCTATGCTCAGGGCTGCATGGGGGTGATGTATGCCGTCGGCGAAGGCGTGCCCAAGGACCTGGTCCAGGCGTATGTCTGGCTGGCCCAGGCCCAGGCCGGGGGCGATGCCGATGCCGCCGAGCCGCTCCTGCAGGTCAAGATCCACATGACCCCGAGCCAGCTCAGGGAAGCGGACCGTCAGTTGCAAAAGGCCATGAATCGGGGAACCAACTGATCCATCGCCGGGGCGGTTCCCGTACACTCGAGAACCAGGAGCCCCCATGACTGCCATTCCCGATTATTCCGGCACCGATCGTTCCGAAGTGCCCGAGACCTGCAAGTGGCGGATCGCCGACATCTTCCCTTCGGAAACCGCCTGGCGCGAGGGTTTCGCGGAGGTGAGGGCGCTCGCCGGAACCCTCGACGCCATGGCCCGGGACTGGACCGCTTCCCCCGGGGCCATGGGGGACTTCATGGAGCGCCTGGAGCAGGTCAACCGCCTGGCTTCCCGGCTCGCCCACTTCGCCAGCCTCCAGGGCGACATGGACCTGGGCGACAACCGCTATCAGGCCATGAAGGGAGAAGTGCAGAGCTTCATGGTGGGCCTGGGGGCCAAGCTCGCCTTCATGGACCCGGCCATCCTGGAACTGGGCGAGGCGCGGGTGGAGAGCTTCATCCAGGCCGATGCCCGGCTGGCGCCGCACCGGGTCGGCTTCCTGAAGGTCCTGCGCATGAAGGCGCACATCCTGCCCGAGGGCGAGGCGCGGGTGGTGGCCACAGCGGGGCTGTTCGCCCACGCGCCCTCCAGCGCCGCCGGCATGCTCACCGACCTGGACCTGCCCAGGCCCGAGGTGACCCTCTCCACCGGCGAGCAGGTGCTGCTCAGCACGGCCAACTACCAGAAGCACCGCGCCGCCCAGATCCCCGCCGACCGCCAGCTGGTGATGGAGACCTACTGGACCGGGCAGAAGCGCTACGAGAACACCCTGGCCACCCTGCTCGACGCCGGCATCAAGCAGGACCTGTTCCACGCCCGGGTGCATCACTACGGCTCCTGCCTGGAAGCGGCCCTCTACCCGGACGCCGTCGAGCCGGCGGTGTACCGCAACCTGGTGGCCACCGTGCGCGCCAACCTGGCGCCGCTGCACCGGCTCCTGCGCCTGCGCCAGAAGATGCTCGGCCTGCCGGAGCTGCGCTACGCGGACCTGTATGCTTCGGCCGTGAGCACCGTCACCCGGACCTATCCCTACGATGAAGCCAGGGACCTGGTCCTGCGCGCCACCGGCCCTCTGGGCGCGCCCTACACCAGGGTCCTGGAGCGCGCCTTCGGCGACGGCTGGATCGATGTCTACCCCAACCGGGGCAAGCAGTCCGGAGCCTACTCCAGCGGCGTCCACGGCGTCCATCCGTTCGTCAAGATGAACTACGACGGCACCTTCCACAACGTGTCCACCCTGGCCCACGAACTGGGCCACGCCATGCATTCCTACCTTTCGGAGCAGGCCCAGCCCTATCCCACCGCCGACTACCCGATCTTCCTCGCCGAGATCGCCAGCACCTTCAACGAGAACCTGCTGATGCACACGCTCCTGGAGACCGAGCGCGACCGCACCCTCAAGCTGTTCCTGCTGGACAACTACCTGGAGACCCTCCGGGGCACCCTGTTCCGCCAGACCCTGTTCGCCGATTTCGAACTGGCCATGCACGAGCGGGTGGAGCAGGGCCAGTCGCTGACGCCGGACTGGCTGAACGCCACCTACCTGGAGCTGACCCGGCTCTACTACGGCCACGAGCTCGGCGTGGTGCGGGTGGACGACTACATTCAGTCCGAGTGGAGCGGCATTCCGCACTTCTACTACGACTTCTACGTCTACCAGTACGCCACCGGCATCGTCGCCTCCATGGCCCTGGCCGAAGCCGTGCTGGCCGGCGGCGATGCCCGGGAACGCTACCTGGGCTTCCTGGGTTCCGGCAGCAGCCGTTTCCCCCTGGACACCCTCAAGGCCGCCGGCGTGGACCTCACCACGCCCCAGCCCGTGGCCGCGGCCCTGAAGGCCTTCGACCGGCTGGTGGGCCAGATGGAAACGTTGTGGGGTTCTTGAGCCCCGGAGGGCCTTCGTGCACAATCTCCCTTGACGCCAGCCAGCACCGAAGGGAGTTTGGCATTTGATCTTCCTGATCTTCATCACCTTCATCGTCGGCCTGCAGTTCCTTCACCGGCGTCTGCTGCACCAGCTGTTCCATCCCCGCTTCGACCGCTGGGTGGTGCTGGCCCTGGTGCTCATCCACCTCCCCCTGGCGCTTTACATGGGCTTCCGCCTCTCCGGCGGGGGCGGCTCCGCCGGCTGGCTGCGGCCCTGGGCCCGGGCCGGCGCTTATTTCCAGATGCTCACGGTCATGGACCTGCTGGTCTGGGCCGTGGCCAGCCTGGCCTGGCGCTGGACCCACCTTTGGCGCGCCCCGGTGGTGGAGACCCTGGAGGATCCCCAGCGCCGGAAGTTCCTGCGCCAGACCAGCGTGGTGGGGGTGAGCCTGGCCGCCTACGGCGTGTCCCGCGGCACCCTGGAAGCCCGCTCCGACCCTGACATCATCCGCCAGGAACTGAGCTTCCCGGACCTCCCCCCCGGCCTGGACGGCCTGCGCATGGTGCAGATTTCCGACCTGCATGCCGGCCCGCTGGTGAAGCCCGAGCTGGTGCGGCGCTGGCGGCGCATCGCCGAAGGCGAGCGGCCGGAGATCCTGCTGATCACCGGCGACATGGTCGACAGCCTGCCCAGCGAAGCCGGTTCCGTGGTGGAAGCCTTCCGCGGATTCCGCGCCCCCCTGGGCTGCTACGCCATCCTGGGCAACCACGACTACTTCACCGACCCCCGCCCCATCTGGCGGGCCCTGGAAGGCATCGGCATCCAGTTCCTGGAGAACCGCAGCGCCCTGGTGCAGCGCAATGCCGGCACCCTGGCCCTGGTGGGCCTCCAGGACCCCATGGCCAGGCACGGCCACTTCCGCGACATCGCCTTCGGCCCCGGCCCCCGGCCCGACCTGGCGGTCCAGGGGCTTCCCGCCGGCGCCTGGCGCCTGTGCCTCAGCCACCGTCCCAGCGACTGGCACCTGGCGCGCAAGACCGGCGCCCCGTTGACCCTGTCCGGACATACCCATGGCGGCCAGGTGAACCTCATCCCCGGCATCTCCAGCGCCATCCTCCTGGGCCAGTACACCCAGGGCCTCTACCAGCAGGATGGCCAGTCGCTCTACGTCAACCGCGGGCTGGGCGTGGTGGGCCTGCCCATCCGGGTCGGCGCCCCGCCGGAGATCACCGTCATCACCCTGCGCCGAGGTTGAAAACCTCTTCCCCAATAGTCCCAGCGGCGCTATGCTAACTGTTCGACGTTCCCGCGGCTCCATCGTCTAGCGGTTAGGACGGCGCCCTCTCACGGCGTTAACAGGGGTTCGATTCCCCTTGGGGCTACCAGCAAACACCCTTGAGCGATCAAGGGTGTTTTTGGGTTTAAACGGCAGGGCGACAAGGTGGGCAGGGCCCTGATTTTCTGGTCCGTGGCTCCAAAACCCACCATACTTGCCCTGAGAGGTTCACATGGACTGGCGTGAGCGCATTGTTTCCGATCCCCTGACCATGGTGGGGAAACCGGTTGTGAGGGGCACCCGCCTCACGGTGGAGCACTTGATCGAGCAGCTTGCCAATGGCTGGAGCGAAACTGACTTGCTCGAAGCCTATCCCGGCCTTGGGCGTGAGGATCTCCAGGCCTGCTACGCCTACGTGGCCGAAACGCTCCGGGATGTGCGCGTCTACCCCATTCCGGCCTAGCCAATCGATCAAAGGGTAACCTGTACTGGCAAAGGCCTACGGAAATGTTGAGCGCCCTCACCCGGCGCTAACAGGGGTTCGATTCCCCTTGGGGCTACCAGACAACAAAGCACTTAGGCCCGGGAAACCGGGCCTTTTGCTTGCCACTGGAAAATGGCGGGAAAACGATGCCCCTAGACTTCCAACAACCAGGTGGGAGGGTGGTGGACGGGTCGCGCTGTCGGTGGAAGCGACCGAGTGGCGAATGCCCGTCACTCTGGCAGCCGGCTGTCACCGGAGATAGAACCCGCGCCAGGCCCCTGAGTGTCCCCATTCCGGCTTGTTAAAGAAATAATAAGTGTTAGCTCAGAATGTGGGGGCTTGGCACAGGTCCTGCATTGACCTTGAACAAGATTGGGGGAGGTTCCCAGCGCTCCAGATCCACTTTGGGGGCAACGCTGGCCGGACCGATCATCCCCTGCAACCGGCGGGCCGGAATCCGGCGCCCCGCCCTGGACCGACTTTGTCCCTGGAGCGACGACCATGTTCAACATGCGGAACATGTCCATTGCCAAACGCCTGACCCTGAGCTTCCGCACCATCGGCACCGCCATGGTCATCAGCGCGGCGAAGGCCCTGCAAGGGGCCAAGGTGGCGGAGCATCTCCGGGTCAAGGTTGAGGCATTCACCCTGTAGCCGAAAGCGGCTCCGGGTGCTGATGGGAGATGACTGATGGAAAACGTTTGTTTGCCGGCATGCGTCGCGGGCGGGGTCTTGGGCGTCGGCCGTGATCTAACCC
>Ga0316232_1001320_pt1 | contig 31133 bp, 27 predicted proteins | sample TBHtaG_FD_206006 | JGI IMG/M metagenome (GOLD analysis project Ga0316232, IMG submission 206006) | Freshwater microbial communities from Trout Bog Lake, Wisconsin, USA - TBH18025_13 | ecosystem: Environmental > Aquatic > Freshwater > Lake > Hypolimnion/Profundal zone | place: USA: Wisconsin... | reverse complement strand
ATTTCTCTTAAAAAGCAAAGCAGACCAAAGATTAATGAAAACATAGCAGTGATAAACGTCATTAAAACAAAAACAGATAAATGTATGTTGATTGCGACACCAATGAAAATTGAAGCAATCGCTAAAGATACACATAAACCAGCGAATATAAATAATCCTACGGACCATCTCATCCAGGAGGTTCTAACTGCAATAATATCTAATTCTTCTAAGAAAAATTTTCGTTGATCTACATTTAATGCATTTAAATATCTAGCGCGATCAATAGCTCGTCCTAAACGCCCTACGAGTACCCCAAGAATTGATCCAATACCAGTCAACAAAAACACCGGTGCAACAGCATCATGTATTGCAAGAGAAATATTAAGTATGTCGGCAGGTGGGGTAATTATCATAGGTGTTTGTCGGTCTAAGAATTATCTGAGATTAGGGAAAATTAAATCATATAAATTTCTACTGTTGCATTTGCTGAGACTGCTTCATCAACTCAGCATTTCTGACTAATGCCATTGTATCAATGCGTTGTTGGTGCAACAACGGCACACCCGCCTGATTGACAATGACACTACTTGCCATACCTTCAACCCCACCACCAGAGCGCATACCACTAACTGGGCTAGCACTTCTATAATCCAATCCTATCGCTAATCGCACATGGGACTCACCAGATCGGCAACCATTAGATACATCAAAACTTTGCCAGCCATCTTCACTTAAGTACACGTCAGCCCATGCGTGAGTTTGTATTAAACTACCATCGCTAGTAAATAAATATCCACTTACGTAGCGTGCTGGCAAACCTAGACTTCGGCAGCATGAAATAAAAATGTGTGCATGATCTTGACAGACGCCTTGCCCAAGATGAAATGCCTCTGCAGCTGAAGTATTGACTTGAGTCGCACCTGTTAGGTAATTGACGCGATCTAGGAGGCTATGCATCATTGCATCTAAAGCATCGATTTGAATATGAGCGTTTGTTCTAAACTGAGCGGCAAACGTTCGTATTCCTTCGCTACTCAAGGTAAGCGGCGTATCACGAAGGTAAATAGACAATGGTAGATTTTGATGTTGAGGTATTGCTTCTAAACCTGTCTCAATTTCACCCATTGCTACGATTGAAATTTCCTTATGTGGACTGTCAATAACTAGTGTGTGGGTACTGTTACCATAAGTGTCTTCTGTCGGTTGCAGTGCGCCAGCAACTTTAATATCCCAGCGCTTCACATGCTGACCAAAACCACTTTGTGGTGTTAAGTGCAACTGCTGGATTGTATAATTTACGGATTCACTATAAACATAGCGGGTGTGGTGCTCGATACTAAGTAACATATCAACTAGTCGCAATACTAAAAAAGGTTTTATGCACTTCTGCACCAAGCTTGTTATTAGCCATCACAAAATCTTCCAAGAACTCATGCAGACCTTGCTGAAAAATACTCCTCATTTTTCCAAAGCGTAATTTCGCGTGCAATTCCCCTGCTAAGCGCTTGCATTCAGTCTGGCGAGGACCTGAGAGTTGCTCTAAAATTAAGGTTATTTCGTCAAAGCATGCATGTAAAGAGCGTGGCATATCGCGTCTTAATACGAGCAACTCTGCTACTCGCCAAGGCTCAATGGAATCACTGTAAATTTTCTGATAAGCTTGAAAAGCTGAAACTGAGCGTAACACCGCGCTCCATTCGTAATAATCTACTGCGCCACCTATTTCCTCTTGTTCTGGCAATAATAAGTGGTATTTCACATCTAATAGTCTTGCCGTATTATCAGCTCGTTCAATAAATGTTCCTAAACGTACAAAGCTAAATGCATCATCACGCAACATAGTGCCAAAACAAACGCCTCTAAACAAATGCGAACGAGCCTTCACCCAATCACAAAATTCACGTAATCCATTCTTGGCTAAATCTTGATCCATAAATTGACTAAACTCTAACCAAAGTGCGTTGATATTTTCCCAAGTTTCAGAAGTCATTGCCACACGTACGGCGTGTGCATTCTCTCGTGCACTGCGAAGTGAACTATAAATGCTAGATGGGTTGTTGGCGTCCATTGCTAAATAATGAATTACGCCTGCTGCCGTATATTCGTCACTTTCATGCTTAAAATAGTCGCGCTCATACGTTTCAACATTGCCGGAAATCTCTAGAGCAGTGACCCATAATGCAGCCTCACTTTCCGCCGCATTAGGGACTAAAGACATGTTATAAGTCACATCCAATACACGCGCCATGTTTTCTGCACGCTCTATGTGACGGGCCATCCAATAAAGATGATCTGCTGTCCGACTTAGCATATCTCTGCCTCCACAACAATAATACCTTCGGTCGCGCTTGTATTGAAATCTTCTGCCATGGCTTCTTGTAATACCCATGTATCTTTCGTGCCACCCCCTTGCGATGAGTTAACTACCAACGAACCTTCTTTCATTGCCACACGACACAAGGCGCCTGGAACTAGAGTGACCGTTTTACCCGATAGCACAAAAGGGCGTAAATCAACATGGCGCGGAGCTATTCCTTGCTCAACTAAGGTCGGGCAAGTTGATAATGCCAATGTAGGTTGAGCAATATAATTAGAGGGATTTGCAATAATTCTTAGCCTAAAGTCCGCCAACTCTTTTTGACTAGCTGCTGGACCTACTAACATTCCATAGCCCCCTGAACCTTGTACTTCTTTAACCACAAGCTCAGGTAAATGCGCCAATGTATAGGCTAAATCATCTGCCCTACTTAACTCATATGTAGGTACGTTTTCTAACAACGGTGTCTCACCTAAGTAGAACTTAATCATCGCCGGAACGTGAATATAAGTCGCTTTGTCATCAGCAACACCTGTTCCCACTGCATTTGCAAGTGTTACACCGCCATTACGATATACTGACAATAAGCCAGGTACACCTAGCATCGAGTCCGCATTAAATACTAGCGGATCTAAATATTCATCATCAATGCGTCGATAAATTACATCAACACGTTGAGGACCTTGAGTAGTGCGCATGTACACAGAATTATTTTGAACAAATAAGTCAGAACCTTCCACTAGCTCAACACCCATTTGCTGTGCTAAAAATGCATGTTCAAAATATGCGCTGTTGTATGCACCTGGTGTTAAAACAACTACTGTAGGTTCATGCACACCAGTTTGTGCCACAGCACGTAAATTTTTCAATAATACTTGCGGGTAATGATCAACTGGCGCTATGGAGTAGCGGCGAAATAGCTCAGGAAATAGACGCATCATCATTTTTCTATCTTCTAACATGTAAGATACGCCAGAAGGTGTACGTAAGTTGTCTTCTAATACATAAAATTGGGATTCACTGGTACGTACCAAATCAATACCAGCAATATGCGCATAAATTTGATTAGGAACATCTACACCAAACATCTCAGGACGATATTGTGTGTTGGATAAAATACTAGCTGGCACTTTGCCGGCTTGAATGATTTCTTGCGTGTGGTAAATATCATGTAAAAACATATTGAGTGCCCGCACTCTTTGAATTGCGCCTGCTGACAAAAGTGCCCATTCTTTTGCTGCCAATATACGAGGAACAACATCAAATGGAATCAAACGTTCTGCACCATCATCATCACCATAAACGTTAAACGTAATACCTACCCGGCGGAATAACAACTCTGCTTCCTGGCGCTTGCTATTTAGCTGGTTAAGGGGGATTCCTTTCAGCCAAAGGTTGTATTCTGAATAAATTTCACGAACACTGGGTGCATCTTTATCTGCCAAGTTGAGTTGCATTTCATCAAAGAATGATAACGCTGAGTTTGTCATGGGCTTAATCTTTTTATATACATAAAACATTAAGCAAAAGTCATGCCCAATAAATTATTGATATAAATCAATTATTTGAAATTTTTAAATTAAATTGAGTTAGTGAATGCTCGAATGAAGTGCATTAATTCGTTGCCCAATAAAATCTGTGCAACATTTAAGTGCGTTAAATTTAATGTCGATATTAGATTGATTTGTATTGGAGAGAGTTAACTTATATTTTTGGGGTAGCGAAAGTCGGCTATGGATTGTAAGTGAATAAATAAAATATCAGCTTGAGGGGGGGACATTGTAGGCTTGAGGTTTAAACATGCCATTTGTCTTTCATGATTATACTTAGCCTCCATTCATGAACAGCAATAGTACTAAGTTTTTAAGTGGGCTCACAATGAATACATACGAACAAGACATGTTGTCTGTTCAACCAGTTAAAGACTTTGGAGAATTATTATGTGGACTACACCAGCTGCTACAGAAATGCGTTTTGGCTTTGAAGTGACAATGTACGTAATGAACAAGTAATCTGCATTAGCGAATAAGCAGCCTATTCAGTAATGAGTAGGCTTTTTTTATATATAACATTTGCTAACAAACCGACCTAAACTTTTTTCTGAGTAACTGATATGACCAAAAATCTGAAATCAGAGACGAGCAATAAAGACACTCCTACAGATTCATCAACTCCACCAAATGGTTCTAAATCAAATTTCTACCCTAATTCAGCTTACCGATCTGCCATTAAAAAAACTCAGATAACAAGAAAAATTCCAGCTGGAATCGTAGCTAAGTATATTGCCGCTATGAATGCTTATGACACTTTGGCTTCAGATGAAAACTACAAGCACTTAGAGGAAGTTAAAAAAGAATATAAAGATTTCTTAGAATCAACTCAATAATTCAGAATTTTGTTTAATTGAATTAATGAAGTCGACTGCCTGGTTTGGGTCGAGCTTGTGTCAAAACGCCAGAATCAATGAATTGCAATCTTGTTAATCAACACAAGTCAAAACTGTTTTGATTGAAGTTTGTTAGTCAACTTTGGAACAAAGAAAGGCCACAGGCCCTATGTAGCCATCGCCTTCATGAACGCCTCACTTCCCATGATATTCATCACGCGCTTCATGTTGTATGCCAGGATATGTAAGCTTATTTCCGTAGTAACATGCGCTTTGGTTTTCATCAAGATATGCGAAGCACCCATCCAGTGTTTCAAAGTGCCGAACATGTGCTCTATTGTGCATCGCCGAATCTTCATAGCATCAGGCATGCTTTCCAGATTCACTTGCATTTGATCTAGCACGGCTTCATTTTCCCAACGCTTAACTCGTCTTTGATTACTGATGGTGCAACTGGATTTCAATGCACACTGCTTGCAGTTAGAACTCCAGTAGTTAATCAAATTCTTACCCTTCTCAAGTGAGCGGAAACGCTCAATCAATACATCTCCTGCTGGACATTGAGGTAAATAAAATTTACTTATGCCATACCTGCAAAATCGTTTGCTATAAAGCAGATTGCCATAAATTCAGCTAGGGGTTATGAACGGAAGTTTGCTCATAAATAAAGTAAATAATCTTATACTCTAACAACTTTACTTATCCCAAGAAGACTTTTTTTCATTACTTAAGGACTAGACAGAGAATACAAGTCTCTCAAAATGCGCTGGATTAAAATTGAGGTGGTTAACGAAAACAACAAGAGTGATAATTAAGAAACTTTGCTTACCATTTTATAAATTAAACACAATCACCCATTGCAGAAGAATATCTATGCCAACAGTCTTGATCATTTAGTTTGCATACAAAGATATTTTCATCTATGTTTTTTGACACTTTTGCAATTTGTAAATTTTCTTTTGTCTCTACAATTCTAGATACTTTGACTTCTGTTTTTGATTTCATTTTAAATTCCTTACAAAAGGTTTGGATATCTGAATATTATGCTTCTTATTAACATAAGTATAATTAATTGTTTTTAATTATGTGATACGTATTACAAATCATAAGTAAACTCTATTTAAACCTGATGCAAGACCTTATGAGCACATTTTTTCAAATGATTCAATCAGCATGTTCATATCAAATTTTTTTGTGGAACCTAAAAGAGTATTAGGTGTGAGTAATCTATTGGATAGAATGAATTGCGCTAATTAAAAATTAGAATTCATATTTGATGTATCCAAATGCTCTACAACCTGACACAACGGCATGGTTACGGAAATAAGCTTTATCCGCTAGAATTTGATAAATACTTTTTCCAAAGACTGAAAACAGTTTGCTAGCTAATTACAATCAAGTCATTTACTTTTTTTAAAGATTTCTAACATGTTAAATTTCCATAAGGCTGAACTCATTGACGCCGAAACAATCGCTCAATTAGTAAATTCTTCATATCGTGGCAAAACTAGCCGAATAGGCTGGACGACTGAAGCCGACATTTTAGATGGCCTAAGAACCACCACGACCGAAGTTGGGAAAATCATCAAAAGTGAAAGCGCCTTTATTTTAATTGGCGTACTAAAAGATGAAGTTGTGGCCACCATTTGTTGCGAATTTCAAAAGTTGCGGCTTAAAAACACTGTTCATTTTGGTATGATTGCAGTGAAACCTAGGTTACAAAATAAAGGCTATGGAAAAAAGTTGATACATGCTGCAGAAGCTACTTGTCTTCGCGAATGGCGGGTGGCAGGCTTTCATATGGCGGTAATTTCAATTCGGCACGAGCTAATTGGATTTTATGAACGGCTTGGTTATATTCGCACAGGCGAGTTTACAGAGTTTCCAGTGAATTCTGATTTATGGCGACCCAAAGTAGATGGTTTAAATCTAATCTATTTAGCAAAGTTGGCTTAGGTACTTTTTTGAGGCATGTGCTAAGTAACGGAGTAACCTCAACCCGAGGCTATTAAGCCGCTAAAGAAAAAATTAGGTAAAGTATCTTGAATTAAGTTTAAAGATAGTAGTCAAGTAATCATGATAAATAATTATTCTCTTCCTTTATTTCCTCTTCATTCGGGCATATGAGGCTTCGAATTTTTGAACAGCGTTATTTGGATATGGTTAAAAGCTGTCTAAGAAACAAAACACCATTTGGTATTGTTGCCATTGCTCCTGAAAAAACAAATAAGCCGGATGGCAACCTCCCCTTTGCATCCGTAGGTACAATAATAAATATTATCGAAGCTGATGTTACTACCATCGGACTGATTATGATCAATTGCATTGGGCAACAGCGCATAAAAATTCACTCATTTGAACAACAATCGGATGGTTTAATAATTGGAAATTTAAGTGAAATTTCCAACGACTTGGAAATACCTATCCCAGACGATTTAAAAATTGTTAGTTTTCGTTTGCAAAGATTGATTGAATCTTTTTCAAATCATGGTGAGTTGACAAATGATATTCCTATTGCTAAGCCTTATCAATATAATGACGCATCATGGGTTTCTAATCGTTGGGTTGAACTTCTAGATTTGCCTTTACTAGACAAGCAGCGCCTTATGCAATTGGATAGCCCAATTGTTCGGTTAGAGCTGATATACGATCTTTTGGATTTGCCCTCAACACGATCACGCTCCAAGAAGAAAAATGCAGTTGATGCTACTAATGCCATAGAAATTAACCAAAAAGAAATTCCAACAAAATCATTTGCCTGTAAAACAACCCCTGATGTTGCATAAGCCGACGTCGAAAATACTAAAACAGCTGCGGTTAATACTGATTTCTTACTAATCGCACTTAGTAATGCTTTATACATATAGACTCCCTTAATAACTTAAATTAAAGACTGCAGAAAATATTCTCTGCAGACTGAGCAACGAACTAACTATAGTTAACTAAATGTAAAACAAATGTTAATAAATTGTTACTTGCTCGATTATTGTATCGTATTTATTATAAAAGTTGGACGAATTTTGCTTATATAAACCTCCTCAATAAACTAAGTTAAAGACTGCAAAACTCTTGCGGGCTGCGACAAGAAATAATCAAAATTGAATTGCCACAAATTTTTAGATACTAACAAACCATAGCTTTAAATTAGACTATACAAATTATCTGTAAAATTGCGAGTCGGCTTTGGGTCGGTAGTTCAGAAACCTACCGTCTGATTTAGGATGATTTGATTTCATTTGACCTCATAGACCGTTTTTAAGAAGCCACTTTAATAAGTGAATGAGAGTTGTTGGTCGAAAAACCTGGTCACAATAGGATTAATTAGAATTTTCAGCAGTCATCATTCTGTTTAAGAAAGGACTTAAGATAAAGAGAATTACACCAGCTAATATACTAATGGTCGCAAGAAAAGGATATAAAGAAAAGTTACTATTTCTCAGAATTGATTCAAGTGTACCAGACATATAACCTGCTATAGCGCTAGAAAGAAGCCATACTCCCATTAGTAATGCACTTAATTTTGCAGGGGCCACTCTTGATACCATTGCCAATCCTATTGGTGAGAGCATTAATTCCCCAATTGTGTGTATCGCATAAACTATAAACAGCCACTCAGGTCCAACTTGCCCAAAAGTATCCGATAGATTTTGGGCATGAGACATAACCACAAATCCAAGTCCAAGAACAATCATTCCAAGGGATTGTTTACCTACATCGCTTAACGCGTATTTACTTTTATCTAACTTAGTCCATATTATTGAAAACAGAGGTGCTAACAAAATAATCAAAGCTGGGTTTATAGCCTGAAATGATGAAGCCGGAATTAAGAATCCAAATAAAATCCGATCCGTGTTCTTATCTGCAAATAGGGTCATGGTGCCACCAGCTTGTTCAAACCCCGTCCAAAAGACAATCACAAAAATCATTACAATAAAGACAGATATCACTCTAGCCCAATCTGATTTGGTCATCGGATCGATTGATGCTGATTTATTAAAAGGTTGCATTCCAGCAGAACTTGATTTTGAATTGAGCAAATAGAATAAGATTCCACCCAGTAATAGTATCTCAAGGGTCAACTTTTGAGATTTAGAGAGTAAATCTAACCATGGGCTAAAAAATTTAAAGCTGTAAATGACTGCACAAACAAAAACAACTAAAGCACCCACCCATGTCAAAAGTAATTTAACATCTGAAAAATCAATTGGATTTTGATGCTCTTTTAATCCAGCGCGGCCCAGTTTATCCTGCCCGAGTAATAGTTGAATAGCTCCAAACGTCATGCCTACCCCCGCGCATGCAAAACCATAATGCCACCCCACTTTTTCACCCAAGGTACCAGCAACTAGAGGAGCCAAAAAGGCTCCCAAGTTAATTCCCATGTAGAAGATGGAATAACCAGCCGACCTTTTAACTTCCTCCTCAGGACCGTAAAGATCACCGACTAGTGAAGATGTGTTTGGCTTAAAAAATCCATTGCCCACAATCAGTAAACCCAAGGCTAAATATAAAGAGGACTCGAAAGCCATACAAAAATGTCCGAGTACCATCAGAAAAGCTCCAATTAATAGAGCTCTTCTTTTGCCTAAATACTTATCAGCAATTGCACCGCCATAAATTGGGGTAAGGTAAACAAGCCCTGTATAAATTCCATATAAAGCAAGCGCATTATCCCTTGTGTAAGAAAGTGAGTTAATCAGATATAAGACAAGAAGTGAGCGCATACCATAGTAACTAAAGCGCTCCCACATTTCTGCAAAAAAGATCACCCTTAGGCCCAATGGTTGACGAGAATCATCCTTTAACTCATTCATTTACTGAACCTCTCCATGTCTAAAGCTAGCGGATTCTCGCGGAGATGGGGTGATTAATTTTGTTTTGATTTGCTGTAATTTAATCGATTCACCGACTTTTTGATTTGATTCGCTCAGTTACTACTAGGCCTAATGACCCGAAGTCAACTTCACTCCGATAAAGAAGACTTAATAATTTTTACTGCAAGGTAGTTTTTATTATTCTTGGAGTCTAATCGGACAATCTCTGCTGTGCAGTTAAGCGTTAAAGCACGGCCAGAGATATCAATGTTCATCATAAAATCAAACTGGCTACCAACGGTGTGAGAAAAATCAGATTCAAAATAAATACCTGATGAACTTATGTTTTGAGCCAACCCAAGGTTAAGTTCCTCGTCATTTTTCTTAATGGCGATAGGTAATTTTATTGGAATACGCTCAGCTCTTGGCTTGGTAGGCGCTTGATTAAGGTTCATACTCATCACAATTTATTTCGCTCGATAAAACAATCATTCATGTTTATTCAACAAAAATATTATTAGTCATAATGTCGTTCATTATCATAACATTCACTAGCTATCTTTATTATAATTTTCGGGCTTTAATTTAGTGCTTGAGCGCTTAACTATGAGTCGACTCTATTTAACCCGCATTCCAAACTGAGCACCAACGTCCGGACTTAAGATAAATGGTCCACCACGTTCATCGCTTGCTGCTAACACCATGCCTTCGCTCATGCCAAATTTCATTTTACGTGGGGCTAAATTTGCTACCATCACAGTGAGCCTACCAACTAATGTAGACGGTTCATAAGCAGATTTAATACCTGCAAATACCTGACGCGTAGAGCCTTCCCCAATATCAAGCGTAAGTTTCAGTAACTTTTCAGCGCCTTCCACATACTCAGCATTAACAATCTTAGCAATGCGCAAGTCTACTTTAGCGAAGTCTTCAATACTAATATACTCAACTTCAGCTAAAACTTCTTCCGTAGAGATTTGAGCAGAGGCGACTATTTGTGGGGTGGCTGTCAAATTTTCTTTATTAGCTTCCGTCATAGATTCAATCAATTTAGGTTCGATACGGGTTATTAGATGTTCATAAGCATTAATTTCATGACCTGTAGATAATGACATGGTCACACTTTGCCAAGTTAGCGGTGGGATATTAAGGAATTTCTCAATTTCAAACGCCAATTTAGGTAATACTGGTTTGAGATATAAAGTCAGTAAACGGAACATTTCCAATGCTGCAGAACAAACTTTCTGCAATTCTGCCTCTTGGTCTTCTTGCTTTGCCATTACCCATGGAGCTTTGTCTGCAACGTAACCATTTGCAATATCTGCTAAACGCATAATTTCACGCAGTGCTTTGCCATATTCACGTGCATCATAAGCGCTTGCAATACCAACGGATGCTGATTTAATCTCAGCAACTTCTGTGTTATCAACCGATGCCTGCAACTTACCAGCAAAGCGATTATTGATAAATCCTGCAGTTCGACTAGCAATATTAATATATTTGCCCACTAAGTCACTATTCACTCGGGCTACAAAGTCATCTAAACTTAGATCGATATCTTCCATAGTGCTATTTAACTTTGCTGCATAGTAATAACGTAAATATTCAGGGTTTTTAATATGTTCTAAATAGCTACGCGCAGTAATAAAAGTACCACGCGACTTGCTCATTTTTTCCCCATTTACGGTTAAAAAACCGTGCGTGAAAATTTTTGTCGGTTTTCTATGGCCACTGAATTCTAGGGTTGCTGGCCAGAATAACGCATGGAAATATAGAATATCTTTCCCAATAAAATGATAAAGCTCCGTGTCTGAACCTTCTTGCCAATATTCATCAAAATCTAAACCTTTCTTTGCACATAGGTTTTTAAAGCTTGCCATATAGCCGATAGGGGCATCTAGCCAGACATAGAAGTATTTACCTGGCGCATCAGGAATTTCGAAACCAAAATAAGGCGCATCACGTGAGATGTCCCAATCATTTAGTCCACTTTCAAACCACTCCCCCATTTTATTAGCAGCTTCGCCTTGAAGAGTCCCAGAGCGTGTCCAATCTTTTAAAAAGCTTTCACACTCCGAAAGCTTAAAAAAGTAATGCTCAGTTTCTTTTCGTATCGGTGTAGCACCCGACACAGCAGAATAGGCATTAATAAGTTCCGTCGGATTATAAGTCGCGCCACAAACCTCACAAGAGTCACCATACTGATCTTTAGCATGACACTTTGGGCACTCACCTTTAATAAATCGGTCAGGCAAAAACATGTTTTTCACTGGATCATAAAACTGCTCTATCGTTTTCGTCGCAATTTTCCCAGCATCTCTTAATTTCCTATAAATAGTTTGTGATAACTCTTTATTTTCTGGCGCATTAGTTGAATAGTAATTATCGAAATCTACCAAAAATTCTGCAAAATCAGCTGAGTGTTCTCGATGTACATTCTCGATTAGCGCTTCTGGTGTAATACCTTCTTTCTCAGCACGAAGCATAATCGGCGTTCCATGCGTGTCATCAGCACATACGTAATATACAGAATGCCCCAACATTTTTTGAAAGCGCACCCAAATATCAGTCTGTATATATTCGACCAAGTGTCCAAGATGAATACTGCCGTTAGCATAGGGCAAGGCAGAAGTTACCAGAATTTTTCTAAAGGATTTGGAGTTGGGTGATTGTTGCGTCATAGAAGGCAATGTATATTAATATTTATAAAGTATTCCATTTTAACAAATGTGCATCTAATGTAGTAATTAAACTGGCTAATACGCTAAACTAACACTTCAAAAAATATTAGATATAAAAATCATGGCAATTAACGAGCTAAGCATTACCCAGAACCTACAAGCACTCATAGACCCAAACACTGGACGTGATTTTGTTAGTAGTAAATCAGTTAAAAACATCAAAATAGATGGTGATGATGTCACCTTGGATATTGTTCTGGGCTATCCAGCCAAGAGTCAGTTTGACAGCCTAAAATCACTAGTCATTAAACAACTTATGGGTATGGACAACATTGGGTCGATTAAGGTCAATATTGGCAGCCGCATTGTTAGTCACAGCGCTCAACGTGGCGTTAATTTATTACCTAATGTTAAAAACATCATTGCAGTGGCTTCAGGTAAAGGCGGCGTTGGCAAATCTACAACCTCTGTAAATCTTGCCCTAGCATTATCTGCAGAAGGCGCCAATGTTGGCATACTAGACGCTGATATTTATGGTCCAAGCCAACCACAAATGTTAGGTATTAGTGGTCGCCCAGAAAGCGCAGATGGTAAAAGTATGGACCCAATGATAGGGCACGGTATTCAGGCGATGTCAATTGGCTTCTTGGTTGATGTTGACACTCCTATGGTATGGCGAGGTCCGATGGTCACTGGTGCGCTGGAGCAATTGTTGCGCGACACCAAATGGCGTGATTTGGATTATTTAATCATTGATTTACCACCTGGCACTGGTGATATTCAACTTACACTGGCACAGAAAATTCCTGTGACTGGAGCGATTATCGTTACTACGCCCCAGGACATCGCATTGTTAGATGCACGCAAGGGCTTAAAAATGTTAGAAAAAGTCGGCATTCCTATTTTAGGTATTGTTGAAAATATGAGCACGCACATTTGTAGTCAATGTGGTCATGAAGAACCAATATTTGGAAGTGGTGGCGGCGCGCTCATGTGTAAAGATTACAACGTAGACTTATTAGGAAGTTTACCCTTAGATATGCGTATACGCGTGCAGTCTGACGGAGGGCAACCAACAGTCATTGCCGAGCCAGATGGCAATATTGCAGCTATTTATAAACAAATAGCGCGTGCAGCTGCAATTAAAATTGCCAACTCTAGCTTGGATCACAGCAGTAAGTTCCCTAACATTGTGATTCAAAATAGCTAAATACAGGACTAAAAGGGCTTATACCTAGGATCGCCTTCAAAGCAGATAACTTGCAACTTAGCTATTTAAAACAATTTCATAGCAAAAAATATCAATGCTATCTTTAGCTGAAATCAATGCGGCTGGGATCGCCACTCCCTTACGCCAGTTATCCACCGCCTGTTGTTTGGCGGTGCCAGTAACTAAAAATAATACTTTACGGCTATTACTTAATCGCAATTGACTAAGAGTGATGCGTTCAGCTGGTGGTTTGGGAGAATTAAAAACGGGTACTGCATCAGCGCTATTATCAATCACATGGCCTGGGAACAAGCTAGCGGTATGTCCATCGTCACCTAGCCCTAATAAGGTCAAATCAAAGGTGCCAACATCTTTAAGTGTCTGCGCATAATCGCGTGAGCCTTCCAACGGCCCTAAATTTGCTGGAATGTCATGAATCTGGCTTTCTGGGATAGGGACATATTGTAACCATGCCTGACGTGCCATTAAGCTATTTCTATCCTCATGATCAGGCGCTAAACAACGCTCATCTCCGTGATAAATATGCCAGTGAGCCCAATCTGCTTTAGCCTCTTTCAACAAACAATACACTCCACGTGGCGTGTTACCTCCCGCTAGGACTATAGTAAATTTACCGCGAGCTGCAATTGCCTCGGCAGCACTTTGAAGGATTTCATCACAGACTTGATAGCTTAAAGATTCAATGCTTTTTAGGTTATGCCATTGAATATGTTTAGTCTGCGTCATTAATTATTCTCATCCAAAAAAGTCAGATGGAATTTGACACGAAAACCTAACAAATGTCATGCTTTTTATTCTTTATTTACAATAGATAATTATGTGTAATCGCCACCTTGCATTATCATATTGAGTTACGTAAAAGGACAAAAGAATGCTAATAAAAGACAATGAAGTTGCAGATATTTCCACTCCTACTGGCGACATGCGCGCGCATATATTTCGCCCCGCTGCTCCTGGAAAATATCCTGGCATACTCATGTTTTCAGAAATTTTTCAAGTGACAGGACCAATTCGCCGAACCGCTGCTATGCTAGCTGGCCACGGTTTTATTGTAGCTTGTCCTGAAATTTACCATGAATTAGAAACCCCAGGCACTGTACTTGCCTATAATGAAGAAGGCACCACGCGCGGTAACGCGCATAAAATCACTAAAGAACTTTCTTCTTACGACAGTGATGCACGTGCAGTACTTGACTACTTAACATCTCGTGATGACTGCACTGGACGTTTAGGGGTAATGGGTATTTGTATCGGTGGTCATTTGGCATTCCGTGCTGCAATGAACCCCGATGTATTGGCAACGGCTTGCTTCTATGCCACTGATATCCATAAAAAAGGTCTGGGCTTAGGAAAAAATGATAACTCTATGGAACGCGCTGGTGAAATTAAGGGCGAGTTGTTGCATATTTGGGGTCGCCAAGATCCTCACGTGCCACTAGAAGGTCGTAATCTATTAAAAGCGCGGCTAGAAGAAGTAGGTACACGTTTTACATGGCATGAAGTTAATGCACAGCATGCTTTTATGCGCGATGAAGGTCCACGCTACGACCCAGCTTTAGCTTTGCAAAGCTGGGGGCTATTACTAGAACTATTTCATCGCAGATTGGGATGGGGTGACCTAGACATACTAACTGATGGCACTAATGCTGAAAGCCGTCACTAATAGCTGACTTGCTTGAATCACTTCGGTTTAATTTAAACTATATATTTTAAGGTTCTTAAATGAAAAAAATTGACCCATGTACGCTAGTTCTATTTGGCGCAAGTGGTAACTTATCTCGTGTCAAGCTTATGCCAGGGTTGTTTCGTCTAGATGCCGCGGGGCGTCTGCCTGAGCATATGGCAATTCTTTCTGTAGGTCGTGGAGAAGTCTCCCGTGAGGCCTGGCAAGCGGAAATCAAGCTAATGCTCGATGCAAAATTTAAAAATGGGTATGATGAAAAAGACTTTAAACGCTTTATCAACCGTAATCATTACCATGCGAATCCTCCAACAGATCCAGAAGCATTTACAAAAATGCAGATTAAACTAGCTGATGCAGTTCTGTTTCCACAAAACTTAGCTTACTTTTTGTCTGTGCGCCCTACTGATTTCGCACCAATCGTTGAACAACTATCAGGTGTAGGTCTGCTAGATGAAACTAACTACTGGCGCCGCGTGTTAATTGAGAAGCCATTCGGCACAGATTTACAAAGTGCTCAAGCTTTGCAGGCATCAATAACTAAGCATTTAAAAGAAAGTCAGATCTACCGAATCGACCATTATTTAGGCAAATCAGCACTGCAAAATATTATGCTAACGCGCTTTACAAACACCATATTTGAACCAATTTGGAATAATGCGTATATCGATCATGTGCAGATTACCAATAATGAAATTTTGGGTGTCGGCGATCGAACGCAATTTTATGACACCACTGGGGCCCTGCGCGATATGGCACAGAGCCACTTGCTACAAACATTAGCTTTGGTCGCGATGGAAAAACCTAAAGATTTATCTCCGGACAGTATCCGCGCAGAGAAAATCAAACTTTTACAATCTATCACCCCTATTCCAGTCGAGGATCTAGAGCATCACGCTTTCCGCGCGCAATATTCTGCTGGCCGCGTTTGTGTTGCTGATGGTCATGGTGAAAATGTAAAAGGTTATTTAGAAGAGCTGACAAAAGATGGCATAGAGGCTAGCGTTACTGAAACTTATGCTGCCATGAAGTTGTTTATTGACAACCCGCGTTGGAAAGGTGTGCCCTTTTACGTGCGAACTGCCAAACGTATGCATGAAGGTAATACTGCTATTTCTATTCGATTTAAGAAAGCCCCGATGCAGATTTCCTCAGAACAGCATCAAAACTGGCTGATATTAAATATTCAGCCACATGAAAGCCTAAAAATTGAAATTGAATCTAAGATTCCAGGATTAGATATAGCCACTCGCACTATGTCTATGGATTTGCCTCAGCGCCAAGCAAGCGATGAGTCTATAGACTCATATGAATCATTATTGCTTAACTTAATGGAGGGAGACCCATCACTTTACTTACATATTAGTGAGGTTGAAGCACAATGGCGTTTGATTGATCCTATTGTGAAAGCATGGGCAGTCGACAAGTCTGCTGTGATTCAATACCCTGCCGGTAGCCGTGATCCAAAAGAATCAGGTGTAATTTTTGAATCTGAAGATCAGTTCTGGCGTTACAGCGTAGAATTAGGTGGCGATAAACACTAAAAAAATACTAATAAAGGCATATTTATTGTTATTATTTGCACTTACTTAAAGCGGGGTTGATACTCCGCTTTTTCTCTTGGTTAAAAAATAAAAAGTAAAAGTTATGAGCATAAAATCAGACAAGTGGATTCGTAAAATGGCCGAAGAACACGGCATGATAGAGCCGTTTGAGCCGAATCAAGTTAAGACAAACGCTCTTGGTGAACGTATGGTGTCATACGGAACATCAAGCTACGGGTATGACATCCGTTGCTCCACAGAATTTAAATTATTTACCAACATCAATAGTACTATTGTTGACCCAAAGAATTTTGACCCAAATTCGTTTGTAGAAGTAAATGCAGATTACTGCATTATTCCTCCAAACTCATTCGCACTAGCACGCACGGTTGAGTATTTTCGAATTCCGCGCAATGTGTTAACAATATGCTTAGGAAAATCAACCTACGCGCGTTGCGGAATTATTGTAAACGTAACGCCATTTGAACCGGAATGGGAAGGTTATGTAACATTAGAGTTCAGTAACACCACGCCTTTACCAGCAAAAATTTATGCTAATGAAGGGTGCGCACAAGTGCTATTCTTCGAAGCAGATGCAGACGATATATGCGAAACAAGTTATAAGGATCGTGGGGGTAAATATCAAGGGCAAGTCGGGGTTACTCTGCCAAAGATTTAGCTTTACTAGCCATTCCATTAGCACACTAATTTAAGAAGGCTTAACATGAAATTTAGATTTCCAGTAGTCATCATCGATGAAGATTTTCGCTCTGAAAATGCTTCCGGCCTAGGTATACGCGTATTAGCCAAAGCAATCGAAGATGAAGGATACGAAGTGCTTGGGGTTACCAGTTATGGCGACCTCACTTCGTTTGCACAGCAACAAAGTCGAGCCTCTGCATTTATACTTTCTATTGATGATAACGAATTCATTGAAGAGAACCCTGAAGCACTGAATAACCTACGTAAGTTCGTGGATGAAATTCGTTATCGCAATGAAGAAATTCCAATATTCTTGCATGGTGAAACTCGCACCTCACGGCATATTCCAAATGAAATATTGCGTGAGCTAAATGGCTTTATTCATATGTATGAAGATACACCAGAATTTGTGGCGCGCTACATCCTTAGAGAAGCTCGCACCTATCTAGACAGCCTGCCACCTCCATTCTTCCGCGCACTAGTTCACTACGCTGCTGACGGGTCTTATTCTTGGCACTGCCCAGGTCACTCTGGTGGCGTTGCATTCTTAAAGTCTCCGGTAGGGCAAATGTTCCATCAGTTTTTTGGTGAAAACATGTTACGTGCTGATGTTTGTAATGCTGTGGATGAACTAGGACAACTACTAGACCACACAGGTCCGGTTGCTGCTTCAGAACGTAATGCTGCCCGCATTTACAATTGTGATCATTTGTACTTCGTTACCAACGGCACATCTACTTCAAACAAAATTGTATGGAACTCTACTGTAGCCCCAGGTGATGTAGTCGTAGTCGACCGTAACTGCCACAAATCAGTATTGCATTCGATTATTATGACTGGTGCAATTCCGGTGTTTTTAATGCCTACACGTAATCACTTCGGCATCATTGGTCCAATACCAAAAAGTGAGTTTGAGTGGGAAAACATACAAAAGAAAATTGAACGCAATCCGTTTGCAACCGATAAAAATGCTAAGCCAAGAGTTTTGACAATCACTCAGTCCACTTATGACGGCGTGCTATACAACGTAGAAGAAATTAAGGAAATGCTCGATGGCAAAATTGATACATTGCATTTCGATGAGGCTTGGTTACCACATGCCACTTTCCATGACTTTTACGGCGATTACCATGCAATTGGTGCAGATCGCCCGCGCTGTAAAGAAAGCATGGTGTTTTCTACACAGTCCACTCATAAGTTGTTGGCAGGCCTAAGCCAAGCTAGCCAAATTTTAGTACAAGATGCGGAGAACTATAAGTTAGATCGAGACATATTCAATGAAGCCTATTTGATGCACACTTCGACCAGCCCACAATATTCCATTATTGCCAGTATTGATGTAGCTGCTGCTATGATGGAGGCGCCAGGGGGCACTGCATTAGTGGAAGAAAGCCTAATGGAAGCCTTAGACTTCCGTCGCGCGATGCGCAAGGTAGATGAAGAATGGGGTGCAGATTGGTGGTTTAAAGTTTGGGGTCCGGATGATCTCTCTGAAGAAGGTTTAGAAGAACGTGATGCTTGGATGCTTAAAGCCAACGAATCTTGGCATGGCTTTGGCAATCTAGCCGAGAACTTCAACATGCTTGACCCAATTAAGGCAACGATTATCACGCCTGGATTAGATATTAAAGGCGATTTCTCTGATAAGTTTGGCATTCCAGCTGCCATTGTTACCAAGTATTTAGCAGAGCATGGTGTTATTGTTGAAAAAACTGGATTGTATTCATTCTTTATTATGTTCACTATCGGCATCACAAAAGGCCGTTGGAATACTTTGGTTGCTGCACTACAACAGTTTAAAGATGATTATGATAAGAATCAGCCATTATGGAAAGTATTACCAGAATTTATTATCAAACAGCCTCGCTATGAAAAAGTAGGCTTGCGCGACCTATGTGAACAGATTCACGCCGTTTATAAAGCGAATGATGTTGCACGTCTGACTACCGAAATGTATTTATCAGACATGGTACCAGCCATGAAGCCTACAGATGCTTTTGCAAAAATGGCACATAGGGAAATTGATCGCGTTGCAATCGATGACCTAGAAGGTCGAATTACAGCAGTATTGCTCACTCCTTATCCACCAGGCATACCATTGTTAATCCCAGGTGAACAATTCAATAAAATTATTGTGGATTATTTAAAATTCGCACGTGAGTTTAATGAAAAATTCCCAGGATTTGAAACCGACAACCATGGTTTAGTAAAAGAAATTATTGATGGAAAAGCCGTTTATTACGTAGATTGTGTAAATAAAAAATAAAAATATGGGGTTAGGATTTAGTCCTATTCCCCATATTTTCGTTGATATCTAACATAGCTAAAAGATACGCCTTGTTCTGAAATATGCATCTCACGCGAAGTCTCTTTCCAAAGTTCTGCGTCTACAATAGGAAAGTCGGCGTCACCCATTGGGGTTAAATCAATTTCGGTTATGTAAAGCTTATTGGCCAAGCTAAGACCATATTTGTATAACTCTGCACCACCAATTAAAAAAGCTTCAGCATCGCCTTCACATAAAGCAAGCGCTACTTCTAATGAATGGGCAACTAGCGCTCCTTCTACCTTGTAATCAGAATTTCGCGTCACAATCACAGTAGTGCGCCCTGGCAACAGGCGCCCTAATGACTCGAAGGTTTTACGTCCCATAATGATATGATGACCAGTAGTAAGAAGGCGAAATCTCTTAAGATCTTCTGGTAGATGCCAAGGCAGAGTATTATTTTGCCCGATAATGCCATTCTTGGCCACTGCCACGATAATTGAAAGATTATGCACTAAACTGCAACCGGCGCTTTAATAGCAGGGTATGGATCGTAACTTTCTAAATTAAAATCTTCGAACTTGAAACTAAAAATATCATCAACTGCTGGATTAATGCACATAACCGGCAGTGCTTTAGGGGAACGTGATAATTGTTCACGTACCTGTTCCAAATGGTTATTGTAGATATGGGCATCACCCAAAGTATGTACAAAATCACCCAATCTTAAATTACACACCTGTGCAACCATCATAGTCAACAAGGCATAAGATGCTATATTAAAAGGTACACCGAGAAATATGTCTGCGCTGCGTTGATATAACTGACAACTCAACTTTCCCCTTTTATCAACATCACCATGGGAGGATGGAGCTACATAAAACTGGAAGAAAGCATGACATGGCGGCAACTTCATTTGATCAACATCTGCCACATTCCAAGCCGAAACAATTAAGCGCCTTGAATCTGGATTTGTTTTAATACTGTTGACTACCTGCGTAATTTGGTCAATATGCGTTCCATCAGGCCGTGGCCAGTTGCGCCATTGATATCCATAAACTGGCCCTAAATTACCGTCTAAATCAGCCCACTCGTCCCAAATTTTGACGCCATTCTCTTTCAAATAGGCGATATTAGTGCTACCCTGCAGGAACCACAAAAGTTCATGAATAATGGATTTAAGGTGCACCTTTTTAGTTGTCAGTAGCGGAAAACCTGCCGCTAAATCAAAGCGCAATTGATAGCCAAATACTGAAAGTGTCCCAGTACCTGTGCGGTCTTCCTTTTGATTTCCATGTGTTAGCACATGATTAAGTAGATCGTGATAAACCTGCATAAGCTATTCCAACTTAGAGTGACTATTAAGTATTCGCAACGATATAAGCCTTAATTGACTCTACATCAACATCCATAATACTAAATTTTTGCGGCAACGCTTCTATACCATTTAAAGCTGCAGGACGTTCTGGCGTTATTCCTATTGCTTCGATAATCGCATCTTCAAACTTAACCGGCAATGCGGTTTCAAGCACTAGCATAGGAACACCCGCTTTCTTATGCTCAAGAGCAACTTTGAGGCCATCTGCAGTGTGTGTGTCAATGACTACCTTATATTTACTTAAAGCCTCTCGTATTGTGTGCATTCGCTGCGCATGATTACTACTACCGGATACAAAGCCATATTGACTGATTTTAGTAAAATACTCGCCTTCATTCAAATCAAAGCTACCACCGCTATCCACGGAGCTCCATAACTGACGCACCTTAGCGCCATCACAGCCAACTAAATCAAACACAAAGCGCTCAAAGTTAGAGGCCTTGCTAATATCCATAGATGGGCTTGAAGTATGGTAAGTATTAGAAGATCCGCGTGGACGATAATGTCCAGTTTTAAAGAATTCATCCAACACATCATTTTCGTTCGTAGCCACGACTAATTGATCAATAGGCAGGCCTATCATACGCGCAATATGACCGGCGCATACATTGCCAAAGTTACCCGATGGAACAGCAAAGCTTACCTTCTGAGCATTGTTATCAGTAACGGAAAAATAACCCTTAAAGTAGTACACTACCTGCGCTACGATGCGGCCCCAATTAATTGAGTTTACAGCACCTATTTTATATTGTGCCTTAAACTGAGCATCGTTAGATACAGCTTTAACCATATCCTGACAATCATCAAATACTCCGTTTACAGCAATATTGTAAATATTATCATCCTGAAGACTGAACATTTGAGCCGCTTGAAAACGACTCATTTTCTTATGCGGTGATAACATAAATACACGTATGCCTTTTTTACCACGCATAGCGTATTCAGCTGCAGAACCAGTATCTCCAGAAGTGGCACCTAGAATGTTGATAGATTGACCCTTGAGGTTTAATGCATACTCAAATAAATTACCCAGCAACTGCATCGCCATATCTTTGAATGCCAACGTAGGACCATTAGACAATGATAGTAAATATAAATCATTATCTAACTTGAGTGTTGGAGTGATGTCTTCTGCCCTCTGATTTTCTCGGGTATAAGCGTACACATCAGCTCTATAGGTTTTTTCAATAATCGCTCTTAAGTCAGTAGCTGGAATATCATCCACAAAACGCGATAAAATGGCAAATGCTAATTCTGCATAAGTCATATGGCGCATTGCGGTTAAATCTGCATCGCTAAATTGCGGATAACTTTCTGGCAAATATAAACCGCCATCTGGCGCTAAGCCACCAAGCAGAATTTGAGTGAAGGTTTGCGCAGGCGATTGGCCGCGAGTAGAGATATATTTCATAGTGATGTGACTTAACTTTATCTAATTTAACTTAACGCTTTATTTGCCGAGTTCTTCCATTCGGATACGCATCACTTTTCCAGTAATAGCATCCAGCGCCTCGATTAATTCAATCGCTTGATTCATGTTACTTTCCAAAGTGATATGCGTCAAAATTATAATATCTGCTTCGGTGTCATTTTCATTGGGCTCTTTTTGCATCATTGCATCAATTGAAATGTCACGATCGCCTAATATTTTAGTGACATTAGCCAAAACACCAGGTTTGTCTTTAGCGCGTAAACGTAAGTAATAAGCACTATTTATCTGATCTATAGTTAATACAGGAAGATCTTGAACCTGATCTGGTTGAAACGCCAGATATGGCACCCGATGTGAGCTATTTGCATCTATTAGACGAGCCACATCCATTAGATCTGCAACAACTGAACTACCAGTAGGCTCTGCTCCAGCTCCAGCTCCGTAATAGAGCGTTGGACCAACAGCATCGCCCTTCACTACGACTGCATTCATTGCACCATTGACATTAGCTAACAGTCGTTTTTCTGGAATTAAAGTGGGGTGAACACGCAACTCAACTCCAGCCGTTGTTCGTTTAGTGATTCCAAGTAGCTTTACACGATAACCTAACTCTTCAGCGTATTTAATGTCCACTTGTTGTAATTTAGTAATACCTTCAGTATATACCTGCTCAAATTTCAACGGCATGCCAAAAGCGATGGCTGACATAATGGTGAGTTTATGCGCTGCATCGATACCTTCAACATCAAAAGTCGGATCAGCTTCGGCATAACCTAAACGTTGAGCCTCACCTAACACTTCAGAAAATGCCAGGCCTTTATCACGCATTTCACTCAGAATAAAATTTGTCGTACCATTAATAATTCCAGCCACCCATTCGATGCGATTAGCACCAAGGCCTTCACGAAGCGCTTTAATAATAGGGATGCCGCCAGCAACAGCTGCTTCATAGGCCACAATGACGTTATTTGCTCGAGCTGCAGCAAAAATTTCATTGCCATACAAAGCGATTAATGCTTTATTAGCGGTCACCACATGTTTTTTATTGGCAATCGCCTTTAGTACCAATTCTTTAGCAACCCCATAGCCACCAATCAATTCGACAATCACATCAATGTTAGGGTTATTAACTAGTGCAAAAGCATCATCAGTAACTTCTGCTTTGCCCGCCACAAATGCGCGTGCCGCTTCCAAATTACTGTCTGCTACATGGGTGATTTTAATATGAACACCACTGCGGCGAAAAATTTCTTCCGCATTGCGCGTCAGCACATTAAACGTGCCACCACCGACCGTTCCTATCCCTAACAATCCTACATTTAACTCTTTTAAAACAATATTTTTCAAACTAATGCTCCATGTTTCTTTCTATAACTTTCTAAAAATTTTGCAATACGATTAATAGCTTCTACCAAGTCATCTACATTGGGTAAGAAGACTACGCGAAAATGGTCTGGTGTTTGCCAATTAAATCCTGTTCCTTGCACTAGCAGTACTTTTTCTTCCAGCAGTAAATCTAGAATAAACTGCTGATCATCTTTTATTGGATAGATTTTTGGATCTAATTTCGGAAACAAATACATGGCAGCTTGTGGCTTAGTGCAAGTTACTCCAGGAATCGCAGTTAGCATTTCATAAGCTATATCACGTTGCTTACAGAGCCTACCATCTGGAGCCACCAGGTCGTCTATACTTTGATAGCCACCAAGTGCAGTCTGAATGGCTAATTGACCTGGCACATTGGCACATAAGCGCATAGATGCCAGCATGTTGAGACCTTCAATATAGTCTTTAGCATGCTTTTTCTCACCGCTTAGAATCATCCAACCCGAGCGATAACCACAAGTTCTATAGTTTTTAGATAAGCCGTTAAAAGTAACGAAAAGTACATCATCAGCTAACGATGCAATTGAAGTATGTTCATTGCCATCATATAAAACTTTGTCGTAGATCTCATCCGCAAAGATCACCAAATTATGGTGTCGTGCAATTTCAATAATGGCTTCTAAAATGGCCTGCGGATAAAGAGCGCCTGTTGGATTATTTGGATTAATCACGACAATACCGCGAGTATTGGCTGTAATTTTTGACTCTATATCCTTTAAATCTGGCATCCAACCCGTAGCTTCATCGCATAAATAATGACGTGCTGTTCCCCCGGCCAAATTAACAGCAGCCGTCCAAAGAGGATAATCAGGCATAGGAACCAATACTTGATCACCATTATTAAGCAAACCTTGCATCGCCATCACTATCAGCTCAGAAACACCATTACCAATAATAATGTCGTCTACAGTCACACCTTTAATATGCTTACTTTGCGTATAATGCATAATGGCTTTTCGTGGTTCGAACAAGCCCTTGCTGTCTGTATAACCGCCAGCTTTAGCCATATTGCGAATGACGTCTTGCTGTATCTCTTCAGGCACTTCAAAACCAAAAGCGGCAGGGTTGCCGATATTAAGCTTAATAATTCGATGGCCCTCTTCTTCCATCTGCCGCGCACGCTGCAGAACAGGGCCACGAATATCGTAGCAAACGTTATTAAGCTTATTTGATTTATGTAAGGATTGCATGAATAAACTCTTAAGGTGCAATACATGATTATTGCAAAACCTAATTCTACCTTGCCATAGCCCATGCAAGCAATTGGAATGGCCAAATATGCACCACACCAATCGACTAATTGATATAAGTTTGGGTTATACCTTACTACTTGGCTTGAAATTTGTTTACTCTAAGCCAAAAATGGTTAAAATATTTGTATGAAACTTCATTTAGAAAATGCTGACGGTAATTATTTAATCACGGGTTACGACCACGGTTGGGTCGCGATAAACCACCAGCGCTACAACAATAATCTAATCTTACTACCAAATCAGTTATTTCCTGATTGGGATGCCACAGATTTTGATTCCATTAAAACCACTCATTTTGAACAGATCGCAAGGTACAAACCAGATGTGGTGCTGTTAGGAACCGGCTCGCGCCATCAGTTCATTCATCCAAAGTTAAGCGTATCGCTAACAGAAATTGGTATTAGCCTAGAATGCATGACCACAAATGCAGCATGCCGCACCTATAACATCTTAATGGCAGAAGGTCGCAATGTTGCGGTCGCCCTTATTCTTTAACAGGACGTATTTCGTCTATGGAAGGCGGCTTTAAATATTTTTAGTCGATAGCACTAAAGTTGCATTAGTACCACCAAATCCAAAACTATTAGATAAGGCCACCTCAACCTTAACGTTATCAATACGCTTCCGCACGATATTCAAGTCTGCAGCAGCTTCATCTAAATTTTCAATGTTGGCAGATGCTGCGATAAAGCTATTTTGCATCATTAACATCGTATAAATAGCCTCATTCACACCAGCTGCACCTAGAGCGTGGCCTGAAAGAGATTTAGTTGAAGCAATCGCCGGATTTTGCTGACGACCGTTAGCACCAAAAACTTCCAGTATTGCCTCGAGCTCTTTAGTATCACCCACAGGAGTGCTAGTACCATGAGTATTTATGTAATCGACATTACCATCGACACCTTCTAAAGCCAAACGCATGCATCGCACGGCGCCTTCGCCACTTGGTGCCACCATATCGTAACCATCTGATGTCGCGCCATAACCAACTATTTCTGCAATAATTTTCGCACCGCGCGCTTTAGCGTGCTCATACTCTTCTAAAACTAAGATGCCACCACCGCCAGAAATAACAAAACCATCACGATTGGCATCATATGTTCTTGATGCTTTTTCAGGAGTTGCATTATATTTGGTAGATAACGCTCCCATAGCATCAAATAGAAAAGACATGGTCCAGTGTTCTTCTTCGGCACCACCAGCAAATACTACATCCTGTTTTCCTAGTTGTATTTGTTCAACCCCAGCACCTATACAGTGTGCACTGGTAGAGCATGCAGAACTAATACCGTAATTGATACCTTTTATTTTTGCTCCAGTAGCTAAACAGGCAGCCACTCCGCTTGACATGGTTTTGGTTACGACATACGGGCCAACACGCCGTATACCTTTCTCGGCAAGTGTATTAGTTGCTTCAAGCATACTTTCTGTAGAAGTGCCTCCCGCTCCCACAATGAGTCCTGTACGCACATTAGAGACTAAGTCTTCCGACAAATTAGCATCAGCAATTGCCTCTTGCATGGCAATCCAAGCATAGGCATGCCCTTTAGCCATAAATCTCAATAACTTACGATCTATTAGTGCTTCTATGTCTAGATTTTTAATTGACCCTGCAATATGCGAGCGTAAACCACGCTCCGCGTACTCTGGTTGATAGCTAATGCCAGATCGGCCTGAAAGTAAACTATCTAAAACCTCAGATTTATTGTTTCCTAAGCTAGAAACAATCCCCATTCCAGTGACAACGACACGTCGCATTATCGTGCCCTCCTAAAAAAAAATATACGCATTAAGCTTATTGTATTAAAAATTATCAGTGCGTGTAAACAAGCCCACACGCAGGTCTTGCGCAACATAGATTACACGACCATCCACTTCCATACGTGCATCAGCGATACCCATAACAAGTTTGCGCATAATAACGCGCTTCAAGTCTATTGTATAAGTAATCGTCTTGTGAGTAGGTAATACTTGGCCACTAAATTTTACGTCACCCGAACCCAAAGCACGACCCCGCCCTGGGCCACCCAACCAACCTAAAAAGAAACCAACCAACTGCCACATTGCATCCAACCCCAAACATCCAGGCATTACTGGGTCACCAGTAAAGTGACAGGCAAAAAACCATAAGTCTGGTGTTATATCCATTTCTGCAATAATCTGTCCTGCGCCATGCGCACCACCATCTTTTGTAATGGAGACAATCCGATCAAACATCAACATAGGCGGTAATGGTAATTGCGCATTACCTTCACCAAACATCTCACCACGACCACATTTAAGTAACTCTTCTTTAGTAAAACTATTTTGTCTTTGCATGATTTTTATAACTTTATTTAATAATTTTAATTAACTAATGCTATTTTCGCTGGAAAACACTTTTAACGGAAGTCTTATTCACTTTCAAGACATTTTATTGACATTTAGAGGTCAAATTAAAAATATTTAAGATTAAGCATATACAGACCTGTTTACCCCTAGGCAGAAACCAGTTAGTATTGCACTAACAGTCCATTTTAACCATTTAAACACCAATACGGATAATTACTATGAGTGACCGTCAGCTTACCGATTGGCGCATGCATGCGCTTAACTTAGAATCAGAGGTAAACAAAGTTGTTGTGGGTCAACAAAACCCTATACGGCTTATTACAACCTCAATTTTTGCACGTGGCCACGTGTTACTTGAAGGTGATGTCGGTGTTGGAAAAACCACTTTGCTGCGTGCATTTACCCGTGGTATTGGAGGAGGCTATCAACGTATTGAGGGAACCATAGACTTGATGCCGAATGACTTGGTCTACCACACTTATTTAGGTGAGGATGGTAAACCCCACGTAAGTCCAGGTCCATTGTTGATGTCGGGCGAGAACTTGTCGGTATTTTTCTTTAATGAAATTAACCGTGCGCGCCCACAAGTGCATTCATTACTTCTACGAGTAATGGCAGAACGTAGCTTATCTGCCTTTAATACTGAACATTACTTCCCTCACATGATCGTTTTTGCAGATCGTAATCAAGTTGAAAAAGAAGAAACTTTTGAAATTCCGTCAGCAGCGCGCGATCGTTTTATGATGGAAATTCCAATTGTAGTTCCTAGTGATAATGACATCATGGAATCTTTGGTATTTGACACCAAGTTCCATAACGTGGATGCGTTAGTTGAAAATGTTAAGCAAGATGTATTGCAATTTGATGAGCTTAACGCTTTTTCTTCCGTGCTACAAAACAATGTAGAAACCAGCGACACATTGAAGAAATACTCTCTAAATCTATGGAAAGCAACCAAAGCACCACTTGATTATGGCGTCAAAGTAAGTGGTGTTGACATGAATCGCTTAGTTCTTTCTGGTGCGAGCCCACGCGGTATGAGCATGATGCTCCGCGCAGCACGTGTTAATGCTTGGTTAAACGAACGCACTGCAGTATTACCGGAAGATATTCACACCGTATTCCACTCAACGATTGCCCATCGATTAGTATTTAGCCCAGTCTATGAAATGCGTCGCACTGAAATTGCCCGTGAAATGTTGCAGGGCATCATGAATGCGGTCGCAGCACCTTGATGTTAGCTTGTACTTTAATATCAGGCATATTTGACAAACTCAGATGCAGAACGGATGATTTAAATGTTTGAGCAAATCAAATCATTTAGCTACCACATCGGCTGGCGTTCTCGCGGTCGACACCCCGGAAGGCATGCCAGCACACAAAGAGGTATGGGGATGGAGTTTCGTGGTCACACGACACTCCTTTCTTACCCGGATCCGCGGCGTATTGATATAAGGCAAACTATTCGCGATCCTCTAGAGCAGGTTCATGTTCGACTGTTTAATCAAAAAAGTACAACACCAGTATATGTAATATGTGATTTATCCGGAAGCATGAGTTTTGGTGCCAAAAAACGTAAAATTAAGCTTGCTGCTGAAATTTCAGAGTCCATAGCACAATCAGCCAGTCAACATCATGATCCATTCGGTTTTATAGGATTTGATGAAGTGGTGCGTGAGGATTGGATCAGCACATCTTCATTTAAATCACAGCGCGCCATTGAATTAGCAGAGTCTTTAAAAGAATACCATCCAGCCCGAGTTAACTGTAACGGCATTTTAGATGTATATCGCTATTTGCCGCGTGAACGCTCTTTGGTATTTCTGATTTCAGATTTTCATATGCCTAATGACTTGCTTGAAGCCTCACTTAACAACTTACTTAGACATCATATCGTTCCTATTGTATTGTGGGACTCCGCTGAGTACAAAAATCTGCCTGAATTTGGTTTGACTAACGTTGATGATGCAGAAACAGGCGAAAAACGTACTTTATTCTTACGTAAAGAGTTACGCGATAAAATCGTTGCCAAATTTGAAACGAGGCGAAATGAAATTTACGAATTATTCATGCGCTTTGATATGCCTCCGTTTTTTGTTGAAGGTGAGTTTGACGCGAACCTACTCACAGAATATTTCCTCCAATTTGTAGCGGCTTAACTTTATGACGACACCATTAATACGTTTGCTTTACTCTTTAATCAGCTTTTGCGCATTCACGTTATTTGCACCAAATACCTACGCCATTGATAGTCAAAATTTACCCGACATCAAACCAGGGTATGTTGGCATTAGAACTATAGATCCAACCAAGTTAGTCGGCTACACAGTTGGCGATGTGATTGAACGTGAAGTAATTCTTAACATTCGAGCGCCATACAAACTAATTGAAACTTCATTACCAATAATTGGTTATGAAAAACGCCATAAAGGTCAAGTAATCGGCATTGAACTCAAAAGCATAGAACACACTGAAAAAAATATAGACGGCGGCACCCTCCATCACATTAAACTAGCCTACCAAGTGTTTACAAATAATATTGTGGCCAAAAATGCCGCATTAGGTCCAGAGTATTTGAATTTGGTAAACACTAAAGACAATAAAGATATCGTCAAATATCGAATTCCAACTATAGATATTGCCATTTCGCCTATCGCTATTTTTGGCCAGGTAAAAATTGAAAATAATATGAGTACATTCTTTGGACCACTTCTATTAAAAAGTGACAAAGAAGAGCGGAATTTAAATATCGCCTCGACAATTTTAGTGATCAGTCTGCTCGGTTTATTATATATACTTGGTATGCGTGCATGGTTGCCTCGTATGGGTGGTACCTTTGCTAAGACATATCGCGCATTACATAAACTAAAAGATAATGAATTAGGCCTACAAAATAGCGTCAGCCTGATTCATAGTGCACTTAATACTACCGCCCAGTTCAGTGTATTCAGCAATAATTTAGATGAATTTTTAACACAGAATCCAAAATTCTCAGCCCTTGAATTAGAGCTGGTTCAATTCTTTAACTTATCGCGTCGCATTAATTTTGAACCTAAATACTTCGATTCCTCAGCGCCAATCGAAATGAATGAAAATACACATGCTTGGCTATTTAAATTTACACGCCGTTGCCGGGATTGTGAACGCGGCTTAAGTCCAGAACCCGTTGTCAAGATGGGCAAAGGACTATAAAGCATGGCATTTTCTCACCCATGGCTTCTTTGGTTGTTGCCACTATCTATACTCCCTCTAGTGTTACAACGTTCACATGCAAAACATTACTCCTGGGTAGAAATGTTACCAACAGACCCTTTGTCAGATTTAATTGGTCTATTATTAAAAGTATTAGCAGTGCTCACTCTGGTCTTTATCATTACTGGATTAGCAGCGCCACATACTAACGAACAAAAAGTTGAACGTATTGGCGTAGGGGCACAAATTGCACTGGTATTAGACCGAAGCGCAAGTATGGATGACCCATTCTCGGGTGGTGCCGTTGGTGCTGGAAACAACATTGTTGGCGAAACAAAATCAGTTGCTGCAGCCAGACTAATTACCGCGTTTGTAAAATCACGCAAACAAGATATGTTTGGAATGATTACGTTCAGCAACTCAGCTATGTATGTTTTGCCGTTAAGTGAAAATAAAAAAGCCGTCGTAGCCGCAGTACAAGCCACAAGCGGAAATGCATTATTTCAAACCAATATTGGCAGCGGTCTAACTAGCGGGGCGGGTTTATTTGAGAAAAT
>Ga0316232_1001315_pt1 | contig 31254 bp, 26 predicted proteins | sample TBHtaG_FD_206006 | JGI IMG/M metagenome (GOLD analysis project Ga0316232, IMG submission 206006) | Freshwater microbial communities from Trout Bog Lake, Wisconsin, USA - TBH18025_13 | ecosystem: Environmental > Aquatic > Freshwater > Lake > Hypolimnion/Profundal zone | place: USA: Wisconsin... | reverse complement strand
GATATAGCGCCCCTTCTCGACCCTCCTCTGACCACGGTGGCCCAGCCTTTTTATAAAATGGGAGCCACAGCTTGTGAACAGTTGATCAAAATTATTGAAGGGAAACGCCGATTGAAACCTAAGATTGACGTTTTTCCGGCAGAACTGGTTATTCGCGGGACGGTGATATAGCCGGTAAGTACCCTGTGACCGCTTTCTTCAAGTGTAGTTACTGAAGCGGTAGTTTCAAGAATATTTACAAGATGGAGGGTTATCATGGCACAGCACGCTCGTTTTCATTATGCGAGTCTGGACGAACTGAAGGCGGATATCGCCAAACTGGGGGTTAATATTCCGGTTTCGTCCAATATCGGTATTCTTGGTCAGCCAATGAAAATCGGAAATAGCACGGTGCCCAACCGTTTGGCGATTACCCCAATGGAGGGCTGTGACGGAACAGCTGACGGCCGCCCCAGCGAACTTACCCGGCGGCGCTACCGGCGGTTTGCCGAAGGCGGTTCGGGCCTGCTGTGGTTTGAGGCCACCGCGGTGGTAGATGAAGGGCGGGCCAACCCGCGCCAACTGTCGATAAAAGAGGAGACTACAGGCGATTTCGCCGCGATGCTCCAAGAATCACTGTCTGTCGCCAAGGAAGCGGGGTACGAACGCCCCTATACCGTTTTGCAGCTAACCCACTCCGGCCGCTACAGTAATCCGGGCGGCAGCGGTCCGGCGCCAAGGGTGGCCGCCCTGAATCCCCATCTTGATTCAAGGTTTCCCAGCGTGTATGTCATGACCGACGAGGATCTGGAGCGCCTGGAAGACCGGTACGTCGCCGCGGCGGTGATGGCAGCCGAGGCGGGCTTTGATGCTGTGGATATCAAGAATTGCCACGGCTACCTCCTGGCTGAGCTGCTCTCGGCCCATACCAGGGAAGGCCGTTATGGCGGCAGCTTTGAAAATCGGACCCGGCTGGTGTGCAATATCGCCGACAAAATCAAGAATAAGCTTGGCGATAAAATTGCTCTCGCCGTTCGGCTGGGGGTTTTCGACGAAGTCCCGTACCCTTATGGCTGGGGTGTTGACAGGCAAGACTATCATAAGCCGGATTTCAGCGAACCGGCCGAACTGCTCAAGCTGCTTTGGGGTAAAGGGGTTAAGCTGATCAACATCAGCATGGGCAGCCCTTACTACAATCCTCACCTGACCAGACCCTACGATGTGGGTGCGTACTTACCGCCGAAGCATCCGCTGGAGGGAGTGGAGCGGCTGCTTGGTGCCGCAAAGACGCTGCAGGCCGCTGTGCCTGACGCTGCATTCATGGGTGTTGGCCTTAGCTGGCTGCGCCATTTCGCACCCTACATTGCCGCTGGCTGCATCGAACAGGGCTGGTTCAATCTGGCCGGATTTGGCCGCCAGGCGTTTGCCTATCCCGAATTTGCCGGTGACCTGCTGAGAAAGGGTGCTTTTGATCCGGCCAAGACATGCCTGGCCTGCAGCAAATGCACGACCATCATGCGGGACGGAGGATGCACCGGCTGCGTACCCAGGGACGGAGCGGTATACGTTCCTATCTACAAGAAAGGGCGGGAAGGAAAGGCGCCTGCCGAAAGCGACCGCGTGGCAGAGCACGTCTGATATCCAGCCGTAGAGTGGCAATACCTTAGTGCTTATCTTCCCGGATGGAAGTGGATAAGACTTCGACCTTTTGGCCTGGTAGACACCGTTATCTCAAAGAAGAAAGGAGGATTCATGTTCGCAGCCTGACCGCAGGGCGCGGCGCAGGCGGATGAGTTGTGGCTTTTCATAACAATTAAGGAGGACAGACATGAAAAAGGTTAGCATATGGGCACTTATTGCTTTGCTGGCAGTCAGTTTGGCGGTTTTCGCTGGATGCGGCTCTAGCCAGAGCGGCTCCGCCGCCAAAGAAATCGTTATCGGCAACCTGCAGGACCTGAGCGGTCCGACGTCGGTTTTGGGTAATGCCGTCACCCGTGGTGTGGAACTCGCCATCGATAAAATGAATAGTCAGGGCGGCATCAATGGCAGCAAAATCAAATTGATCAGTCTGGACACCAAAGGCGACGTCCAGGAAGCTATCAAGGCTTTCAACCGCCTGGTGGACCAGGAGAAAGCCGTTGTGGTTGTCGGGCCTCCGATCAGCAACATCGGCATCGGTCTTGCGTCAATTGCTGACGCCAAAAAGGTTGCCTTTGTGGGCAGCTTTGCCGATCCCCGCGCAACTGTCGGCGAAGACGGCAAGGTTCATCCCTCGATGTTCCTGCTTCAGCCCAGTACAGTTCAATACGGCGAGATCATGGCCAGCTACGCCGTGGAAAAACTGGGCCTGAAGAAAATCGCCATACTCTACGACCAATCCAACGCTTACGCAGTTTCGCTGGTTGCTCCCTTCAAAAAGTACGCCCAGGGCGCCGGGGCCACGATCGTAAGTGAGGAAATTTACAGCAAAGGCGACAAAGACTTCAGAACCCAGTTGTCCAAGATCAAGGATTCGGGCGCTGATGTTGTGTTCGCCCCCAACTATATGCAAGAACTGGTCATCACCGCCAAACAGAGCAGGCAGCTTGGGTTGACCATGCCCTTCCTCGGGGCCCTGGACTACGCAGCGCCATTCGCTTCACTGGTGAATGACCCGCTCGCCGCCAACAACATCTATTTTGCCAACAACTATTCCGACAGCGAACCACAGCTGGCGGAAGTGAGAAACGCCTACAAAGCCAAATATAACGAAGATCCCATCAACAAGGTGTATCTTGGCTATGACAAAATGCTGGTTATCGCCGAAGCCATCAAGCTGGGCGGCGGCGCCACCCCGGACAAGATCATCGAAGGCCTGAACAAGGTAAAAGGCGTGCCAGGCTCGACAGGTATCCTCACGATTTCTCCTCAGAACCATCAGCCGGTGGGCTTGTCAATGGTCATGTACAAGATTGATGAAGGAAAATACACCGATCTTGGGCGCTATATCCCGGAAAAACACAAGAACCAGTAACAGGTTGTTGCCTGCAAGGGACGCCGTGGCCCACGGCGTCCCACAGGCTGTTGAAAAACTTCGCCTAGCGTTGTTACACTGCAGTCAGACGGGGAGGATAGCCAACAGTGACCATACAATTACTTATCAACGGAATTTCATTGGGCTCGGTTTACGCGCTGATCGCCGTCGGTTTTGCGTTGGTCTTTAATATTCTCAAATTCTCCAACTTCGCTCACGGCGGCCTGATGACGGTCACCGCCTATATCGGCTATGTCGCGTCCCTTTTCCTGCGAAACTACATCAGCGATCTGCCCCTGTTTGTGGCCACACTGGTGGCGGCGGCTTTGGGCGGGGGGGTTCTGGGCCTTATTCTCGAACGGGTTGCTTTCCGGCGGCTGCGCGACAGCAACAGCTCGGTTATTTATTATTTTATTTCCTCGATTACTATGGGTATTTTGATGGAAAACTTCATCACGATTTTTGCTTCCAGCAATTTTTATTCCTATCCGCCTTTTCTGCCGTCGGCGGCTCTCCACTTCGCCAATTTGAGTGTTGCTATTCCTGACCTGCTAATGCTTTGCTTTTCCGCCGGCGCGCTCGGCATTCTTCTGTTCGTCCTCTACCGGACCAAAATCGGTCTGGCGATCCGGACGACTTCTTTTGATGTCAACACTGCCAGACTCATGGGCATGGACCCGAACGCGGTAGTTGCCACCACCTTTTTTGCAGCCGGGGTGCTTGGCGGTATCAGCGGCGTGTTTCTGGGCATTAATTATACACTGTATCCCCAGTTGGGGCAGCTGATTGTCAAAGGATTTGTGGCCTCAGTCATCGGCGGCCTTGGCAGTATATCCGGCGCGCTTATCGGCGCCGTTCTCCTGGGGGTTGTGGAGATATTCTTGATCGGGTTGGTTGGAGCAGGATGGGCTCCGGTGTTTATTTTTGTGATTATGTTGGTGTTTTTGCTGCTTCGGCCGCGCGGCATTTCGGGCGTGGTCGTGCAGGAAAAAGCGTAGAGGGGGGCGTCTATGGAATATCTTGCTTCAACACTCACATTCACCGGTATAAGCTTGATCGGCGTCCTCGGGGCGTACCTGGTAACCGGACTGACCGGACTGTTTTCTTTCGGGCAGGCTGCCTTTTTGGCGGTAGGCGCCTATGTTTCGGCTATTTTGTTCAAAAACTTCGGGTTGCCCCTGCCGGTCGCGGCAGTTGCGGCCATGATCACCGGCCTGATCGCAGGGGTTATCGTGGGAGTTCCCACCGTTCGCCTGCGCCGGGACTATATTTCGCTGGTGACCTTTGGTTTTGGCGAGGCGATCATCGCCGTCCTCAATAATTCCACCAGCATCACCGGCGGTGCCACCGGCTTGTCGGGAGTGCCCCAGTACACCACCTTCCCGCTGGTGCTGGTCAGTGTCCTTGTCTGTCTGGCGATCGTCATCAGTTACAAGAATTCAAAATACGGACGGCAGTGCCTGGCGCTGCGCAGCGATGAACTGGCGGCGCGGTCCATGGGCATCAACGTGGAACGGCTGAAGCTGATGACCTTTTTGATGGCCAGCGTAATGACCAGCTTTGCCGGCGTTCTGTTCGTTTTTTATACCACCTATGTCGAGCCGGGGGCTTTCGGCTGGGTGGTTTCAGCAGAATGGACGATCATTGTATTCGTCGGCGGAATCAACAGCCTGACCGGGGCGGTGGTAGCCACCGTTCTGCTGACAGGGCTGCCGGAGTTCTTGCGGTTTGCTTCCGAGTGGCGGATCGCCATCTATTGCATCATTGTTCTTTTGATTCTCAACTTCCGCCCGAGCGGCATGTTTGGCCAATACGAGATTTCGTTGCGCTCAATTAAACAACTTTTCGGCAAAGGAGCCTAGGCGACATGAGTTCGTTAGAAGTCAGAGGCATCTCCAAGTCATTTGGCGGCGTCAAAGCGATAGATGATTTTTCCTTTGATGTGGGCCAGCATGCCATTGTCGGAATTATCGGCCCCAACGGCGCCGGTAAGACGACGGCCTTCAACCTGCTCACCGGGGTGTATGCTCTTGACGCCGGGCGGGTTATTCTGGACGGGAAAGAGCTTACCGGACTGCCTCAGCACGAAATTGCCCGGGCCGGGATGGGCCGGACATTTCAGAACATCCGGGTGTTCCGCGGTCTGAATGTACTGGAAAATGTGATGACCGCCGCTGATCCTTATTCCGACTACAATCTGCTTGATGTGTGTTTTTACAGTAGCCGCAAGCGCAGTCGCGAACAGGCGGTGCGGGAGCTCAGCCGCAACTATCTGAAAATAGTCGGGCTGGAAGGCTGCGAAGAGGAGCGGCCGGAGAGCTTGCCTTACGGCCTGCAGCGGAAGCTGGAACTGGCCAGGGCGCTGGCGACGAATCCGAAAGTGCTGCTGCTGGATGAACCGGCAGCGGGACTTAACCCCAGCGAGGTTCGGGCGTTTATCGATCTTATCCGGACCATTCACAGCCAATTCGAGTTTTCGATCATCATTATTGAGCATCGTCTGGAAGTTATCATGTCGTTATCATCGAAAATCTTCGTGCTGAATTTCGGCAAGCTGCTGGCCAGCGGGACTCCGGCGGAAATAGTCAGCAACAAGGCGGTCACGGTGGCCTACCTGGGAGAGGAGGACACGGCGTGCTCAATATAGAAAAACTCCAAGTCTCGTACGGCCCGGTCATTGCTCTTCAAGGGGTCAGCCTCCAGGTGCCCAAAGGGAAGATCATAAGCATCATCGGCTCCAACGGAGCAGGGAAGACGACGCTGCTCAACACTATCTGCGGTCTTGTCCGGCACAAGAGCGGGACGATCAGATTCCAGGACCAGGAACTCAGTCGATTGGCGCATAAGGTTGTCAGACTGGGCATTGTGCAGGTGCCTGAGGGCCGCAAGGTGTTCGCCGGACTGAGTGTCAAGGAAAACCTGATGGCCGGGGGCTACATCATCGACGACAACCGTAAGATGCTGGAAAATATTGAAAAGATGTTTGACTTATACCCCATTTTGCGCGAACGGCAAAATCAACACGCCGGGACCCTCAGCGGCGGCGAGCAGCAAATGCTGGCCATCTGCCGGGGATTGATGTCCGAGCCGAAACTGATCTTGCTGGATGAACCATCGCTGGGGCTGGCCCCGATTATTGTCAATGGCGTATTTCAGTTGATTAAACAGATCCGGGAGCAAGGGATAACAGTTGTGCTTGTTGAGCAAAACGCCAAGAAGGCCCTGGCGCTGTGCGATTATGCCTATGTGCTGGAAAACGGCAACATTGTGATGCAGGGCCAAGGCCGGGAACTGCTTTGCGACCCGGCGGTAAAAAAGGCCTATTTGGGTGATTATTAACAGTGACTTTGCAAGAGGAGGATAGACTCGTGAAAAACAGGATGGCGATGGTTCAGTCTCCCGGAGTGGCCGAACTGGTGGAACGGGATGTGCCGAAACCAACCGAAACCCAGGTGGTTATTGCGATAAAGGCCTGCAGCATCTGCGGCGGCGATCTTCATATCTATAAGGGTAAGCACCCCTCGGCGCCGCTGCCGATGAGCCTTGGCCACGAACTGGCCGGCGAAGTTGTCGAAGTCGGCGGCAAGGTTAAGTCGGTACACATCGGTGACCGGGTGACGGTCGAGCCGGTCATCGCCTGCGGCGAATGTCTGCCCTGCCGGAGCGGGCTTTACGGATATTGTGATAATTTAAGCTACCATTATCGGAAAGGCCAGGGCGCGATCGCCGACTACTTCGTGGTCGATGAGCGTTATGTATATCGTCTACCGGAGCACCTGTCCTACGAAGCAGGGTCGCTTATCGAGCCTCTGGCGGTGGCCGTCCACGCCGCCAAACGAGCCAAAATCGGCCTGGGGGATGAAGTGCTGATCATCGGCGCAGGGCCGATCGGCATTCTCACGGCAGCGGTATGCAAGGCTGCGGGGGCAAGAGAAATCGTTGTCGCCGATATTGCCGACGTGCGGCTGGAAACGGCGGCAGCCATGGGGGCAACCCGGACGGTCAATTCACAGCGCGAACCGGTGCTGGATGTCATTCGCCGGATGACCGGCGGCCACGGTATCGGCAAATCCTTCGAGTGCGTCGGGCGGGAGGAAACCTTTATTCAGGCCATGACATGCCTGTGTAAAGGCGGTCTGGCCACTATGCTCGGCATCTTTGAACAACCTACCATTCAGATCCCGGCTCACGTTTTTGTTTCCCAGGAAATTACCGTCCAGGGTTCTCAAGGGTATTGCTGGGATTTCCCCACCGCCATCGGACTGACCCATACCATTGATCTGGACAAAATTGTCTCCCACGTCTTTCCGCTGACCGAGGTTGACAAAGCCCTGAAGGTGGCGCTTAACCCCAGTGAGAGAGCGGTTAAGATTATTCTTAAACCCTAGCGCCAGAAGATTCTGCGATTTCGGCACAAACATTATCGAAAAGGGGTAGATAATATGTTCTTAGGCTTTGAGCATGTGGCGATTGCTGCCTGTGACACAAAAACGCTGGCCCAGTGGTATGTAGAAATGCTTGAGTTTCAGGTGGCCTCCAACAATGGCAAGACCCCGGCGACCTATATGCTGAAAGCTCCCAATGGCACAATACTCGAAATTTTGCCTGCCACAAGTGGCGAGCCCTGTGACTACAGCCAATACCAGGCGGGAGTCAGGCACCTGGCTTTGACGGTGGATGATTTTGATGGGGCGCAGAAGTTTCTTCAGGACAAAGGAATCACCTTTTTCGATGACCGGCGGTCAGAGATCAGCAGGCTGATTTATTTCCGTGACCCTGAAGGCAATCTTTTGCACCTGATGTGGCGGCTGAAACCGTTGTGAGTAACGGCTATGGAGGGTGAAAGCATGATCAAAGAAAGAGTAGCACTGGTTACCGGATCATCCAGAAGCATCGGAAAGGCGGTTGCAATCGGGCTGGCCAAAGACGGGTTCGCTGTTGCGATGAACTCCCGGCAGCCGCAAAGTGCGGTCAGGGAAGCCTTAGAAGAGGTAGCGGCGTTTGGCAAGCCGGTTATATATGTTCAGGGCGACATCGCCCACCCTGAGGATCGGCAGGTGATGGTTGAGCGGGTTATGAAAGAGTTTGGCCGTTTTGATCTGCTGGTGAATAACGCCGGAGTGGGGCCGAAGGTTCGGCTGGATATCCTGGAAACAACTGAGGAGAGCATGGATTTCGTCCTGGGAGTCAACGTGTACGGCACTTTCTTCCTCAGCCAGGCGGTGGCGAAAATTATGCTGGAAGAGAAGCGCCAGCACCCGCAGCGCTCACCGATGATCATTAATATTTCGTCCATTTCCGCCTATACTTCCTCCGTTAGCCGCGGCGAGTACTGCATATCCAAAGCCGGAGTGAGCATGATCACCCAATTGTTTGCGGACCGGCTGGCGGATGACGGCATTCGGGTATACGAGATCAGGCCGGGAATCATCGAAACTGAATTGACCGCCAAGGTCAAGGACAAGTACACTCCGCTGATCGAGAACGGGATTACTCCCATCAAGCGCTGGGGACAGCCGGAGGATATCGCTCAGGCGGTGATCACCTTGTGCAATGGTGGACTGTCCTTTTCCACAGGCGATGTCCTTAATGTGGACGGCGGCTTTCACCTCCGGAGATTATAAAAATCAAAAGCAGCAAAGGCCGCGATTTCGCGGCCTTTGCTGCTTTTGATTTTGGAGGATGCGGGTATAGCTCGACTTTCTTGCACGCGCTTGCCAAGAGGATTGGTCGAAAGAATAGAGCAATATTTATTCAACAAATAACCGGGCTAGTTAAATCACACTCAGTAAACCTTATTTTGAGAATTTGAGGTGAGGTTATGGAAATTTCCAGGATAAAAGCAGTTTTGTCTTCGCTGGCTGAAGGCATTGATCCAACCACAGGTGAAAGTTTTCCCCCGCAGAGTCCGTATCAGAATCCGGAGATTATTCGGGCTTTATTTAGTGCGCTTCAATACATTGCAGCACTGCCTGAAAAGCCGGGGGAAAAGAATTCTGGGCCTGATCATGCAGGAGCTCCTTGGACCGCTGATGAAGAAGAGGTGCTGTTGACTGCTTTTAACAGCGGAGTCCCGATTAAAGAAATTGCGGTTCAGTCAGGGCGGACAAAGGGGGCAATAACCTCCAGACTAAAGAAAATGGGGTTGTTATCTTATTGATCTGGGCTTCACGGCAGCCGCCAATCGTAAAAAAGGCGGCTGCTTAGTTGCGCCGGGAATATAGCCTCAAGATACACAGTAAGAGCGGACAATATTGAGATATTGACGGGAAATTTACTGTGCTATACAATGAAGACTGTGTTGTTTTCGCCCTAGGTATAGCAGCAAAAAACATCGAACAATAGGAGCAAACTATGGAATCAAAAGAAAAACTGCCTTCTTCGATCATGTATTTGACGCTTTTTTCAACCTTTTTGGCGTTTGTCGGCATTGGGGTTGTGGACCCTATATTGCCGATCATTGCCAAGCAAATTGGGGCTAAACACTGGGAAGTGGAAATGCTGTTCACAGCTTATCTTTTTACCATGGCATTTGTCATGATACCGGCAGGTATTGCCACCAGTCGTTTCGGGGAAAAGCGGGTGATGACAGTAGGGTTGTTTGTAGTGGCGCTATTCGCCATATTGTGCGCCATGGCCGACAGTATTACCCAGCTGTCTTTTTTTCGTGCCGGCTGGGGTTTTGGCAACGCCATGTTTTTTTCCACGGCGATGACGATGCTTGTTTTATCGGCACCTTCGACGAGTTCGGCTATGGGAGCGTTTGAGGCCGCTGTAGGGCTGGGTTTGGCGACAGGGCCCCTGTTGGGTGGCCTGCTTGGTGAAATGAGTTGGCGCTATCCCTTTGCTGCGACCGGCATGCTGGTTTTCATCGCCTTTGTTTTATCAGCCTTTTTCGTGAAGCAGCCGCCGCGGCGGGAAGAGAACATACGGCACGCCCTGGAGCAGATGGCCGAGCTTGTGAGATATTGGCCTTTTCTGGTGGTTGCGCTATCCGCCATGTTATATTATTTCGGTTTTTTTACGGTGCTGGCCTACACGCCTTTGGTTTTACACCTGTCCGCCATTCAAATCGGTTATGTGTTTTTCGGCTGGGGCTTGATGCTGGCCTTTGGTTCGGCAAAGCTTTCCCATTATATCGAAAGCAAGGTGCCGGTCAGAACGGCGCTGTTGTTCAGCCAACTTTTCTTCGCTGTCATCGTCTTTGGGATGTTTTCGATTCACAACCGCGAAGTTCAACTGGGACTGGTCGTGCTGTCGGGACTTGCCTGCGGACTGAATAATGCTCTTTTTGCCACCTGTGTCATGGAAGTTTCCCCTTATGAACGAAATATTACCTCCAGTGTCTATAATTTTGTCCGGTGGATGGGGGCTGCTATCGCCCCGGTAGCAGCCGGGCTGGTTGCCGAACATGTCGGACCCGCTTATCCTTATCTGGTATCAGCTGTCTTGGTGATCTTCGGTATGTCGCCATTTTTGACCAGCCTGGTCAAGGTTGTCGAAGAGGGCGCGGACTAATCAGCAAATTGGCAGAGAAAAATCCGCGAAGGCCGCGTCTTTTTCGCTGCCCCCGGTTTCTTCGCGGCGAAAGCAAGTGATAAATGCTGCAGTATTGGCTGTTCATTCCTTTTATTATATTTGGAGGAGTTTATTGTAGTTTGTCGAAAAACAATATAGGAGCAATTGCTTTACAACTGATCTCCGCTCGCAATGGTACAGGACTTCGCTTGAATTTCCTGCTATTCTTTGAAATTAAGGAAGATTGATCATGACGAAGACGGCTGAAAAGTTTTTGCTTTGCCACGTAAGACCCGGTATGGTTCTTGCGGAGCCGGCCATTGCTCCAGGAAAAAAAACCATCCTGCTGACCGAGGATACCGTTCTGAGCCAGAAACTGATCGATTACCTGGTGTCCGCAGGATGCCAGTCAGTGGACATCGCTCTACTGTCAAATGACGACATAGTCGATCGGGAAGAACTGCAAAGACAGAAAAACACCTACTCCCTAATGATGGATTCTATCCAGAAGACGTTTGATCAAATTCGAAGTTCGCGGTCCATACCGGTACCGCAGATCAAGAAATTAATAGTTCAGTCGTTGGAGCTGCTTTGTTATCGGGATGTGTTGAAACTTTTAAATACACTTTGCAAGAGTGATGATCGTACTATGAGGCATAGCCTGAATGTGGCGATTGTTTCAGGTGGCTTGGCACAATGGCTGGGGTGGTCGAAACAGGAGACGACTGAAGCCATTATTGCAGGGATGTTGCATGATGTCGGAAAAGTTTTGATTCCTGACAGAATCATCAATAAGCCAAGTAAACTGTTACCCTATGAGATGAGCGTGATGCGTTGCCATCCGTACTACAGCTTTCAACTGGTTGAATCATCAGACTATATTTCAGATAATATAAAAAATGCCATCCTGCAGCATCATGAGCGACTGGATGGCTCCGGGTACCCTAATCGCCTGGAAGGCAAGGATATAACTCCTCTGGCGCAATTGATTGCCGTTGCCGATATCTATGAAGCAATGACGTCGCATCTCGTGTACCGGCGAGCCTTGTCTCCCCTTGATGCCATCCAGGAATTTCTGCAGGAGATGTTCGGAAAGCTGAATCCTGACGTCTGCCTGACTCTGGCTATCAGGCTTAAGTCACTCATGATCGGCAATGGGGTTTTGCTTGATAACGGCCAGTGGGCCAAGATTATTCACTTTGAACAAGACTTCAGTTTCAGGCCGCTTGTGCGGATGAGCGACGGCGAGTATATTGATCTGGAAAGAAATTTGTCAATGCAAATCGTAAAAATCGATGGCTTTTAAGCCGCTTTAACGCCAAAAGGCGAAAGTTCTCCGATTGTCTTGAACTTCAAAGCCGGAACTGCCGGTTTGAACCTAAAACCCCCTTGGCTCATAACAGGCCAAGGGGGTTTTAGGTTCAAACCGGTGAAACCTGGGTGGACTGGGCTGGCGCGTTGATGTAGGAAGCGATTGAAGAATAGAGCAGGTTGCAGTGTCGTGTCATTTGGTGAAAGCATCAGATATTTGCAGGAATATAGTAGAATTTGTCTAATAAGGGTGTTATGGTAAGTTGAATCGATGGTGCATATGGAGGCGATATTTTGGCTGTGAAATTGCTGCTAGTGGGGATCAACGAATCGGCGGCACAGGAGCTTGAGTCTGTAGTACGGAGTACTGTGGGCAATTTGGTGGAGACCAGGAAAGCCACTTTGAATAATTACAGTGAGTATTCCGGTGATCTGTATGTTTGTTTCAGCAACCGGGAAAAGGAGTTCACCGCCCAATACGGTTCCGAAAAGATCATAGCCATGGAGATGCGGGCGCCTGCCGCCTTCTTTATTCAAATAGGACGCATACCTGCCGGTGAAAAGGTGGTTATTTTCAATAACAGCAAAGGCGGCGCCGACGTTATCCTGAAGTTCCTTGAGAGCTATCAGCTCAATCATGTTACCTATGAGTCGGTGGCTTACGAGGAAATCCCGCCAGAAATCACCCGGCAAAAACTGGCTGCGGCGCGCTACATCATCGGCAATGAAGGCTACGTTTCCCGCGGCAAGGTTTTGTATGAACAATTCGGCAGCTTGCTGCGGCCTGATGCTACCGTCATCGCCAGCCCCCCCAGGGAGGCTACGCCTGAGTCGGTCAGCCGTCTGGCGCATAAAGTTATCGTTTTTGCCCAGAAACAATCCCTGACAGAAACAGTGGATGTCTCGTCCCGACTAGCCCAGCGAACCAATCTGATTTCCGCCAGTACCCATGAGTTGTCCAAAATTTCGACAGTCGCCGCCGGCAAGGTGGCCGGAATATGCACCAATATCGAGGCAAAGATAGCCCATGTCAAAACCACTCAGGCGGTAGCCTTGGCGTTGGTGGAAGCGTCCGACAAAATCAATACAATTACTTCTACGATAAAACAGATTGCCGACCAGACCAACCTGCTTGCCCTCAACGCCGCGATTGAGGCGGCCCGTGCGGGGGAAAGCGGCAGAGGCTTTGCGGTAGTGGCCCAGGAAGTCCGAAAGCTGGCCGAACAGAGTGGGCAAAATGTCGGGAGTATCCGAAAATCCATCGCCGATGTCCAAGGCGCTGTCAGCAAGATTGCTCCGGCATTTGAAAGCCTGATCAGCGATATGGCCGTTATCCAGGGAGACATCAGGGAGATCAGTGCGGCGGTTCAGGAAGAGACTGCGGCGATTGACGATATTACCAACGCTATTGAAGAAATCGAAATGATCAGCAGACAGCTTGCCGATTCAGTGAAACGGCAATAACAGCATGATGAAGCCCGCCAATGGCGGGCTTTTTGGCGGCAGAGTTCAAACAAGGTGAACGCTGTCACGATTCGTACAGACAACGCGGGTTGCCTGCCAAAGTGAAATAATGTAAATAAATGTCGTTTTTTAGCAGGAGTTTGCCATTTTTACTCGAATATGTTTAATTATTCCAAGTTAGGGGGCGTCGCTCATGAAACAGAAGATTATCGCTGTCTTACTTGCTGCAAGTTGTATTCCGCTTGTTCTGGCAACGATTTATTTCTATTTTGTTGTTCAGCAAAAAACGATTGATGAATATAACAGTGTCAGCGAAAAAAGCGCCCATGCCATTCAGTGGGACATCAGCAATATTATTGACGACAATCTGACGATACTGCGGATGACCGCAGCTAACCCCGCTGTGGCCAATCTTGACGCGGCGGTGGCGAAGGATCATCTTGTTAATGTACAAAATCTGATAGGTGCCGGCAACGCGGTTATTGCCTCAAACCCTGCCGGTCAACAGGTGGTTCGCGGCGATACTATCGGTCTGGTCCAGATCGCTCACCGCCGGTTCTTTCAAATAGCAATCAAAGGTACAGAGGCAATTTCCGAGGTGCTTATCAGCGCGACGACAGGCAACCCGATTGTTGTCTTTGCCGTGCCGCTGTACGGACCAGGCAAGCAGATTCAGGGCATACTGCAAAACTCGTATGAACTGGTAAAGCTGCGTGATTTTGTCGAGAAACTGTCAGTCAACAGCAGCGTTGTGTTCATCGTCGACAGCGAAGGCAAGATGCTCGCCCATCCTGACAAGGAGATCGCCAAATCGCGCAAAGACATGACCAATCTCGGTTTTGTCAAAGACGGCCTTGCCGGTAAGAGCGGCATGGTGAACTATACAACCGAAAAGGGCGTCGCCGTCAATTCCTTTTATCTTCCTGAGCCGCGAACCGGCTGGGTAATTGTTGTTGAAACCCCCGCGTCCTTTCTTGCTGCGGATCTTATGGCCTACAAGCTGAAATTCGGCGGACTGCTTATCGTCACTATGCTTATTATGGTTGCCGTCGGCTATTTCGTCGCCCGGCGGATGGCGCAGCCGATGCAGGAACTTGCCGCCCGGACTCGCCAGGTTGCCGCCGGCGATCTTACCGCCGCTTCGATTAGAGTTAACAGCAATGATGAAATTGGCGAGCTGGGCAATGCTTTTAATCAGATGCAGGCTGATATTACAAAACTGGTGAAAGATCTCGGCGAGGCAGCCGAACAAGTGGCAGCCTCCAGCGAGGAATTGAGCGCCAGCGCTGATGAAGCAGCAAAGTCGGTGACAACAGTCACCTCATCTGTTGCCAACATCGCCGAAGGCTCCGGGCGCCAAGCGAGTATCGCCAAGGAAACCTCGCAGCGTGTTCAGGACCGCACCGATCATGTGCACCAGGCGGCAGAGGAAGCGGAAAATGCCGCGCGGCTGGCCCTTGACGCCGTTAAAGTGGCGGCGTCCGGCGAGAGTACCATCGGCTCCGTCATCACCCAGATGCAAAGCATCGAGAAATCGGTGACAACCACGGCCCGCACTGTCGATAAACTCGGCGCGACATCAGGAAAGATCGGCCAGATTATCGATACAATCCAGTCGATTGCCGGGCAGACCAATCTTCTGGCGCTTAACGCCGCGATCGAGGCGGCCAGGGCCGGCGAGGCGGGGCGCGGTTTTTCCGTTGTGGCTGAAGAAGTGCGCAAACTGGCTGAACAGAGTGCCGACGCGGCCACCCAGATCGGCGGCCTCATTGCCGAGATTCAGCAGGATACCGCTTCGGCGGTGAATGCCATGACCGAAGGCGCCAGGGAAGTATCTGTGGGTGGTGAAGTGGTAAACGAGGCCGGCAAAGCCTTTAAACAGCTTGTCGCCATGGTCAACAAAATGCAGGATGAGGTAACTCGGATCGCGGTGGTGTTGAAAGACCTTGCCACAGGCAACGCCGCAGTAGTTTCCGAGGTGAAGGACATAGCTTCACTAAGCGAGAGTGTTGCGGCAGACACGCAGAATATCTCGGCGACGGCGGAGGAGCTTTCGGCCACAATGGAAGAAATGGCGGCATCCAGCCGGATGCTGTCTGACATGGCCGAGAAGCTGCAAGGCCTTATCGCGCGTTTCAAGATTAGATAAACCAAGCAGGAAGCCCGCCAATTCGGAGGGCTTCCTGCTTGTTAAGCATGGAGAATAATGTTGACAGTTGACAAAAAAATATGATACCATAATTTAAAAGTTAATATGGTTATAATTTCGACGATCAGGAAGAGTACACATGACAAAGAGAGTTCAGCGAGCCAATGAGGGTGTGAGTTTGGCACTGCTCGGCATGTGGAATGGACCTGGGAGATGCAGAACGAGCCGCGTTGGCGGGGTAGTAGCTGCCGGCAGTCTTCCGCCGTTAGCAAGGAAGCAGGCATCGGATCATGCAATATTTCCCGTGCTTGACAAGCCGGGCTGGGAAGCGCAAGCTTTCAGCCAATCGGGGTGGCACCGCGGGTATTTATACCTCTCGTCCCTTATACAGGACAAGAGGTTTTTTTGTTTTTACTCTCAGGGCGAAGGGGTGACGGAGATGTACAATCTAAGGGTTGTGGTGGAAGAGATACGGGGTTTTTGCGACTTGCCGATGGTGCCTGGCGATTATTTTGAGGTGCAGGGAGGCAAAATTATAGTGCCGCCCGGCAAACATATCTGCCTGTGGGCCCTGCAGAGCCTGATGCCAATGCTGCCGTTGAAGCAGCGGAAAATCGATGAGGAAAATGACTGGGTTCCTTATACCAAAAGGATTTGCTGTCCAGATCCCAACGGCATGGTTATCTATCGCATCGATGTGCTTGATGAAGAGAATAAAGCCGTAGAAGAAGAGGTAAGGCCTCGGATGCTGGTGGACGCGGACAAATGCAGTGGCTGCCGGGCCTGCGAGCTGGCCTGCTCGCTCGCCAATTTTGGCCAGTTCGCCCCGGATAAAGCACTGATCCAGATAGCAAAACAGGAAACCGCAGGAATTGACGCGCCGCTGGTTTGCCGGCAGTGCGGCAACGCTCCGTGTATCGCCGCCTGTCCGGCGGGAGCGCTGTCGAAGGAGCCGGTGACAAAAGCGGTGCTTGTTGATGAAGAACGCTGCATAAGTTGCAGGTTGTGTCTGAAGGCCTGTCCGTTCGATGCGATTTTTTTTGGTAAAAATGGCAAAGCCGGCATCTGTCATCTTTGTCACGGCAACCCCAGCTGCACCCGGAAATGTTCCGTCGGGGCAATAACCTTCGGCCGGAAGGGAGATGTGCGCTAGTGAGTTACTGCGGCAAAGCTCTCAGGGTCAACCTAACGTCCGGCAGCATCAACGTGGAGGATTTATCTGAAGAACTGCTGCTGGGGTGCATCGGCGGCCGGGGGCTGAATATGGTGAGACTCTATGATGAAGTACCGCCGGAGGTCGATGCTCTGTCGCCTGAGAACAAACTGTTTCTGGGCGTAGGACCGCTTACCGGCACCGCATTTCCTGGTTCCGGCAGGATCAACATTTCGGCCAAATCGCCGCAAACCGGAAAGCTCGGCGATTCCAACGCCGGGGGCTTTTTCGGGCCGGAACTGAAATTTGCCGGGTTTGATCAGGTGATTATCGAAGGCCAGGCGACTGAGATGTGTTATCTTTTGATAAAGGACGGCGGGGCTGAAATCAGACCGGCGCAACATCTTCGCGGGCTGGAGGTCTTCGCGACCCAGGAGAAAGTCCGGGAAGAACTCGCAGATCCCAAGGTTCAGGTGGCCTGCATCGGGTTGGCTGCCGAAAATGGGGTCAAATACGCCGGGGTGTTTTGCAATCTGGTGAGAGCGGCCGCGCGGACCGGTATGGGCGCGGTGATGGCCTCCAAGAACCTGAAAGCGGTGGCGGTCAGGGGAACAGGAGGACTAGTGCCCCACGACAGGCTCAAAGTGGAGGCGATGCTTGCAGCCATCGACCAGCAGATCCGCGGTCATGCCGAGTTTCAGCCGCGGGTCCTACTGGGGACGACCCGGCTGGTTCATGCCTTGAATGAAGCCGGTTGTCTGGCCACCAGGCATTTTCAGACCGGACGGTTCGAGGGTGCTGAAGCAGTGAGCGGAGAGTATCTGGCCGAGAAATATAAAAAGAAAAGCAAAGGGTGTTTTTCCTGCACCATTCCCTGCAGCCGGTTTTTTGAGCTGACTGACGGAGAATATGCGGGCCTGAAGAGCGAAGGGCCGGAGTTCGAAGGTTTGGCTGGCTTTTCCTCGCGGGTGGGGGTGAGCGACATCGGGGCGGCGCTGAAAGGAGTTGACCTGTGCAACCGCTACGGCATGGACGTGATTTCGACATCGGAGTGCATTTCCTTCGCTATGGAATTGTACCAGCGGGGACTGATAACCCTGGAGGATACCGGCGGCCTTGATTTGAGCTGGGGAAACAGCGAGTCGGTATTGGAGCTGATTCGGCAGATCACCTACCGCCAGGGTTTCGGCGACCTGCTGGCCGACGGGGTTGTGAAGGCGGCGGAGCGGCTTGGGGCCGATACCGCAAAGTATGCCATGCATGTAAAGGGACTGGAGATTTTTCAGGCCGACCCTCGGGGACTGAAAGGTTATGCGCTGGGTGTCGCGGTGGCCACCCGCGGCGGTGACCATCTGCGGGCAGAGCCATCCTTTGAATTTACGGAAAACCCGCAGGAGGGAATTCGCCGCTTTGGCGCGGCTGAGTCGGCTTTTCGCCTGGAGTACAAAGGAAAGGGCAGGGTCGTCAAGTTTTATGAGGAGCGCTGTGTGCTTGCCGACAGTCTGAATGTCTGTAAGAACACGCTGGTGAATATGGAGATTCTCTCTTTCGCCGAAGCGGCTGAACTGCTCAGGGCCGACACCGGGCTGGCCTTCACCGAGGAAGGTCTGCAGAAAAGCGCCGAGAGAATCATGAATATCGAACGGGCCTACATTGCCCGGGAGGGAGTCAGGAGGCGGGATGATACGCTGCCGCAGCGATTTCTCACCGAGCCGCTTCCGGCCGAGTGCGGTCCCTCAGCAGGCAGTGTGGTGGAACTGGAGCCGATGCTGGACGAATATTACGCGGCCAGAGGCTGGGATAAAGCCACCGGACTGCCGACCAGAAAGGGCCTTGAAGCACTTGGCCTGGATAAGATCGCGGCCGACCTGGCCAAAAGGGGGCTTGTCTGATTGGCGATGGTCACTGTTGAGGTTGAATATCTTGGCGTCATCCGACTTCTCCTGAAAAAGAAGTCCGACACTTTTTCCTTTGACGCAGAGCCGAGCGTGGAAGAAGTGGTGGCAGCCATCGATGCCCGTCATGGCGGACAGGCGGCCCAGGAATGCTTCAGACAGCTGTTCATTCTGTACCGGGGCGGCCATGGTCCGGGTCAAGTGGTGGATCGCCAGGTTATCCTGGCGGACAGGAGTTTGTTAAAAATAGCCAGCCTGGTGACAGGCGGCTAACGAATAAGGAGTTGACAGCATGAAAATTCCGAATCTGGTGGAACGGGAACAAGGTCTGCAAAGGCGTCTGACCCAACCGCAGCTGACGATGATCGGCATCGGAGGCGCTATCGGGACAGGGCTGTTCTATGGCAGCGGTTTTGCCGTAGGCATGGCCGGTCCGGGGGTGCTGGTGAGTTATCTGATTGCCGCGGTGGTCGCGCTTATTATGATGGGGGCTCTGGCGGAAATGGCGGTGGCCCATCCTGCGGCCGGTTCATTCGGCACCTACGCCGAGATGTATCTTGGCAGCTTCGCCGGGTGGACCGTGCGCTACACCTACTGGTTTTGCCAGGTTATCGCCATCGGCGGCGAAGTCATTGCCGCCAGTATCTTTATGCAGTATTGGTTCCCCGACATCCCGGGAATTGTATGGATGGTCGCCTTCTCAGCAGTGCTGGTGTATGTCAACGCCAGGTCGGTGGCCAACTTCGGCGCGTTTGAGTACTGGTTCGCGATGATCAAAGTAAGTGCGATTATTTTATTTATTGTTGGCGGTCTGGCGGTGATATTCGGTTTTGGCGTCCAGCCTGTCGGTTTGTCCAACCTGACCCAGCATGGCGGGTTTTTCCCCAAGGGTCTGACCGGCGTCTGGATGGCGGTGATGATGGCGATCTTCAGCTTTATTGGGGTAGAGGTGGTGGCGGTGACTTCCGGCGAAGCCCAGAATCCCGAGACCTCCGTCCCCAGGGCGATGAAATCGATGATTTTCAGGCTTATCCTGTTTTATCTGCTATCCATGTTCGTTATGCTGTCCCTGGTTCCCTGGACCGAGGCCGGGGGCAAGGTAAGTCCCTTTGTCCAGGTGTTTAGCCAGATCGGCATTCCCTATGCAGCCGGGGTGATGAACTTCGTGATTCTGTCGGCGGCCCTATCCGGCATGAACACCAATTTGTATCTGACCTCGCGGATGATTTTCTCGCTGGCCCGTGGCGGTTATGCGCCCGCGGGGCTGGGCCGCCTGTCGGGCCAGGGAACACCGGTTAACGCCCTGCTGATTTCTACCGTAGGTATCGCCCTGGCGGTGGCCTTTGAGAAGCTTGGCGCCGAGAGCAGCTACCTGTACGCGTTCGGGGTGGCCCTGTTTGGCGCGCTGTTCGTCTGGATCATGATTCTGGTCACCTTTTTCAAGTTCCGGGCCCGGCGCACCGCAGCCGATCCGCCGCTGTCTTTCACCATGCCGCTGCATCCCTTTTTGCCGGCCCTGGGTATTGTCCTGCTGGTGGCCATCCTGATCACCTTTTACTTCCACGACTTTTTCCGGATCGGAATCTATAGCGGCGTAGTTTGGCTGATTATTATGGGAATCACCTATTACACCTTCGGCCGGCATGTCCACAGCGAAGTGGCAAACAATAAACCCGAAAAGTAACCAGGTTGGAATTGAGAAAGTTATATTTTCTGAGACTGAAAACCCGCGAATTCGCGGGTTTTTGGCTGCGGGTCTGAGTTTTTTTCAGGTGAAGAGAAGACAATAGCGACCTTGCAGGATTTTCTGGTCTGCACAGCTAACTGCTAGTATAACAACAGCGGATTGGGAGGGTTTTGCGTGGCGATTGCAAGCTATGAAGAATTGAGAGAGATTGTCGGCAGGGAAGTTGGTGCTGTGGCTATCACTGATGTTCACACCCACATTTACCCGGCGACATTCGGAGACTTATTGTTATGGGGGATTGACGAACTTCTGACCTATCACTATCTGGTGGCCGAGTATTTTCGCTACAGCTCGATGGACTATGCGGAGTTTTTTAAACTGTCCACAAAACAGCAGGCTGATTTGATCTGGCAAACTCTGTTTATCGAACGTTCTCCAGTCAGTGAGGCCCAGCGCGGGGTGCTTACCCTTTTGGACAAACTGGGACTGCCTGTCGGCACACGGGATTTGGACAGTTATCGCCGCTATTTTTCCTCGATAAGCGCAGCCGAGTACATTGACACGGTCTTCAAGATTTCAGGTGTCAAAGAAGTGGTGATGACCAACGACGTGTTTGACCCTGCGGAAAAAGATGTCTGGGACAGACTGGGCAACAGCGATTCGCGCTTCAAGGCGGCGCTGCGTCTGGATGCGTTGCTGAACGGTTATGAGGGGGCCTGCGGCAAGCTGGCTGACTGGGGCTACCAGGTCAATAAGGAACTGGATCAACAGAGCATCGGCGAGATCAAGCGATTCCTGAACGAATGGGCCCGGAAAATCGGGGCGGTCTATATGGCCGTGTCTTTACCGCCGAGTTTCAAAATGCCGGAAGTCTCCACCAGAGCCAAATTGATTGAAGAGTGTGTCCTTCCGGTCTGCCGGGAGCTCGATATTCCCTTTGCGATGATGATCGGCGTCAATAAACTTGTTAATAAAGACCTTGGCCTGGCAGGCGACTCGCTCGGAAAGGCCGATATCGGCGTGCTGGAGTACTTGTGCAACAAGTTTCCGCACAACAAGTTCATGGTAACCATGCTGTCGCGGGAAAACCAGCACGAGTTGGCGATCACTGCCCGCAAATTTCGCAATCTGCTTGTTTTTGGCTGCTGGTGGTTTTTGAATAACCCCAGTATTGTCGAAGACATTACAACCATCAGGGTCGAAACACTAGGGCTGTCCTTCGTGCCGCAACACTCCGACGCCAGGGTGCTTGACCAGTTGATCTACAAATGGTCCCATTCCAGAATGGTCATCGCCAAGGTGCTTACAGCCAAATACGCTGACATCATGGCAACAGGCTGGACGCTGACTGAGGCGGAGATTAAAAGAGATGTAGAAGCTTTGTTCAGCCATAATTTCCGGGATTTTGCCGAATAAGCGATCCGGCGGAATATCTTAAAAAGTGAAGCAGGGAATTCGAATCAGTAGCCGCGTATTCGCGGCTTTTTTGTTTGTGATGAAAGGAACCGGACAGACAGGTTTCACCCCAATGTCATAATTTGGAGTATTTCGAAGGAATTTCTTTTTTTTTGGCGAAGGTGATACTGAGTTGTCTTCTCTATACGTAACGTTGTAGCGTCTGGAGTGATTTTTGGTGACAAAATGGTGTAGGCTGCGCGGGGTGAAGCAAGCAGTTGCCCGGGCTATTCTTATCGTGCTCATCCTGGCGGTGGGAGCGGGAGTCGGGCGGAGCGCGTCTGCGGCAATACCGGCCGCAACCAAGAAGGTTTTGATTGTTTCCTCCTATAGTCCGGCTTATCCCTTTTACGCCAATTTCACCAGTGGCTTAACCAATCGCCTGCAGGAAGATAGTTCAGCAAGTTTTCAGTTTTTCCACGAGTCGTTAGACGTCTTGCGCTTTTCGCTGGACGAGTCTTTTTATCAGAACATGGCGACCATTCTCCGGCAGAAGTACTTGCATGACCTTCCGGATATTATTGTTGTTAATGGTCTGCCGGCTGTACAATTCCTCCGCAGGTACGGTCGCGACATCTTTGGCGATATTCCGGTTATCGCCGCCACTTACCAACCTACAGGCATTGTCGATCTGCCGTTACCGGACAACTACACCCTTTGTTCTCCTGGGTTTGACGCGGCAAAAAACGTAAAGCTCATTTTGGGTCTCAAACCCAATACTGACAAGCTCTATGTAATCATTGGGGCTTCCGAAACAGAGCGCAAAGTTCGTGAAGAATTGCCGGAACAACTGGCGCCTTTCTCCAACCGTCTGGCGGTTATCAGTCTTCATGATCTGCCTTTTCCGGATATTTTGGAATTGGTCCGGCGTCTAGACGGGAATGCTGCGATTTTGTTCGTGAATTTCTCGATGGATGACCAGGGGCAGAGTTTCGTGCCGATCCAGGCCCTGCGAGCCATCTGCGCCGAATCCGGCGTACCGGTTTTTGGCAGCCTTGATACCAGTCTGGGCGGCGGCGTGGTAGGCGGGTATATGCTGAACTCAACCTCATTTGGGCGGCAAACGGCGGAGAAAACTTTGGCTGTCCTTTTCGGGACAACCCCACCTAGCCAACCCAAACCAGAGGAGATATCCGAGTACATGTTCGACTGGCGGCAACTCCAGAAGTGGAATATCGATGAGGGCAGACTTCCGCCAGGAAGTATCATCAGGTACAAACCGGTTTCTTTGTGGCAGTCTTACAAGTGGTCCATCGTCGGCGGGACTGTGGTTATCATGGGCCAGGCGGTTCTGATTGCAATGCTGGTGGTCAACAGGAGACGGAGGTTACGAGCCGAAAAGGAGCTGGCGCGGGTTGACCGGCTGCATCTTGTGGGTGAAATCGCGGCCGGGATAAGCCATGAGATTCGAAATCCTTTGACTACAATCCGCGGATACTTGCAGCTGTGGGGTCGCAGGCAACAAGCGCCGAGTCCGGATGCTCTGACGACAATGATCAGTGAACTGGACCGGGCCAACGGCATTATTACCGAGTTCTTGAATTTGGCGAACAATAAGGCCATTCAGCTGTCGCTGAACAACATCAATTCTCTGGTCCAGAGTCTTCTGCCTATTTTGCATTCCGAGGCTAACCTCAGGGGGCACGACATTGTATTCACTCCCGGTGATGTTCCGGCGGTGCTGATGGATGCCAAGGAAGTGCTCCAGGTGGTGCTGAATCTGGTGATGAACGGCCTGGACTCTATGCAGGGCCATGGTGTGGTGACCATCCGCACCAGTGTGGCGATGGGGGTTGCAAAACTGTCGGTCAGTGATCAAGGGCCAGGCATAGCGGATGAAGTAGCCAAAAAAATCGGCACGCCGTTTTTCACAACCAAAACCAACGGAACCGGACTGGGGCTTTCGGTGTGTTTCGCCATCGCCGAGCGCCACGGCGGGCGGATGACGTTTGACACCGGACCAAAAGGAACCACCTTTCATTTTTTCCTGCCGCTGCCCCGCGAGCCTGAAATTGATTGAATAAGACAATATTGCATTAAGAACATTTATTTCACTTTACAGACGGCTGAGAAAGGCATACAATCTGGATAGAAGCAAATTGAATAGTGTGCTGGGGGAGCCCTCCGGGCTGAGAGGATTAACATCCGACCCTTGGAACCTGACGTGGTTAGTACCACCGTAGGGAAGCTGATACTTTAGGGGAGCAGACTTTCTACGTTTGCTTCTTTTATTATTTGGTTGTGGGAGGTAACAGTATGAATTATACTACTCAGATGGATGCTGCCCGAAAAGGAATTATAACTGAACAAATGCGCGTTGTGGCTGCCAAGGAAAAGATGGACGTCAACCGCTTGCGGGAACTGATGGCAGAGGGAAAAGTCGTCATTCCGGCCAACAAGAATCACCGGAACCTGAGCCCGGAGGGGGTCGGAGCTGGGTTGCGCACCAAGATCAACGTCAACCTCGGCGTGTCCAAGGACTGCTGCGATCTGGAGCTGGAACTGGAGAAGGCCAAAAGAGCCGTCGAGCTCAAAGCCGAGGCGATCATGGACTTGAGCTGCTACGGAAAAACGCAAGCATTCCGCCGGCTGTTGGTTGAGAACTGCCCGGTGATGCTGGGAACCGTTCCGATGTACGACGCCGTCGGGCTGCTGGATAAGGACCTCAAGGAGATTACCGTGGATGAGTTTTTCCGGGTTGTTGAAACTCACGCCGAAGACGGCGTGGATTTTATGACCGTTCATTGCGGCCTCAACCAGGCAACAGCGGATAAGGTGAAACGGAACAAGCGGCTGACCAATATTGTTTCCCGGGGCGGCTCGCTGCTTTTCGCCTGGATGGAACTGAACGGCTGTGAGAACCCCTTTTATGAGTATTATGACCGGCTGCTGGACATATGCGTCCAATACGATGTGACTATCAGTCTCGGCGACGCCTGCCGCCCAGGGTCTATCAACGACTCCACCGACGCGGCCCAGGTGGAAGAGCTTATCGTGCTTGGCGAGCTTACCAAACGGGCCTGGGCGAAAAACGTGCAGGTCATGATCGAAGGCCCAGGGCACATGGCGTTGAATGAAATTGCCGGCAATATGATGCTCCAGAAGCGGCTATGCCATGGTGCTCCGTTCTATGTTCTGGGACCTCTGGTCACAGACATCGCTCCAGGCTACGACCATATCACCAGCGCCATCGGCGGAGCCATAGCCGCTGCCAACGGTGCCGACTTCCTGTGCTATGTCACCCCGGCGGAACACCTTCGGCTTCCCGACCTGGATGACATGAAGGAAGGCATCATCGCGGCGCGGATCGCGGCCCATGCCGCCGACATCGCCAAAGGGGTACCCGGTGCCCGGGACTGGGATAATCAGATGAGCGCCGCCAGAGCGGAGATCGATTTCCCGCGGATGATTGAACTGGCCATCGACCCTGACAAGGCCAGGAGATACCGCGAGGGGTCCGCTCCCGAGAGCGAGGACACCTGTACGATGTGCGGCAAAATGTGTGCTATGAAAAACATGAAGGCGATCCTCAATGGAGAAGATATCTGCCTGAAATAGAACTAAGGCGCTCGGCATAAGCTGAGCGCCTTTTTCTTTTGCCTTAGGGGCGGGTTAACGCCGTTAAGGTTGCCCGTTCTGAAACGGGAATTGTTTTACCTGCTTGAAATAGTGGCTGAAATCTTTCTGAAGCTGACGTAAATCCACGGTTACTTTGTTCAGATGAAGATGAATCACTTTTGAACCGAGCGATACGTCGCTTTCCCGGATTGCCCGGTAGATTTCCTTGTGTTGCTCAACAAGCTGGGGCCAGTCATAGCCATAAGCAAGATTCATCATCCGCACCCGGTTGTAATGGATATTCATCTGCTGGATTACGGACCATATGTGGGCTTTTTTGCATCCCGCAAAAATAGTGCCATGCATTTCCTCATCCAGTTCAAACCATCGCACATAATTGCGTTCCGCAATACAAAGTTCCTGAAGGGCGAGATTGGATTGCAGTGCAAAGCTCTCTTCCTTGGGAAAGGAGACACAAGCTTCTTTAATCACTTCTTTTTCGACGCATTCGCGCAGGAATTTGGCTTCGGCGACGTGTTCCGGATCAATCAAAGAAACATAGGTTCCTTTCTGGGGAAGAATATCAACAACACTATCTTGATTAAGTTTAATAAAAGCTTCGCGCACCGGGGTTCTGCTGACATTTAAAAAGTCGGCGATTTCCTGCTCCGACAGACACGTTCCCGGCGGAAGATTCAAGTTGATAATGTTTGTTCTCAGCAGTCTGCATACATACTCTCGGGTAGATTCCTGCGGCAGACGCTCTACAAGCTCAAATTTCAACGGCTTTGCACCCCATGTCGGTATTTTCTACTAGCATTCTACTATATCAAAGCAAAAAAAGCATGCTGCATTTTCTCAATAACGTTTTTTTTGTCAAACAAAGCTGCATTGCCTTGGAAAAGACTCTTTCCAAGGCAATGCTTTTGCCAGGATGTAACAGGTGTTGAGAGTCCGGCGGTCAGGCTCTATTGTACGGCTTGGATCTGGGTGATGATGTCTTTGTACTGCGGATATTTTTCGTACATGGGGGTCACCGCCTTGCGGAAGGGCTCCTTATCCGGTTTGGAAATCACAACTCCTTTGGCGATCAGTTCCTTCAGGGCTTGCTCGGTGTATTCGATCCACAGCTTTTTTTCAACCTGGCTGGATTCCATAGCAGCCTGGGCAACGATCTTTTGGTCCTCTGGACTGAGTTTGTCCCAGACCTTTTTGCTTATGATCACAACTTCAGGAATCATCATATGCTCGTCAAGAGCAAAATACTTACAGACCTCATAGTGTTTCATCGCCCAGAGGCTGGGGGGATTGTTTTCAGCGCCGTCGATAAGACCGGTCTGCAGGGCGCTGTATACTTCTCCAAAGCCCATAGGAGTCGCCGACGCTTCCAGAGCATCAACAAGATCGACAAATATTTTGCTTTGCAACACGCGAATCTTTTGGCCTTTGGCTTCTGCCGGAGAATTGATCGGCTTACTCTTGGTGTAGAAGCTGCGGGCTCCTGCGTCGTAATAAGTCAAGCCAACCAGTCCGTCCTTTTCCAGATCTCTGAGTAAATCCTGACCGACCTTGCCGTCGAGAACCTTCCACATATGGGTAGCATCGCGGAATACGAAAGGCAAGGTATAGGCAGTCAATTTTGAATTGAAGCCCGCAAGGGATCCGGTACTTATCCGGTTGACGGCAAGGGTCCCGCTCTGAACCATTTCGATGGTTTCTTTTTCCCCGCCCAGTTGTCCGCCGGGATAAACGTCCATGGTAATCCGGCCTTGGGTGCGTTCGTTTAGCAGTTTGGCCATATGCCTGAGACCCTCAACCGTAGGATAGCCGTCCGGCTGGTTGTCAGCAGCCTTCAATGCGATCTTTTCCTTGGTGCCGGAAGCGGATGAGCCGCAGCCGGCTGTGATGAACGAAGTCACGAACACAGTCAGAATCAACAGTGCAATCCAGTGTTTTTTTCTCATGTGTTATCCTCCTAGCCTTTTTGGTATATGATGTTTCAGCATAATTACAGGCATCACCTCCGGATTATATAGCTGCTGGGGTCAAGCCCGCCAGTTCTCAGCCGGCATTTTCGTTGTCCGTAAGACCGGGGTTCGGTACTGATTTTACGCCATCGGTGGAGCATTTTGGGCTTTCTTTTTATTGGGAAAACCTGACTTACTATTCATGTTATCACACTAGTATACTAGTGTAAATATAGTATTTGGAATTTTCTGCATTGATTAAGAAGGTTGACGCAGTTGTAGCCGGGGCGACGAGTGTGACGCCGTCTGTGGCGGGTTAATGATTTATGCGGGGACAGCGGGCCAAGGGGGCGCCGCCAAGAAGGATTATCCATAAAGGCGGTGAATTTATGATCATAAAATGTAATAGTAACGGGGTATATGATGAACAATAGACAACAGCTGGATTTGTGGCTTGAATGCCTTGAGGAAATCGACAGTACGGGAATCGGCCCGAAGGTGTTGAACCAGGTGGCGGTTCTTGTCGGCGAGTTTGCGAAACAAGCCACGACACAGGGGGATGTGGCGCGGCTTAGTCTAAATCTGCAGGCACTGGTGACGGCGCTGAATAATGAACAGCCCCAGGCGTTGAAGCAGATCATTGTCGATCGCGTGCTGCCGCTGGTGAAGGCCGGGATAAAGCAGTCAGGCAATGAAAGCGTGACCCAGAATATTGTCGACCAATACAGTGATTACATGTATCCGGATGACTGGCGGGGCACGGTACCGGAAAGTATCCTGGAGATTGCCCGCGGCAGAGGAAAAAACGTCAAGATTGTTCTGGAGCAGGGGGCTTTTTATAATGTAGATTATATCCAGCACCGGGCTTTTCCGGAGTGGATACCCCACAATAAACTGACTGTATTGAACGCTGGTTGCGGCACAGGGGAATCTCTGATCATGACGGCGATGAAGTATCCCCAGGTGCAATTTACCGGGGTGGACATCTGTATGAATTCGTTAACTCGGGCGGCACAGTACATCGACGAGCTGGGTGTGACCAACATCGAACTTGTTCACGGTAACCTGATGGAACTCCAGCTTGGCAGGCAGTTCGATATTATCCAGAGTTCCGGTGTAATCCATCACCTGGAGAGCCCGCTGGCAGGGATGGTGAGTTTGAAAAAGCACCTGAAACCCCACGGAGCTATCGCGCTATTTGTGTACGGGGATTACGGCCGGTTTGAAATCGCCCTTTTTCAGGAAGCCGTCAAGCTGCTGCAGATTGATCCCCGGAACTTTCCGGATGGCATCCGGATAGTCAGGGAAGTGGTGGACAACCTCCCTGAGAACAGCCGCCTCCGCGAGATGGCTTATAAGAAGGATATTGAGCAGGGTGACAATCACATCGTCGACCTGCTGTTAAACGCCAATGAATATCGCTATACCATCAAAAGCCTGAGCCAGCTGGTGGAAAACGCGGGATTGCAAATTAGCGGATTTTTTGCTCCGAAGAGCCATGATCCGGCGTACTATATCGACAGTCCGTACATCGCCGCCAAGGCGAAATATCTGTCGCTGGTGGAGCGCGCTTATCTCACCGAATTGCTGGGCGGCCGGATGGTGAAACAGAAAATCTTTTGTTCTCACCCCGACAATATTGCGGCAATGCCCCATATTGACGACAAGCGGGCCGCCGATTACGTGCCGCACCTGTCGCCTTATTTTCATGCAAAAATGGCGGAAAACGAAAGTTATCAGCTGGTCGCCGGGTATGCTTTTCTGTTTGAGGACCAGCGGGTGATCGACAAGACCAAGGTTATTACCATTGACAAAGCGATATACACTGTTGTTGAAAAGATCGACGGTGTAAAAACCTGCTGCGAAGTCCATGCTTCTCTTGACCATATATCCTGGCAAGATTATTGGCTGTTCATGCGGGCTTTGGTCGATAATGACCTTGTGTATCTGCATAAAAAAGCTTAAAAAATACGGCGGATATCCGCCGTATTTTTTAAGCTTTCAGCAGCCTCTCCGGGAAATATATTCTTGTTACTAGTATATTAGTATGATAAGATAACAATAAAACCGAGGTAGTTTATGAAAATAGATTTGCTTGAGCCTTCTCCGCAGGAATCCAGCAGAGAATATATTTATCGGGTGATGAAAGCCAATATCATCAATCTGAATTTGCCGCCTGGCGCCTGCATTTCCGAAAAGGAAATCGCTGATCTGGTAGGGGTCAGCAGGGCCCCTGTGCGCGAGGCGTTTATCAAATTGTCACAGGAGGTTTTGCTTGACATCTTACCGCAACGTGGCACTTATGTTTCTTTGATTGATATTGATCAAGCCGACGAGTCGCGATTTGTGCGGGCAATTCTTGAAAGAGAAGTTGTCAAGATGGCCTGCGCCGGTTTTTCCCGGGAGAGCTTGTTCGAGCTGCAATCGTGCTTGACCCTGCAGGAACTGAGTATTCAGGAGATGAACCCCGGTAAGTTCTTTGAATTTGATGATGTTTTACATCAGGCCATTTTCGCCGGCTGTGGCAAAGCCCGCACCTGGGGGATGATTCAACAGATGGGCAGCCACTACAGTCGGGTCAGGATACTCAATCTTTCCTCTGGTTTTAATTTGCCGCGAATTCTACAAGAACACCAGGCAATTGTCCAGGCCATCCGCGAAGAGGACGCTGCAGCCGGGGCAGCTGCGGTCGACATTCATTTGAGCAAGCTTCCGCTGGATTTACGGGAACTGCTAAAGGATTTCGGACACTATTTCAAGCAGCCCAAGCAGTCGACCCTCGGCCTGCAGACAGGCTAACTGCCTTAATAGAAGGCTGTACTTTGTTTATTAAGCAGCAGGAGGAGTGAAGAATGATCATCCAGGTAAAAGTATTTCTGGACAGTACCAGCTGACTCATGTCGAAGCTGGTAAGCGGCCTGACACCGCCAGCAAGGTTTAGCAGATTACGTTAAAGTTGCCGCAGCTGGTGTGAGGAATCATATACCAACAAATTTTCGCAGAAAGAGGTGTTTGAAAAATGCAAATGTCATTTCGCTGGTACGGCCGGAAGCATGACAAAATATCGCTGGAATATATCCGGCAAATACCTGGTATGAAAAACATCGTCACCGCACTGTTCGACGTTCCGGTGGGCGACGTGTGGCCTTGGGAGCAGATAGCGGCGCTGAAGGCAGATATCGAAAGTCACGGACTGCTGTTTGAAACAGTGGAAAGCGTCAATGTTCATGAAGATATCAAGCTGGGCCTCCCCAGCCGGGACCGCTATATCGAAAACTATGTCCAATCCCTGCGGCATCTTGGCCGGGCCGGGGTCAAAGTGGTCTGCTACAATTTCATGCCGGTCTTCGACTGGACCCGCACCGAGCTGGCCAAGGTTCTTCCTGACGGATCAACGGTGCTTTCCTATGACGAAAATGTGATCAGCAAGCTCGATCCTCAGACGATGGCCGATGAAATGGAGAAAAACTCCAACGGATTCGAGCTGCCAGGCTGGGAAAAATCACGGCTTACAGAGCTGAAACGGCTGTTTGAACTATACCGGGACATTGATGAAGAGAAGCTGTTTGCGAACCTTAAGTATTTTCTTGAAGGCATTATTCCGGCTGCTGAGGAGTGCGGCATCAAAATGGCCATTCATCCTGACGATCCGCCCTGGTCGGTGTTCGGGCTGCCCCGGATCGTAATTTCGAAGGCTAACCTGGAGCGGCTCGTCAAACTGGTTGACAGTCCCAGCAACGGTTTGACCTTGTGCAGTGGTTCCCTCGGCGCCAATCAGACCAACGATATTCCCGACATTATCCGTCACTTCGGCAAGATGGGGCGGGTGCATTTCGGGCATGTCCGCAACATCAAGATCTCATCCCCTGGAGTCTTCTTCGAGACCGCCCACAAGGACGACGACGGATCGCTCAGCATGTTTGAAATCATGAAAGCATTCCACGACATCGGCTTCACCGGTCCGATCAGGCCGGACCACGGCCGGATGATCTGGGGCGAAATCGGGCGGCCTGGGTACGGCCTTTATGACCGGGCCCTGGGGGCGGTATACCTGCAGGGACTATGGGACGCGATCGACAGATTAAGGGGGCAAAGTGAATCATAA
>Ga0316232_1001314_pt1 | contig 31259 bp, 26 predicted proteins | sample TBHtaG_FD_206006 | JGI IMG/M metagenome (GOLD analysis project Ga0316232, IMG submission 206006) | Freshwater microbial communities from Trout Bog Lake, Wisconsin, USA - TBH18025_13 | ecosystem: Environmental > Aquatic > Freshwater > Lake > Hypolimnion/Profundal zone | place: USA: Wisconsin... | reverse complement strand
CAGGCATCGGATCGACGATTGCCGACAACTCACACGTCGGACTCTGTTGTAAAACTCGCTTATGCGCGGTGCCGATTGTGCCTACGCCAGCTAATGCAATCTGTGTCTTGGGCATGTCTATCCCTCATTCAATTGAAGCGAGCCGGCGCGTCCTTCATTACAACGGCCGTTCTGAGCAACTACAAGGGCGGCCCTTGGGACCGCCCTTGTGGTTCTGACAACTTGGAGCCGCATTGTCCCGCGCTCACGGCTGTGAGCGTTCTACGTTATTTTGCCGCTGCGCGGGCTTCTTCAATGCTCTTCGCCCGTAGCCGGAAGTACTCTTCCTTGGGAACGGGAACAGCATTTGGATTACCGAGGTCCTCGGTTCGAATGCGATAGTTCTCCTTGGCAAGGAAGCCCGATAAGGCCACAATGCAAGTCACGCCGAATGCGATCGCGCCGACCTTGAATGGAATGTTGAGCGAATGCGGCGGCGCGATATACGCAAACAGCGCCGGCAGCAGAGCTGTCAGGAATACAGCAATATTGCTCGGAATGGCCATTCCGGAAACACGACTCTTCGCCGGAAACAACTCTGGGCACATGCTGGGATAAACCGCGTTATAACCTTGGTACACAACACCCCACATCAGTAGCGACAGGATGAACGCCACAGGGACGTTCTTGACGCTGATGAAGTAGAGGTAGGGGATTGCGAGCATTCCCGCCATGAGTGGACCGAACATCATCGGAATTCTGCGCCCGATCTTATCTGACAGGTTGCCGACGAACGGGATAACGCAAACCGCTGTAATATTTCCGCAAACCGGGATCCACAGGAAGATGTCTTTCGGCAAGCCAATTCCATATGCTGGCTGACAAGCGTAGGCAGCGCCGAAGATCGTAGCGACCACGGCGATGACATTCGTCATGCAGATGCCCACCACGATGAGCATGTTTCTCCAGTTGTCGCGGAAGGCCTCGACAACCGGCAATCTCGACACTTCGCCGCTCTTGGCTTCATCAGTGAATACGGGAGTTTCTTCAACTTCGCGACGAATATAGTAGCCTGCGACGAGAACAAAGACGCTGAGCAGGAAGGGGATGCGCCATCCCCAGGACATGAATGCCGCGTCGGGCATGAAGTGTGCCAGAGGCAGAAAGACTGCGGCGGCAAAGATCTGGCCAGCCTGTACGCCTTGAAGAGTGAAGCTGGAGTAGTAGCCGCGGCGGCCAAACGGAGCGTGTTCGAGAATCATGGAAGTGGCGCCGCTGATTTCGCCCGCTACCGCAAAGCCCTGAATCAGTCGCAAGAAGACCAGAAGTGCGGGCGCCAAAAGGCCAACTTGAGCGTATGTCGGCAGCAGGCCGACGCACATCGTAGAAATGCCCATCAGGAACATGCAGACCAGCAGCACGTTCTTACGTCCCTTGGTGTCGCCAAAGTGCCCCAGGAAAAATGCGCCGATAGGGCGGGCAACGTAGCCCACACCGTAGGTAGCCAGCGATGCAACGATCGCCACCTTTGGGTTTCCCTTAGGAAAGAAGATCTGCGGAAAAACCAGGGCTGCTGCCGTAGCGTATACGAAGAAGTCATAGAACTCGAGCGCTGACCCGATCCAACCGCTGGCGGTTGCCTTTTTCGTCTGGCTGCGGGCGTGCGCCTTGTCTGCGGCGAGAGTAGGCGTCTGTGTCTTCATGTTTTGATCCTCAGGGATTGCTTTCACAGAAATTGTAGTCCTCAAGACTGCAAGTTAAGTTCCCCAAGGGGATCTCCCCGGCAAACTGCACGACATAGGCAGTGTCACAGAAGCGTGACACTACTCCCATCCCACATGGAGGTCTTGACTTGAAGCCATTAGGCTACGGAAGTCTGGCACTAGTTTGGCTGCGCAGCAAGAGATAATTGCTCAACTCGCGTTGAAATTGTTTGTAGGCAAAGCAACGCCAAGATCGACCTCGGGTGTCGGCTCTAATGGCCTATGGGTGCTGGATGACAGCGTTAGCTGGGTCACCGATTCCGAAGGGGGTTTTGCGGGCTTCGGGAATTAAAAAGTGCCAGCCGACCGTTTCGGATCGCTGGCACCTCGTGCTTCATGATGTGGACAACTTCTCCTCCGGAGAGGAGAAGTTGTTCGTGATTAGACCTAACTTAGAAGGGCCAATATCGCAAACACACTTCAACCGCAATATTGCTCGTGTGCGCGGCGACGCCGGCTGAATCCCTGAACGAGTACCGACGTCCCCACAGTACCTGCGGGAGGAAGTCGAGATGTCCAAGTTTGGGGTTATTAATCATGCGATATACCGGGGTAACCAGGAAATTGTAGACGGTCCGGTTGTCTCCGGGGCATGCCGCGGTCAAACCCATGGCAGCAGTCGGCTTTGACATGCAAGCTGTATTGTTGGTGACGGCGCCCGCGACACTATACGGATTGCCAAAACCATATGCAGTTGCTGCGGTTGTACCGGATACACCAGCCGCTCCAAATTGCTCGACTCCGGTCTGCAAGTACAGATCGAAGTTCCTGTTGAAATGGGTGATGAACTGGAAAGAGAGGTCCTTCTCGTAAATCGGAACAGGCGCGCCCTTTGAGTTATAGGTAACGTCGGCCGCGTAGTTATTTAACAGGGAATTGAAGCTGCCGTAGCCTCCCATAAACTGGAAGTCCAGCTTTTGCGGGACCAGTTTGAGATAGCCGCCTACTTGCCCGCCACCTGCGTAGGCACGGCCTACTCCAGGCAGAGCAGCTTGGGTGTTGGTACCGAGGGTATCTTTGTATTGGCGGACCACTCCCCAAGCCTCTAAATGGGCCCTGGGGGTAGGATCATACCCAGCTTTGACGATAATGTCAGGGATCGTGCCGAGGTCTGTGAAGAGCGACGAGGCGCTGTAGGAAGCCATGCTGACAACGGGTTTGGTGATTCCGGTACCCTTGTCACCGCCCCAAGTCACAGTGTTGTTTTCGAGTGAAAGCAATATGCTCGCGTGGGGACCAATTTCCTTTACCATGCGCAATTGCATAGTGCGGGTAGACGGATGCCCAGGAATGGAAGCATCGTCTGGGACAGGGGGTGCGTCGGTTCCAGGAAGAAGCGTCCAAGCCAGGTTGGGAGACGGGGATCCATCGGCCTGAACATTGTTGCCGTTAGGAACTACCGTAGAGTACGCCTGACCAGCCAGAATGTGCCATTTGGATTTTGTGTTATCAATCTCGACCCAGTTTTGCCGCATACGTGGGACCCATGACCCGTTGACGTTTCCCGTGTTTGCAGCGTCCGATCCTGCCGCTAGCAGGTCGAATTCAAGCTTCATTCTCAAAATGTAGTTATTGCTGAGGTCGCTAACGCTGTTCAGTCCAAAGCGCGTCTGAGGCGGACCGGTCTGAAACTCACTCGTAGCATACTGTGCCTGAACAGGGTATGGGAACGAGCTGACGTTCGACTGTGACGGACCTGCTAATACGTTGTGTGCGCGGAAATTCGCGGACGCCTGAATCCATCCGTTAAGGTACAGATTCGTGTGCCCGATCTGCAACTGCCCCTTGGATAGTTTGACCAGGATTGGGGTCGTTTTCTCCGACACCGCGTCGGCTTCTTTCTTGGCTTCGGTGGCCTTGGTATTGGTGGCCTGAATCTGGATCTCGAGTTGCTGGATTCTTGCCTTCAGCGCTTCCAGTTCGCTTGTTTTTGCCTTGAGCGCCTGCAACTCCTGCATCATTTGCTGGTTGCTCGGCTGATCCTGCGCAACCAGACCTAAGCAGCTGGCAGCGATGAACAGCGCTACGGCGACCACCATCTTAAATTGCCTATTTAATTCCCTCATTTACAATCCTCCGTTGTAAGTACTGCAGATTTGAAACTCTTCAGATCTCTCAACTGGATTAACATGCAACCGAGTCGCAACTACTACGCTCGTTAATTACGAAAACTAAGCCCAACATATTGAAAGCCATGGGACGAAGGCGTCCTTTGGCTTTCGCTCGCTGCAAATCAAAGAAAAGGTATCGCGATCATGTCCGGATTTCGACATGTTAGCACGCTACCATACTAAGGACCCACTGACAACATGTTAGTATACTAGTCGCCTTGCGTCCCCCATCTCGATCTGCAATCGGTAGCAGTTTATGCTTCCCATCGCTTTCCCCAGGAAAACTGCACGATGCGAGTGGGACCAGTGGAGAGACACCACTCACATCGCACACATGGAGGACCTGACTTGAGGCAATTGAGCTAGGGAAGTCTGTCATTATTCGTAGAGCCCAGCAAGACTAAATCGTTCAACTCACGTTGAAATTGTTTATAGAGTGCCAAGATGACTTACCGCATAACTAGAAGCGTTTCAGCAGTTAGTCATCAAGTTCTCTACGCTTGTTTCCGTCTCTTCCGGCGCACTTCCAAAACCTAACGACCTGCTGCGCGATCGCCGGCAGGCCTGTTGGGCGTGTTAGCGATGAGTGCTGATGCGACCCAGAGCGCACTAACAGAATTTGCGAATCATTCAATGCCTGCAGGTGCAATTAAGGACCGGCCCGCATGCTTGAATACATTCGGTCAGTGCTTTGAGTCGAACGAATAGTACGATGGCAGGAGGAAAACGATAACTACTTTGTTTGTATTGCTTCATGCCCTCGGGGCATTTTGCGTCACGCTTGCCTACAAATGAGGCCCTGCTTAGTTGACGAGAATCGACGATGCAAGCCAATTCGGAAGCGGACACATCGGGTAGGCCTTTGATGTGTGCTTGTCGATCAGGCCGGCACCGGGTGCCGCGATGCGTACAGGTTTGCTGGATTGTCGTGCTACTCCATTACGAGTGGGCTCCAAGAGCCGACCGGCCGGCCGGCCCTTCGGGCCCACTCGTGAACTCGGAGACGCGACCTTGTCTTTTGCGGAACCGCGTTACCTGGCCTGCTTTACTAACGATACGCAGGCGCGCAGGGCGAGCAAGTAGCTGTCCACGCCAAAGCCGACAACTGAACCCTTCGCGATCGGAGCAATCACCGACAGATGGCGAAACTCTTCCCGGGCGTGCACATTTGACATGTGAACCTCGACGATCGGCACCTTCAAAATGGCCAGAGCGTCGCGCAATCCATAGCTATAGTGCGTCCAGGCACCGGCATTGATCATCACAGCATCGACGTGATCGCTGTGAGCCTGATGGATCTTTTCGCAAATCTCGCCTTCATTATTGGTCTGATAGTTTTCCACCTCGACACCAAGTTCTTTGCCGAGAGCCTCGGTAGCGGCATAGATATCCTGCAGCGTAGCCGTGCCATACTGAGCCGGGTCCCGCTTGCCGAACATGTTTAGGTTGATGCCATGCAGGGAGAGAATCTTCGTCATGTTGTCCTCCACATCTTAAGGAATTAGCAGGCAAGTTCATGCGCCCGTTCGTTTCGCATAATCAAGAAATCGCCGTCAAACCAGGGGTATTGTGATCTTTTCTATCGTTGGAATCGTCTTGGGCCGAACCCCGCGCCACCATTCAAAGGCCTCGGCCGCCTGTTCCACCAGCATGCCTACACCATCGGCCAGTCGGTTGACACCACCCTGTCTTGCGATTCGCAGAAAGGGCGTAAGTCCCTTACCGTAGACAAGGTCATAAGCAAGCACAGTCCCCGCAAAAACCGACTCGGTAATTGGCAGAACCTGACCACTCCAACTAACCGATGTCGCATTGATGACGATGTCGAAACTTCCGGAGCACAAATCCGCGTAGCCGCACGAGGCAACTTTCCCGAAAGGTGAAAACAACTCGCGCAGCGCATGGGCCTTGGTAACGGTGCGGTTGACTATCGTCAGCAAGGCTGGTCCTGCCTCGATAATCGGAAGCGTTGCTCCACGAGCGGCGCCGCCTGCGCCCAGCATCAAGACGCGCTGACCGCGGAGTGGTACCGACAGGTTGTGCTGTATGTCCCTGACCAATCCAACCCCATCGAAATTCTCAGCGACAATCTTGTCATCCTCGAATTTCAGCGCATTCGAGGCTCCGGCTAATTCGGCATGCTGCCTAAGCTCGGTTGCCAGGGCGAAGGCCTCCAGCTTAAATGGCGCCGTGATATTGATGCCTTTTCCCCCACGCGCTCGAAAGGCTTCGACATCAGCCGCGAAGCCGTCCAGCGGGGACTCGATGGCAATGTATTGCAAATCCTGCCCAGTCTGTTCCGCGAAGTCGGTGTGTATGAGAGGAGACTTCGAGTGGCCTAGCGGGTTTCCAAAAACGGCATACAAGTCTGTCACGGTGCAGTTTCCTTGAGGGTTCGTTTTTTCATTATATGTGCGAACACCAGAAACTCAGAAACTACCTGGGCGGCGCGGGATCATGAGACGATGTTCGCCACGCTGGACAACTTCGTCCTTTTGATTGATCAGTTCGGATTTCAAGACGACGATACCCCAACCGGGCTTCTTGACCGTGCGCATGCTCTCCACATGGAACTTCACATGCACCGTGTCGCCAATCTTTATGGGCAACACGAAGTCCCAAGTCCAGCCCAGGGACATACCCGGCAGAAAGCGCAAATCAGCCTGCGTTTTCAATCCGTCCGTCAGGGAAAGCCCAAGCAGGCCATGCGCGACACGGGTTCCGAATGGTGTGGTTTTGGCGTACTCCTCGTCTGTATGAATCGGCGTATGGTCACCGGTCAGATCGGCATAGGTCATGATGTGGTCTGAGGTGACGGTGAAAGTCGGGCTCACGCCTACGTCCCCAACTTTTACGTCATCGTAATAGCGCTCAACGATTTTGTCCGTCATTACCCTTTCCTCGTCCGGAAGACCGGTGCTACGCCCTTGGGTTGACGGCCAGCGCTTGGGCGACCGCAGGCCCTTTCGCCTGCATCACCTCGATGCAAAGGCCGTCGGGCAGCGCGAGCCAGTTGTGTCCCTGTGGGAGATGCGTCACACCCCAGTTTTCTGCTTCTTTTAGTGCCGCATCCAAATCCTCGGTCATTACTCCGAGATGAAAGATCCGGCCTTCGGGCCCTTCGAACGCCGGATCGGATGTCAATTGGATTCCGCCGATCGTCCAAACCTGTTCGGGAGAGTCAGCGTTCCCTTGGACTTGGCGCAGCGTCATACCCAGAACCTCTTTGAAGAAACGGATATGCCAGTGGATGTCTTTCACGCGGATAGCAACATGTTCGAGATAGGACTTCTTGTCATAAGCCATGGATTTACCTTGATGTGGATGGGACAGGGGTTGGGGTGGCAAACGTCACCGGGGCAAAATTCGTCATCTGGTACTCGATGCCCTTGATACAGGCGACCAGGGTTTCATTAACCGGAGTCGGAACGCCGCTGGCTTTGCCGGCGCGTACGACGGAGCCATTGATGAAATCAATTTCGGTTGTCCGTCCGCGTTCCAAGCCTTGCAGCATCGAAGTCTTAAACTCGAAGGGTAATCCAGCGGATGCCATGACCCAGGCGTCTCGCGGCTCTTTGATCGACAGAACCACGCCCTGAGCTTTCGCTACCGCCATCGCTTCTGCTACAGCAGCAAGGGCGATGGCCTCGGCTTCCGGCACCTGGTAAAGACCGCCGTAAGGCAGGCGGGTAATGCTGCTGATCGCCCCGGTCGCCACATTGATCAAAAGCTTGTCCCAGATCGTACCGACGATATTGCTGCTGACGATGGTGTCGAGCCCGGCCCGTTTGAATTCCTCGGCGACTCGCGTCACCCGAGGGCTGATCGAGCCATCCAGTTCGCCAATATATGTAAGCTTTCCCGCCACCCCTGCGATGACATGACCGGGCGCCAGCAAGACTCCGCCAATGTAGGTCTTGCCGGCTAGAAGGTGTTCTTTGCCGACCACCTTGGCCAGAACATCCTCATGTCCAAGGCCGTTTTGAATTGACATCACCATCGTCTCAGGGCCAACAATCGATCGTGCCGCCTCGATGGCAATCTGGGTGAAGTTAGATTTAACCGAGACGACCACGAGATCGACCACTCCGACCTCGGAATAATCTGTCGCTGCGCGCACTTTGACCGGCCGGTCGACTCCGTTTTCACGCATGATCAGGCCATTGCGATTGATGGCTTCGACATGCGCCTTGTTCCGATTGACAAGGTAGACCTCAGATCCACCCCTGGCGAGAGTGCCGCCAATTGCAGAGCCCAAAGCGCCCGCGCCGACAAAACAGATTTTCACGTTCTCGCCTCCATATCTTTTGCTCTCTCTCCGACCTTAAACTCCTACACGATTCGTCACGCCAGAAACGCCTATCACGCCATCACGTCTGAGTTCTTCGATCTCCTCTTCAAACAGACCGAGACGCTGCATCCATGACCACGTATCGGCACCGAGCGCAGGCGGAGCAGATAGGGTGGAAAATTCTTCGGCTAAACGAAACCCTGGGCGAGTTACGCGCAGTTTCTCGCCCTTCACGTTGGTGGCCGGCAAATTCTCGACGAAGCCTCGCTCCTGCACTTGCGCATGGTCTAGCACTTCCGGAATGGTCAAAACACGCCCTGCAGGCACACCGTTTTCGTTGAACAGCGTCTCCCATTCAGCAGCGGTGCGCCCGACCATGCGCTTCTCGATAAGTTCGCGCAAAGCCTTCCGATTCACCTTTCTGATTTCGCGCCCGGCAAACCTGCTGTCGGTCTTGAGTTCAGGTGCTCCAATCAGGTCGCACAATGACTCATACTGCTTTTGTTCATTCGCGGCGATGTTCAGCAGTCCGTTGCCTGTGCGGAAAGTGCCGGAGGGAGCGGCCGTGAAATTCTCGTTCGCCATTGGTTTGGGAACCGCGCCAGCATTCAGGTAGTTCGAAATAACCCAGCCCATGGTTGCCAAGGTGGCTTCAAGCATTGAGACATCGATGTAGCGCCCTTTGCCTGTCGCGCGCTGCTCGACAATGGCGGCGCAGACAGAGAATGCGGCAGTGAGTCCGCCTATGGTATCGCAGATAGGAAAGCCTGCGCGCAAAGGCGCAGAGTTTTCGTCGCCGGTGATACTCATCAGTCCAGCCAAGCCCTGGATAATCTGGTCGTACGCAGGGCGGTCAGCCCAGGGGCCGGTTTGTCCGAAACCGGATAGAGAGCAGTAGATAACGCGCGGGTTTCGCGCGGACAAGACCGGATAATCGAGACTCAAACGATGCATGACCTTGGGCCGGAAATTCTCGAGAACGACATCCGACTGCGCAACAAGATCGAGGAAGATTTCCTTTCCCCTTTGGCTCTTCAGGTCAATGGCGACAGATTGCTTGCAGGCGTTCACGGCCACAAAAGAGAGTCCCATCAACTGCTGCGCCATAGCTGGGTCGGCCCCGAGCCGGCGAGCCAGATCGCCCCCTTTCGGATTCTCGACCTTGATAACCTCCGCACCCATACGTGCGAGTTGATAGCCACAGAATGGCCCTGCCAGTACGCTGGTCAGATCGATTACCCGAACGCCTTTGAGCGGTAGCATCTGTTTGTTCCTTTCCTCTCGCGAGAGGGTCGGCGAGACCGCGCCAAAACTCTCCGATTCTATTGCGGGGACGTCGGAGATATCGACCACAGCGACTGTCGCAGCAAGCAACGTGGTTGTCGATGGGAGTTGCTCTGCAAATCTGGATCGGCGGCTATCATCGGATTGCCCCTCGCCTTGAAGGTGACAGCCTCAACCAACCCCGGCGTAATCCCTCCAGGGTTGGTTGACTTGGCGAATCGTCAGGTCATTTGACAGCTACATAATCCTCAGTGCTCACATGGTGTTCCTTTACCTTATGCTCCGGATCATAGATATCCAGAATGTTCCAATGTCCACCAGTTGGCACAGGATTGTTGATCATCGTTACGTCAATTACAAATGGCTTATTTGACTTGATTGCCTTCTCGAATGCCGGCTTGAAATCTTCGGCCTTTTGAATCTTTATGCCTTCGACGTCATAGCCTTTGGCAATCGCGGCGTAGTCAGGCGAATATGGTTTTCCGTCTTTTTCGAAGACGGTACCAAACGTCGTACCGAAGTTCGCCTTTTCCAAACCGGCGATGGTCCCAAAGGCCCGGTTATTCATGATTACAAACACGGCAGGGATATTTTCAGCGACTGCGGTGGCTAGCACGGCCGGATTTTGGCCAAACCCGCCATCTCCAATCAAGGAGACAACCACCCTTTCGGGTGCGGCAAGTTTCGCGCCCAACGCAGCCGGGGAACCAAATCCCATAGTGGCGAAACCGCAAGGTGTCAGGAAAGTGCCGGGCTCGTAAATTGGAAATTGCTGCCCGACTCCATTCTTGTTCCAGCCCACGTCGGTGGTAATGTAGGCGTCCCTCGGCAATACTTCGCGAACATCGGCCAGGATGCGCTGAGGACTCATTGGGAACGCGTCGCTTTCTTCCAGTTCCCTGTTGCTTGATTTGAAGTCCTTTTTATACGCAGCGATTTCCTGTTCAATCCGCTCGTTGTGTTTTCCCGCGGGATAGAGTGTCTTGGCCACTCGGGTCAGCACCGCCAGAGCCTGCTTCACATCAGCAACCGCGCCGATCTCCACAGGGAAGTTACGTCCAATTTCGCTCGGATCAATGTCGATGTGAATTAGCTTTGCCGGCGGGAACCGGAAGCTGTACTCCGGATACCAGGAACTGGAATCTGCCTCCTTGAAGCTGGTTGCCAAGCCCAAAACGTAGTCTGCTTCCTGACACTTGTTGTTAATGAACTTTGTGCCCCAAAAACCGGTCATACCCAGAGTCAGCGGATGGTCATCCGGCAGCGCGCCCTTGCCCATGAGCGTATGGGCAACAGGGATTCCCAGATGGTCAACAAACTCACGAAGTTCTTTGGTCGCATCAGCCGATACGATTCCGCCTCCAACATAAATAAGCGGATTCTTGGCTTCCACCAGCAGTTTGACGATCTTGGCTGCCAGATCGTGATCGATCGATGGTTTCTGAATGTTTTTTGAATTGTGCTGTTGTCTTTCGAACAAAGCAATATCAATTTCTTTAGAGAATATGTCCATCGGCACATCGACCAGAACAGGACCCGGGCGTCCGGATTCCGCCAATGCAAATGCCTTCTCCATAATTTCAGGCAGCAACTCAGCCCGATCGACGCGCCACGCGCGCTTAACAAAAGGCCGATAAACTTCCCACTGATCGCCATCAGCGTACAAATTTATTTCCTGGTGGGGGTGTTTACCAAAATAGTGAGTCGGAACGTCGCCGGCGATGACCACCATCGGAATGGAGTCCAGAGCAGCGTTGGCTACCCCGGTCGCCGCATTGACGAGTCCAGGCCCAAGGTGGGTCAGTAGGACTGAAGCTTTCCTGGTAACGCGGGCATAGCCGTCGGCGGCGTGTGCGGCAATCTGTTCGTGCCTTACGTTGATGAATCTTATCTTTTCACTCTTGGACAAGGCCGCCAAAAAGGCGATGTTCGTGTGCCCGCAAAGACCAAAGATGTGTTTGATTCCCCTGTCTTCAAGATATTTCACTAACTGCTCAGAAACTGGTGCTTTCATTCTGAATGCTCCTTCAATTCGAATTGACCGGGCCGCCGTGCGCTGCTTGCCAAGCGGGGCGGACCGCGCGTTCTGTTTTAGCCTGCCGAATGTCCAATCCGATCTTTGTTCCCGGGTCTAGCTTTTCTGCGGAGCAGTCTACCATTTCGTCGCCGACTGCAACCAAACACTCCAAGTGCGGTGGAACCGTCTCCGAACCGGGGACGTGTGACCGCAACGCCGCCGGATTGCTACCGAACCGCATGGGGGCCATTTTGGCCAGCCCAAAAGTTGAAATTGGTTCTTTTCGCCCAAACTGAAAGTCTGTCATCACTCAAGCTGCCCAGCAAGCTATAATCCTTCAACACGCATTGAAATTTTTCTTGGACCTTGGCGCAACATGACTGATTTTCCGCCGATGAAAGCCGTCGTCGCGTTTGAGATTGTGGCGCGAAACGCCAGTTTCGGAAAAGCTGCGGAAGAACTTAACCTGACCATCTCCGCAGTCAGCCACCAGATTGCTACGCTCGAGGAGTATGTCGGACGCAAACTGTTTGTGCGGTCTCCCCGGGGTGTTGTCTTGACTGCGGCTGGTGAGCGTTATCGGCAAAGCCTTGCAGGCGCATTAGCCATCATTGCAGACGCGACACAAACCGCCCGCACCGAAACTGGGACGGAGCTCTTGAGAATACATTCAGCTCCTAGTTTTGCCAGACTTTGGTTGATGCCTCGGCTTCCCAGTTTCAGGCACGCGCACCCCGAGATACAAATCAGGCTTTCTGCATCCCCTGGGTACTCAGCCTTCTTGCGAGGAGAGATTGACGTTGAAATAAGATATGGGACAGTTCGTTGGGCAGACCTTCACGCTGAAAGCGTATTCGCCGAAGAAATGATGCCTCTGATCAGTCCAAAGCTACTGGCGCGCCTGGCTCTGCGCAGCCCGGAAGATTTGCTCCTGCAGGACCTGATCCTTTCCGATGTAAATTTAGTGCAATGGCCACAATGGTTTGCTGCCAACGGGATCGGTATATGTCCCAGCCAATATGCATTGCGGTTTGATCGAGCCGGCTTAGCCATAGATGCAGCGGTAGAGGAATTGGGAATTGCCCTGGAAAGCAATCAGTTGGCTGCGGAGTTTCTCAAGGCTGGTACGTTGGTGCCCGTTTTCGCTGAAGCAAAGAACATCCGAGTGCATCAGCATCATCTCGTTTACCCTTTGCAACATGCCAAGCTAAGCAAAGTAGTCAAGTTCGCGTCCTGGCTTCGCGAAGAGGCGGCAAAGTAACTGCCTTAACCATGCGGAGACGGAGACGGACTTGATTTTCTCGGCTAATCCGGACACTGCTTTCATTGGTAAACTATTCTTATTCAGGACGGTAAATCTTATAAGGAGCATTCATGAGCAGCACACAAATTCAGAGTATCTCTGCTAGCGGTGTGCCAGTGGATAAAATGGTTTTTCGGAAGACCGACGCACATCTCGGAAGACACATCTCGGTGACACCGCATAACAGCACGAACAAACAGTTGAGCTATGGACGCATAAGACTCAATGCCCAAGTTTCATCGGTCGAACTCCAAAACGGGCATGAGGAGACCGGTCTTCTCTGTTTGTCGGGCGAGGCAACGGTAAGCGTCTCCGGGCAAGACATCGCTATCGGAAAGTACGACACGATCTACATTCCGCGCGGCTCCGCTATACGTGTCAGCACTGCCTCTGCTGTGGATATCGCAGAATTCTCCGCTCCGGTCGAAGGTGAATATCCGCTGCAGATTGTGCGCTATGCCGATCTGGAGAAGGATCCTGGGTTGAAATTTAGCGCCGGACAGGGCACTGGCGCAGCTCGCCATCTTCACATGTGCTGTGCGAAGAATGTCAACGCCGGCCGCGTTGTCTTCGGATTCACATACTCCGATCCGGGCAACTGGACGAGTTGGCCTCCGCATGAACACGCAGAACTGCTGGAGGAAATGTATGTCTACTTCGACATGCCTTCGCCTGCCTTCGGATTGCAGCTTGTTTACAACAATACGGAGTACCCGGAATTGGTGGTTCCCGTGCGCGAAGGCGACGCGGTGCTGATGCCGAGCGGGTACCATCCGAATGTTTCGATTCCAGGCCATCGAATCTGCTTCATCTGGGCGATGGCGGCACATCGTGAAGTGTTGGACCGCAAGTTCGGCGTTGTCAATGTTCAACCGGGCTTTGACAAAGGCGGATCGGGCCTCGAGAAGGGCGCAAGCAAGTAAGTGGGCGCGCATTACTGAGGGCTACGCAATTCTGGCAGCCCTCTGTTTTTAGGATCCACAGCCTGATAAGTTCCAACGACTGCTCCGGCGAACGCTGATTAGGAGCTCTACAGAAATGATTCTCGATCTTTTCAGTCTCAAAGGTAAGAACGCACTGGTAACCGGCTCTCAACGGGGCCTTGGAGCGGGCATTGCGCTCGCACTGGCCGAGGCGGGGGCTAATGTCGCATGCCATGGGTCGACCAAAAAGTCGGACGCCATTTGCGACGAAATCCGCGCACTAGGCCGGAAATCATTCTTTATGGCCGGAGATGTCTCCGACGCAAAAGTATGCGCAGAATTAGTGGAAAACACGGTAAGGGAGTTCGGCTCCATCGATATCCTGGTGAACAATGCGGGTACAATCAAGCGCGCTCCGGCGATCGAATTTCCACCGGAGTACTGGGATCAGGTGATTGCGGTGAACCTTACCTCGGTCTTCCTTCTCTCGCAGTTGGCAGCGCGTGACATGCTGAAGCACAACGGCGGAAAAATCGTCAACATTGCGTCGATGCTCTCCTTTCAGGGCGGCGTGTTTGTTCCCTCTTACGCCGCAGCTAAGGCTGGGGTGGCCGCAATCACGAAGTCATTTGCAAATGAATGGGCATCAAAAGGGATCAACGTGAATGCGATCGCGCCAGGTTACATGGCAACGGACAATACCACGGCCCTGCGTAACGATAGTGATCGCTCGCGGCAGATTCTTGAGCGGATTCCTGCAGGACGTTGGGGAGAGCCCCGCGATTTGGGCGGTGCCGCCGTGTTTCTTAGTTCGGCTGCAAGTGACTACGTGCATGGGCAAATCCTGCTGGTGGATGGTGGCTGGATGGCCCGATAGATAGAGCCGACCAAGCTCAAAGCGGTCAAAATCATCGCGGATAGTTAGTCATCTTTTTCACGGAGATCGAGATGGACCGAGTTAACGAAGAACAAGAGAATTTCAAAGTCGTCCACGGTGCAGAGGTGGTTCCGAGCTTTCCCGAAGCGGGGTTAGCCCGCCGTGTAGGGGCATTCAATAGCAAGCTCTGCCTCGTGGAGCATCGCATGGAAAAGGGATGGGTGGGAGCTGCCCATTCGCATCCGCACGAGCAGGTCGTTTATGTGGCTCAGGGACACCTGAAGGTCACGTGTGATGGGAAGACCGTGGATATTCGAACCGGAGACAGCTTTGTCGTTGTTGGCGGCCTTGAACATCAGGCTTCCGCAGTCGAGGAGTCGCTGGTGATCGACATCTTCACGCCATGCCGTAATGACTACGTGTGATCGATCAAGGCCTGACTAAGCAGGTTTAGTCACGAGTTTCAGCCGAAAACTGAAAGGCAGCGCACAACCTCTGCGCTGCCTCCATTTATCCAGAATTAATATCCGCAAGCATCAGAGCAGACCGCACTCGATAATTACACCGAGCACCTTCCGTTATGGTTACTTAACGGCCTGAATCTTAGTGATAAGGTCACTTAATTCAGGATACTTTGCGTAGACCGGCTGCACAGCTTTTTGGAATGACGCCTTTTCAGGTTTCAAAATCGTGGTTCCCTTAGACACGAGTTCGTTCATAGATTGCTGATCAAACGCTTTCCACAGTTTCCTCTGCTCGGCCACGGAGTCTTGCGCAGCCTGCGCGATGATCTTCTGGTCTTCGGGCGTCATGCCGTCCCAAACCTTCTTGCTCATGAGCAAAACCTCGGGGACCATGGAATGTTCATCAATAGAGTAGAACTTGGCAATTTCATAGTGCTTCGAGGTCCAAAGGCTGGGCGCGTTATTCTCGGCACCATCTACGATGCCCGTCTGTAGGCCGCTGTAAACCTCTCCGTAGCCCATTGGTGTTGCCGAGGCCCCCAGGGCGTTGACCAAATCTACAAATATTTTGCTTTGCTGGACCCTGATCTTCAAGCCCTTCATATCCGCCACGGTCTTGATCGGTTTTCTGGCATAGAAGCTACGGGCGCCGCTATCGTAGTAAGCCAGTCCAATCAACCCCTTTGACGACAAGTCATTCAGTAGCCCTTTGCCGATAGGTCCCTGTAACACGTTCCAGAGATGGTCCGAGTCACGGAACAAATACGGCATCGAAAACACGCCCATCGAAGGAGCAAAGCTTCCTAGTGGCGCTCCATTGATGCGATTAAAGGCGATAGTGCCGGCCTGGGTCATTTCAATCGTTTCTTTTTCCCCGCCCAGTTGCGCCCCGCCGTATACCTGCATTTTAATGCGACCGTTGGTACGCTGGTCCAACAATTTGGCCATATATTTCATGCCCATCGTCGTTGGATAATCTTCGGGCTGGATATCCGCAGCCTTGAGGATCATTGGGCCCGCAGCAGGTTTAGAACCGGAATTGCATCCAACTGAGAGCGCAAGAAAGCCCGCCAGAACTCCCATGACGATCCACTTACTAGTTCGCATAACCTATCTCCTTTGTCTCTTTGTTTAGGCGCTATAAGAACCTGTGCATCGATGAATCCAACATTTCTCCGCGACAAGGATTCATAACTCTATGCTTGGTCTTATCGCATAAACATCTTGGGAAGTGTCATTGTTATTGCTGGAACATACGCGACCAGCAAGAGGATGAGAATAAGAACCGGAATAAACGTCAAGATAGCCTTGACCGTACTTTCCAGCGAGCATTTTGCAATCGCACAACCTACAAACAAAGCTGTCCCGACAGGAGGATGGATCAAGCCGATGGCCAAGTTCAAGAGCAGCATAATGCCGAACTGAACGGGATCCATCCCGATACCTACTGCAATGGGCAGGAAGATCGGGGTCAAGATCAGAATCGAAGCGGCCATATCCATGAAGAAACCGATTATCAGAATGAAAAAGTTGATAATGAGCAGCACATAGAAGTGATTTTGCGTGATGGAAGCAATGCCAGCGGCAACCGTTTGCGGAATACGCTCGAAAGCCATGATCCAGCCAAAGGCGGACGAGGTCGCGATCAGGAAGAAAACCATCCCGCAGGTCATGGCAACTTTTCTGAGAATTTCCGGCAATTGAGCGATCTTCAGTTCACGGTAACCAAACACCGTAAGAATGAGCGCGTAGACACAAGCGGCGGCTCCGGATTCGGTAGCGGTAAAGACCCCGGAGACAATTCCACCAACAATAATCACTGCCGCCATCAAACTCAGGATGCCGTTGCGCAGCACCTTGAGATTTTCTTTTAGACTTCTCGACGGTTCCTTTTGATAGCCTCGCCGAATAGCCAGTATGTAGCTGACTGTCATCAACCCGAGACCGATTAAAATTCCAGGAACATATCCGGCTAAGAAGAGTGCTCCAATAGAAACCGTACCTCCGGCAGCAACCGCATAGATAATCGCGTTGTGGCTGGGAGGAAGAATGATGCCGGTAGTCGACGCACAGACCGTCACGGATACGGCAAAATCTTTTCCATAGCCTTTGCTTTCCATCATTGGAATCATGACCGGGCCGATGGACGCTACGTCAGCGACCGATGAACCTGTAGTTCCTCCGAAGAACATGCTGCCTACAATATTGACCATGGCGAGTCCGCCGCGCATGCGTCCTACGAGGACACTTGCAAAGTCAACAATGCGTTTGGCAATGCCGCCTTCGGACATGATATGACCGGCCAATACAAAGAACGGAATCGTCATCAAAGGAAAAGAACTAAGCGCTGCCACCATGCGCTGGCCAAGCGGTAACAGCGGAATGCCAGAGTACAGGCACGTAACCAGGGAAGCGATGCCTAAGCTAAAGGCAATCGGTACTCGAACAATTATCAGTACGATGAAGGTGCCTAATAAAATCCACGCCCCGATTGTCATCTTATTCGGCTCCCATCTTCTTAAAGAACAGCGTATACATCTGTTCGAGCGTGAATATGATGATCAGGGCCGCACTCACCGGCAATGACAGGTAAACGTAACCAACAGGCAGGTCCATGGCCGCTGACTTTTGGGGCATCGTCAACTGAACCAACACAATTCCCTGCCACAATATAACGCCTGCATATGCGAGAACCATGAAGTACTTAAGTATCTCCAGCGCGGCTTGCACTTTCTTGGGCATCTTGTCGAAGAAGTAATGCAGCGAAATATGCATGTGGCGTCTCACCCCTGCGGCAATCGCTAACATGCCGAACCAAATCATGAGATTGACCGACAGTTCTTCCGACCACGGTGGGGTGTATTGGAGCACGTAACGCTCAAACACTTGATAGGTGACCAGAGAGACCATTGCGATGGTAAGAACGATCATGAGTGCTTCATTCGCTCTGGCTAAGTGCCCGATTACTCCGGAAAATGATGGACTATCAACTTTATCTGTTGTGCTCATCTACATCCTCGCGCCAATTAGTGCGACAGCAGTCACCATCATTGCAACCTCAGAAGGAATATCAATTCAGACTTCGACGCACCGGGCGGGTGAGACCCGATGCGGTCTTCGACAAGATCAGGGCACGAAAACATTGACGCAACCAGAGACGAAGACCTGCTTTTGCGATCACTGGCCACAACTATGAAAAGGTGAACGAAGTGAAGATAGTACGACGACGCCGAGAAGTCAACATCTTAGTGCGCTACCATACTAGAGTGTTTGCAAATGAAGTTCACGGTCGCTCCAAAGGCTGGTCACTGAAGTCGCATGGCACTGCCATCCGCTTCTCACTGCTTTCCTGTGCCAGTTCCAGCACGCGAATCGTACGCCAGGCCTGACGCGCCGTGACGGCCAGAGGTGCCTTTTCGAGCAGCGCATCCCGAACGTTTGAGTAATAGCAGCGGTAGTCTCCGGGCAATGTCTGCACCGGGGAATGCACGATGTTTCCATGATCGTCGGCAGTGAGCTCTCCCCAAGCCGCCTCTGTCTCTTCGCCCCAGTGCGGCTGGCTGAATTTCTCTCCGCGTTTCAATGCGTCTTCCTGGGGATCCAGACCGAACTTCATGTAGCTGCCCTGGGTTCCATAAATCACGAATCTTTGGGCTGGAGAGCACGCGAGACACGTCGTACGCAGCAACACTGTGAGGCGGGGGTAGTAGAGGCGCAAGTCAAACGCATCATTGATTATGGCGTTGTCGCGATCAATCCTAATGTCGGCAAAGATCGCTTCCGGTGTTCCAAAGAGGACGAGAGCCTGATCCACCAGGTGTGAGCCAAGGTCGTAGAGCGCCCCACCAGCGGTTAGATCCTTATCCCGCCATACACCCAAGCTCGGTCGGGGACGCCAGCGATCCATGTGGGATTCGAAACTAACCAGCCGTCCCAACTTCCCGTCATCCAACAACTTCTTCACGGTCAGGAAATCGCCGTCCCAACGACGATTCTGATAGGCCGAAATTAGCCTTTTTTTCCTGTGCGCAAGTTCGATCAGCTTCGCTGCATCTGCTGTGGTGAGCGCGAAGGGTTTGTCGATTACCACGTCGCGGTCTGCTTCGAGCGCCTGTGCTGCCAAGCTGAGGTGGCTGTTGTTCGGCGTGGCGACTACCACTAGGCGAATCGTCTCATCACGCAGCATTTCTTCCACGCTGCGCGAAATTTTGACATGCGGAAAAGCCTGAGCCGCCGCGTCACCGCTGCGCTGCACAATGGTGGCAAGCTCCATTCCTGGAACCGCATCTACGACTGCCGAATGAAAATTGCGCCCCGCATTTCCGAACCCGATCACGCCGACCCGGATCGCCTTAACTTCGGTCATGGTTACTCACTCCGTGGGAAGACGATCTTGAAATGACGTTCGTAAAGATTTGCCGTCACGTTGCGCGCAATCGAGGGCTCGTTGGCGTTCAGTGCATCGAGGTAAAGATTGCCCATTCCGGCAGCGATCTTGTAGCCGACATGCAAGAGCTGGCGCAGACTCCGATTGTAGGCAGGGTTCTTCTGATCGTGGCGTAGCGCGGAGGTGAACTGTTGAGAACTCCAGGCTTTTACATCAGTGGGTAGTGGTAGCTTGGCAACATCGATATCGATCACCGCCGCGTACGGCTTGCAGAGCTCCTCGCGGCGAAGATAGGCTTGGGCGTAGATCTGCTTCGCCAGTTCCAGACCGCTGCCGCCGGCCTCCGCCAGTCCTATCAACTCTTCGAGCCAGGTAGTGCCTGCCGTTTTGAGATGTACGCCTGCGCCAAAATCTGTCACTGCCCTACGGATGACAGGGAAGATCGAGAACTTGTCGCTGCCCGAGTGGACACTGAGTTTAAGATTGGGCGCCATCCCGTAGACCTTGACCGCGTGTGCTATGACAGCGACATCGCCGCGGAACTCGCGTTCGAACTGCGCAACGTCGCCAACGTAATCGACACCCTTGTTGAAGCGGCCTGTGAACTTTGGAGCGATCGTCTGCAGTGGCACTTTTTCATCGGCCAGGGCAGCGAGAATGATGAGCAACTCACCCGGGGTTTGTGGAGCATCCGTCTCGTCCATCGAAACTTCGGTGATAAATCTGCTCTCGCCCTTGGCTTCCACAATATGGCGGTATATCTCAGCTGCCGCTTTAACGGCAGACAGATACTTTGTGGCGTAGAGTTCGACCTCGGATGCGCTTAGCTGCAAGAATCCGGCGTCACCGGATAGATCAATGCGCTCTTGCAACTCGGGGTGTTTGGCCACAAAGGAGGCGATCTCTGCGGCATCGGCTGGCTGTCCGATGAAGTCGGCCACATCCAGGGTGTAGAAGTCGCTGCTGGAGAGAAATCGGTCTACGGTCGCGAGCGTGATGTGGTCGGCATCGGAGTGAAACGGCCGGGTCCAGCCCAATTCGGCAACAGCGCGCTCGGCGGCAGCTTGCACGGTGCTCGGCTCGGAGCCAACGGTCAGGTGCTCGCGGTTCGATTTATTCCAAACAGGCGTGACTTCAATCCCATCTGCCATGGCAAGCTGACAAGCCCGTAATTGCGCCTTTGCCTGGTGTGCGAAGCGGTCCCCTACTCCTACCGAAAAGCGCGCAAGACAAAGTGGCGCGCGGGTAGCCTCGTCCCTCGTGAATATTGGTGTCGTCGTAATCTACCTCCCGCAAACTTGTGTACCAGAGTGGAGCGAATTAAAGGGTTACTCCATCTTTCCAAATAGCAATTTCTCTGTATCCGTTGATCTCGCTCTTCGTGCGCTTCCGGCCAGAGGCTATATCGAGAACGAGAGCAAACAATTCGTCTGTAAGCGTGTCCATGTCAGCGGTTCCATCGGCGAGTGGACCTGCTCCGAAATCGATCCAACTAGGCTTGCGCTCGGTGAGCGAACTGTTCGTCGCAATCTTAAGTGTCGGCACGGGAAACCCCATGGGCGTTCCTCGTCCGGTCGTAAACAGCACCATATGAGCGCCGGCAGCGCTCATTGCTGATCCGGACACACCATCATTGCCGGGCCCATTCAGCAGCGCAATCCCCCCTGAACCAGGACTTGCCTGCTGACCATAATCGAGCACCTGATTAATAGAAAACGTCCCGGCCTTCTGCACACATCCGAGTGATTTCTCGGCCAAGGTCGTGATACCGCCATCCTTGTTGCCAGGTGAAGGATTTTCGTCGATAGGTTCATTATGGCGGCGGAAGTATTCACGAAAGGCATTGACCATATTGATGGTTCCGTCGTAAACGCCAGCATTCGCCGCGCGATCCAGCAATACTTTTTCCGCGCCAAACATTTCGGGCACTTCGGTCAAAATACTGGTACCACCGTTGGCTGCCAGTCTATCTGCAATGCGCCCGACCAGCGGATTTGCGGTGATCCCAGAGAGTCCGTCAGAACCTCCGCATTTCATTCCCAGAATCAACTCCGATGCGGGGATCGACTCGCGCCTAAATTGTCCGGCGTATTCTGCCAGTTCATGAATGCGCTGGACTCCTGTGTCCAGTTCATCAACTACGTCCTGCGCATTGAAATAGCGCACGCGATCAGCAGCATCCTTTTCAACGAATTTCATGAACGATGCCAGACGGTTATTCTCACAGCCCAACCCAAGCACCAGCACGCCCGCAGCATTGGGGTGCTTTGCCAAGCCCGAGAGCAGCAGTTGCGTCTGATTGAGGTCGTCACCAAGTTGCGAGCAACCGAACGGATGGTTGAAGGTGTAAATTCCCTCGACCGCGCTGCCTTCCCTTACAATTTCCCTGGTCGCACGTTCAGCAATCCGCGTCGCTGCATGGTTAACGCAGCCAACGGTGTTGATGATCCAAATCTCGTTCCTGATACCAACAGATCCATTCGGTCGGCGAAAGCCCTCGAAAGTCGCCGATGTTTGCGACCCTCCGAGAGTGCTATTTCCCACTGTGTGAAAGGCTCCTATTTCAAGCTTTTCTGCCATCGCACTGGCGACGTTGTGAACGTGAACGAATTCACCTTCCTGGATGTCGCTCCGTGCAACTCCAATGGGATACCCATACTTCACAATGGCTTCACCTTTGTGAATCATCCGTAGGGCCACTTTGTGACCGGCGGGGATGTTTTCTTTCGCCGTTACCTTCCCCACATCCTGGCCTTGTGAGATATCGCACAACGCAACCGCGACGTTATCTTTCGGGTGTATTTGGAGTATGGTTGCCCGAGGTTTCATGGCGGTATTATTAACTCCTGTTTCTTTTTGCGCAGTCATTGCCACGGCGAGAATCCATTGAAGATCAGGCAGGTGTCTGCGCGTGCTCAACATGCCTGAGCGCTGCTACCATGCCATCCCTCAAGATAGAGATCAGGTATCCGGTCACCACAGCGGATAGACCGTTAATCTCACGAAGATCCCTGCCCCACCACTCACGCTGCTGAAGGATGGTGTCGGTCAGCGCGGCAATCGCTTTGGGTGAACCGTCGCAGTGAGACCAGAGCTCCGCGAACGTCTTCAAAATCGCGAGATCATCTTTAATGAGATATTCTTTCCCATCACGCATGCCGATGAGCGCTGTACCCCTGATTTCCGTTCCACGGTAGAAGGCGATGAGCGATGCAAGACCAAAGCTCAAGTGCGCTGGCGCCTTGCCATGGATCTCCACGTATCTCTCTAACGACGGCAGGACACGAGCTTTGTACTTCGAAACGGAGTTCAGGGAAATGCTTAGCAGTTCATGATTGATGAAAGGATTGCGGAAGCGCTCGAACACTGCTGCGGCAAAAGCTTCCAATTCCTCTTTAGGCAAGGTCAAAGTCGGAATGATTTCTTCATGGACCGCCTTCTTCATAAAATCGCAGGTGAGCGGGTCGTCCATGATCTCAGCGACAAAGTTTTTACCTGCAAGATAGGCTGCAAAAACGGAAGATGTATGCGCTCCATTAAGGATGCGAACCTTACGGTCGCGGTAGGGTTTCATGTTGTCTGTCCACACGACATTGAACCCAGCCTCCTTGAGCGGAAACTCCGACGCGACGGATGCTGGAGCTTCAATTACCCAGAGGTGAAACACCTCAGCGCAGTCAAACAGATCATCCTGGTATCCGGCCTTATTCCATAGACCCTGCGCCTCGCCCTTGGGATACCCAACTACGATGCGATCCACCAGCGTATTGGTAAAGATGTTCGCCCTCTGAATCCATTCGATGAAGGCAGGTTCCATTTTCCAATTGGCGGCGGTCTCAAGAACAGTCTTCTTGAGGTTGTCGCCGTTGCGCTCAATCAGTTCGCATGGAAGCAGGACGAAGCCTTTCGAGAGATCTCCCTTAAACGCCTTGTAGCGCTCCAGGAGCAGCAAGGTTAATTTGCCGGGATAAGAACTGGGTGGTTGGTCCGTGGGCCGATCAGTGGCCACGTACGCAATGCCAGCTTCCGTAGTGTTCGAGACGATAAATCGTAGGTTAGGATTGTGAGCACACTTCAGATAACCTTGAAAATCAACGTAGGGATCGATGCCGCGACTGATCGAGTGAATGAGCTGCTGCTCCTCGACGACCTTGCCGTTCTGAACCCCGCGCAGCAGCAATGTATAAAGACCGTCCTGTTCGTTCAATTTGGAAATGAGTCCCTGGGCCACTGGTTGGACGACGATGACTTTGCCCCCAAATAGCCCCTTCTGATTCATTCCATGAATCATCCAGTCGACAAATCCGCGAAGAAAATTGCCTTCTCCAAACTGCAAGATTTTTTCGGGAAGAACACTTCCCATTGTCTTGGTGGAAGAGAGGCTTGGTTGCTCTTTCAACAACTCGGCGTTCAGCCGCGGTAAAGTCCCTGGTGTAGTCATGATGAGTTCACTCCATTTCGAAAACTATTACGTTGCTAGGCGGGCTAGTTGCCGCTGCGCACTTTCTTCACAATTGCCATGTACTTGGCAGCGGTCTCCGTGATGATCTCAGGCTTGCCTTGTGCAACTGCCTTGGTGTCTACAAGATCGCTGCCAACTCCAAGCGCAAGGGCTCCTGATCGCAGGAACTCTTCTGCCGTCGCCAGTGAGACTCCACCTGTTGGGATAAGTTTCAACTGTGGCATGGGGCCGTGCAGGGCCTTCAGATACTTCGCTCCCCCTACGGCACTGCAAGGGAATACCTTCACAATGTCGGCACCGGCTTCCCAGGCTGTAAGGACTTCTGTCGGGGTGAGAGCTCCTGGAATCACTGCAACTCCGTAGCGGAGGCAGAGCGCGATGGTATTCAGATTAAGCGTCGGACTGACGATGAACTGCGCGCCAGCCAGCATGCAGGCACGCGCCGTCTCGGGATCAAGAACAGTGCCAGCACCGATGAGGAGACCTTTGGATTGCTTGACCAACGTGCGTATCACGTCAATCGCACCCGGAACTGTCATCGTAACTTCAAGAACAGAGATGCCACCCGCGACAATCGCGTCGGCGATTGCAACGGCCTGTTCCGATGAGTCCGCTCGAAGTACGGGGAGCAGACCACTGTCTTCAATCTCTTTCAATACTCGTTTCTTATCCACTGTTTCCCTCTCTAGCGCAAAACACGCGCCGAGCTACCTTTCATAACTCGTTCGACTTCTTTCACGGTCACCATGGTGGTGTCACCGGGGGTGGTCATCGCCAAAGCACCGTGCGCAGCACCGCATTCCACCGCATACTGCGGTCCCCGCCCGGCAAGGAATCCGTGAATCAAGCCCGATGCGAACGAATCTCCGCCCCCAACTCGATCGTAGATATCAAGATCAGGACGGTTTCTCGCTTCATAGAACTCTCCATCCATGTAGCAGATTGCACCCCAATCATTGCGACTGGCAGTGGATGCCTTGCGCAATGTGGTTGCGACTACCTGAAAAGGAAACTCTGCAACAACTTTCCTGATCATTGCCTTGAAACTCTCGGTCTTGAAGTCCGCCAGATTTTCGTCAACGCCCTCGACCTCAAAACCAAGAGAGGCGGAGAAGTCTTCTTCGTTGCCGAGCATGACATCGACAAAGGGAGCGATCGCGCGGTTGACTTCCTGTGCCTTCTTCTTCCCGCCAATCGACTTCCACAACGAGTCACGATAGTTAAGGTCGTACGAGACGATCACGCCATGGCGCTTCGCCGCTTTCATCGCCTCCAGAGCAACCTCAGGCGTTGTTTCAGAAAGCGCACAGAAGATCCCACCGGTATGGAACCATCGGGCTCCACAAGTTTTGAAAATGTGATCCCAATCAATCTCCCCGGCACGGAGTTGTGAAACGGCAGTATGACCACGGTCAGAGCATCCCAGCGCGGCGCGAACTCCAAAACCCCGCTCGGTGAAGTTGAGGCCATTGCGAACCGTGCGCCCGACTCCGTCATATTCCACCCACCGCACCAGGGACTGATCAACTCCTCCCTGATAGAGCAGATCCTCTAACAGTCGACCTATCGGATTGTCGGCAATGGCAGTAACAATAGCCGTGTCATATCCGAAGCAGCGCTTCAAACCTCGGGCGACGTTGTACTCTCCGCCGCCTTCGTACACATCAAAAGATCTGGCTGTCCAAGTGCGTTTGTCACCTGGATCAAATCGCAACATCACTTCGCCAAGACTCACTTCGTCCCAGCGGCTTCCTTGCTTTGTTCGAATATTGAATGGCAATGGTGATCCTTAAAGAGTGACGATCACGGGTTGAGGCCGCCCTTATTGTTCTCCGCAAGAGAAAATTCTAGACCTAAACCCGGGGTTGAGGTCAGAGGCAAAGCGCTATACCAAAACGACGGCGTTGCCTGCGGCAAGACAAGGGAAAGTTACCGTGATCACGCTTGGATGTCAACATTTTAGTAACACTACCATACTAGAGAGCGCGAATTGGTTTTATATTGGTATACTAGTATCATATATAGCGAGGATGTTGAAAATGGCGATCACCGGCGGGTTCACTCCGATTGCGAGTCTTCATCGTCTGACAAATAAGAGCCTCTCGGCGCTGGCGCCAAATATCGGACGTCCGACCTACGACCGTTCCGCAGTTTCGCCGGGTATCGTTCATCTCGGTCTAGGTGCGTTCTGTCGTGGCCACTTGGCAGTCTATACCGACGATATACTGGCTTCCGGCGCTCACGAGTGGGGCATCATCGGTGTCGACCTCATGTCCCCCGCAATCTGTGAGGCACTGAAACCGCAAGATTGCCTCTATTCCGTCTTTTCGCGGCAGGGTGAGGGAGATCAGTTACGTGTAGTCGGGTCTCTGCTGGATGCGTTGGCCGTCCCGGAGCAACTTGATCGGGTGTTGGCATTCATGGCCGCTCCACAAACCAGGATCGTCACTCTGACCGTCACCGAAAAAGGCTACTGTCAGGATTCCACAGGCGCTCTGGATGAAACCAACAAGGCGATCATCGCCGATTTAGCCAACCCGACGACTCCACGCACCGTTCCAGGCCTGCTCACAGAAGCCATCCGCTTGCGTCGGACCGCCGGAGTGGCGCCGTTCACGGTTCTAGCCTGCGATAATCTATCGCAAAACGGCGCAACCGCACGACGGGTAGTGATCCGCTTTGCCGAACTACGGGACAAGGAACTTGGCAAATACATCGCAGAAAACGTTTCGTTCCCTTGCACCATGGTCGACCGCATCACCCCCGCGACACTGGACGAGGATCGCTCGGCTATCGCCGCTGGGTTTGGCATCGAGGACGCCTGGCCGGTGGTATGCGAGCCTTTTCGGCAATGGGTCATAGAGGACCGTTTTCCGCTGGGACGCCCTAAATGGGAAGATGTAGGGGCCCTTCTCGTTGATGACGTCCACCCTTTTGAATTGATGAAACTGCGCTGCCTTAACGGCGCGCATTCAACTCTCGCCTATCTGTCAGTCATCTCCGGTATCGATACCATTGCTGAAGCGATGGCTGATCCTCAGCTTGCCGCACTTATCCATCGTCTGTGGGCCGAGGATTTGGTTCCCACGCTGCCTCCGGTACCCGGCACCGATGTGTCGCTTTACACAAAAGCTCTTGAGGAGCGGTTCCTCAATCCCGGGGTTCGTCACCGGACTTTGCAAATATCGGCCGATGGATCGAAGAAACTGCCGCCCCGGCTGCTTGAGCCGGCGTTAGCCCGTTTGCAGGGCGGCTCTCGTCCGCGAAACATCGCCCTGGCCGTCGCGGCCTGGATGCGGTTCGTGGTAGGAGTGAACCAGCGCGGCGTTGCCTATGAGGTTGTTGATCCATTGGCCACACGCCTTCGCAAGATCGGACAAGAAAACGGCCACAACGCCGAGCGGTTGGCCGCTGAACTGTTTGACGTCACTGACATCTTTTCTCCGCATCTTATTGCTTTCGATAGTTTCCGACGGGACGTAGAAGAATCCTTGAATAGCCTGCTGACCAAGGGAGTTGAGAAGACTCTGGCGGACTTCCTGGCATAACTGCTAACTGATCACGAGGGTGCCACTAATGCTTCAGACATGGCGATGGTTCGGACCAGATGATGTGGTGACCCTGGAGAACGCAAAACAGGCCGGAGCTACCGGAATCGTAACCGCCCTTCACAAAATGAACACGGGAGGGGCGTGGCCCGTTGAAGAGGTGCAACAATGCCGCCGTCAGATCGAGGCGGCAGGATTGACCTGGTCAGTTGTAGAAAGTATCGGAGTCGGCGAAGAGATCAAAACGCGCACCGGCAATTTCCAGGAGAAGATCGGCAACTACAAGGCTTCGATTCGGGCCGTCGCACAAGCCGGTGTCAAGGTGGTCTGTTACAACTTCATGGCGATTACCGACTGGAGCCGAACGAATCTGATGTATCGGCTGCCCAGCGGCGGCTATGCATTGCGCTTCGACAGTATCGACTTCGCCGCATACGATTTGTTCATACTCAAGCGTCAGTCAGCCGAAGCCAACTACTCACCCCAAAGAATCAAGCAGGCCGAGGATCGTTTCAAGGCAATGTCAGAGTCCGAGCGTGAGGAGTTGGAGAAAGTCCTCATCGATTGGCTTCCCGCGCGCGACTTCGTTTATGACCGCGCCAGCTTCAAGCGGATGTTGGAACTCTATCGGGAAATCACGCCCGGGGATCTTCGTGCAAATCTCATTACATTTCTGCGCGAAATCACTCCGGTAGCCGAGGAGGAGGGCGTGCGGTTGTGTATCCATCCAGACGATCCATCCTTCCCAATCTTCGGACTGCCACGAGTGATGTCAACGGCCGAGGATGTTCGGGCTCTGTTCGCAGCAGTCCCCGAGACAGCGTGCGGTCTTACTTTGTGCACCGGATCGTTCGGCTCTAATCTTGACAACGACCTTGTGGCCATGGCTCGGGAGTTCGCCAGGCGCATTCATTTTGTACATTTGCGCAACACACAGCATGAGCCAGATGGTTCGTTTTACGAGGCAGAGCATCTCGACGGCCACACTGATCTGATCTCTGTCGTCGCCGCCATCATGGCTGAGGAAAGCCGACGCACCACCGAGGGTCGCGAAGATGCTCAAATTCCCATGCGCCCTGATCATGGGCACCTGCTTGGCAGCGATGTCGGCAAAAAGATGAATCCCGGCTATTCTTTTGTTGGACGGCTTAAGGGATTGGCAGAGTTGCGTGGCGTGATCCGAACCGTTGAGGCCTTCCGGTCTGGCCGGGTAGTTTGACCGTTGGAGCGTCGTCTCCTGTCCTGCGTGTATATGGCGTTGATGATCGAGCTGGCGCATCGTTTGTAGAAGACAAGTTTTCGTAGCTTAACCGAGTGTTTTGGGAGTACATCAATGGCGTTTGAGAATCGACACAGACGATTAGCTGACCAAGTTCTGGAAGAGATAAAGAGCCTGATCGTCAGAGGCGTTCTTCCTCCAAACACGCGACTCTCCGAGGTGGAGTTGTCAAAACAGCTGGGGGTTAGCCGTACCCCGGTGCGCGAGTCATTCATCCGTCTCGCCGAAGATGGTCTGGTCAATGTGTTCCCTCAGATCGGCAGTTTTGTTGCTCCGATTTCGATCGAGGCTGTCCAGCAGGCCCAATTTATCCGTGAGCACCTGGAATGTGCAGTAGTCGTTGACCTTGCCAAGTGCATCGACAATAACATTGTGCGCAAGTTGCGGCTCAACCTCTCACAACAAGCCGAGGCGGCGCGAGATAACGACTGGGACGCCTTCTACAGCCTCGATGAAGAATTGCATTCTACCTTCGCGGCATCATGCGGCCATCCTGGTGTGTGGAGGGTGATTCAACAATCCAAAACGCAACTGGACCGCGTTCGTCACGTGGGCGATTGTCGTCCGGAACATGTGGGTCGATTGGTCACCCAACATACTGCGATTGTGGATGCGATAGCCCAGGGCAATGCAGTCGAAGCACAAAACCTGATGAGAACCCATCTTCGCGAGGTCCTTACCACCATGCTGGAGTTCGGCATCGCCAAAGCAAACGAGGTTTCGATACCACGAGACGGAACTCCCCCGGTCGATGGTTTGCTTGACGCGAATCCACATTGAGACCTTGTCCCATGAACGACCTCTGAATTGAGTTGACCAGAAAATGGAGAATCAGATGCGCCCATTTATTCACGATGACTTTCTACTGAACAACAACACGGCGAAATCGCTCTTTCATACTTACGCTGAGCAGGAACCAATTCTTGACTATCACTGCCATCTTTCGCCGAAGGATATTGCGCAGGACCGGAAGTTCGAGAATCTGTTCGAGGTATGCCTCGAAGGTGACCACTACAAGTGGCGGGCAATGAGAGCCCATGGCATCGACGAGAGATTCTGCACGGGAGACGCGACACCTTATGAGAAGTTCCTGGCATGGGCGGGAACCGCGCCGCAAACGTTGAGGAACCCGCTCTTCCACTGGACTCAACTTGAGTTGAAGCGCTATTTCGGCATTACTGAATTCCTGTCGGAGCGCACTGCAAAATCGATATGGGAAACCGGAAATGCGATGCTCGCGACCAAGGAATTAAGCGCCCAAGGAATTCTACGTAAATTCAAGGTTGCAGCATTGTGTACCACGGATGATCCAAGTGACGACCTTCGCTATCACCAACAAATGGCAGAGGCAGGGCTAGAAACAAAAGTCTATCCAGCATTCCGGCCGGATAAGGCTTTGGCCGTGAACTTCCCCGAAGCATTCAACGCATGGGTGGCAAAACTCGGTGCGACTAGCAATGTGGACATTCGCAACCTGAGCACGTTCCTTGATGCTCTCCAACAGCGTCATCAGCATTTCCACCAGATGGGTGCAAGACTTTCGGATCATGGGCTGGACAGGTGCTTCGCGTCTTTCTGTTCGGAGTCGGTTGCAGCCGCCATCTTCAGCAAGGTGCAGTCAGGAGTTGCTGCCACGCCTGAAGAACATGACCAGTTTGCTTCATTCATGATGTTGTTTTTTGGCCGGATGGATGCCGCGAAGGGCTGGACCAGCCAACTGCATTTAGGGGCTCTGCGTAACGCGAATACCAGGAGATTCCGGCAATTGGGTCCGGACGTAGGTTTCGATTCGGTCTCCGATCTATCCCAGGTCGCGACCATGCGTGCATACCTGGATCGTCTTGACGAGGAGAATTGCCTTCCCAAGACCATCGTCTACAACCTGAATCCCGCCGACAACTACGCTTTTGCAACGATGGTCGGCAACTTCCAGGATGGGACGATTCCGGGCAAAATGCAGTTCGGTAGCGGATGGTGGTATCTCGATCAGAAAGAAGCGATGGGCTGGCAGATCAACACCTTGTCTAACGTCGGCCTACTCTCGCACTTCGTGGGGATGGTGACTGACTCGCGCTCATTCATGTCTTACCCTCGTCATGAATATTTCCGCAGGGTGCTGTGTGATTTGCTCGGTGCCGATATAGAGCGCGGAGAGATTCCAGATGACGAAGAAGCCGTGGGTACTATGATTCGAAATATCTGTTTCCAGAATGCTCAGAATTACCTTGGCTTACAAGCTTCAGGCATAGCCGCCCAGAAAACGCTCACGGCTCGCTAGCCTCTCGTATTCCCCCACATTGCAACGGCCGAAACAATGTTTCGGCCGTTGCAGTCAGTCCCATCATGCCTAGGTGCATATCTCCGCGCTTTGCTCGCAGTGGATGGTTGGGTGGGCCTCGAAATAGCGCTTGGCCGACTCGAGGCATCGCCGGGCATGTTCCTCGTAGCCGTATGCGGCCACGCGTTCGCCGTGCGGCAGTTCAATCGAGTAAGGAATCAGCGGCATCCGGTCCAGAATGGCAGCAACATCGATCGCGCCTTCGCCGACATAGAAACGTGCGTCGCGGACCA
>Ga0316232_1001313_pt1 | contig 31259 bp, 26 predicted proteins | sample TBHtaG_FD_206006 | JGI IMG/M metagenome (GOLD analysis project Ga0316232, IMG submission 206006) | Freshwater microbial communities from Trout Bog Lake, Wisconsin, USA - TBH18025_13 | ecosystem: Environmental > Aquatic > Freshwater > Lake > Hypolimnion/Profundal zone | place: USA: Wisconsin... | reverse complement strand
TTAGTGTCTCCATCAATGCCGCTGCTCATACTCCAGTTGCCGCCAAAAGGGGACATTCTCATCGAGTTCAAAAGGGGACATTCTCACGGAGTCGCGACAACGGTGTTTATTTGGTTGACAATTCTCAGAGGTCTGCCGAGGATCATTAGGGGTTCATTTGCAGCAGCGTGCAGGTTGGGGAATCGAGTATGCGAATCGGCTTGGATGGCACGGACATAGTAGCAACTGGGGACGTCCTTCTGGTGGAGGACGAGCCTTTAGTAGTAGAACTTTTCTCGGCGGCGATTTCCGCGGGAGGTTACCGTGTGTGGACAGCCATGACCGGGCATATGGCGTTGACCCTCGCCAAGGAACATCACCCGGATATCGTGTTGATGGATGTGGGGTTACCCGACCTGAGCGGGCTCGAGGTTTGCCGACAAATCAAAGCGGATCCGGACCTGGGTGGCGTGATCGTGGTCGTGGTTTCGGGGCAGGCGATGAGGGCGGCGGAGGTCGTGAACGGATTCGGGGTGGGGGCGGACGACTACCTCAAAAAACCGGTAGAACTAAGCGAGTTATTGGCGAGAATTCGCACCTGGGTGCGTTTCGGGCGGGCCAGCAAGGCCTTGCGGGCCAGCGAGCAACACTATCGCCAACTCGTCGAGGCCCTGCCTGATGCCGTGGTCTTGCTCAATCTCGAGGGGAGGTTTATGAGTGTCAACCCACAAGCGGCGAGTTTCTTCGGAGCGCTCGATGTCGAGGGGGCTGTGGGGAAGAGTTTTTTCGATTTCACGCTTCCTGCGGAACATCGCCGGATACAGGCGGATTTCGCCGGATTGCTGCGGACGGGGAGCCTGAAGCATACCGATTATACCATCGTGACGAGCGGGGGGCGATCGGTTTCCGCGCAGGTAACGGGTGCGCTTTGGGGGGTCGTGGAGGGGCGACCGAACGGGTTTCTGTTGGTGGTGAGAGACATCTCGGAGGTGAGACGGTTGGAGCGGGCCGTACAGGAGGTGAGTGAACGGGATCTGAGGTGGTTTGGGGAAATGCTCCATGACGGATTGTGCCAGAGGATGTTCGCCGCCGCGGTAACTTGCAACTTGCTGCGGGAGAAGTTGGCTAGAAGGGGGCTGCCGGAGGCGGAGGAGGCGGGTGAGTTGCTCGCGAGGCTGAATGGGGCGATGGACGACGCCCGGAGCCAGGCTCGCGGTTTGATGCTCTCGAATCTGGCCCACGATGGCCTTGCGGCCTCTTTGAAAGAACTGGCCTCGATGACCTGCCGGGATTTCCGGGTGCTGTGCGAAGCAGAATGTGCGGATTCGCTCTCCGTGGGCGACAACTGGGTGGCTACTCATCTGTATCGGCTCGCCCGCGAGGCCGTGCATAACGCGACAAAGCATGCCCGGCCGCGGCGGATAGTGGTCCGGCTTTCCATCGACGAGGGGAGGGGCTGCCTGGAGATTGAGGATGACGGAATCGGCATGGCGGACGGGAATGGCTGGAAGCCGGGTCTGGGTCTCACCATGATGCTAAGTCGGGCGCGGATGATCGGTGGTGAACTGGTGATCGGCCGAAGCCCATCGGGTGGCACGAGGATTACTTGCGGGTTTCCAGTGGACAGCCGGCGGCCGTGGGCAGACCAGCGGCAGGGCTGCGGGTTCGAAGTGGAGCGGAAGGAGGCGACCGGGTATGAAGGAAGCCGCCAGAAAAGCAATGCGGAAGCGGATACTATTGGTGGATGATCATCCCCTGGTGCGCCAGGCACTCAAGAACGCTCTGGCGCAAGAACCGGATCTCCTCGTATGCGGCGAAGCCGACGATCGGGAGACCGCCTTGGCGGCGATTGCCAGTTCGAGCCCGGATCTGGCGATTGTGGACTTGCGTTTGAGACAGTCCGACGGGTTACAACTCGTCAAGGACATCCGCGATCGTTATCCGGCGGTTCTGTCGCTGGTGTTGTCAACGAATGATGAGATGGTGTACGCGGAACGGGCGGTGCGGATGGGGGCTAGCGGGTATATTTCCAAGCGGAATGCCCCCACCGAGATTATCAAGGCGGTGCGGAAAGTTTTGAGTGGAGAAATCTACTGGAGCGAGAAGGTGGCGGCGCAAGTGGCTTCGAGCGTGGCGCGTCCGGGGTTGGGTGCGCGCAACTGGCCGGGAGAATGCCTGTCAGAACGCGAGTTGGAGGTGTTTGAACTCATCGGGGTCGGGACCAGCACCGCGGAAATCGCGTCGGTGTTGCATATCGACATCAGCACCGTGGAGACCTACCGCTCGCGGATCAAGTTGAAGATGAAATTGAACGACGCGGATGAGTTGCTGAAGCGCGCGATCCAGTGGACGGTGGCCAAGGCCTGGGGCGAGGGGTAGGCCCGCGCAAGGCGGCTTGCCCCCGGCGGCGTCGTGCCGCGTCGTGTGCTTCGTCTACAAAGTGTCATATGGATCTGCGACACCAGGAGTCACCGCCACACACGACAATGAGGCGCAAGGTCTTCATGCTCAGTGGGCTTCGCTCTGGCGGGTCCGAGAGCGGGGCTGGGCGGTCGCGAATACTCGCCGCTACGTGTTGTCGTGCTTCTGCCCTACAGCGTGTCGGAGTTTGAAGCGATACTAAGATCGCGCTCGGCCATGACAGACAGACCGATCGGGTTCTGCTTAGATCTAGGCGATGCAAGACTGTTTGGACCCAACCTGGTATTGCGCGCGAACCAAGCCGAAGCACGAGCACATCGCGGCGGCCGGCCTGCACCGGGAACTTGGGTTGGAGGTGTTTCATCCCCGCCTGAGGATGGAGCGGGCCACCCGGCGCGGCGTCATGCGGGTTATCGAGCCGCTCTTCCCCTGTTACCTCTTCGTGCGGTGCGTGGGGGCGCAATCCCTGGAGCAGGTCCGGTACATGGTGGGCATTAGCGGGCTGGTTCGGTTCGGACAGCGGGCGGCCGTCGTGCCGGACGCGGTGATCGAGGAACTGAGGCAATGCTTCGCGGGCGATGAGCCGATGTCGGTCGAGAATTGTCTGGAGCCGGGAGTGGAGATCACCGTTGCGGAGGGGACATTTCTGGGTTATCGCGGGGTAGTGGTGCGCGCCTTGCCGGGCCGGCAGCGCGTCCAGATCCTGCTCGATTTCCTTGGGCGAGCCACTGTGGCGGAGGTGGATCGGAGTTCATTAATCGTGGAGGACAGGCTGATGGCGGATCTGTTGGCGCCGTTGGCTTGCTCTCCTGGTGGGTACGCCACCGGGGCTTATTAGGATTGGCCTTGGTGGAGACTGGCTCTCTGGGGAGTGAGCGTCTTCTGATGTTGAGGGTCAGGTTGGTTGGGGCCGGGCAGGCGAGTTGCTGCTTCGGAAGGGTGATGAGATTCGGGACGAAAGTCGGCGAGGGGTTCGGAAACGAACAAGTGCGGAGCTTTACCGATTAATAGTGCTAGCGCTCCGATGCGGCACCAGGTGGGTTTTCATTAGCGGCAACTTTCCTATCCTCTCAAGGGGCTTTATTCCTGTATGACATTTTCAAACTCTGGGAGGCGTCCCGTGCGGCTTGCGTCAGCGAGGCGGGGCACGGAGGATTGTGGTGGAGCACCGAAGTGGAAACGGGTGCTGGACGTTTCGTGTGTCCTCGCCGCAGCGCCGTTGCTGCTCCCGCTGGGTCTTTTGGTCGCAGTGGCGATCAAGGTGGTATCCCCCGGCCCCGTCCTGTTCAAGCAGGAACGGGTCGGCTATCGAGGCCGGCGGTTTACCTGCCTGAAGTTCCGGAGCATGAGGGTTAACGCGGACCCGAGCGTTCACGAGGGATATTTCGCCGCGCTCATGGAATCCGATCGACCGATGGTGAAGCTGGATGCCAAAGGCGACGAGCGGGTGATTCCCGGCGGGATCTGGCTGAGATCTTTGGGCTTGGATGAGCTGCCCCAGGTTTTGAACATCCTTCTGGGGGATATGAGCCTCGTGGGGCCGAGACCTTGCCTGCCCAATGAGTACGAGCGATACAGTGTGCCTCACAGGCGACGGATGGAGACCCTGCCGGGCCTGACGGGCCTTTGGCAGGTCAACGGCAAGAACCGCACCACGTTCGAGGAGATGATCGGGTTGGATGTCCACTACGTGGACCACCGGTCGTTACTCCTGGACATCACTATTCTCGCCAGGACGATCCCGGCGATCGTGGTGCAGGTCGCCGAGCAGCGGCTGCTGCGCAAGCGAGCGTCCGGCGCGATGGCCGGTGAAGCTGCGGTGGATGGGAACGCATCTTGCGGCCGCTTGTCCTGAGCTGTTGGAGGGGGGATCGGCCCGGAGGGGTGTTGGTTCAGGTGTGCATCTTGGGTTTGCGGTGGCTTCAGGGATTTGAGGCTATCGCCCACAGGAGGGTTTAGTTCGCCCAAGGTCGGAGGTGTCCGGCTCCATCAGGCTTTAAGGAATAGGTGGCAACATGACAAAAGAAATCAAGATCGGTGTAGTCGGTTGCGGCTACTGGGGTCCGAACCTGGTCCGCAATTTCGGTTCACTGGCGGCCTGCAAACTGAAGACCGTGTGTGATGTCAGCCAGGAGCGGCTCGATCATGTCACGTCCCTGTACCCCGGGGTCAAGGGGGAGCCGGACTTCCGGCGAATGATCGAGGGGAGGGACGTCGATGCCGTAGCCATAGCCACTGCGGTCAAGCATCACCACGCCATGGCTAAGGCAAGCCTCCTGGCGGGCAAACACACCCTCATCGAAAAACCCATGGCCTCGTCCTCGGCCGAATGCGAGGAACTTCAGGAGATCGCTCGCGCGAAGGGCCTCGTTCTGATGGTCGGCCATACCTTCCTCTATTCGCAGGCGGTGCGGAGGATCAAGGAGATCGTGGACTGCGGCGACATCGGGGAAATTCGCTACATCGCCGCCCGGCGGCTCAACCTGGGCCTTTACCAGAAAGATATCAATGTGGCCTGGGACTTGGCCCCGCACGATATTTCTATCATCCTCTACATCATGGGTGAGCCTCCGGTTAGCGTGGATTGCCGGGGCAGCGCCCATATCACTCCCGGCGTTGAAGATGTGACGCTCATGCACCTGACGTTCTCTAAGAACCGATCGGCCGTGATCCACAGCAGTTGGCTTGACCCGAGGAAGACGCGCGAAATGACCATCGTGGGGAGCAAGCGCATGATCGTCTATGATGATGTCACTCCCCTGGAGAAGATTCGCATTTTCGATGCCCGCGTCGAACGTCCGCCGCACTACGACACGTTTGCCGAGTTCCAGTACGCCTACCATTACGGCGACACGTATTCCCCTCATATCAAGCAGGAAGAGCCACTAAAGACCGAATGCAGTCACTTTCTGGAGTGCATCCAGACGGGGGCGACGCCCTTGACCAGCGCGGTGTGCGGGTTGAATGTGGTGAAGATCCTGGAGGCCAGCAGCAAGTCTCTGCGGCAGGAGGGGAGCCCCGTTATCCTGGCGAGCGACGCTGCCGACGGGCACGTTTCCTCCACCTTGCACCAGGGCAACGGTCGCGGCAATGGGCATGGGAATGGCAAGGGGATTGTCCCCCACAAGGACGCTTGGAAGCTCAAAATGACGCCTCACCGCATACTGCCGGCTTGATCGGTTTGACCCTTAAGGCCCAAAGCACCGCCTCTATGCCAGCCGCCAGCCAAGCCTTCCAGCAGATCGCGCCCGATGTTAAAATGGGCCGTGGTGTTCGGATCTACGGGTTCGCCAACCTATACGGATGCGAGTTGGGGGATGACGTCAAGATCGGCACCTTCGTAGAGATCCAAAAAGGCGCCCGGATCGGAAACCGGTGCAAGATATCCAGCCACACGTTCGTGTGCGAGGGCGTGGTCATCGAGGACGATGTGTTCATCGGTCACAACGTCACTTTCACGAATGACCGTTATCCTCGGGCGACCAATGCCGGGGGCGCGCTTCAGACGGAGGCAGATTGGATATGCGTGCCCACGCTGGTCCGCCGAGGGGCTTCGATCGGTTCGGGGGCCACGCTGCTCTGCGGCATCACCGTAGGGGAAGCCGCGCTGGTGGGGGCGGGCAGCGTTGTGACCAAGGATGTGCCGCCCAGGGCGGTCGTCGCCGGCAATCCTGCCCGGCTTATCAAAATGTTGCCCAATGAATAATTCTATGAAAGTTCCGTTTCTCGACCTCAAGGTACACCACGATCCGATCCGGGCGCAATTGGACAGCGCCATCGGCGAGGTCATCAACGCCAACGCCTTCGCCGGGGGGCCATTCGTCGCGGCCTTCGAGAAGGATTTCGCGACCTACTGCGGCACTGAGTTCGCTGTCGGCGTGGGCAGCGGCACCGAGGCGCTGTGGCTGAGCCTGCTGGCGCTCGGGGTGGGGCCCGGTGACGAGGTCATCACGGTGCCGAGCACGTTCATGGCTACCGCGGAGGCTATCAGTTTTTGCGGCGCCCGACCGGTATTGGTGGATATCGAGGAGCAAACCTATACCATGGACCCAGCCCTGCTGGGGCCGGCGATCACGGTCCGGACCAAGGCCATCATCCCGGTGCATTTGTTCGGCCAGATGGCCGATATGGACCCCATCCTTCAACTCGCCCGCCGGCGCGGTATTCCGGTCATCGAAGACGCCTGCCAGGCGCACGGGGCTCTTTACCAAGGGAAGAAAGCCGGTTCCCTGGGGGTGGCGGGGTGTTTCAGCTTTTATCCCGGGAAAAACCTGGGCGCTTTCGGGGAAGCGGGGGCGGTGGTCACCCATGACGCCACGCTGAGCGCAAAACTCCAGGTGTTGCGCGACCACGGCCAGGCCCGCAAGTATTTTCACTCTGACATCGGTTGGAATGCGCGGATGGATGGCATTCAAGGGGCGGTGCTGCGCGTCAAACTGAAATACCTCGAGTCGTCCAACCAGCAACGGCGTGCTCATGCCTCGCTCTATAATGAGCTGCTCAGCGCGACCGAACAGGTGATCACGCCGTTTACGGCGCCGGATAACCAGCACATCTACCACATCTACGCGGTGAGGGTGCGAGAGCGGGACCGGTTGCTGCAGGCGATGGCCGAAAGAGGCATTGCGTGCGCGATTCACTACCCTGTCCCGATTCATTTGCAGGAGGCCTACCGGTCGTTGGGCTATGGCGAGGGATCATTCCCGGTGGCCGAGCGTTGCGCCCGGGAGTTTCTGTCCCTCCCGATGTACCCGGAGTTGAGCGGGCAGCAGATCCGCACGGTGGTCGCCGAACTCAAGACATGCCTCGGCGAGCGCAAGCCTCAGGAATGCGTGGCTTGACTCTATGAGCGCGGTGGAAGAAAAAGCCCCTCGGGCGGCAGTGCTGGGGCAACTCGAGCAACCCGTCGAGGTGGACCCCCTCAGCTACTCGGGATGGGATTCGTTGCTTGCCGCGCATCCGGACCATTCGTTCTTTCACGGAACCGCCTGGGCGCGGGTACTCCACGACACCTACGGGCACCGCCCGGTTTATTTCTGCCGTTTTGCAGCCGGCCGCCTCGAACAACTCTTCCCGGTCATGGAAGTCTCCAGTCTCTTGACGGGACGGCGCGGCGTCTCGTTGCCGTTCACGGACTCTTGCCCGCTGCTAAGCGGCGCGCGCGCGCGCGGTGGCCACGACCTACGGGCACTCCTGGACTTCGCAGCCGATTACGGTCAGGTCCATGGGTGGCGCTATCTGGAATGTAGAAACCCCGCCACTTGCGAGGCGGGAGCGACACCGTCCCTGAGGTTCTACAGCCATTGGGTCGACCTGGATCCCGGCGTGGAATCGCTATTCCAGGGGCTTGACGGGGCGTTTCGCCGCGGCCTCCGCAAGGCCGAAAAGTCTGCCATCCGTGTCGAATTCGAGGGATCCACCGAGGGCATCGAACGGTTCTACGGGCTGCATTGCCAGACTCGCCGCCGGCACGGGCTGCCGCCGCAGCCGGTTCGTTTCTTCCGAAATATCGCGCGCCAGGTGCTGGAGCGTGGTCAGGGAGTTGTGGCGACGGCTTGGGCGGGACAGCGAGCGGTGGCGGCTGCCGTATTTTTCCACGCCGACCAGGAAGTGATCTACAAGTATGGGGCGTCGGATTATGCGTTTCAGCACCTGCGTCCAAATAATGTGCTGATGTGGGAAGCCATGAAGCGCTTTTGTTCCGAGGGGTTCAGCACTTTTCACCTGGGGCGGACCTCGCTGACCGCGGAAGGGCTGCGGCGGTTCAAGTTGGAGCTTGGCGCCCGTGAAGAGCAGATCGCCTATTACAGACGCGAGCTGCGAGGGAGGACCTTGGTAGTGGAACAGGACCGGACCGAGGGCTGGTTCAACCAGGTGTTTAGCCGCCTCCCGCTGCCGTGTCTGCGGCTGGCGGGCTCCCTCCTTTACCCCCATTTGTCGTAATCGTCTCGTTTTATGACCGAAAGGCAACCAACCCCGCCGCCACCCGGAATGACGCTAGGGGATATCTACTTTGTGCTCTTCCGGCACAAGTGGAAGATCCTGCTCATCTCCTTAGTTTCGGTGATCACGGCTGCGGCGGTTTACTTCGCCTGGCCTGTGCCGTACCAATCAGAGGCCAAACTCTTCGTCCGCTACGTGGTGGAAACCGAAGCACCGGTTCAATCAGGGGCCAATGGACCCAAGGTGAAAATGCCCGGCGAGCGGGGCGGAGAGAATGTCATTAACACAGAAATGGAGATTCTCTCCAGCCTGGATCTTGCCCAGGCGGTGGCCGATCTCATCGGGCCGGAGAAGATCCTGGCCAAGGCCGGGGGCGGGACCAACCGCTACCAGGCAGCGGCCGTGATCCAGGGAGGCTTAGTGCCCGAAGTAGGCAAGAAGAGCGATGTGATCCATGTCCTGTTTAAGCACTCCGACCCCGAACTGGTGCAGCCGGTGCTCAGGCAGGTGGTGGAAACCTACCTCACCAAACACGCCGAGACGCATCGCGCCATTGGGGTCTTTGATGATTTTCTGACCAAGCAGACCGACCAACTCCGCACTCGCCTGTCGGCTACGGAAGACGAGTTGCATAAAGCCAAGCTCAAGGTCGGTGTTTTCTCCGTCGAAGACAGCAAGAAGATCTACACCGAGCAGATGTCAAAGATCCAGCAGACCTTGTTGGAAGCCGAGGCCGATGTAGCGGAACGCCGCGCCCAGATCAGCGCCATGGGGAAACTGCTCCCGTCCAATTCCATCCCTCCGCTGGATAGTCTGGCCGATCCCGGCCCTGCCACCGGGACCAATGCGGTCAAGCTCGCGGGCAGTACGCCCGCCCCACCCGTCTTGACCTCGAACGGGACCAACGTTGCCAACAACACGAATGGAAGCCCCGCCCTAAGAACCTTAGCCGCCGGCAACCCCGTCCCGTCGGAAACCCCCACCAACAACGCCGTCACGGACGACACGACCAAGGTGCCTTCGGAGATCGTGGCCGATTACCTCCGGGTACACAGTTTGCTGGAGGCCCTGAGCAAGCGGCAAACCGAACTGCTGGTCCAGTTCACGCCCGAGAGTCCGCTCGTTAAAGGGGTCCAGTCGCAGATCGCGGACGCCGAGAAACGCAAAAGCCAGTTGGAGAAGGACCACCCGGGACTGTTAGTCACCAAAACCAACGAGGCGAGGACCGCAGCCTCGAACGTCCCCGGCGCCGCGCCCGTGCCCCAGGGCGCCCAGACGTATATTATGGTCGAGTTGGCGAAGGTGGCCGCGATCGAAACCAAGATCAAGAAGCTCACCGAACAACTGGATAAGATCCGGGGCGAGGCGACGGTCATCAGCGAGGCTGAAGGCACGATTACCGATCTGGAGCGGAAGAAGGTTCTCGAGGAAGCCCAGTACAATTATTCCCAGAGGAACCTGGAAGAGGCCCGGGTCGACGCGCAGTTGGGTGCGGTGAGAAACTCCGATGTGAACGTGGTCCAGACCCCTTCTCCCCCTTTCCGGGACCAGAAGAAGCTCACTAAGATCGCGATGGGTATCCTCTTCGGCGGGATCGCGGCCGCTTTGGGCCTAGCGTTCGTGATTGAACTGTTTCTGGATCCATCGCTCAAGAGGCCGATGGAAATCGAAACCAAAGTCGGCTTGCCGCTCTTCCTGGCCGTGCCTCGTCTGCGCCTCAACGGCTATGGCAAGGTGAACGCCCTCAATGGCGCCCCGAAGGTCCCGCAACTGGCGGAAGCCTCTGAGTCCGCCCCGTCCGGCTCACCGTTCGGCGATCAAGTGGTTCTTCCCCATCCGCAGTCCGTCCTTCCCACCTGGGATGTGCACCATCCCCTGAGACCCTTTCACGAGGCGTTACGCGACCGGCTGATCACCTATTTCGAGGTAAAGAACCTCACGCACAAACCCAAACTGGTGGCGATGACCAACTGCACCGAGGGTGCGGGCGTGACGACCTTGGCCGCCGGCCTGGCGGCGTCGCTCTCCGAGACGGGTGACGGCAATGTGCTGCTGGTGGATATGAACCAACAAGGCGAGGCTCATCAGTTCTACCACGGTGCCTTGGCATGCGGATTGGACGACGCCTTGGAATTGGATAAACGCGACGGCGCGCTGGTCAAGGAGAACCTCTATGTGGTTCGCGAGCCGCACCGCAACGGCAGCCTCCCCTGTGCCATGCCGAAGCGCTTCCAGCACCTGGTTCCCAAGCTCCGGGCCAGCGACTACGACTACATCATCTTCGACCTTCCCACCATCAGCCAGATCAGCATCACCTCCCGGCTGGCACGGTTCATGGACATCACGTTTATCGTCGTCGAGGCCGAGCAAACCGACCGCGACGTGGTGAAGCGTGCAGCCGCCATGTTGGCCGAATCCGGCGCCGATCTCGGCATCGTGCTGAACAAGAGCGTCACCTACATCCCGCGCCGGCTATTGCAGGAGATTTAGTCTGTGATTCGCAACCGCTTCTATTACAGTATCAAACCCCTCTTGCACCGCTCCGTCAAGCTGGCGGTGCGGGGTTGGTTTGCGCGCCGGAAGCGCGAGCGGGTGATGGACACTTGGCCCATCATGCCCGGCTCGGAGCGCCCGCCGACCGGTTGGCCCGGTTGGCCGGAGGGGAAGCAATTCGCTCTCGTCCTAACCCATGATGTGGAAGGCCAGGGTGGCCTCGACAAATGCCGTAAGCTGATGGAGCTCGAGCGGAAGCTCGGCTTCCGCTCTTGCTTCAATCTCGTACCCCTCGGCGATTACCGCGCCAGCCGTGAGTTTCGTGAGGAGTTAGTCGCCAAAGGCTTCGAGGTGGGGGTCCACGACCTCTACCACAACGGTAAGCTTTTCTTGACGCGCCGGGAATTCAATCGGAACGCCCCGCTGATCAACCAGCACCTCGCCGATTGGGGTGCCGTTGGCTTCCGGTCTGGTTTCATGCTGCGCCAACCCGGTTGGTTGCATGACCTCAACTTGCTCTACGATGCTTCGACGTTCGACAGCGACCCCTTCGAGCCTCAACCCGAGGGCATGGGCACCATCTTCCCGTTCTGGGTTCCCGGCCCCGCCGCTCAAAGTGCAAAGTGCAAAGTGCGAGGATCAGAGTTCGAGCTTGGGCGACTCTCCAATTCAGCCCCTGGCCCTCAATCTCCAGCCTTTTCTGCCCCCGGGTATGTTGAATTGCCCTACACCCTCCCCCAGGATTCAACCTTGTTCCTGGTTCTCCGTGAACGCCATCCGGACATTTGGTTGCAGAAACTGGCTTGGATTGCCCGGCACGGGGGAATGGCGCTGGTTAACGTGCATCCGGATTACCTCCGGTTTGAAGGCGAAGCTGAGTCAACAACCACTTTCCCTGTAGAGAGGTACGTTCATTTCTTGCAGTATGCGCGGGAGAGATACGGTGATGCTTTCTGGCACCCCCTCCCGAGGGAAGTCGCCGCCTACGTAGTCGATTATCAAAGTCAAATGATGGCCAAGGCTCTTCCGATGGGGCGGGCCTTGGCGAAAACGTACAGCCGGTTGAAGCCCAAGGTCTGGATCGACTTGGATAACACTCCGCATGTGCCGTTCTTCCAACCCATTATGGACGAACTTAAGTCCCGCGGCTTTCCGGTCGTGGTTACAGCTCGAGATGCCTTCCAGGTCTGTGACCTTGCAGATGAAATGGGTGTGCCCTACGTCAAGGTCGGGCACCACTACGGCAAGAGCCGTTTCCTGAAGGCATTCGGCCTGGTTTACCGGGCGCTCCAGTTAGCACCTTTTGTCAGGAAGGAGAAGCCGCGCTTGGGAGTTTCCCATGGGGCCCGCTCCCAGTTGCTCCTATGCAACTATCTGCGCATTCCAACAGTTTTGATCGAAGACTATGAGTACGCTCAGTTCCCGCCCTCGATGCACCCCACATGGGTGATGGCTCCATCGGTGATTCCAGAGGCATCGCTTTGTGGTAAGAACGGGCAGGTCAGGAAATATCCAGGAATTAAGGAGGATGTGTACGCCTGGAGGCTGAAACCGGATTCAGGCATCCTAGCGAAACTAGGGCTTAGCGCTTCCGACATTGTCGTCACTGTAAGGCCTCCGGCTACCGAAGCTCACTATCACAGTCCGGAGAGCGAAAAGCTGTTTGCGGCTTTTATGAAGCGAGCTTGTCGCGCCCCAAGCGTGAAGATTGTCCTCTTGCCGCGCAACAAGAAGCAAGGCGAAGCGATCAAGAGCCAAGCTCCGCAATGGTTCGAGGAAGGAAAGACGATCATTCCTTCCGGGCCTCTCAACGGTATGAACCTTCTTTGGCATTCGGATCTGGTGGTGAGCGGTGGCGGCACCATGAACCGGGAGGCTGCCGCTCTTGGGATTCCGGTTTACAGCATCTTTAGAGGGGCAACTGGCGCTGTGGACCAGCACCTAGCGGTTGAGGGTCGCTTGGTCCTGATCAAGTCCACCGGTGAAATCGAGTACAAGATAAACCTCAGCAAAAGGGTCAGAAAGCCGATCAGCGAAGTCACCTCCACGGGAACGCTTATGCACATCGTGGATATGATCCAGCAAATTGCTGAAGGGTTGGAGGAGAAAACGACCAGACGATAGAGCCTTCAGCGTCCGCCGCCCGGCTTCCACGCTTGTTGAAGTTGCCCATGATTCCACTCAAAATACTGTTTGTTGCGGGTGCCCGCCCCAATTTCATGAAGGTCGCGCCGCTGCTACGTTCGGCCGAGGCTCACAATTCAACTTGCGGGTACGGCGAACCGAAACTGGAATATAAGCTGGTCCACACCGGCCAGCACTACGATGCCCTGATGTCTAACATCTTTTTCCAGGAGTTGGGCATTCCAACCCCGGATGTAAGTCTAGGGGTTGGCTCGGGGTCTCATGCGGTCCAGACGGCAAACATCATGATCGGGTTCGAGGGGGTTTGCCTGCGGGAAACTCCAGATTGGGTGGTCGTGGTCGGCGATGTCAATTCCACGATGGCCTGCGCCCTCGTTGCCTCGAAACTCAACATTAAGGTAGCTCATGTTGAGGCAGGCTTGCGGAGTTTCGATCGCAGTATGCCCGAAGAAATCAACCGCATCGTGACCGACGCCATTGCGCAGTTGCTCCTCACCCCGTCTGAGGATGCCAGCGAGAACTTGTGCCGTGAGGGGATCCCAGCCGACAAAATCGAGCTGGTCGGCAACATCATGATTGATTCGTTGGTGGCAAACCTGCCCAAGGCACGTCAGAGCCGTATCCTCAGCGCTTTAGGCCTCCAACCAGGCAAGTTCGTGTATGTCACGCTCCATCGGCCTTCAAATGTGGATGAGCGTGAATCTCTTGCCACTATTATCTCCGAACTAAAACGCCTTGCCGGCGAACTCCCGGTTGTCTTTCCCATCCACCCCCGGACGCGAAAGATGTGCCGTGAGTATGGCATCGCCTTGAACGACGGGGCCGGCTTTCAAATCCTGGAGCCCCTGGGCTACCACGATTCGCTTTGCCTCACCGAACACGCATGTCTGGTCCTCACCGACTCCGGCGGCCTGCAAGAGGAAAGCACGTTCTTCGCCACTCCGTGTCTCACGTTGCGGCCAAACACCGAGCGACCGGTGACCATCACCCTCGGTACAAACAAACTCACCTCCACACGGCAATTGCGAGCCGACCTCGATGCGGCTCTCGGTTGCAAGCCGAGTGCGGGAAGGATACCCCCTCTTTGGGATGGCCGGACTGCGGAACGAATTGTCCAGGTGTTGTGCCACGCGCCCGATCTTTGAACTCGGTAACCATAGCAAGCGTGATTGCCACTCGAGCCATCGGGCAGATCGGGGAGTCACAGGCATTCGCCGCCTCGCCGGGTTTGGCCGACGAGGTCTCGGCGGCTGCCCTGGAGCTCGTTGCGTTTTGCCGGGCGAATGACTGGGGCGGTTATGACCCCTATGACGCCTTGAACAGCCGGCTATTTGGCGCCGTTCCTTTTCTGGATTTTAGGCTGGCACGCGTGGCGTTTACCCAGGCCTTGAAGCGACTGCCGGTGAATATTCGACCACTTATGCTGATTCCGAAAAAGCAAAATCCAAAGGCCCTGGCGCTTTTCATATCAGCGCTCCTCAACCTGCGCCGAACCGGCCTGGTCCAGGACGAGGCAATGCTGCACCAGCTCGCGGATCTCTTGATCGCCGCGAAGTCCGCCGGCCAGGCCCATTTCTGCTGGGGTTACAGCTTCCCGTGGCAAACGCGCACCGTTCTAGTGCCCAGCGGGTCTCCCAACCTCGTCTGCACCACCTTCGCGGCCAACGCCCTGTTGGACCTGTTCGAAGTCCTTGGCGATGGTCGTTACCTTGATATTGCCTGTAGTGCCGCCGACTATATCGCGAACGAATTGTTTTGGACGGAGGGCGAGTCCGTGGCGTCGTTTGACTACCCTCTCCCGGGTTGTCGAAGCCGGGTTCATAACGCAAATCTCCTCGCCGCAGCCCTGCTGTTAAGGGTCGAATCTCTTTGCCATACGTCCTGTTATGCCACCTCGGCCATGCAGGCGGCACGGTACTCCGTTGGCTGTCAGCGGGCGGATGGTTCCTGGCCTTACGGTGAACTGGTGTCTCAGCAATGGGTGGACAACTTCCACACGGGCTTTAATCTCTGCGCGCTGCGGCGCATTGGCGAATATGCGGCGACTGACGAGTTCCACGAGTCTCTACAGCGAGGCTTCGAATTCTACCGCCGCACATTCTTCCTGAAGAACGGCGCGCCAAAGTATTTCCAGGACCGCGCATACCCTTTCGATGTTCACAGCGTCGCGCAAAGCCTCATCACCCTGGTGGAGTTGAAAGCGTTCAGCACGCAGGCTTTGTCACTGGCAAATGCGGTGTTCGATTGGGCCATGGCCAACCTGCGGGACCCGAGCGGCTATTTCTACTACCGGAAGCTGCCGTGGCTGACTATAAAAATTAACTTTATGCGCTGGAGCCAGGCATGGATGCTTCTTGCCCTTTCGGTCCTGGCACAGCAACCTTCGGAAGCGAGGTGAACTCAGCCGTGCATTCGATTCCTTTTGTGGGAGAGAATACCTGTGGGCTCCGGAGTACACGTCCGCCCACGTATGTCCTGGTAACCCCGGCCCGCAACGAGGCGGCGTTTATCGAGGAGACCATTCGTTCCGTGATCGCGCAAACCGTCCGTCCCTTGCGTTGGGTCATCGTCAGTGACGGTTCCACGGATGCCACAGACGAGATAGTTAAACGTTACGTTTCTGAGCATCCCTGGATCGAACTGCTGCGCATGCCCGAGCGCAAAGATCGCCATTTCGCTGGCAAGGTCCATGCCTTCAACGCAGGGTATGCCCGGATGCAGGACCTCCCCTACGACGTTATTGGCAACCTGGATGCGGACATCACGTTCGAGTCCGGCTACTTTGAGCTTTTACTCAGCAAGTTCGCCACAGATGCGAATCTCGGAGTCGCCGGAACACCGTTTTGCGAAGGTGGATTTCAATACGACTATCGTTTCACGAATGTGGAGCACGTGTCAGGTGCTTGCCAACTGTTTCGCCGGCGCTGCTTTGAGGCTATCGGCGGCTACACCCCCATCAAAGCAGGCGGCATTGACCTTGTCGCCGTGACCACCGCGAGGATGAAGGGTTGGCGCACAAGGACGTTTCTGGAAAGGACTTGCCTGCACCATCGAAAGACTCAATCCGGCGGATACGGAGGGCTTCGGCGGACGTTTAAGAGCGGTTACCACGACTACCTGATGGGAGTGCATCCGGTGTGGCAGTTTTCTCGTTCGATCTACCAGATGGGGCGGAAGCCGGTTTTGATCGGCGGTGGTCTCCTGCTGGGCGGTTTCGTATGGGCCGCACTCACGCGTGCCGAACGACCCGTGTCGGATGATTTTGTCGCCTTCCGGCACCGCGAACAGAGGCGGCTTTTGAGGCGGATCTTGAGACGCTTTTTGCCGAGACGGCGGATGCCTAGGGCGATGGCCGCTGAGCCTCCCCGCTGCCTATGATCGAATGCATTTTCACGATCGATTATGAGCTTTACGGAAACGGCCAGGGACGATTGGGGGAACTGGTCTATGAACCGACCCGGCGGCTACAAACCTTGTTCAACAGGGCCGGTGTCTGTTTCGTCATTTTCGTCGAAGCTGTTGAGCTCTGGCAAATCGACCGGCAGGGCACCGATGACGCGCTCCCGCTCGTTCGTAGCCAAATCAGGGAGCTGCACGAGCAGGGTTACGAGATTGGTCTCCACCTCCATCCTCAGTGGGCGAACGCCCGATTCCGGGGTAACCAGTGGCAACTGGATTACGCCGAATACAACCTCTGCGTCCTCCCTGGGGGGCGAATCACGCAGGTTGTGGATGAGGCCCTCGCGTGGCTGCGTTGCGTTGTCAACGACCCAGGGTTCACGCCGCTCGCCTTTCGGGCGGGCAATTGGCTCTTTCAGCCCACGCGCACCGTGGCGCGAATCCTCGCGTCTCGTGGGATAAGAATTGACTCTTCAGTGTTCGTGGGGGGTGTGCAGCATCAACACGGGCTGGACTATCGTGCGGCAATCACGAATGGCGCGTATTGGCGGTTTAGTGATGACGTAACCGTGTCAGATCCTCGCGGCGTGATGCTCGAATTGCCCATTCACACGGAAATGGTGCCCTTTTGGCGAATGCTCACTAGCAAACGGGTCGGCTTGCAACAGAAGTCGCGGGTCGCCAGGTCGGGAGCCGCTCTCCCCGGCAGGCCACGCCGGAGGGTCGGCGATTTCCGGGATTACCTAAGGCTTCGGCACCCTATGAAATTCGATTTCTGCCGGATGACGCTCGGGGAGTTGACCGCCATGGTCGAACGCGCCATGGTTCTGGACGCGCCGAACCCGTCGATCCTGAAACCCATGGTGGCCATCGGGCACACGAAGGACTTGCTTGATCTGGACACCATCGAGTCCTTTTTGGCTTTTCTTAAAAGACGCGGCATCCCCGTTCACACGTTCGCTTCGCTCTCCTCGCGTTGGGCTACCCTTGGCTACCTCGGGGAGAATCGCGACGGCGTGAGTTGCCCTGCCGAGCAGCCATTGGTTTCCATCCCGTCTTGACCCTGTCGCCATGTCCGTCGTTCTCCAAGCCAAGCCGATCCCCATCGAGTGGCATCCCGGCCTTTCGATTTTCGCCTCCGAGCCGTTCCTCAAGTCGGTGGGCGATGAATGCGGATGGCTGGGGGGATTTGACCCCGCCGGAAGAGTGCGCTGCGTCTTGCCGTACACCATCGTTCGCAAGCCCCTTTTACGCATGGTCCGATTCCGCGTCGAAACCATCCCATGGAATAGCCCGCTCTCAATTGTCGAAGAAACGGGTTTCCTGAACAGCGCAGTCAACCATTTCCGCGAGCGCGGAGCGGACCTGATCATCCCAGCAACCACGAACACCATCTTCCGCACCTACCCGGACGGTGCGGTTTCCGCGCCCTACGGCAGCTACGTTCTTGATCTCACCCAATCAGATGAAGCGCTGTGGGCGAACCTCCACGGGAAACACCGGAATGTTGTTCGGAATGCCATGAAAAGGAATGTCCAGGTTCTCTCTGGAGTACAATACATTGAGGCCGCACATACATTAATATGTGACACTCTGAGGCGATCTGGCCTGCGCTTCATGGATCTGGCTGCCTTCCGCCATGCCGCCGCAGCTCTGGAGCATAACCTGCTAGTCGCGGTGGCGGAGCACGGTGGAGTCCTGCAGGGTTGCGCAGTAATTCCCTATAGCAGTTACAGCGCCTATTACCTCTACGGTGGGAGTATCGCGGAACCGCTCACGGGCGCGATGAACCTCCTCCAATGGAGGGCCATGCAGCTACTTCGCGGCCTAGGAGTTGAACGTTACGATTTCGTTGGGGTCCGAATCTCCCCGAAAAGGGGGTCCAAACAGGAGGGGCTAAAGATATTCAAGGAGCGGTTTGGCGGTTGTTTGGTGCAGGGTTATATTTGGAAGTACTCGCTCCGGCCGCTCAAATACTTGCTTTATTGCCTCGGTGCTCGCATTCGCAGCGGCGGAGATATCGTGGACAAGGAACAACATAAACTGGGAGAGTTTCAAGCGCCGGACGCTGAACTTCGTCATTCCTCTGCACCCATCCCGGCTGGGCCCGACGTAGCATCACCTGAGCTCCGAATGGGGACGCGATCATGACAGCCACGGACAACTGGATCATCTCGCCCTCGGCCCCTGTCCTCGTTACAGGCGCTAGTGGATTCGTCGGCGTACACGTGCTGCAGGTGTTGCTGGAGTACGGATTTCGCCGGATACGTTGCCTCCTCCGCTCCTCTCGGCGGGCATCCGAACTTCAGGCCCTGGGGGCAAAATGCAACGCCGAAGTGGAGATTGTTAAAGGTACGCTGCTTTCCCACGAGGACTGCCTCAAGGCCTGCGATCAGGTAGGGGTCATTTACCATTTGGCCGTTGGCGCGACAGGGAAATCCTTCGCTGGCGCGGTTATGAACGTCGCGGTTCCGACCCGTAACCTGCTCCAGGCCGCCGCACAACAGAAGACTCTAAAACGCTTCGTCAATGTCAGTTCTTTCGCCGTCTATTCGAATCAAAACAAGCCACGCCATAATGTGCTGGATGAAAGCTGCCCCCTGGAGGAGAGGCCCCAAAACCGTGGGGACGCCTACGCCTATGCGAAGCTGAAGCAGGACCAACTTGTCGCCGATTATGGAAGACGCCACGGCATGGAATATGTGACGGTGAGACCTGGAACGGTGTATGGTCCGGGGAAAGCAACTATTCCAGGCCGGGTCGGCATCGATACCTTCGGCTTCTTCTTGCACCTGGGAGGCCCAAACAGGATCCCACTCACCTATGTTGCCAACTGCGCCGAAGCGATTGTGCTGGCGGGCTTGGTAAATGGAGTGGCAGGCGAGGTCATCAACGTCGTTGATGATGACCTCCCCACGAGCCGGCAGTTCCTAAGGCTTTACAAACGGAATGTGAAGCACTTCCGATCCATCTATCTTCCTCACGCCTTGAGCTATGCGTTCTGCTGGTCTTGGGAGAAATATTCGCAGTGGTCGGAAGGCCAATTGCCGCTCAATTTCTGCCGCAGGGAATGGCATGCTTATTGGAAAAAAACGTATTACAGCAACGAGAAACTTAAGCGTGCGCTCGGGTGGACAATTCGCGTCCCCACGGAAGAAGGTCTGAGGCGCTACTTTGCTTTCTGCAAGGAGCAAACCACTTATGGTTAAGGTTGCCATCGTCGGGTGTGGCAAGATAGCCGACACCCATGCGGCGCAAATTAAACGCATTCCGGATTGTCAATTGGTCGCCGTTTGCGACCAGGAAGAACTCATGGCGCGGCAGTTGTATGAACGGTTTTCCGTCTTGCAGTGTCACACGGATCTGAGCGCCATGTTGGAGAAAAGCCACCCCGACGTGGTTCACATTACCACACCGCCGCAGAGCCACCTGCGCATCGCAGAGCAGTGTCTCCAGCATGGCTGCCATGTGTTTGTCGAGAAGCCATTCACCGTTGATACGCGCGAAGCGCGGCAATTGCTGGCGGCCGCTGAACGAGCAGGCCGGAAGGTAACCGTCGGCCACGATGCTCAGTTTAGTGACGTGCATCAGCATCTGCGGCGCTTGGTTCAGAGCGGTTATCTCGGAGATCGGATCGTCCACATGGAGAGCACTTGGTGTTACGATCTGGGAGACGCAACCTATGCCAAAGCGCTACTGGAGAATGACTTGCACTGGTCGCGCCAGCTCCCCGGCGGCTTGCTGCAAAACATCATCAGCCATGGCCTGGCGAAGATCGCCGAGTTTCTTAAGGACGATGCTCCGCTCGTGGTGGCCCATGGTTTTGTCAGCCCCTTCCTGGGATCTCTGGGTGAAACCCATCTCATCGACGAACTCAGGGTGATCATTCACGACAGTTCGGGAGCGTCCGCCTATTTCACCTTCACCTCACAACAACGGCCGGCGCTGAATCAGTTTCGTATTTATGGCTCAAAGCACGGGATCATGATCGACGAGGATCGAAGGTTGCTCGTTAAGTTGAGCGGCGCCCCTTTGAAGAGCTATGCCAACCACTTTATTCCACCTCTGACCTGCGCGGGCCAATACGCTGCCAACTGCCTGCACAATGTGGGACAGTTCTTAAAGATGAATTTTCATATGGATTCCGGGCGTAAGTATTTGATTCAGGCGTTTTACCGGGCCATTACTCATGGCGGGCCGCTGCCGATTTCTTGCCTTGAGATTCTGCGGGTCTCCCGTATCATGGATGAGATCTTCGCGCAGTTGGATGCGCAACGTTCCGTGACTTATGCAACGGCCCGCTGAACTACAGTTCCGTGACTTATGCAACGGCCCGCTGAACTACACATCCCCGTGGAGGAACCTCTGTCCGGCGGAAACGGTGTTACGAGATCGTCCAAGCGCGTGGCGGTGCGAGGGGCATTCCGCGCTTGTCCGGGGATGGGGTACAGTCCAGCGGCTCTAATCCAGGCCTGGCTGGATTCTCCTGCGGAACTACCCGCTTGGCTTAGGTTCCAGGAACGGGAGGTAATCTTGACGTACCAGGGCCGCACGGCGCTGGGGCTGCTGTGCTCTCTGATTCGAGTGGGCCCTGGCGACCACGTCCTTCTCCCCGCCTACAATTGCGGAGCCGAGGTTGACCCTTTCGTGCGGACGGGGTGTAAGGTGGAGTTCTACCGCATTGACAGTGAAGCGAAGGTGGATACCAACGATATTCTTGCCCGAATGTGCAGCGCCACGAAGTTGATCTACATAACGCACTTCTTCGGCTGGCCGCAGGAGATTGAAGAGTTGGCGTCGGTTTGCAAGCAACGTAATGTCTTGCTGGTGGAGGACTGCGCTCAGGCGCTGTTCAGCGTCGGGAGTAGCCAGAGAATCGGCGAGCTCGGAGACGCTATCATCTACAGTTTCGTCAAGTTCCTTGCCCTGCCCGATGGCGGCGCACTTGCATTGGACCGTAAACTGCCGGCTCGGCTGAAGGGGATGGTTTCTCCTCAGGCAGCGGAAACCTTCTGGGCCAGCCTGCCGATGTTCAAGAAATGGTTTATGCAGCATTCCACGGTTTGGCAGAAGAGTGCTCTGGCGCGAGCATTCCTTGGGAGGAGTTGGCTGCAAAAGTCGGTTCAGCAGGACGTAGGTGGGCGGCGCGAAATGCTCGCGAGCAATCGCTTCCTCGAGGCCAGGCGATTGTGGGCCATGTCGCGTGCCGCGCGTGGGATCTTGCGCCAAGTCGACGTGGGCGAGTTGGTGTCCCGGCGCCGGCGAAACTTTGCACGCCTGCATGCGGGATTGCAGGACCAGGAGTATCTCTCGCCTTTGTACCGGGCCCTGCCGGAGCACGTCTCCCCGCTGGCCTATCCGGTTTATGCTAAAGACCCGATTTATGCGCGAGGGTATTTTGAGGAAAATGGCATCCTCGTCCAGGGCTGGCCGGGCTACTATCCCGGAATGCCGTGGGATGATTATCCCGACGCCTGCGCACTCAAGGATAACCTGATTACGCTCCCGGTCCACCAGGACCTCAGCCTGGAGCAGATGGACTATATCGCGGAATGCGCCAACCTCCTGGCGCGCAATTGAAGATGCTCATCATCACCGCGGATGACTACGGTCGGACGGCCCCGGCGACCGATCGCATTCTGGAGTGTTTTCGGGGGGGCAGCCTTACCAGCGCCAGCGCCATGATGTTCATGGCGGATTCCGAGCGCGCGGCGACGCTGGCAAGGGGGACAATCCTGGAGATCGGTCTGCACCTGAATTTTACGGAGGCCTTTACGGGAAAGGACGTGGCGGATGACCTCCGCCGCCGGCAAGCGAGGGTCGCCCGCTACCTCAATTTCCATCGCTTTGCGCAGGCCCTCTTTAATCCTATGCTGGTCAACGACTTCCGATCTTCAGTCAGCGTCCAATGGGCGGAGTTCAAACGGCTCTACGGCCGCCCTCCGGAGTTTGTAAACGGCCACCATCATATGCACCTCTGTGCCAATGTGCTGGGCCAGCGTTTGCTGCCGCGGCGCGCAAGGATACGAGGCACTTTTACCTTCAAGTCTGGTGAAAAGATTTGGGTGAACCGCTTTTATCGAAGCTTCGTGACCCACCGTCTCAGAAAAGCCTATATCACGCCTGATTGCCTCTACAGCGTTGAGCCGATCAGTGACACGGCTCGTCTTCGCCGCATTGCCCAGGAAGCCACTACCCGGAACGTTGAACTCGAGGTTCATCCTGAGCAGCTTGAACAGCAGGAGTTTCTCCTCGATTCGCGCTTTCATTACTTGCTGGCAGGCGCCGAGTTGGGCGGCTTTGGCGGCCTGAACGGCCGGCCCTAACCGTGTTTTCCGGTCCGAAATGGGCTCTCGCACTGTACCCTTGGCCCCCGAATATCGCGCGGAGTTTGATGCCGTGTCGCGCGGCACTTGGCACAACCTGTTGGCCCAATTCGCCGACGCGAATCTCTATCAAACTTGGGATTATGATGCGGTGCGGTGCGGCGAGCGGAACCTTAGCCACTTGGTGCTCAAATGCGGCGAGGAGGTTGTAGCCCTGGCCCAGGCCCGGCTCGTCCGGATTCCGGCGCTCGGCTGGGGAGCCGCCTATGTCCGTTGGGGGCCGCTGTGGCGCCGACGCGGCCGGCCCGATGACCCTAAGGCCTTCTGCATGGCGCTCCGGGCGTTGCGCAACCAGTATGCCGGCCGCAGGGGCCTGTTCCTGCGGGTGTTTCCGCTGGCCTTCGCAACCAACAGCGGCTCGCCCACCGAGGTTCCTGCCGCGGAGCAATTTGTCCCGGCACCGAATGAGACCCCGCAACAAACCATCCTGATGAACATCGAAGCACCGCTCGCCGACCTGAGAAAGGGTTTCCACCAGAAATGGCGCAACTGCCTCAACCATGCGGAACGAAACTCCCTCGTGGTTAGGCAAGGTAACGACGATTTGCTGTTCGCGGACTTCATCCCGCTTTACAAGCAACTGGTGACCAGAAAACAGTTTGTGGAGCCCAATAACATTTTCGAGTTTAAGCGCATCCAACAGTGCCTGCCCAATCCTTTCAAGATGTGTATATTTCTCTGCAATGAGAATGGAGCGCTCACCGGCGGGGCCATCTGTTCGGCAATGGGGGACACAGGCCTCTATCTCTTCGGCGCGACCAATGAACTCGGCCTGAAGAACAAAGGCGCCTACCTCCTCCAGTGGCACGCACTGCAATGGCTAAAGGACCAGGGTTGCAAATACTACAACCTGAACGGCATCAACCCCGTGAAAAACGCAGGAAGCTACCATTTCAAAGCCGGCCTGGGGGCCAAGTCGGGCCATGAACTGCCGTACCTGGGACGTTTTGATTCCTGCGTCGGCTTCGGCGCGGCGTCCTTCGTGCGCGTGGCGCAGTTGACACTCCCGCGCCTCAAGGGTTTCCTCCATCCTGTTCAAGACCTGTCCCGCTTGGTTTGGCGGCGGGAAGCAGCGGGGCCTCGGGGCTAAGCTATAATCCGCCATGCCTACTATCAATGAATGACCAGCATAGAGACCACGTTTCGGTATGCGTCTGCACTTACCGACGCAACGAACTACTCGAGCACCTAATCCGAAAGCTCTGGCTTTTGCAAAACAACGGCCATTTCGACATGTCAATCGTGGTGGTTGACAACGACGCCACGGCCGGCGCGCGGGAAACCGTGGTGAAGCTTCAAGCCGACAGCACGATCCCCCTGGTCTACGACGTGGAGCCGGACAAGTGTATTGCCGCCGCACGTAACCGCGCGGTGCGCTTGGCCCGGGGAAACTATATCGCCTTCATCGACGACGATGAGTTTCCTCCACAGCATTGGCTGATGACAATGTATCGCGCCATCCAGGTTTTCGATAGCGACGGCGCTTTGGGCCCAGTTTATCCGTTTTTCCGCAATATGCCGCCAGAATGGCTGCTCAGCAGCGGATTATGCGAGCGGCCCGTGATTCGCACCGGTACCTGGCTGCATTGGGAGCAAACCCGCACCGGCAACGTCCTGCTCAAGCGGGAGGTGTTTGACCAACATAAACTCTGGTTTGATATCAAGTATCGCACCAGCGGATCGGACAAGGAATACTTTCGTGAGGCTATGGCCTTGGGCTACCGCTTCGTGGCGGTGGAGGAGGCGCCCGTGTATGAGACGGTCCCGCCGGTGCGCCAGACCAGACAATACTACATCACTCGCGCCATCGTGCAAGCCTCCAACGAACGGCGCTTCCGGGCCCCACACCTCAAAGGATTATCAAACATCTCCGCGCCGACGAGGGCCCTAGCGGCCCTCGCGGTCTATACGCTGCTCTTACCACTGGGCTTGGTTCGGGGAAAACACGTGCTCGTGAATTACCAGGAAAAGTGCGCCTACCACCTCAGTTGGCTGCTGACCATGGTCGGAGTGGATCTGGCCAAACAGCGAAATTTCTGAACCTAGGAGCGATGTGCCGGAAGTCTACCTTGCATCCCTGATGGTCTGCCCGATCTAAAACCTAGAAGGCCTATGACGGATTCTCTCTTGTACCGAAGGCAGTTCCTTTTGGCGCGACGGCCAGTACCGGAAGTTGACAGTTGGCAAACGCTTTCGATAGGCGGACTGTCCCTGCACAGTCATCCAGATCTGGAGGTAACACAACACACGGCTGGGTTACGAAACTTAATATTACTAGGGTGCCTCTTTGACGCTCGATGTCCAGAAAAGAAGAACCAGGAGATCCTTGGGGACCTGGTGCTCAGCACAAGGACGTTCAAAGACGTTGTCCTCGCCCTTAAACCGTATGCCGGCCAGTACGTCCTGATCTACCGCGACGATTCCGACTTCAAACTCGTGCAAGACGCCCTAGCGCTTAGGGAAGTCTATTATTGCGCTGGCCAGAATCAAGTGATCGCTGCCTCGCAACCCAATTTCCTGGCTGCATACTCCAACCCCAAGGTGGAGGCGAGCCGGGATCCTGACGTCGTCGCCTTCTATAGGCAACAGATGCCGAAAGTCCGCGAGCGGCGTCTCTGGGTGGGAGACGGCACGTACTACGACGGCATTAAGCACCTGCTGCCGAATCAGTGTCTCGACCTTAATACGCTCATCGTCACCCGTTACTGGCCGAATACGCCGCTGCCTAACCTGGCTCTCGATGAGGTAGCAGATCGGGCCTGCCAGTTCCTTCAAGGCATCCTGCGATCGGTCACTCTCCGGCATCCGGTGATGATGGCTGTGACTTCCGGCACCGACAGCCGGACTCTGCTGGCCGCTTCCCGAGCGGTTTCCGACCGAATCTATTACTTTATCAACCACCGCGGCCAGTTTCACCGGCACTCCGCGGACTTGGTTATTCCCCAGCGCATTTTTCAGCGCATTAACCTGCCGTTTCATGTTCACCGGGTTCCGGACTCAGTGGAAGCCGGCTTCAGGAAGTGTTTCTTTCAAAACACGTTTCTTGCCTCGCAGAAACTTCTCCCGACCATTTACAATGTGTACTACAAACAGCACGGGGAGAAAGTGAATCTGCTGGGTGTCGGAGAAATCGGCCGCGCGCTATGGGGCGAAGAACCAAGGGAACTCAACGCCTACTACCTTGCCTACGCCATGCGATACATGAGCTCCCCCTATGCCACGCACCAGTGCGATGTCTGGTTGCGGGAGGTGTTCCCTGTGGCCAGGCAATACGGATTGGATATTATGACCCTGTTGCTCTGGGAACAACTTCTCGGCAACTGGGGATCCGTGGGCAACTCCGAATCGGACATTGCCATCGAGGAAGTTGATCCTTATAATTCCCATTACATGTACGAGATATTGCTGGGTGTTGATAATGATCTCAAGAAAGACCCTCGTGTTATCTTTCGCGAAATGCTGAGACGTATGTGGCCGGAGTTGCTAGAGTTTCCCATCAATCCACCGGACTGCATCGGCGACTGGGCCTCGGTAGTTCTTCAGCGATGCGGTATCTATCCCTTCTTGAGGAGACTCCGGTACGGGCTGAATTACGGCCGCTACCGATGGCAATCCCGAGCGAGGTAGAGAAGTGAGGAGTGAAGGCGTTGCGTCTCCTGTCAGGCTGTCTTCCCTGCTGCTGCCTTCCGTTCTTAAGTTGCTTATCGCATGGCTACTGACACATTCAAAGTGCCGTTTGCGTTCTGCGCTTTCATAAGCGGAGCGACACGATCAGGTTTTGTCCGCAACGTCTTGCTCGTTATGACCGGGACCGCGATCGCGCAGGCAATCGGGTTTGCGGTCAGCCCGGTTATCAGCCGGCTTTTCTCTCCCGCAGCATTCGGTGTGTTTGGCTCGTTTAACGCGGTGGCAAGCGCGGTCGGGACGGTAGTTACGCTGCAATACTCCCAAGCCATCCTGCTACCGAAGGAGAATGGTGACGCGTTCAACGTCCTCGTTCTATCTTGCCTGGTTGCGGTGCTGGTAAGTGGCCTTTGCCTGGTTGCCTGCCTGATAGTGCCCGCGAGCGTTAACAGTCTGATGAAGACTACCGGGATGTGGTCACTGGTCCTGTTGGCTGTTTCGGCGTTGGTGACCGGCGTGAACCAGGCCTTCCAAGCGTGGTGTATCCGCGCCAAAGCGTTCAAACACACGTCGGCATCACAGGTCGTTCGCAGCCTTTCCTCGAACGGCCTCCAACTCGGTTGCGGCTGTGTCAAAACCGGGCCACTTGGCCTCATAGGCAGCGCCGTCCTGGCTGACATCGTGGCTAGCCTGAACCTTGCCCGTGTGGTCCTGCGAGACTGGCGGCTTCTGCGGCATCGCGTCGGCTGGCAGCCTATTCGCCGCTTGGCCAGTGAATACCATGACTTTCCCCTCTACTCGGCTTCGAGCAATCTGATCAATTCCCTATCCTTGGGACTCCCGATGCTGTTGCTGACCCACTTCTACAGCTTGGCCGTGGCCGGCGGCTACGCCTTTGCTATGCGCGTCCTGTCAACGCCTATGAATTTCGTACTTACTGCTCTGCGGCAGGTGCTCTTCCAAAAGGCCGCGGAAGCCCATAATGCCGGCCGACGCCTGATCGGCCTGTATGCGAAGATCACTCTGGGCCTATTCGGCGTGGCCTTGCTCCCGTCTCTGGCCCTGATTGCCTTTGCCCCGCGATGCTTCGCTTGGGTATTTGGAGCGCAGTGGCTGCAAGCCGGCGAATTTGCCAGCAGCCTGGTGATTTGGATGTTGTTCATGTTCAGCAACTTGCCGGCCGCGCTATTCGCCCGCATTATCCGCATTCAGCGGCAAATGTTCATCTTCGACATCAGCCTGCTGGTGGCGCGAAGCGTTGGCCTGTACCTCGGCGGCCAGTATCTTGCGGCATCAACCACGATATTAATGTTCGCTGCGATCGGCGGGGTAATGAACATAATCTTCATCGGTTTGGTCTGGTGTAAGCTCCGCCGCTACGAGGCCACCAGACAGGCTGAGACTCTGACGGCAGACCGTTTATGATTCGAATCCTTGTGGGGGGTGACGTGTGCCCGATGGGAGCGGTGGAGCCGCTTTTCATCGACGGTAATGCTCTGGCCATCTTCCACGATTTGCTGGACGAGATCGCCAGCGCCCACCTTTCGGTGGTCAATCTCGAGTGCCCCTTGGTGTCCCGGAAGACGCCGATAAATAAGGCAGGAGGTTGGACTCTAGGCGCAGCAGCAGAGTGCGTTCGGGGGTTCGTCGCGGCCAAGTGGCAGGTGCTGAACCTTGCCAACAATCATAGCTTTGACCAAGGGGCCGCTGGCTTGGGGGAGACAATGTACACAATTCGCAAAGCCGGCATAAACGTGGTGGGGGCTGGCAGCAACATTCAGGAGGCGGGAATTCCCTTCATCACTCAGTTCGCTGATCAAAGAATTGTGATTTACTCAATGGCGGAGCGCGAGTATTCGGTTGCCCATGAAAACGGCGCCGGGGCAAATCCGTTGGATCTGATCAACGTCGTTGCTGCGATCCACGCCTACAAAAAGGGCGGAGTGTTCATCGTGCTTCTTCATGGCGGCGCGGAATCCCTTTATCCAAGCCCAGAGATGGTGAAAAGATGTCGGTTCATGGTGGACATGGGCGCGGATGCCATTGTTTGTTCCCATTCACATCGCCCTCTGCCCTGGGAAATTTATCGTAATCGCCCTATCGTCTATGGGATGGGGAACTTCGTCTTTGAGGACCTGCAAAACCCGCTACACCCACCTTTTGGCTGGCAGGAAGGATACCTGGCGGCATTAACCGTGGAATCAGGGACAATCGGCTTCTCCCCAATCCCGTATTTTCAATCTCGCTTGAAACCCGGCGCAGTGAGAATGGATAAGGGCTCACAGGAGCATTTTGTGGCTGAACTTCAAGAGCGCCGGGCGCGGCTAACAGAAACCGGCTTCCTGGAGCTGGAATGGTCACGATATTGCCAGCACAAGCAGGACGACTATCTAGGGGGGGTGTTTGGACATAACCGCTTAATGCGCAAGCTGGCGCGGCTATTCCCGCATTTACTGTATTCGAGAGAGCGCGTGCTGCGGGCTCTTCTGTTCTCTCGATGTGAGACTCACCGGGAGGTGTTGAACACACTCTTTCGAGATGCGAGCAGCCGAGGAGGCTAGCCGCAGTTAGCAACCTATGCGACAAATTACTGAAAGTGGCCGCGGAATGTGGGCACGCCTTTGCCGCCTCCTAATAACTTTGGCTCTCAGAAGGATGCCGGGTCTGCAGCTCGGAAATCGCGTTGTTGTGTCTGGGAGACCGATTATTGATATTCGGCCCGGCGCAAGCATCATAATCGGCGACGATTGTGAATTGAATTCAATTAACCGGGGATACCACGTGAGCATGTTTGCTCCGGTAAAACTCTTTGCAGATATTCCTGGCGCCCTCATTACCATCGGTGAAAAAACCCGTCTTCATGGCTCATGCCTGCACGCGTACAACCGCATTGAAGTCGGTCGAAGGTGCCTCATTGCCGCTAATTGTCAAATCATGGATTGCAGCGGCCATGATCTCGGCTTCAATGACGTGCAAAACCGAATCTATACTAAAGGGACAAGCAAACCGGTCATTATTGAAGATGACGTCTGGATTGGAGCTAATAGCATCATTCTGCCCGGTGTCCGGATAGGTCACGGCAGCATCGTCGGTGCCGGGAGTGTCGTAACCAAGGAAATTCCTCCGATGGTGGTGGCGGGCGGAAACCCTGCCAGGTTGCTGAAGCTCGCCCGGCACCTCTTGGGGGACTTTTCCGGTGTTGACCGTCACATAAGCCAGATGAGGGTGCAACTATGAAACTGGAAAACGCTATTATTAGAGCGATTTATTGGCCGCTCTGCAGGTTCTATGCGCGTCGCTTGGGGGATAGCCCCGCTGATCGCTTGCTTCGCTTTTTGTGCGCCATTCAATTCCGCCGCAGTTACGGCTTCTGGCCGAGTTTTGTCGAGCCGCGGCGGTTCTCTGAAAAGGTCTGGAGCCGGCAATTGTATGATCGGGATCCAAGGTTCACACTGGTTTCAGACAAAGTTCTCGTGCGTGACTATGTGGCTAAGCGCATAGGGTCTGAGTATTTGATTCCGTTGCTCTGGTATGGGAAGTCACCCGAAGAAATCCCGTTCGAACGACTGCCAGCGCAGTTCGTCATCAAGGCAAATCATGGCTGTGATTACAATATTATTGTCCACGACAAACGCTCCCTTAGCAGAGGAAAAACAATTGCGACGCTAAATCGTTGGCTGACCCAGAACTTTGGGGAGGACTACTGCCTCGGAATCGCGTGGGGATACAAGCACATTGAACGGCGGATATTAGTAGAGCAACTTCTGCAAGAAAACGGGCGAGTTCCAACTGATTACAAGTTTTTCTGCTTCTCAGGCAAGATGGAGTATTTCAAGATGGATTTTGCTCGGTTTGAAGATCATGCGACGCAGTGGTTTGATCGAAAGTTAAACCGCTTGACATTAGTGGAAATCGGGCTTAAGGTGCACGACAGGGAGGTTAGGCTTCCCGAAAACCTAAGAGACATGGTCCAAGTGGCGGAGAATTTAGCCACTGGTTTCGATTTCATTCGGGTTGACCTTTACCATCTCGGGTCGAGGATCTATTTCAGCGAGTTGACCCCATATCCTGGCGGGGTAGCCACGGCTTTTAGCGACGAAAGATATGATCGCGAGTTTGGCGAGAAGTGGCAGTGGTTCGGGCCGGAAAACAACAGACCGACTCGTTTTCATGGCGATAGCAATCCTGCATAATTGCCACCAAAAATCGGCTGGCAAACGACGGGCGGCCAGCACGTGTTCGTGGGAATACCCGCACACTTCGCATTAAGTGCGTTTGTGAGGATGCTCTATTGCCTCGGCCAAGAAAGTGCTCTTCGACGCCCTCCCGCCTGCATGCCTCCCTATCTAGCTCTGCTGCTCTGCAGTGGCGTCGTGTTTTTCCTGCTTCGCTTGGATCGGAAACAATCGCCGCATGCATCCGTCGCGCTGTGGGTGCCTACGCTGTGGCTGTTGTCGGTTTCCAGCAAGCCTCTGGGGGCATGGTTAGGCGCGCAGGGGACCGTTGAGGGTGGGAGCCAATGGGATCAGGTCCTTCTTGGCTGCCTTCTGGTCCTCGGTGTGGTGATCCTTGCCACTCGTCAGCATGACTGGAGCAATATCATTAGGGAGCATGGCTGGGTACTCCTGATCGTAGGGTACATGCTGTTCAGCACCGTTTGGTCAGGCATCCTTGTTATCTCCTTTAAGCGCTGGATTCGCGAACTGTTGGCTCTTATCATGATGTTCCTTATTCTGTCGGACGTTGCCCCAAAAGCCGCCGTCGCAACCCTTATCAGGAGATCTGCCTACATCTTGATTCCATTTTCGATGATGCTAATAAAATATTTTCCTTTCTACGGCGTCGCATATGGGCACTGGGATGGGAAGC
>Ga0316232_1001312_pt1 | contig 31277 bp, 33 predicted proteins | sample TBHtaG_FD_206006 | JGI IMG/M metagenome (GOLD analysis project Ga0316232, IMG submission 206006) | Freshwater microbial communities from Trout Bog Lake, Wisconsin, USA - TBH18025_13 | ecosystem: Environmental > Aquatic > Freshwater > Lake > Hypolimnion/Profundal zone | place: USA: Wisconsin... | reverse complement strand
TCCGGAATTCCCGGTCGCCGCGGAAATTCAGCCGGCGTGACCGCAGCCTTGCGAATATAGATGACCGCCCGGCTATCATCGAGGCCCGGGAGGTGTACCGGCCGGACAGTGGCGACATGGCCGCCGAGAATGGTAATGGCTTTATCCGCTTCTTGCAGTTCTTGGCGGTACTGCGCTCCTTTCAGGGCGATAAAATATCCGCCGCTGCTGACCATCGGTAAGCACAGCTCAGCTAAGACATTGAGTCTGGCAACAGCGCGAGAGAGAGCGATCTGATACTTCCCGCGGTGTTCTTTGCTCTGCCCGGCATCTTCGGCCCTGGCGTGGATAAGCGTCACATCTGCCAAGGCCAGCCTGTCCACCACTTCTTGCAGGAAAACCAGCCGCTTGTTCAGCGAGTCCATCAGTGTCAACCGAATATCCGGGCGATAAATTTTCAGTGGTAATCCCGGGAAACCCGCGCCAGTACCAACATCGACGACAGTGCACTTTCCCGGGAAAATCTCCGGATCATAGCAGGACAAGGAATCAATGATATGCTTCACCGCCACTTCCTGCGGTTCGGTAATAGCTGTAAGATTGACTTTTTCATTCCAGGATACCAATAACTCATTATACAACGAAAAGGCGGCGATTTGTTCCGGGCTGAGCTCCAGGCCAAATTCCCGCGCCGCGCCGGTTAACGCTTCTGCGAACTTCATTGCCTTTCCCCCTTGCGGCGGCGTTGTTCCAGGGAAACCAGCAAAATGGCGACGTCAGCCGGGGAGACCCCGGAAATTCGTCCAGCCTGCCCAACAGACAGCGGGCGGATTTTATTCAGTTTCTGGCTGGCTTCGCGGGATAGCCCGCTGATCTGCAGGTAATCGAGGTCCGGCGGCAGCAGCTTGGCCTCCAGTCTTGCCGCCCGGCCGACCTGCTCAAGTTGTTTCTTGATGTATCCCTCGTATTTGATGCCGATTTCCACTTGCTCCCGTACCGCCGCGGCAAGTTCCGGCAGATCGAACTGCTGTCGCAGCAAATTGTAGTCCAGTTCTGTTCTGCGCAGCAGCTCCCCGAAACTTACCCCGTTGCGCAGTTCTGTCGACCCGATGGCCCGCAGTTTGGCCTGAACTTCCGGAGTCGGAGACACCGCGGTGCCCGCCAGAAACGTCAAGGCTTGGTCAATGGCGTCGCGTTTCGCGCAAAACCGGGCGTAGCGTTCGTCACCAACCAGACCGGCCTGGCGCCCTTTTTCGGTCAGCCTCAGGTCAGCGTTGTCCTGGCGCAGGATCAGGCGGTATTCCGCCCTTGATGTCATGATTCGATACGGTTCGCTGGTTCCCTTTGTGACCAGGTCGTCCACCAGCACGCCGATATAGGCTTCAGCCCGGCTAAAGGTGACCGCCTCGCGGCCCTGGATCTGCCGTGCAGCGTTCATGCCAGCCACCAGTCCCTGGGCCGCCGCTTCCTCATAGCCGGAAGTGCCGTTGGCCTGGCCGGCGGAAAACAACCCCCGTACTTGTTTGGTCTCCAGAGCAGGGGTCAGTTGGGTGGGATCAAGGCAGTCATATTCAATGGCATACCCGGGGCGCATGATTTCGACTGTTTCCATCCCCGGGATGGTTCGCAAAAACGCCAATTGAACCTCCACCGGCAAACTCGTGGACATCCCCTGGACGTACATTTCACATGTCTGCAGTCCCTCCGGCTCAATGAACAGTTGGTGCGCTTCCTTGTCGGCAAACCGCACCACTTTGTCTTCAATCGAGGGACAGTACCGCGGCCCGGTGCCCTCTATCATCCCGGTGTACAGCGGCGCCCGGTGCAGATTGTCGCGGATAATCTGATGAGTCCGGGCATTGGTGTAGGTCAGCCAGCAGGGCACCTGCCCTCTTGTGGCGATATCGCTCATAAACGAAAAATTGTGGACAGTCTCATCCCCCGGCTGGATCATCATCTTGCTGAAATCCAGCGAGCGCCGATCGACCCGGGCCGGGGTGCCGGTCTTGAATCTCATCAGAGAAATTCCGAGTTCCTTCAAGGACAGGGACAGCTTGTCCGCCGCCCGCTGACCGCCAGGACCACCCGAATAGCCCTGCTCACCCAGAATAATTTTACCCCGGAGATAGGTCCCGGTGGCCAGAATAATACAGCGGCAGGTATAAACCTCCCCTGTTTCGGTTTCGACTCCCGCCACCTTGTCGCCACAGACAAGAATTTTCTCTATTAAAAGCTGTTTTACCTCCAGGCCGGGCGTATTTTCCAGCGTCTCCTTCATCAACAACTGATAGAGCTTCTTGTCGGCCTGGGCCCGCAGCGCGTGGACCGCGGGACCCTTGGCGGTATTGAGCATCCGCATCTGAATACTGGTCTTATCGGTATTGATGCCCATTTCTCCCCCCAGGGCATCAATCTCCCTGACCAGGTGTCCTTTAGCCGGCCCGCCGACGGCAGGATTACAAGGCATCATCGCCACATTGTCCAGATTAAGAGTAGCAATCAACGTCCGGCAGCCCATGCGGGCAGCCGCCAGGGCGGCCTCGCACCCGGCGTGTCCGGCGCCGACGACAATGACGTCATATGTTCCGGCCTCAAACACCATAATCATCTCCATACATAATTGTCCGCTTCATTCATTGCCGAAACGGCAATGTCTATTTGCCAATACAAAACTGGCTGAATATCTGGTCGATGATGTCTTCACCAACCGTTTCGCCACTGATTTCACCAAGCTTCTCCCAGGCGGCCCGCAAATCGACCACAATACAGTCCGGTGGCATATCGGCCGCGATAGTCGCCAGCACTTCCGCCAGCAAGGACTGAGCCAGCTCCAGGATATGCTTATGGCGGACGTTATTGACGAACGCTCCCTCTCCCTGACTTACCCGGCCGCTGTATACCAAATCGACAATCGCCTTCTCCAGCGCCGCAACGCCGGTTCCCTCCAGCGCCGAGATTTTGATTACCGTCTTACCTGCCGCGAAAGCTTCCACTTCTCCCATAGTAAGGACTGCAGGAAGGTCGGTTTTATTGACAAGAACAATCGCCTGTCGCCCTGCCAGATGGGCCATCACTTCCTTGTCTTCGTCCGTCAGGGGCGTAGACGCATCCAACAGCAACAAAATCAGGTCCGCCTCGGCCATGACCGCCAACGCCTTTTCCACTCCGATCTTCTCTACCTCATCCGCACTTTCTCTGATTCCGGCGGTATCGATCACTTTGAGCGGAACCCCGCCGATATTAACATATTCCTCGATGATATCGCGGGTAGTTCCGGGAATATCGGTAACAATAGCCCGGTCTTCCCCCAGCAGGGTATTGAGCAGACTGGATTTTCCCACATTCGGCTTGCCGATAATCACCGTCTTGAGCCCTTCGCGCAGGATCCGTCCGGTCTGGGCTGTAGACAACAGCCCCGCGATGTCGGCTGATAGCTGCCTCACCACCGTTTCCACCTGCTGAGCCGTCATTGCCTCAATATCCTCTTCGGGAAAATCAATAGCCGCTTCCAGCTGGGCTATAAGCTGCAGGATTTGGCGGCGACACTGAAGGACCCGGCTAGAAAAAGCTCCAGAAAGGTGCCCTACCGCCATCCGCAGGGAGCTGTCGGTCTTGGCCCGGATGACATCAATAACCGCCTCGGCCTGACTCAAATCCAGCCGTCCATTAAGGAAAGCCCGTTTGGTAAATTCACCAGGCTCAGCCAGACGAGCGCCTGCTTTTAAGGTCAACTCCAGGATTCTTTTCAGCGGCATGGGGCCGCCATGACAATAAATTTCCACAACATCTTCCCGGGTATAGGAGCGCGGTGCGCGCATCACCAGCAGCAACACTTCATCAACCGTTTCTTTGCAGACCGGATCGACAATGTGGCCGTACGCCGCCGTACGGGATGGTTGTTCACTGACCGGCAGAGTGCTCGCTGCGCGGAACATTTCACCAGCTATATTCAGGGCTTGCGGTCCGCTAAGGCGCACGATTCCGATACCGCCTTCCCCTATGGCTGTGGCTATCGCCGCTATCGTATCTTCCGGCAACACTGACTCCACCTCGGTTTCTCAGGTCTATTTGTAACCATACCCAGTGTATCACACTGGACAGGAATTATACTAAAGCCCAGTAATACTCGACTATTACTGGGCTTTTCAGTCACAACCATTATTTTTTCAGGGCAATAACCACTTTCCTGAAGGGTTCTTCCCCTTCGCTGTAGGTAGTCACCCGATAGTCATCCTGGAGAGTCATATGTATGATCTTACGTTCGTGAGGACTCATCGGTTCCAGAATAACCTTCTCGCCGCGGGTTTTGACCTTATCCGCAAGCCGCCTGGCCAGCCGTTCCAGAGTTTCGGCCCGCCGTTTGCGGTAATCTTCAACATCAATAATAATCCTCATGCGATCTTCGCTGTCCCGATGGGCCGCCAGATTGGTCAAGTATTGCATGGCATCCAGCGTCTGGCCATGCTTGCCGATCAGTATCCCCAGATCGTCACCGCGTAAATTCAAGGTCACGTTTTCAAGGCCGGTCATCTTTTCAATCTTTACTTCCATCCTCATGGCCTCTAAAACGTTCTGGATAAATTCTGTCGCAACCACCACCGGATCACTTTTGGGCAGCTGACTTCTCATCACCGGCGCTTCGATCAGCGTCACCAGTACTTTGGCCGGTTTGCCGCCTAACAGGCCGAACAGCCCTTTGGTTGGTTCTTCCAGCACAGTATATTCAATTTGATCACGGCTGACTCCCAATTCGGTCAAAGCAGCTTCAATTGCTTCGTCGACGGTCTTACCGACCTTTTCCACGGTAGTCATTGGTTAACGCGCCCCCTCCTGTGTTGCCTTTCCACGGTATAACCACCACTGCTGAACAATCTGGGCAACGTTGCTTACCACCCAATAAAGTCCGAGTCCGGCGGGAAAAGAGACGGTAATATAGCCTATAAATAAAGGCATGAACATCTGCATCATTTTGTTCTGCTGGGAAGGATCTGTTCCGGTTTGTTTTGTGGAAATATAGGTAGTAGCTGCAGCCAGCACCGGAAGGATGTAATACGGATCACTGGGCGTAGACTGCGATAAATCTTTTATCCACAGGAAACTGGGGTCGCTTACATATTTATACTCCCTAATGGCGAAGAAGATGGCAATCAAAAAAGGCATCTGAATAACCAATGGCAGACAGCCGGCCAGCGGGTTAACGCCTGATTCTTTATATAATTTGGCTATTTCCGCCTGTTGTTTTTCTTTGTTATCTTTATATTTCTCCTGAATAGCCTTCATTTTCGGCGATAAATCCTGCATCGCCTTCATCGATCTTACCTGCTTTACTGTCAACGGATAAAGAATAACTTTAATGATTATTGTCAACAGGATAATGGCTAAACCATAATTAGGAATACCCATCGCTACTGTTGCATTGTAGCAATAAGTCAAGCCCATCTGCATAATTCCGCTGATCGGATCAATCAACCAACCCACGTACCGCTCACTTCCTTTATATCAACAATCTAATTTAAACAGGATCATAGCCGCCGGGATGAAAGGGATGACAGTGCAAAAGACGCCGCACTGCCATTCGCAGACCTTTGAGAGCTCCATGCTTTTCGATCGCCAATAGAGCATATTCGGAACAACTGGGAACAAAACGGCACGTCGGCGGTTTCAGCGGCGATAAAAATATCCGGTAGCCTTTTATCAGGACCAATAAACTCGCTTTAAGCATCCTCTTTACCCACTTGCTTCCTCAGAATCCCGGCCCGATTACAAATATGCTCGAACGCGGCAACCACTGCCGGCAATTTTTCACTGGCAATTGTCTGACGACCAACAACAATGATATCGAAACCGGTTGCAAGGCGATGCTGATTAAGGCGATAAGCCTCCCTTAGCAAGCGCTTCACCCTGTTGCGCTTAACGGCATTGCCAAGGCGTTTACCTGCCGCAAACCCGACCCGGCGCTGGTCGCTTTTGTTAGGAAGGATATATAACACAAGTTGTCTATTGGCATAGGATTTGCCCACCCGGTACACGGCTTGAAAACTTTTATTTTTTTTTAACAACCCGCGTTTTGACAAAGTAAACATTTGCATCATTCCTATTACATGGAAAAAATAGGCCACACCAGCGGCCTACTATGCAGATAGTCTTTTACGACCTTTTTCGCGTCTCTTTTTCAAAACAAGACGGCCACCTTTGGTTTTCATACGCTCACGAAAGCCATGCGTTCTCTTCTTCCACAGTGTATTGGGTTGGAAAGTACGTTTCATGAATTAACACCTCCTTGGTAAACACGCGATAATACCCCATGCTAAAATATTGCAATTCAACTAGTTAAGATTATAGACCAGGCGTTTGTCCAGTGTCAAGAAAATTGCTGGGATAACTTGTGGATAAATTTGTATTGTATTGGAGGATTACCCAAAACAAACTGTTGATAACTTGTCTAGGTTTTGCTAATATTAAATAGGCTGATGGTTTCCCAGTGGAAAATCACGCCAATCAACCGGCCAGCGGCTTTCATATCCTAGTAAATTTACATAAGCCGCTAATCCCATGAAACGTATATGCGGCGCTGTTCTTGCCAATTTGCCGCTGTATTTTTTTTTCCTTAAAACCCCGTGGAGCCAGGTTTATTCACATGTGTTGATAATCATGTGGATAACTTATGTAGAGTGGTTTCCTTCTCCTACTATTTATGCCCCGAAAGGATGAATTTCATGGATGCCACCGAGTTGGCTGTTGTTTGGGAACAGGTTCTCAATATTTTGGAAAAAGAAATTATAAAGCCAATCTTTGATACCTGGATTAAATCAACTGTTCCTTTATCGCTGACAGACACCTATTTAGAGATCGGTACACCGTCCCAGTTTATCAAAGATTGGATTGAAACCCGTTATTCCTCTATGATCCAACAAACCGTCCAAACTGTCACCCACAAGCCCTTGACCATTAAATTCATCAACCTTGATATTGACAAGGAAAAACCAACCATTGAAATTCCTCAGCTTGAACCGGATTTTCCGCCTCAACGGGCCTTTAGCCAGACTTATTCATCCCCCGCCACTTATGGTAAGGGTACAAAAAATGTCGATTATAGTTATCGGCGCAACAATTCCAGTCCTGAAGATTTTATAACCTCCCTCAACCCCAAATACAACTTTGAGAGTTTTGTTATTGGTAATTCCAACCGTTTTGCCCACGCAGCCTCGCTAGCCGTGGCTGAGGTTCCCGCCAAAGTGTACAATCCCTTTTTCATCTATGGCGGCGTAGGCCTGGGAAAAACCCATCTGATGCATGCCATTGGTCACCGGATTCGTCAGAACCACCCTCATATGAAGGTATTATATATATCAAGTGAAAAATTTACCAACGAACTGATTAATTCCATCCGGGACGGCAATCCTGAAAGCTTTCGCCAGAAATATCGCAATATCGATGTCTTGCTTGTTGATGACATTCAATTTCTCTCTAAGAAAGAACATACCCAAGAAGAATTTTTTCATACATTCAATACCCTGCATGAAGCAAATAAACAGATTATTATTTCCAGTGACCGGGCTCCCCGGGAAATACCAACATTGGAAGACCGTCTGCGGTCTCGTTTTGAATGGGGTTTAATCACCGATATCCAGCCCCCTGATCTGGAAACCAGGATCGCTATCTTAAGAAAAAAGGCGATGATGGAAAACCTGAATGTTCCCAATGATATCATGGTGTATATTGCTGGCCGAATCGATAACAATATCCGTGAACTGGAAGGCGCTCTTATCCGGGTTATGGCTTATTCCTCCCTAACCGGACAAAGCATGGATATGGCCCTTGCCACCGAAGCTCTTAAAGATATTTTTCCCAACGGCCGCCCAAAACAAATTACTATGGAACTCATCCAGCAAGTAGTGGCCAACTATTTCAAACTTCGCCAAGAAGAACTGATTGCAAAAAAAAGGACCAGAAATTTGGCCTATCCCCGTCAAATAGCCATGTATCTCTGCCGGGAACTTACCGATACCTCGCTGCCGCGTATTGGAGAAATGTTTGGCGGTCGCGATCATACCACGGTTATTCACGCCAACGACAAAATAAACCGTGAAAAAAATGAAGATGCAAAACTCAACAATATTATCAAGGAATTAACCCGCTTAATTGAAACTGTATAACCGTGTATAATTATGTTGATAAATTATGAATAACTTTGTCAATTCTGCTATTTTTTAAAAAAGGATTTTTTAAACCTAAAACCGTTAATAATTTTTCTTACTTATCTACACCTTGTTAACAGTGCTTAAAAGCCACAACACCAGGATATGTAGATATATCCACATATCTACAGGGCCTATGACTATGACGGCTATTTTATTATCATATGGTTTGTATAGTCTTATTATACCTGCGGGAGGTAAAAAAAATGAAATTATCCTGTACTAAAGAACAACTCCAACATGCGGTACAAACAGTACAAAAAGCAATAGCTACAAAGACTCCTTTGCCTATACTTACAGGCATTTATCTCGAAGCAAAAGACAATAAACTTCAACTTCAGGCAACTGATTACGAAGTAGGTATCAGTTGTACCATTGACGCCACCATTGAAGAACCTGGTGCTGTTGTCATGTCCGGAAGATATTTTCAAGAAATGGTCCGTCGTCTGCCGGGCGAAATTGTGGAAATAGCTTCAAGTCAAGAAGACCGGACGATAAAGATTACTTCTAACAAAGCCCAGTTCAACCTGCTAAGTTTGCCTCCTGAAGAATTTCCTGTTTTAAAACCAGTTAACAGTGAAAATGTCCTGCAGGTGAAGGACAATATTTTAAGAGATCTGATCAAAAAAACGGTTTTCGCCTGTGCATCCGACGAGGCCAGACCAATATTTACTGGAGCTCTACTAGAGGTAGAGGAATCGGAAATTCGCATGGTGGCTACCAATACCCACCGCCTGGCGCTTAAAAGAGCTCAATTGGGTGATAGTAAAAATAACGTCAGGATGATCATTCCCGGTAAAATACTGAACGAGCTCGCCAGATTGTTGGTAAATGAAGACCCCCAGGATGTCACCTTGTCCTGGCAAAAAAATCAGGTGGGAATATCCTTTGACAATGTATTTATCAATTCGCGGTTAATAGAGGGACAATTTCCTGATTATAAAAAAGTAATTCCCCCTACTTACGGCACAACCATCAAAATAAACACCCATCAGTTTCTTGACGCCGTGGAGCGGGTTTCGCTTCTGGCCCGGGAAGGTGAGTACAATGTGGTAAAGTTTAATTTTCAAAAAGACAATGTTATTATTACCTCCAATAATCCCGATATCGGTAAGGCTTATGAAACCGTCCAGGCAGAAAAAAACGGCAATGACGTAGAGATCGCCTTTAATGCCAAGTATGTCAGTGATATACTGAAAAATATGGATAGTGAAGAATTACTGCTCTCTTTGAATACATCACTGAGTCCGGCTCATCTTCAGCCCTGGGGCGACGATAATTATACTTATATCATTACTCCGGTGAGAACTAATTAAGGTGTTGTTATGGAAGAAGTAACGATTAACACAACAACTATCAAACTTGATCAATTTTTGAAATGGGCCGGAATAGCTGATAGCGGCGGCCAGGTTAGAACCTGGGTTGACGCCGGTATTATTTTAGTGAATAATGAAATAGTTACAGAAAGACGCAAAAAAATACAGCCTGGAGATGTCGTTGAAATAAAAGAAACCGGTATTTGGAAGGTTAGCGGGTCGTAAAGGTGAAAATATGAGGGTGAACAGGCTTGTACTGAGAAATTTTCGTAATTATCGTCTTTTAGAGATTGATTTTAAGGCAAATATTAATATATTTATTGGCGAGAACGCCCAGGGGAAGACAAATATTCTTGAGGCGATCTATCTGGGCTCTGTCGGTAAGTCGCATCGGACCAGCGAGGATGAAGACCTTATTGGTTGGGATATGGCAAACGCCAGTGTTGATGTTTTTTTTAGCCGGCAGGGAGTCGACAATAAAATACGGTTTCACTTGATCAGGGGTCAAAAAAAAGAAATTATCCTGAATGAATTTACTATTAAGCCCAGGGAAGTAATAGGGTCTTTAAATACTGTTTTGTTTTCTCCGGAAGATTTATGGCTGATAAAAGGGGCGCCAACGCTCAGGCGTCGATTTATTGATATGGAGATATCCCAGGCGGTGCCGGCTTACTACCGGCATTTACTTCAATATAACCGCATTTTACATCAACGAAATAATTTATTAAAAAAAATCCGCGAAAGAAAAGCCACGCGGGAATTACTTGAAACCTGGGATGACCAACTGTCAATTACCGCGGCTATTCTAGTCAATAAAAGGGTCGAGTCCCTGAAAAAGATGGGGATGCTGGCTAACCTTATGCATCGCCGCCTTACCTCCAGTAAGGAGAATCTGACTCTTGTCTATTACCAGGCCGGAGCTGACGATGCGGCTGCCGTGATCAATAATGAGTGGTTCCGTAAAAAAATAGATAGTTGCCGCGAGCTGGATATAGGCAGTGGCAGCACGAGTATAGGTCCTCATCGGGATGATATTATTCTTAAGGTTAACGGGAAGGATCTGCGCAATTATGGATCCCAGGGGCAGCAACGAACCGGAATTTTGGCGTTAAAACTGGCAGAACTGGAATTTTTGAAGTCGGAAACCGGAGAATACCCGGTTTTACTGTTGGACGACGTGATGAGTGAATTAGATGCTCAAAGAAGGGAACAATTATTATTATTTATAAGAGACAGAATACAGACCTTTATAACCGCCACTGACGCGTCCTTATTTCCCACCGTAAAAATTGGTCAGTATTATCGGGTAAAAGAAGGTACGATTGTGGAGTGATTTCGTGAAAGCTTTTACCGACATTGTGACTCTTACAATAAAAAATCTGGGAATGCAGCGGCGGTATTACGCCGAAACAGTGCTGCTGCACTGGCGTAAAATTGTTGGGGAAGAGATAGCGAACCATACCTCTCCGGCGAAGATTGAACGAGGGGTATTGATTGTTGGTACTTCTAGCGCCGTTTGGTCGCATCATTTAATGACATTAAAAGAAGATATTGTAACAAAAATTAACGATTTCGCCGGCGAAAAAGTAGTAAACGACATTAAATTTCAGGCAGGATATTTAAAAAAGGACCAGAATGAAGACAATACTAGTGAGTCTGAGGTGTCACCTATTTCCTGGAAACAGGCAGTACTCAGTATTGAAGATATGAATTCTATTGATAGTATCGCCGAGACTCTAAGCAATGACGCTTTGCGCCATAAAATCAAGGGTATTTTACGCAAAGACCTGGCGCTGAGGCAGGTCAAGAGTAAAAAAGACTGGCGTAACTGCTCAACTTGTGGAATATTCTGTCCTCCAGATGAAGAATTATGTCCGGTGTGTACTGTGGAAAAACGAGCCCAGGAAAAAGACAAGCTTTTAAAATTACTGGTTCAGGCGCCGTGGATGAGTTATCAGGATTGTACTCAATACGTTAACTGCCGTCTGACCGGCTTTAATACAGCCAAAAACGAACTTATTGACAGGTTAACCAGGAATCTTGACCAGGAAAAAAGCGATGATTTAACAAAAGCAACATTGGTTATGCTGCTCAACTCAATCAAGCCGGAAGGAGTTACCGAGGAGCTTATTGCCAGTACAATGGATAAAATCAGGGGGAAAAAGCATGTTTTTACACCTAGGCGCTGATACAGTAATCCCGCTGCGGGATGTTATCACAATCACCGATATAAAGACTGTGCGCTCCGGAATTAACGATGAGTTTTTAAGGGTGATGAATGAAGAAAACATGATCACCGATGTATCAGAAGGAAATGCCAAAAGTTTTGTTGTTACCGATAAGGTGGTTTTTCTTTCCGCCATATCATCAACTACCCTGAAAAAAAGGGCTTTGTTCCTGTCTGATGCTGATGTAGACGAATAAAGATATCACCGAATCTTACCAGCGAAAGTATTTTTGTTTGGGAGGGTCTTAATGACAATAAATAATAATGAAACAACAGTCAACGGCAATTATGACGCGGTCCAGATCAAGGTCCTGGAAGGGCTGGAGGCGGTTCGTCTTCGCCCAGGCATGTACATAGGCAGCACCTCTTCCCGAGGATTGCACCATTTGGTTTATGAAATCGTAGATAACAGTATCGACGAAGCTTTGGCGGGGTATTGCGATAAGGTTGAAGTTTTTATCAACAAGGACGACAGCATCACCGTTATTGACAACGGGCGGGGTATTCCGGTGGATATGCATGAAACCGGCAAACCGGCTGTGGAGGTTGTCTTGACTGAGCTGCACGCCGGCGGTAAATTCGGTGGCGAAGGCTACAAAGTATCCGGCGGTTTGCATGGCGTTGGGGCCTCGGTTGTTAATGCTCTGAGTATCTGGCTGGAAGTGGAAGTAAAGCGTAACGGCAAGATTTATCATATGCGCTTTGAGCGTGGCATTAAGGTAAAAGAACTCTCCATTATTGGCGAAACCTCAGAAACCGGTACCCAGGTCACGTTTTTGCCGGACCCCGAAATCTTCGAAGAAACTACGTTTAGTTTTGAAATCCTGGAGCATCGGATCAGGGAACTCGCTTTCCTCAACCGGAATATTAATATAAGTCTTACCGAAGAAAAGACAGGCGCCAAAAAAGAATTTCACTACGAAGGCGGCATAGTCTCTTTTGTCCAGCACTTAAATAAAAGCAAAGATGTGCTGCACCCTGAACCGATCTATTTGAGCGGTTCGCGGGATACTACGGTGGTTGAAATTGCGCTGCAGTACAATGACAGTTACGCCGAAAACGTCTTTTCCTATGTCAATAATATTAATACCCAGGAGGGCGGCACTCATCTCAGCGGCATGAAAACCGCGATGACCAGAGCCATCAATGACTACGCCCGTAAAAACAATGTTCTTAAAGAGAACGACGATAATCTGAGCGGCGAGGATGTCCGGGAAGGACTTACCGCGGTTCTCAGTCTCAAGGTCCGTGATCCGCAGTTCGAAGGACAGACAAAGACCAAGCTGGGCAACAGTGAAATCCGGGGAATTGTTGACACCATCGTATTTGAAGGACTCAACGAATTCTTTGAAGAGAATCCGGCTGTTACCAAAAAAGTAATTGAGAAATCGGTACTGGCTGCCCGGGCCCGGGACGCCGCCCGCAAGGCGCGCGAACTCACTAGGCGGAAAAATGCGCTGGAAATCAGTGCCTTGCCTGGTAAACTGGCCGACTGCTCAGTGCGGGATCCCGAACAGACGGAAATCTATCTTGTCGAAGGAGACTCGGCGGGAGGTTCGGCCAAACAGGGGCGCGACCGTCGCTTCCAGGCCATACTGCCGCTGCGCGGCAAAATTTTAAATGTGGAAAAAGCCCGGCTGGACAAGATACTGAACAACGAAGAAATCCGGGCGATGATAACTGCGTTTGGCGCAGGTATCGGCGAAGATTTCGATATCGAGAAAACCCGTTACGGTAAGATCATCATCATGACTGACGCCGATGTCGACGGGTCCCATATCAGAACACTGCTGCTCACATTTTTCTTCCGGTACATGAAGCCGCTGATTCTGGCCGGTAAAGTCTATATCGCCCAACCGCCGTTGTTTTTGATCAAAAAAGGCCGCGAGAGTTGGTATCTTTACAGCGACGCCGAAATGGACAGTCTCCTAACCCGGATAGGGAGGGACGGCATTACTGTGCAGCGCTATAAAGGCCTCGGCGAAATGAACCCTGAGCAGTTGTGGGAGACCACCATGAATCCCGAAGGACGCACCATTTTGCAGGTTACCTTGGAGGAACTGGAAGCGGTAGGCGACGAAAATTCGCCTGAGAACATCTTTTCGACCCTGATGGGCGACAAAGTCGAACCCCGCCGCCGTTTCATCGAAGAGCACGCCAATGAAGTCCGCAATCTGGATATTTAGGGTGTTGTAGGATGCAAGAAAGTTTGTCATTCGTGCAAGAAAGTTTGTCATTGAATGCAACAAAGTTTGTCATTAGGATGCTGTAGGATTCCAGATAAGATGAGACTGGCTCGTAGCGTGGGCGACAAGGTGACACCGGCAAGAAAATTTATTGGGGATTATAGAAAAGGACTCATGGTGGATTGCTGTATGTTCCGTGTATGTAGGTTCCGGAATTAAGTAAAATTCATTCGGAATTAAATGAAATAGAAAAAATTAACTATGCAATAAAAACGAATATTTATTTATAGCATTGAGAGGCAGAACTTTAGCCTCTTTTTGTTTTTGATATAAGGTTAATTTTCAAAAATCGCTTAAAAACGATTTAGAGCAGTTGTTTTTTGGTATGGAACAACCAGTGCAGTAACCCTGTAATAAAGATTATATTAGTCTAAAGATTTTCAATTTGAGTAAAGTAAGAGAGCGCTTTTTTAATTAGTAAGTCAATAGAATCAAAGGTAAATTATTCTGTTAATAGTAGAAATAGTTAATATAATTGTCGAAAAGAGGGGTTCTGTATGCGGATTGTTCACCTTTCCGACTTACACTTTAACTCATTTGAAGTAACTGATATTAAAAATTTTATTAACACCCCATTAGTTGAAGATCTAAAAGAATATAATGCGGAATCCAAAATTGACCTAATAATAACTGGGGATTTAATTGATAAGGGTGGATCGGGAGAAGATCCCCGTGTTGAGTTTCTTGCTTTCGAAGAAGCTGTAATTGATCCTTTATTAAGGGGGTTAAATATAGGAAAAGATCGGATTTTTTTTGTTCCGGGTAATCATGACGTTGTGAGGCAACTATACTGCTAAAGGCTAACTTTTTGCAGTTTGCGTGCTAGCTGAGCAAATGAATAAACCACAATAGAGTAGATAAAATAATTTTGCGAAATACACCATGCGGTACATTTCAACAAATGATTTTCACCTTTTTCTGTCGAAGTCTTCCTGCAAAAGAGGTGTGTGGGGATTTACTGTGATCCATATCTCGTTTACCGAAGCTGAAATTGCCCAACTCCGGTATGAACAACTCCATTACCCTCATCCTCGTGTACGAGAAAAAATGGAGGTTGTTTATCTCAAAGCTAAGGGGTTATCCCATGAGCAAATTGGCGAAATCTGTAATATTACTCAGCCTACAGTCAGAAGTTATTTGACTACTTATATGGAGCAAGGAATAGAAGGATTAAAGATTTTTTGTGTTCAACAACCTCGTAGTGAATTGTACCCACATAAAACCAGTATCGAAGAAGAATTTCGTCAACGCCCACCAGCAACTGTGGCAGAAGCAGCCGCGTGAATTGAAGAGGTGTGACTGGACAGAATATGATGTCGTCAGTTTGTCCCATAAGATGTCGCTCAAGCTATATGTCTAAGTTTAAAATAGCTAGTTCTAACCTCCAATATTGAACCATAACACGTCGTTTAGTACGAAATTTGACCTATAAATTGTCGCATAGTACATGAGACTAGCCCCATAAATTGGCCACGTATAAAGCGTTTGCATACTGTATTCGTTAATACTCTCAAGGGTACTTGCATGATAAAAGCCTATAAACCCTTTTAAGATAAGGATTTATAGGCTTTTGATTTGTTGGACATCTCCCGCGCGGATCAAGTACAAGCAACGAAACTCAGAAAGCCTGGTGACCCATAAAAATTAGATTCAATATAAGCGCCTACTAGCTTTTACCGCTCAACGCCAGCTCTCTATGACTTACCACCTGCGGCGGCGCTTCCATCCATCCGTTCTTGATAGAAATGTTTATACCGTCTTCGCCGTACTGAATGACTTCCGCCATCAAACGCAAGTAATCAGCGGCGATGTCGGCTCGGGTGCTCTGTCCAATAGCAAGTCCGATATCGGCTATGCCAACTGAGTTGATCGTGAGGATATGGCCCATCATCATCTTGTCGGAAAAAGCCGGGATGGTAGAACCCGTTACCAGGGAATCGGGGCTGGACGGTATGGGGATGCTCTCGTCATTCAATAGATTGCTCAGCACTTTGATATGCTTAGCTCCGATATCGGCTCCACGCAGAAAAAACTTCCGGACCTCCTGATCGTGGGCTGTCTGGCTAAATCCAATCACTAACGCCTTACCAACGATATTCTCGATAAGAGACAGGAAAATACTGCCGACGCTAATGACATGCAGAGGGCGGTGCTCACCGATAATGCTGCCGATATAGCTTGGTTTTTCGACAAAATGAGGTTCTGGTGGTGTATCGACAATTGGGGAGCGGATATACAGACCTTTGGACAAGGCCACATTGGTAGCGTGCTCGTTCAGTTTTATGCTGTCGCCAACACCGTCGTAAAAAACTTTCCTTACATCCGGGCGAGCGGCCAAGAATAAGCCATTCGACATCACTACCGACGCCCATCGCGTCCGGGAAAGGGCGTGATAAAGGGCAAACGTATCGGAATACAGCCGTGGAGCTGCAAGATTTACGTCCTTTTCGCCGAAGCCTACCGGTACAGGCTGGTTACAACTAGTTAAAATGGCGGCTATGTCGGCCATGCGTTTTTCCGAAATGGTTTGGGCCTGTTGCACGACTGCCCGGATTTCGTTGTCTTCGGCCTTTGCGACGAAGTATTTCTTGACACATCCGCTTACCGCATCGCCCATATACGTAATCCACAAGTTGCCTATTTCAGCGGAAGTCAAAGGCAATTTATCTGCATTTTTCATTGATTAGCCTCCTCAAAATTTGATGAGCAGTTATATCATGCTCATCTCGCGGATCTTCAATTCTACGATTCGTAAGAGGCCACATTGCCGGAATCTCCGGTGGTATAGTAATGACGTTAACTACCCCCGAACGAAAAGAAGTACGCATTTCCGTCCGTTTTTCAGGACATAATGATATTGTATCATGCGCTCTCCTGAAACGAGTCTTGAAGAGGAGCGGTGTCTTTGAACAGCGACGACCTTTTAACCGCGGGCGTTCTTGGGGCGGTTTCCACGATTACGGGTGAAATCGTTTCGCGGATTCTTCTTTCGTTCGGCATCGGCAAACACAGCCTGTATGAATTGACCAGCTATATCGTTACGATAAACAGGCCCTCTGTTTCTATGGGGCTGATTGTCAGTTGCATAATTGGCGGATTCATCGGGTCCGCGTTCTATTACGCCCTCGGCAGAATCGGGAGGACCCGTCTGGTCGCAAAAGCGATCGCCGTAAGCCTGTGCTCCTGGCTGTTGGCCGAAACTTTATTCACGGCGGCCGTCGAAGGGCATTTCATCGACATAAGGCCTATTTCCGACTACTACGTGCATCTCTCCGCATCTCTCGGTTACGGGGCCACACTGGGGCTTTTGTTCAAATCATTCCTGTTCCGTGCAAAGGGTTCTTCAGAGTGACCTTTATCCGGTTCAGGGATTGCGAAGCCGCTGTGGGGGGCAATGGAAAAATGCTCCCGTTGACCCCCTTCAGATGGACCTGTAATAAACGAAAGAGCGCCGTTTGAGGCGCTCTTTCGTTTATACCCATCCTCGTCCCTTACTTTGCAATTATGCTGGATGAGCGGTTCGTTGAGGAGGAGCTAAGGGTACACCCCATTATATTAATAACTCCCCCCTAAATGCCGACCATTTGAACTCGTGTGGGCGGACGATGACCATAACAACGGAACTCTACCATACGGGTGGAGGTCCGTTGCAGTGAAACGAATGGATTACGAAACACCCGCCTAAAATAATAGTATAGGCGGGTGATGCGTTTGGACGACCGGTTTTTAAGAGGCTACATTGCCGGGATATCAGGTGGCATAGTAATGACGTTAACAAGTGTATTATTCTTTTCGCTGGGAATAACACCGTCAAGACTTATTGACCGGGTTGGTATAATCTTTTTGGGCTATGTTCCTACCACCATCTTGGACCAGCTTGTTTGCTTAACAATACAACTCGGACATGCTGCCGTTATGGGGATTCTCTTTACATACCTAGTTACCATCATTGGGAGTAAGTACCTCAAACTAAAAGGATCGACACTTGGGGCAATCACTTGGTTTACCATATTTAGCGTCGGCTCGCTATTCAAGCTGCCCCTGTTTTACAACCTGCCTGGGCTTGCAGTTGCTGCAAAATCTTTTCACGTCATCAATGTGGGGTGTAACTGCCGCCTTAGTGCTGGTTTGGGTTGAGCGACACGCGGGAAGCCAGGTGGTCTTCGTCAATCATAGCCGCCCCGGCATACAAACACTTGCCGGATGAAAGCGATGGCCAAATGGAAGACCTGCTAGACCAGCAACGGAAATTGCTATCAGACGTGGACCATAAGAAGGTGAGGCATCACGGGTCTTTTTGGTCCCGGTTCAAATTCTGGTAAATACCCACTGCTCGAATACTGTGATTTACGGTATCCTTCTGGCCACTTTTACTCAGATCAGCCCCAGAAAAGAACCTGTTAATGACCAGAACCCTTCACTAGATACCGCTTGTAATTTTTTTCGTGAATAAACAATCAAAGTAACTGCGCAAGTAAGTGCCCGCTACGGTTCTGGTAGTAGGGCACTTATTTTAAAGTTGCTTGCGGTCCCTATTTATTTCGCATTAGCCTTCTGCGTTATATCCACAAATATCCTCGTAATCCATCTTGCAAGTAGCCCCATAATGATATAGATGATAAACGAGTACCAGTACAACCATTTAATAAGCATGTAAAAGCCCAGTTTGACGATTATTGGTTCGACCACGAATGAAAATAAGATTGACATTGCGCCTAAAGCCCAGTAAAAGCTTTTCCAGGTAGGGAAGTATTGATATATTAGCATATAGAAAATTGGCACCACCGTATAGTCTATCGCGGTGAGCCGAGGGAATATCGGTATGACCTCAGCCGGATAACTCCATAGGATTAGCTCATAGCCAAATTCGTCCAGCGTAATTGTAAATACCATTATGATTAGCCCAAACAGGCTTAACTCGGGAAGTTTCTTCTTATCCGCTAATTTATACCAGATGAACCAAGGAACAGTAAGCAGCGCAAGAAGAACCCACCAGCGCCAGGAACCGAATTCATGGCCCAGCCAGTTCTCAATCCGTGCCTGCGTTAATTCCTTCGCCATTTCCGCAAGTTGCTCTACGGATAGCCTATTTGCCATTCGTCAAGTACGCCCCTCTACCATATTGGTCCGTATTACAAAAAGCTACGCTTTTGAATCCCAAGACCTACTGGTTCATTTCGCTTTCCTTTTGAGCCACAGCCATTATTGTATCGACGATCCACTTGGATAATAGCCCCATTGCCAGAAGAACAGGAAATCCATAATAATATTTCCATTTGATAAGCACGTAAAGTCCGAGTAGTTTGAAAAGAGGCTCCCCTACGAAGGAAATAAACATAGTCATCACGGTGATTGCCCCGAAAAATCTTTTCCAGGGAACAAACCACTGGTACGCGAGAGTGAAGAGGATTGGCACTACTGAATAATCAGTCGCAGTGAGCCGGGTGAGTAAAGGAATCAATTTATGCGGATAGTAGCGTAGGCTCAGGGCGGTAAAGACTTCATCGAATGTAATCGCCAGGATCATATAAAGCAGCAAAAATATACCTAGTGAAACAAACCGCTTCTTGTCGGATAATTTATACCATATAAACCAAGGGATTATGAGCAGCACTAAAAGAAACCAAAACTGCCAGTGGAATAGGGTCTCGTGCCGCCAGAACTCAATTTGAGCTTGGGTTACCTGCTTTGTCATTTCTACAGCTTGCTCATCAGACGGATAATTTGCCATCGGTTTCTCCTAGCCTCCATAACCTTGTTTAAATAATCCGACACCAATAGCGCAGTGGTCTTGTAGCGTCTTTTTCACCAGACCTGCTTCGCTTTCCGCACAGCGAACCACCAGAACGATTTCGGCTTTCCTGCCCAAACTGCTTGGCCGATTTTGCCTCTTGGTTATTACCCAGTCAAGACCGATCCCTATTGCCACTCCGAGTGCAAGGCCGATAAGCCCTCCCACAATCGGCCCCCAATACCAAAGAAACCCCCAAATCGTTCCCAGCAGCATAAAAATGGTGCCCAGCACCGCGCCGCCGTCAATGATACTCACCCCGTCAGCTCGGTGGATGGTGTCCAGAACCGCCATCTCCCGTGCTTCCTTTTCCAGTGGCACCGCCAGAATTTGCTCCCTGGCGAGACCTCTTATTTCGAGGTCCGAGATGGCAAGCTCGATATACATGTTGTGATCGAAGGTTGCAAAGATATGCATACAGTCTCCTTTGGTTATACCGGCAGCTCGAACCGGGAGTCCTGGTAACGACGCTTCAAGTAGTTGGCTTGTTCGGCGTCGAACAGCTTGTTGTATTCGACGGTATGGTTATAGGCGCTAAACATACTAAACAGGTACATGGACGGCATGTAGAGTAGCCACTGGACATCGACCGTCTGCGCTGCCGCTGCGAAGTGGCCTGCACAGGTAAGATGTGCCCCTTCCAGCAGCCGCGACTGATAAATAATGACAACACACCAGATGAAAAAAAAGAAGCCTGTGGGCAAGCGGTGGGTATAAAGGTGCCCCAGGCCGGGCATAAACGCTGACCAAACGGCTGCCAAGAGGGGAATTCGTTTGCTCATAATATTGATTTCCCAGGCCCCCATCCGGGCCGGCAAGAACTTCGTACCTTCCCGTTCTCCCAAAATGGCGCACTTGTTCATCTCTATGGCGCTGCGATAGCTGTCCCAGATGGCGTAAATGTACGCGGCGATGTAAAGAAGCAGCCACCGCTGGTCAAGGGTCTGGGTTGCTAATTGGAACTGACCCGTAAACGTATAATAGATTGCCAGATTCAGGTGGGACTGGGTATTTATAATAATCTCCCAGATAACGAGCAAAAAACCTTTGATATAGCTGCCAAGGAAGATATGCCCGAAACCGGGAAGCGCCGCCGACCACCACGCCGTCACCCATGGGTTCCGAAGGTGCATCAGACTGACAGTATAGGTATAAGAATAGGCTTTGGGTCGCCTGGTCAGCGTCGTCGAACTGATGTCTGCCAGTCTCATAAATATAACCACTCATTCCTCTTTTTCCTTCAACCCCTATAGTATCCACAAAGGGTAAAGACCTATACCATTATTTAACTGGGCTACGCAAGGATGGTAAATAAATAGCCCCCTTTAGTTGGGGGCAACATAATGACTTCTTCTCGGACGCACATATCCTTATCATGCATTGGTGTGGCCTTCTACTGCTTTTCACGACTCGGATGTCTATCCTGCATGGAAACCTACGACAGCCCGAGAAAGTGTGCTATTCGATGTTGACCCATAATATGTCACTAAGTAAATGGACCCAAATACTGTCGTTTGCGCCAATTATTTGGGTCCAGTCACAGAGGTAACAGGAATTAAACGAGGCTATACTCAGGTTAGAGAGTTCTTGCTTCACATTGGCATGAAACCTCGCAAAGTCGGAAGCGTTCCGGCAAAGGCTAATCCCGAAGAACAGGAAGAGTTCTTAAAAAAACTCCAATCGATTATAGATGAAGCGCAGCAAGGTAAACGCCACGTTTTCTTTGTAGATGGATGTCATTTTGTTTGGGGTGCCTTCCTGGGGATACTGTGGTCGTTTGAACGGATGTTTATACTGACGCCGTCAGGTCGTAATAGATTTAATGACAAACCTTTCATTGATGAGATAATGAAGGACCGTCGTAAAGGCCGCTTCAATAATGGTTTGGTCTGTCCTCATTTGGGTATGCTACAATTACAGCAAAGAGAATCTGGAGGAATTCGTAATGACCATATTAGACAAAGTTAGTGCGGTGAGCCGTTCCATGGTTCAAAATATAGTTGACAAGGAACCAGTCAACTATATCGAGGCCGGTGTGCTCTACGCAATGGCCGCCGGCGGGCGTCACCACGTTGCCGTGCTCAGCGTCTTCCATAACCATGCCCAAGACCCTCGGCTCAAGGAGCTAATCAAGGATGGGCTTGACAATCTGACGGAAAATACAATCAAGACATGCGATAACTTACTCCACGCGGGTGACGCAAGAGTGCCGACTGTAGAATATCCCACGCATCCATTGGAAAACAGAATGGACATCCCGGGCGCTGCCCATCTTTCTGATATGGAAATCGCCTCTATGCTGGTAAATATGCATACTGCGAGCACAATAGCCCTGGTAGCCGCGATAAACCAATCGTATCAACTTGAGATGGCGATTCAATTGCGCGAACAACTGAACATCTCTTTAGACTGGGGCTACCGTCTACTTCAACTCATGCTCCATCGGGGCTGGCTTCCTGAGTTAGCGAAGGTAGAGCACTAGAGCAGTTTAGGGCAATACAATGAAAGAAGGACTAATTCACTCTGACAGTGCTTGCATAAACAATCGCAGCAAATCCCACCCGCAGTTCGGTCATCGGTTGCCTGACGTTGCTCTAATGCCAGCAGAAGGTATCGACTAAACGCTACAGTGGTATAGTCTCTACCAGCATATTCTAAGACCGACTGTGCACTCCTGTGCAGATTCCAAGTAGACTTTCCATCTGAAAAACATTTCGATATCCCATCGCTTCCCACAGCCGAACCAATTCTTTATAGGGGAATTCATGCTGTTTATGACAACGGGGGTTGATGGAGCGGCTGTGGAATAAGGATATCATTTCCAGCCCGCAGCCTTATTAAGGTGGAGTCGAGCTACGAAGCTAATAAACAAATAAAGAGTGAAAATTAGCAATAAACCGAATTTACTGGCAGGATTATGACCGTTCATGTCGAAAGTCATCATGAAAGTGTTGGGTGAGATAATGCAGCCGGCAACCAGCGATCTAAAACAAGAGATAATAAGAATTAATAATAGCCTGAACATCAGTATGTATGGCACCGGATTGCGCCGGCAGAGAGTGGCGTTTTTGGATGAAAAGGTTATTGTCATTTTGGCAGACAATAAAAGAATAACTGCTCTTGCCTCTTTGGATGGTACAGATAGGGTGACGACGCGCATGGTGGATATAGCTTTGTTAAATGATTATAAAACCAAATTGAAGCAGGAACTACAACAGGCAGGATTGTCGGTAAAGTGCGTTTTGAAGGATTATGATCATAGCACAGAATTAGCAGCAACGGTTATTGTGCTTGAATAATATTGTTTGATCCCAGAAAACTAAACTATAAGAGGTAGGCCGTAGGAACTCTCATGAGCGCTGAAAGCTACCAGGTTGGTAACAAAGCTTTGTATATGCGTGCATATACGGGGAAATAGTTGCCGCTGGTAGCTTTTTCTTTTTTTATCCTGATCCGAAAGGATAACTTCTGCTTAGGATACGTGTAACTAAAGCGGCAACAAAATGTTTGGAGGTATCCTAATTTTCTGAAAAGTAAAAGGAGGTGTTGTTAGAAGGGGGGGGGTAAACGAAATTGATTCTCATCTAAGAGCAAGGAGGAGTATTATGAACAAGCCTACTATCAAAGTACAAGATGTATTAGATGTATTAGACGTCATTACAGGAGGTCGATGCGTAAAAAGTATCGAGGATGTTTTCGGTGGTAAAAACAAATTTGTTGTTCTGAAATCTTCGAATATTCCAGGAAAAGCGTGTATGGAGACTCCCGGACTAGTTTGCGGCAATCTTTCGGCTCCTGTCCGGAAGATCGCCGTGACCATGACTCTGACAGAATGCAATATTGAGCTGGCCGGAGCCACGGGAGTTGATGTCATCGTTGCACATCATCCTATTGTTGACGCCGCTAACTCCGGCGGCGTGACTTTGCGGAATTATTTAGGGCTATACGGAATATCGGTATTTGAACTCCATGAGGCTTTTCATGGTCTTCATCCTGGCATCGCTCATATTCATGGGCATAAAGCTTTTCGTGTTGACATCGCCTATGGTGGCTTTCCGGGAAACATTCTGTATGTAGGGAAGGCATTGGAAGAAGTATCAAATTTAGGTGATATTTTAGATCGACTGAATGCTTTTATGGGTATAAATGAAGAAGAAAAGATGCTGCTAGTTGAGCGTACAACGCGTAATTGCGATCACATTATTGAAACCAACGTCGCCGCAGGTGGCCAAATTCTAGTTGGTAATCGCGAGGACAAAGTAAGTACCATTGTGCATATCTTCCCCCATACTGGTTTTACTGGGCAACAGCTTGCCAGAGTAAAAAGTGAGCATCCAGATGCCGATACTGTCATTGCATCAATCAGTCGTGTAAGACTTGATAGTGAGCTTGTAGCCAAGGCCAAAGAATTAAATATGAATTTCATCGTGGGCAACTCACATGCTATGGAAATTCTGGAAAATGGTTTGCCCTTGGCAACGGCCATTAGTAAATTGCTACCAGAGGCAGAAGTTGTACTATTCCGTGAAAGAATCACCTCTACCCCCCTTGAATGGGCGGGCAATTCGACGATTCGCCAATATGCCCAGGAGATAGCAAACCAGTTTCTTCTACCGAAGGTAAACAAATAAGATGGAGGTCACAATATGCAAACAGAGGTGAATTTCGTGAAAAAAAGAGAAATGAAAAAGATCGAGTATGTTGGTTTTGTTTTAGTTATCCTTGCACTCCTTGCACTCATGTCTCCGGAGCCGGTGGCAGGAGCCTTTACGGCGGCAGCCAATAAGGTCAAATCAATTGCCTTTGATGCTTTTCTTATGAATATCGTGGGTTGGGCTATCATCTGTGGCGTTATTATGGGGCGATTAATGGAACGGGCTGGTTTTACTGATGCTCTTGTTCGTATCTTTATACCGATCACCCAAAGAATTGGTGTAAATCCCTCGGTCATCATACCGGGAATTTATCATATTATTGGCGACATTAATGCTGCAGGTAAAATTGCCGGACCCATTGTTAAAAAAGCAGGAGCAACAAAAGATGAGCAAAAAATTGCCATTGCTACGATGGTTCAATCCCAACAGTCGTTTTCTACTTTTATGCTTGGACTAGTTTGTTTAACCGCTGCTAAAGTCAATGCTTTGCCCATCGTGATATTAACGATCTTTCTGCCGTTAGTTCTGGTTCCTTTTATCCTGAAACATACCCTGTATCGGGATACAAAAGCGGTGACTTTGGATGAACTACCCAGCTTTACTCCCGAGACACCCTGGTTGAGCGTTTTGTTTGGTGCAGCCCGGGAAGGCGCGGAAGTCCTGTTTCTGATCGTAATTCCCGCCGCTGCTGCTGTATTTAGTATTATTGGCGCTCTTGAATATATGGGGATATGGCAGGTTATCCAAGGCTGGTTATCATCTATCTTATCCATGCTATCTATTGATGTGGCAACAGGTACGATTACAGTACTGGCCGCTCCTACTTTGGCAATGGGCATGCTGACCAAAACAGCGGCAACTATTCCGCCTAAGATGGTGGTTGGTTCTTTTGTATTGGCAGCATCTGGTTTTCCCCTGGGAGTTATTTTCGGACAAATCCCGATGATCTGGAAAGGTGTTTCCGATCTCACTGAAGCGGAGGCAGCCAAAGCAGCAAGTGTCGGCATTGTGATGCGCATTATGACTGCGTATATAATTGCCGAATTTGTAACTCCCTTTGTTATGAAATAAGCTAGGATAACTTTATATTTATATCGCACCTGCCAGAGTGACTATGTATTTACCGCGAGAAGGCCAACTTATCTCAACGTCGGGACGGCATAAGGGAATCTGTACGGATGCGCCATCGCATTGCATAACGTCCAGACATAAATATTGCGTCAGCGTTCCCTGATCTAGGATCATGTTGGTATCAATTTGCAAAGTGACATTAGATAGATAATTTTCTGGCAGATTTACCATATCTGATGGTTCGGCTTCCAATATTCCTAGACCTGCTGGCATGGTATCCAGAGTGTAAATTATAGTCCGACCGAAGCCGGCAATTCTTTTTCCTGGCAATATTAATCCATTTAACTTAAATTCATCCCGTCCTACCGTCTCTGATATGACTTTCCCGTCATCCAGTATCGCGGTGGAGAAATAGTCCCCCGGATTTACGTCAATTCCTTTCTCAGCTTTCCACGAAAAAAAATAATTCATAGTATGGCCCTCCCTCTATTTCTTGTTTATACTATGTTTTTAGAGGGAGGGTGTGCCAAAAAATACCTGGACCCTTATGATAGAGTTTAGGTATTCTCTGGTCTACCAGTCGAGCGGGTAAGCCGGATATACCTGGAGATGGCATGGGATTAGCTTGTGTCCGGAAGTTGATTCGGCAATTAGGTGGTAAGGCCTGGTGTGAATAAGAGGCGGGTGTCGGGACAGAGATGAGTTTTTTAATCCCTAAAGCAAAGCATATAAACTTTGAGCGGGAACGCCGAGACAACGTGTGGGAAGGTAGTCTATTGCTACCAGGATCAAAATGACTCGTCTAGGAGTATAGGAGCATTAGGCGGGCAGGGAAATGTGGTTTGCTGTACGCGGAAAGACAGTACAGCTAAGAAAAGCCAGTCGGGGGCGCAATGCTTCCTCGGTTGGTTTTTTTGATGTCGAAATTAAGGTGTGGTTGCGAAGTTACTCGTTTTAGAAATAAGAGATATGTTCGCACGAGAACAGAAAAGAACGCTTCCTTAGTGTGATATGGTCATCGTCCGTACACGAGTTTGAAAGTGTTGGCTTTCTAAGGTGCGAGGTGAAAAATATCATGTATGTATCCAGGTGAGGTGTAACTGGCTTCTTTCGAGGAATCATGCAAGGCTTCGGGTTACTTTCAATCGGAACTTCGACTTATAGCGAGAAACGATTGCTAGAGGCCTTTTTGTCGAGAGGATATTTCTTAATCGATTCTTGTCCAATTCCTCTTGTTGACGCAGCGGGAGAGCAATTGCCCAGCAATCGCAAAACGCAAATCATGGTCAAATATGTGGAAAGCTTAGCCTAAAACATTAGAGGTACAGAGGTCGAATGTAGTGTGCCAGCAGGTAAAAGATAGGATGGTTCGAGTTTATGGCGATACCAACCCGCCAACAGCCCGGGAGTTCCTGGGATGGGTTCGTACTTACGACAAAAGGAAGGATTGGCGCTCCCTGGTACCGCGCAATAAACGGCAAACCGGTAATGGACGACTGCACCCGAAGGTCGATCAAATTATAAGCCAGGTGATACAGGAGGTGTATCTGTCGCCGCAGATGGAATCGAAGCAATATATTCATCAACGGATAGAATATCTTATCTTTATGGAAAACTGCTGGAGAAAACCGGAGGACCATCTGCCGATTCCTCACAGGTCTACTATCCGACGCCGTATGGAGCAAATTAACGGGTGTTAGTCACGATTCTACAGTATGGTAAAAAAAAAGCCAGGAGGCGCAAGCGCGTCGAACCTGGTTTTTTTGCATTTATGCAAGGATTTCGTCATCCGAGCGGGCCAACGGCTTGGGTGCTAAGGTTCTGGTTCCGCTGTCATGGTCCCTGTGTGTTCCCGCGCTTTTTGATTACTGTAAACACCCAGCTACATAGAAATCCGAAAATAAAATGACTGGGCAGAAATAGCGACGTTACTTGTTTTGTTCAGAAATGATTCTAAAAGAGTTGGACTCCTTTTTCCACCTCTCCACGACGCGTGAGTCTAGATTTAAAATGTTATAAATTTCAACTAAGCTAAGTCCATTTTCAAGTAATTCTTTTATTTGGTTCTGTGTTCTCATTCTTGCTACCCCATCCCGGTTTTTACAGTTTGGGTGTTTTTTTAAAGATCTTTTCATACCGGTTACATCTATCCAGTCATGACATACGGGACAACGCTTGATTTTTCTCTCGCCAGTAAGTATGTAAGAAAACTGCAGCCACAGAGCTGACAGTAACGTCTCAGGAACATATTTTCGGTCAAAGGCTTGTATCTCATCGTTCCAAACGAGTCTTTGACCTATGCCGTTACCAAGTCTATGCCTCAACGCGCTAGATAGCAAAGAGCGTACTGATTTTGTCGGGTCGTTAACTGGAAAGAGATCAAACTCATTTTTTAGTCGCCTGCCATGCCAAACGACGCGGTTATTTTTATGACCATGCGAGATCAATTTGCCAATCCCCATGTAATACGGCGTTTCATACCACGGATTGCCTATTCCACCGCTGTTTAGATTAAAGTCACGAACGTCCTCTGGTAAACCAATCGTAAAACTAAACCTGTTAACACGATCCCACTCAAAATCACCAAAACGATGTACGTTTCCGTCTCGTAAAGCTTCTTCCAGGATATTGAACATTTTCATGTTCCATTGTTCGATCTGCCAGAAGTAAAGGCTTTCTCCATACGAATAAGTATCCGAATTTCTATGCGTCTGTATAAAGCATCCATTCCCGAGATTGCCATATTTCAACGCAAACTCAAGAAAGGAATTTTGGCTTCCGTCAAGGCTGGCAAACTTCTTATAAAGAAGGGGCATAGTTAAGATCTCTTCGGATTCCATTGTGCAATTGTGATCAGCAACGAGAAATGGATCTTGAGTAAGATATGGCTTAAATTCAGCGTATTGTTGAGGTGCTTTTATCCGAGGTTTGATAAACGGTTCATAAGGCCGCTCAATGTCATTTCCGAGGGGCTTCCAAGAATATTTGGTGGCTCGGTACCACTTCCAATCTTCTAAAAAAAAGGTATAAGTTGTTGTCTGCTTAGAGGAACGATCACTTGTCGCCATGCTCATATCACATCTCCGGGCAAATAATAACATACTCCGCAACCAGACCAGGACGAACAACCAAATTGAAAAACCCAGCCTATCGGGTTTAGCGTTAATCCTTCTAGTAATAAATAGTAGCAAATAAACCTGACTCAGACAATGCTTTTCCGGTATTCAGGTGCTTTTGGATAAAAGATCAAATAAAACTAAAATGTCAAGCGCATCTCCTGTGTAATCGAAATGTAATCGTTTAAGCGGCAAAAAAACAGCAGACCTCGCTTCCGAGTGGCATCATTGAATGACCTCTTTATACAATAAGACCATGCTCAACAAGAGTGCAGAAAGGTGGTCTTTGACAATGATGAATATAGAACGTCACCCAGACTATTATTTGGCTCAAAGATGGGTCAAGGAAGGGGACGATAATGCAATAGCCGAATTGTGTGAACAAACGTACCAGAGTATAAGAATAATAGCTATGGCAAAAGTAAAGACAAACTTTTATCCTGGTAAGGCAGCACAAATGGACATGGCCGAAGAAATGACTCAACGGGTTTACGAAATAGGACTAAAAAAAATCCGCTGCGATGGATATAAAGGGTATAGTCAGAAGTTTGGAAAACCTGTTCCGTTCAAAGCCTATCTAGTCGGCATAATGGGTATGCTGATCAAAAACGACCTGAAGAAAAGAAAACAACAAGAGATCTCAATCGAAGATGCTAAGGAAGTGACCTACAAGCAAATTCCGTTACCGACATATCCTGACCCGCTCGATATCATGGAAAAAGCGGAGGCCATACAAGAAGCGATGGAAGCAGTGAACTCGCTGCCTCAAAAACAACAAGAGATTATTGGGCTTCGTTTCACACTAGATATACCTGTAAAGGAAATAGCAAGAAGGCTAGAAAAGACTGCAAACAGTGTGTCGTTACTCTTTGGCCGCGCCTTCAAGGAAGTCCGTAAGAAACTAGACGAGGTTGCCTAGAAGTTGAGCCTGAGCACCACAACGGTCCTCAGGCTTTTTTCTTTAGTTGAACCCTCCCTCAGTACTCGTGTCAATATAATATTAGTTGAGCGTCTGCGTTATTTTCGGTATACTCAAAATGATTACATCATTTTCCAAAAAAGATTTCCTAGGTGGTGTTGCATCTTATGGGTGAATTCAGGCTATACAAATACGCAGAGAACGATATGCTTGTTTCTAGGACGTTAGGCAAAAAGGTGCTGACGGAGATGATTAAGTATTGCTCAGAGACGTCTGATCGTGTTGGGCATATCAGGATAAGTTTTGAAGATATTGAAGTTTGTGACATAACGTTTTTAGATGTCGCTATTCTTGGCTTCCAAAAACACCTAAAGGAAAACACGACGGATATTATTGTTTTTTATGAGCATATCTCAGATAATGTCCTGGAAAATCTTAACGCGGTGATTGCTTACAAGAAGCAAATAACGGGTAAGGTTGTACCGATATTATACTTCAAGGATAATGAATATCAAGTGGCAGGCCCTGTTCCAAGGCACCTTAAGGAAACATTTCTCTTGGTAAAAAGCAAACTGGTGAGTAATGCAACTGACTTGGTTTATATCAAAAAGATTGCCGTCAATGATGCCAGCAATAGGTTGAAGAATCTTTATGCGGGTAGACTTGTTTTGAGAAAGCTGGTGTACGGACACGGGTCTCCATATCAATACTTCTTACCTGTTTTTAAAAAATAAAGAAATTGCTCGGTCTTCTTGAAAAACCAAGTGGAGACGAGAATCGCCCGCTTATATAGAAAGTGATATGTTTTTTTATATACAACACTGTACGGGGCCGCTTAAGGCAGGATATTAACAATGCCTTAGCGGCCTCCATTATTATACGAACATAACTTTATCCCCCCCAAGATATTATCAAGCGTCAGTGATACAAGCCCAAAAAAGCTAGGCATTATTACAAGCAAAATAACCAAATGACAGATTTTCGAGTTTATATACACTATATAATGACGGAACTTACACGGTTAGCAAGTAAAAGGACCTGCCGGAATGAGTTTCATCATCATAAAAAGGGGGCGGACAACATGGAAGTAATCGCAGTAGATTTGGGGCGCGATCGAGTCAAGGCTATTACTGTTGGTGGGAAGAGGATATTAATCACAAGTCGAGTTGGTGAATGGTATGAAAGAAAATTAACAAGCGGCGGCAACTATGAAGTCGAGCTTGGTGATGGGCAGGACGATCGGTTCTTTGTTCACGATCTTGCCGGTGAATCTTTTTGTGATCGCACAATGACAACCAGATCCAAAATACACCTAGAATCGCTTATTCTTTTTCTCACCGCTGTGATGCAGGTCTCGACAAGTAAAGATATATGTTGCAACGTTGTGACCGGGGTTCCTGTCGAGCAACATGACAAGGAAACTAAATTGAAGTTTTCACAACTGCTGCTAGGAAAACATAGTTTGAAAGTTAACCACGAGGCATATGAGGTAAACGTTGGAGAAGTACTGATCGTACCGGAGGGAGGAGGTGCTTATTGGGATGCAGTTTTAGGAGATGATGGGGAACTACGGGATGCTTGGCTTTCTAACCAAAAAGTTAGAGTCATTGACATTGGCAGCAGAACAATTAACTACCTGACAATAACTAGGAGAAAGTATAGTGATAAAGGTTCCGGAACGCTTGATTACGGCGTTTTGCAACTACACAACATGAACGAAAAGCCAACGGACCAGCACGCAGAGCAGTTTGCCAGGAAG
>Ga0316232_1001310_pt1 | contig 31352 bp, 30 predicted proteins | sample TBHtaG_FD_206006 | JGI IMG/M metagenome (GOLD analysis project Ga0316232, IMG submission 206006) | Freshwater microbial communities from Trout Bog Lake, Wisconsin, USA - TBH18025_13 | ecosystem: Environmental > Aquatic > Freshwater > Lake > Hypolimnion/Profundal zone | place: USA: Wisconsin... | reverse complement strand
CATCAAAGCCCGTGTCGCTCATTGGGTTGGGCAGGCCGGCGTTGGGGTAGCACGAGACGGCCGTATCGCAAATCTTCGCCAACTCGGCGATGTACGGACGCATCAACGCGGCGCCCAGCGCGCAGTTCAGGCCAAAGGTGATCGGCTTGGCGTGGCGCAGGCTGTTCCAGAACGCCTCGACGGTTTGGCCCGAGAGAATGCGGCCCGAGGCGTCGGTGACGGTGCCGGAGATCATCACGGGCACGCGCTCGCCGGTGTCTTCAAACAGCTGATCGATGGCGAACAGCGCTGCCTTGGCGTTGAGCGTGTCGAAGATGGTCTCGACCAGAAACACGTCCGCGCCGCCTTCGAGCAGCGCCTTGCCCTGCTCGTAGTAGGCGTCGCGCAGTTGGTCGAAGCTGACGTTGCGAGCGCCCGGGTCGTTCACGTCGGGCGAAATGCTGGCGGTCTTGGGCGTCGGCCCAAAGGCGCCGGCAACAAAGCGTGGCTTGTCGGGCGTGCTGTATTTGTCGCAGGCTTCGCGTGCCAGGCGGGCGGCCACGACGTTCATCTCGTAGGCCAGCTCCGCCATCTTGTAGTCTTCTTGAGCGATGGTCGTCGCACCGAAGGTGTTGGTTTCGATCAGGTCCGCGCCGGCAGCTAGGTACTGCTCATGGATTTCACGGATGACGTCGGGGCGGGTGAGCAGCAGCAGCTCGTTGTTGCCCTTCACATCGATCGGGTGGTTGGCAAAGCGCTCGCCACGGTATTGCGCCTCATTCAGCTTGTAGCGCTGGATCATGGTGCCCATCGCGCCGTCCAGGATCAGGATGCGCTCGCGCAGCAGCGCGGGCAGGTTGGCGGCACGGGTGTAGGGCAGGGGCGCGGTCATGGAAGGGACTCCGAGGTGCAGCGGCCGGTCGAATATTCAGAATTTGCGGCCAAAGCGGAATTTTACCAGTCGCATCAATGACTTGCCGCCGTTGTGGGCAATCGCGCCTCTATAATCGACATCACGCCCTTTGCCCGCCCTGACACTCGCCATGCAATTGCTCGATCCCCCAGACGCCCACGCCTTCCTGGAGCGCACGCCCGCCGCGCTTTTTGTCGACTGCCGCAGCGAAATGGAACACCTCTTCGTGGGGCATCCAGCCGGCGCCCACCACGTCTCGTGGAACGACGGCCCGCATTGGGAGGTGAATCCGGAGTTCGTGCCGACCGTGCGCAAACTGACCGGTCACGGCATCGAGCGCCCCGTTGTGCTGATCTGCCGGAGCGGCAATCGCTCGGCGGCTGCGGCGCATGCATTGGAAGAGGCGGGTTTTCGTGATGTCTACGTTGTGCGCCACGGCTTTGAGGGCGACCTCGACAGCACGCGCCACCGCAACACGCTCAACGGCTGGCGCCATGCCGGCCTGCCATGGGAGCAATGCTAGAAGGACGCTATCGACGCGATAGTCGATCGACACATGAAAAAACGCCCGGCAGCGCCATGCTCCGGGCGTTTTTTGTTGATCCGTCCAGCGGGCGGTTTTGCCCGCACGGTACGTCAATGCATTGTGACCGGCTGCGTCATCACCGTGTCGAATTTGCCGAGGAAATCGTCGACTTCTTCAACGGTCGGTTCGCTGGCGATGAGCTTTTTCACGTCCTCGCGGAAATGCTCGGCCAACTCGCCGCCCAGGAAGATCTCACGTTTGAGGTTCTTGTCCACGATCTCGTAGCCGCCCGCTGACAGCATGGCGTGTTGGCCGTCTACACCGAACTCGACAACACAGTAGTTGTCGCTGTTGTAGATCATCTGCATGGTGCACCTCCGAGGCGTCAATCGTCTTGCTGTTGTGGGGACTGCTCTACTGCTGCACCGGGTAGATGGGGCCCACCATCATGACTTCAAGGGCCGATCAATTCCCGCCTCATGACCGTTCTGCCCCATCTACCCCTTGGGCTTCATGATCGGTCACAAAGTTCGCGAACGCGAGGCGAAATGTGTGACGTGCGTTGTGATCGCGTAACAAGACCTTTCCGTTTCTGCATCAAAAGAAGCAAGCGGCCTTCCGCCATTCGGCCAGTAGACGACGGGCCGTGTGCGGGGCGCGTGCAACTATCGGCAAGGCAGGCAGGCCTTATGGCGTGTCGCATTGACTCCCGCATCCAGCGTGCCCGAGGAACTCATCCAGATCGGCGAGGAAGCCCTCCTCCTGTTCGATGGGGGCCAGGTGCGCCGCGTGCGGAATCACTTTCAAACGGGCGTCGGGAATGTGCGTGGCGATCTCGCGTGCCGCTTCCACCGGGGCACCGGTGTCTTGGTCGCCTGTCATGACGAGCGTGGGACAGGCGATGCGCGCCAGCGCGCTGCGTGTGTCGAGCGCCTTGATGGCCAGGCATGTACCGACATAGCCGTGCGGTTGTGTGGCGCGCAGCAAGCCGCGGATGCGTTCAACGACGTCGGGATGGGCTTCACGAAACGGCGTGGTCAGCCAGCGCTGTATCGTGGGCTCGACAATGCCGCTCATACCGTGCGCTTCGACTTGACCGATGCGCTCGTCCCACATGACATGCGCTGACGCCGGCGTGTAGCACACGGTGTCGCACAGCGTCAGCGAGAGCAGCCGCTGCGCGTGCCGCACGCCCAGGACCTGCCCGACCATGCCGCCCATCGACAGGCCAACGAAATGCACCTGTCCGATCGATAGCGCATCGAGCAGGCCGGCCACATCGTCCGCCATCTGGAACAGCGTGTAGGGGCCGTGCGGGGCGCTGGTCTTGCCGTGGCCACGTGCGTCGTAGCGCAGCACGCGATAGCGGCTGGCCAGGCGTCGGGCGGCGCTGTCCCACAATTGGTGGTCTACGCCCAAGGCGTGCGCAAGCACGACCCACGGGCCATCGGCGCCCTCGGTGCGGTGGTGGATGTCGATGTGGTTGGCGTGCACCGTGCCGGAATCGGAGAGGGCGTTGGTATCCATGTCAGCCTCCTTCCTGGGACTGGTAGACCAGATCGAACTGCATGCCGTTGGGCTCGGTCTGGCGCAGGCGTACCGGCAGCCAGCCGCGATCGGGGGACAGCCAGATCTCTACACGCCGTTTGTCATCCGCGCGGCGCGGCAGTCGTATGAAGTGTTGCGCACGAATCGTGCCGTTCGGCGTGTCGATGGTTTCCTCGCCGACATGCTGGACGCGGGCCACTTCCACGCTGTCGGTATCGGCGATCGGGAATTCCAGCGTGAGGCCCGGGCTGGCGATGCGCGCGGGGCCGCCACGGGCCAATCCGGTCAGTTGCAGGAAGACGCTGAAGCGGTCTTGCGTGCCTTCGGGCAACGGAAGCACGGCCGGCGAGCGGGTGAAAGTGACCGTGGGTGCGCTCTGTGCGCCGGATGCCGGTATGGAGTCGGTCGCGTAATGGAACGTCGTCACGTCGGGTTGTCGGCGCCCGCGCTCTTCTTCGTAGCGCGCGGGGGTTAGACCATACGGGCCGACGGTGCCGGCGCTGCGAAACGCGAGTTTGCCGAAGAAGAGCGGCAACGGAATTTCCACGGCGAGCGTGTAACTTTTGCCATCGGTGGCCCAGCGGATCACGCCATCTTCGTTGCGCACGCCGTTGACGTAAGTGGCGTACCGCAGCGTGGTCGATGGTGGCAGCGAGAATGCGTCGCCCGGCGGTGCAGGCGGCCCGCCCGGGCCTTCGCCGCTCAGATCCTTGACCACGCCGGTATCGCCCGAGGCTTGAGCGCCAGCGCTGGTGAACTTGGACGGGTCCATGCTTGCCAGATCGGGCGCCGGCGACGTGGGTGTCGGCGCCGGAGCAGGCGGGGTCTGAGAACGCGGACGGGGCGGAGCCGGGCGCAGCTTGGGCGCAGCCGGGGGCGGGGGCGGCTGCACGGGCTCGGGATGCAGCAACAGCGCGGGGATGATCTGCTCGGGGGCCGGCAGCCACGTCACCTGACGGCTGCGCGTGATCCACACGACCGCAACGACGTGCAGCACGAGCACGGCCAGCAGCACGAGCCCGAACCGGCCAAGCCGATAGAAGCGACGCCTGCGGGGTTGCACGCGGTCGGTATTCAGTTCGTCAGCATTGCGGGGCGTTGGGTGCAACGTATCCAAGATCGGCGGAAAGTTGTTGTGCGGCCAGCCGCAAGCGCCGCTCCAGCGGGCTGCTCCAAGTGGTGTCGAAGGTGCTTTGTGCGCCCAACGCGATCAGCACGAGACACAATTGGCCGTTGGCGTCGAACACCGGCAGCGACATCGCGTTGATGCCGGGCAGCACGCCACCGTGGATGCGCGAGACGCCACGCAGGCGCACGTCGGCGCAGATCGCATCGTAGGCTTCGAGCGTTTGCGGTAGCTCCGGGTTCTCGGAGTCGGCGGACTCGCCCTGGGCCGCAATGCGATCGAGTTCGCGCTGGATGAACGAGCGCGTCTGCGCGCGCGGCAAGTACGCGCCGAACACGCGGCCGGTGGCCGAGTTCAGCATCGGCATCACATCCCCCAGGCGCAAGCTGACCGTCACGGGATGGCTGGCTTCTTCCCAGTGGACGATGGCCGGGCCCTGGTTGCCCCAGACGGCCAGGCCGACAGTGTGATCGATCTCGTCGCGCAGCGCGGCGGCGGCGGGCCGGGCGCGGCGCATCGGGTCTTGTCGGTTCAGGCTCACCAGCCCCATTTCCAGCGCGAACGGACCCAGATCGTAACGGCCTTCGGGCGTTTGCGTGACAAGCCCCAGGCGCGCAAAGCTCACCAGATAACGGTGCGCCTTGGCGGGGTTCATGGGCGCGGCACGCGCGAGGTCGCGCAGCATCATCGGGCCGGTGGTGTGCGTGAGCACTTCCAGCAGCCGGAAGCCGACTTCGATGGACTGGATGCCCGAGCGCGCGGGCGCATCCAATTCACCGTCGGCATCGGGCTCCAGGTCGAGATCGGTGTCGGCGGGCAGCGGTGGCATGGTCATGGGCGATGGATCGGTTCGGGCCAGTTTAGCCGATGCAAGGTGTACCATCCGCGCAGCTTTTCTCCACACAACGCACATGAAACTCGCCACCCTCAAGGATGGCTCGCGCGACGGCCAGTTGGCCGTGGTCTCGCGCGACCTCAAGACCGCTCACTTCGCCACGCACATCGCCGGCACGCTGCAGCGCGCGCTGGACGACTGGGCCTTCCACGCGCCGCAGCTGCAGGATCTGTACGACCAGCTCAACGCGGGCCGCGCACGCCACCCGTTTGCGTTCGATGCCGCCAACTGCATGGCGCCGCTGCCGCGCGCTTACCAGTGGGCGGATGGCTCGGCGTATGTGAATCACGTTGAACTGGTGCGCAAGGCGCGCGGCGCCGAGATGCCCCCCGAGTTCTGGACCGACCCGCTGATGTACCAGGGCGGCTCGGACGACCTGGCCGGCGCGCACGATCCCATCGTCTGCCGCAGCGAGGCGTTCGGCATCGATTTCGAAGCCGAGGTGGCTGTCATCACCGGCGACGTGCCGATGGGCACCGAGCCGGCCGCCGCTGCCGAGGGCATCCGCCTGATCGTGCTGGCCAACGATGTGTCGCTGCGCAATCTGATTCCGGCGGAGCTGGGCAAGGGTTTCGGCTTCTTCCAGAGCAAGCCGGCCACGTCGTTCTCGCCCGTCGCCGTCACGCCCGATGAATTGGGCGACGCCTGGCGCGAACGCAAGGTACATCTGCCGATGACGGTGCGCTGGAACAACAAGAAGGTCGGCCAGCCCGAGTGCGGCACCGACATGGTGTTCGACTTCGGTCAGCTGATCGCGCACATCTGCAAAACACGCAACGTGCGTGCGGGCAGCATCGTCGGCTCGGGCACGATTTCCAACGTGGACCGCAGCAAGGGGTACGCGTGCATTGCCGAGAAACGCATGCTGGAAACCATCGAATCCGGTGCGCCCATCACCGAATACATGCGCTACGGCGACACCGTGAAGATCGAGATGTTCGACGCCAACGGCGTGTCGATTTTCGGGGCGATCGACCAGGAAGTTGTCGCGCCGGGCACGCAGGCGTAAGCCTTGCCCTACGCGGATTCGGGCGTCGTCCGCGGACGGCGCCCCCGCTTTGGCGCAGCGGCACCGGCCATCAGCGCCTGCCCGTGATACCCCAGACGAAGGGATAGCGTCCGCCCGGCCTCGCGCAATAGCCGCGCGGCGGGCCCTTCCAGGCTCGAATCGAACACGCTGGACAAGCCCAGCGCCGTGATCGCCCCGGCCAGCTTGCCCTGGGAATCAAGCACCGGCACGGCCACCGAATCGATGCCGTGCACCAATGTCCCGCCGATGCGCGCCACGCCTTCTTGCCGCACCGCCTGCCAGCGCGCGCGGCAGTTCAGCCAGTCGGTCAGGCCCGCCTTGCCGGCACCCGGCCCGCGCAATTCACGGTCGATGAGCGAGACGATCTGGATTTCGGGCATCCATGCCGCGCATGCCTGACCCGTGGCCGAGTTCAACAGCGGCATGACAGACCCCACCCGCACATTGACCGCCACCGGCCTGCCGCTGTCTTCCCAGCGCACGATGACCGGGCCGCGCGCGGTCCAGATCGACAGAAACACGCTTTCGTTCAGCCGCTCGGCCAGCTTGGGGAGCAGGTTGCTGCCCTCGCGCACGAAATCCACGTCGGACAGCGCCGACAGCCCCACCTGCAACGCCTGCGCCCCCAGCCGGTAGCGGGCGGAAGCGGGGTCCTGCTCGACAAACCCCATGCGTTCCAGCGACACCAGGTAACGGTGCACCTTCGCGCGCGGCATGCCCAACTGCCGCCCGAGTTCGGAGACGGCGTGTGCGCCACCGGCATGCGCCATCGCCGAAAGCACGCTCAACGCGATCTCAGCGGACTGGATGCCGGCGCTGGTGCGTTCAGGCGTGGCGTCTTCTGCGGCCAGTTCGTGGGGCGATGTTTCCGGGGGCAGGGGGGCGTCGATGGGCATCTTGAAGTCTCGGGTGTCGCTTTATAAGATACGCGTTACGTAAAAAGATACAACCGGCGCGGCGGCCCTGCGCGCTGGAAAAGACCTCGAACCCGGAGACGCCATGAAGCTGTCGATCTTTTCCGTGCAGGACCACTACCCCGACCGGCCCCGCAGTCTGCCGCAACTCTACGCAGACGTCATCGCCCAGGCGCGCCACGCCGAAGCGCTTGGCTACGACACCTTCTGGGTGGCCGAGCATCACTTTCACGAGTACGGCGCTGTCCCCAACCCGGCAGTCTTTCTGTCGCATCTGGCCGCGCAGACACAGCGGCTGCGACTGGGCACGGCCATCTCGATCCTGACCTTCCACCACCCGGCCACGGTGGCCGAGAACTACGCGATGGTCGATGCGCTTTCCGGCGGGCGGCTGTCGCTGGGCGTGGGCTCCGGCTACCTCAAGCACGAGTTCGAAGGCTACGACGTCGATCCCGCTATCAAGCGCGAGCGCTTTGACGAAGCGCTGATGCTTGTCGAGCGCTTACTTGCAGGTGAGCGTGTGCACCACGCGGGCCAGTTCCACACGCTGCGCGACGTGCGCCTCAACGTTCTGCCGGTGCAGGCTCGCGTGCCGATCCACGTGGCAATCCTGCGGCGCGAGGCGGCGTATCACATTGGCCGGCAGGGCCGGCGCATGCTGTTCGTGCCGTATGCCTCGGTTGAAAGTTTTGAGGACATCCGCACGTTGATGGACGAATACCGCCGTGGCCTGGCCGAAGCAGGCATTGCCGACACGCGCGGCATGGCGGCCGTCGCGCTGCATACGCATGTGGGCCCGACCGAAGCCGCCGTGCGTGCAACGGCCGCCGACGCATTCGACCTGTATGTCGCCACGCGGCTCTACGCGCGTCGCCAGACGTACGACGATGTGCTCGCCAGCGGCCTGTCGTTGTTCGGCACGCCCGACGCGGTGGCCGAGAAGCTCGCGCAGCTGTCCGACATGGGCGTCGATCACGTGATGGCGCTGCACAACTTCGGGTTGATGCCGCAATCGGCTGTGCTCGAATCGATGCGCGCGTTCGTGGAGGATGCGCTGCCGCGCGCCCGCATCACGGCGCTCGCTGCCTGAACCTGTCCAGCCTGGGCGACTCCGCATCGCCAAACCGCCGCAAAACCGCTACGCTCTTTGCCAAACCACGGGAGGAGACCCCCAATGCAGCGACCGAAGTGGCGGCACGCAGGCGTACTGGCTGGTCTGGCTTTGCTGTCTTCCGCCGCACTGGCGGACATCCGCGTCGGGGTCACGGTGTCGGCCACCGGGCCGCAGGCCTCGCTGGGGCAGCCCGAGAAGAACGCCACCACGCTGTGGCCTAGCGAGATTGGCGGCGAAAAGGTCGACGTGATCGTGCTTGACGATGCGTCGGACACCACGCGCGCGGTCACCAACACGCGCAAGCTGATGAGCGAGTCGAACGTTGACGTGATCGTCGGCTCGTCCACGACGCCGAATACGCTGGCGATGATCGACGCGGCGGCCGAGGGCAAGACGCCCGTGATTTCGCTGGCCTCATCCGCCCGGTTGATCGAGCCGATGGATGCCAAGCGGCGCTGGATCTTCAAGACGCCGCATTCGGACTCGCACATGGCCTCGATGATTGCCGAGCACGCCGCAGCGCACGGCGTGAAGACCATTGCTTACATCGGCTTTGCAAATGCACTGGGCGAGGCCTTCCTGACGGAGGTGCAGCGCTTTGCCGATCTCAAGCACATCCGTATTACCGATACCGAGCGTTTTTCGCCCACGGACAACAGCGTGACGGCGCAGGTGCTGCGTCTGCTGGCCAACAAGCCCGACGCGGTGGTGATTGGCGGTTCCGGAACGCCGGCCGCCCTGCCGGCCCGCGCGCTGGCCGAGCGCGGCTACACCGGCAAGATCTACTTCAATCACGGCGTATCCAACAACGATTTCGTCAGGCTGTGCGGCAAGGATTGCGAAGGCGCCTATGTGCCGACCGGCCCCGTGATGGTCGCCGCCGAATTGCCCGACACCAATCCGGCGAAGCGGCAGGCGCTGGATTTTGCGCGCCGTTATGAGGCCACCTTTGGCCGTGGCAGCGTGTCGATCTTCGCCGCCTACACGGGCGACATCGGCTTGCTGCTGCAGCGCGCGGTGCCGGTGGCACTCAAGCGGGCCAAGCCGGGCACGCCGGCCTTTCGCGAGGCGCTGCGCGACGCACTGGAGCAGGTGCACGATCTGCCCACCAGCACCGGGGTGGTCAACATGAGCCCGCAGGACCACGTTGGCCTGGACCAGCGTGCCCGCGTCATGGCGCAGATCCGTCGTGGCCAATGGCACCTGGCCGATGCCGCGAAGTGAAAGTGACGATGACGACGGAGCGCATCCCGCATTGCACGCGCGATCTCATCCGCTATGCTTGAACCATTACCTTGGACGCCATGACCTCGCTCGCCCCCCGCTTTGCCCGCTACCAGGCGCTGACGCTCATCCAGCACGGCCCCATCCTCGAAATCGTGATGGGCGCGGCGCAGTCGGCCAACCGCAAGCTGTCCACGGCCGATGCCGGCCTGCACCGCGAACTGGCGGAAATCTGGCGCGATGTGTCCGCCGAGCCCTCCGTGCGCGTCGCGCTCATCCGCGGTGAGGGCAAGGGCTTCTCGGCTGGCGGCGATCTGCACCTCGTCGAGCAGATGGCTGATGACTTTGACGTGCGCACGCGCGTCTGGCACGAGGCGCGCGACCTTGTCTACAACGTCATCAACTGCGACAAGCCGATTGTCAGCGCCATGCACGGCCCGGCCGTGGGGGCAGGGCTCGTTGCCGGATTGCTGGCCGATATTTCGATCGCCGCGAAGGACGCCCGCATCGTCGACGGCCACACGCGCCTGGGCGTGGCGGCGGGCGACCATGCGGCCATTGTCTGGCCGTTGTTGTGTGGTATGGCCAAGGCCAAGTATTACCTGCTGCTGTGCGAGTCCATGACCGGCGAAGAGGCCGAGCGCATTGGGCTGATTTCGCTGGCCGTGCCGGAATCGGAACTCGTCAACCGCGCATTCGAGGTCGCCGAGCGCTTGGCGGCGGGTTCGCAGACGGCCATCCGGTGGACCAAGTACGCGCTGAACAACTGGTTGCGCATGGCGGGCCCGAGTTTTGATACGTCGCTGGCGCTTGAATTCATGGGTTTTGCGGGCCCCGACGTGCGCGAGGGCATTGCGAGCCTGCGCCAGAAGCGTCCGCCCACGTTTGATGGCGCCTGATTGAAGATGAAAACACGCATGCGCGTCCGACCCCAGACCGATTTGTAGGAGACACCATGTTCACCCAGATGCCCAATTTTGCCGAAGGCGGTTTCGATTTCCTGCGCAAGCTGTGGGGCGGCGGCTTTGCCGGGATGGCCGGTGGCGGCATGCCCAACATGGCGAGCTTTGCCGCGCCGCCGATGGACCTTGAGGAAATCGACAAGCGTATCCACGACCTGCGCGCGGTGGAGAGTTGGCTGCAACTGAACGCCAGCCTGCTGCGTACGGCAATTCAGGGCCTGGAGGTGCAGCGCGCCACGTTGGTGGCCTTGCAGACGTTCGGCTCCGCACTGTCGCCCGAGGCCATGAAGTCTGCGTTCGACGGCCTGACGCCGAGCGCGTCGTCGTCTTCATCTTCGTCGTCTTCCGGCGAGGAATCCCAACCTGTCTGGCCCCACACCGCCGCCACAGCCAAGCCGGACGACGAACCGCCGCCCGAAGACGAGGACGAGGCGGAAGAAGACACGGACGACGATCAGGCCGAAGCCCGCGCCGAGGCTGCCCACGCTCAGGCACAGGCCGCTGCGCAGGCGCAAGCGGCCGCACGCGCCGCCGCGGCTGCGCTGGACCCCTCGCCGTGGTGGAACATGCTGCAGCAGCAGTTCAACCAGATCGCCAGCTCTGCCGCCGCCGCCATGCCGATGCCGCAGAACCTGATGCCGGGCTTCCCGGGCGGCTTCCCCGGGTTTGGCGGCGCCCCGGGCGCGGAAGGGCTCGATGCGGCGCCGGAAGACATCGAAGAGCCGACAGCGCCAGCCAAGCCCAAGCGCGCTGCCGCCAAGGCCACGCCGAAGCCGGCCGCCAAGGCGTCTGCAGGGCGCACAGCCAAGCCGGCCACCAAGAAGACTGCTGCCAAGAAAGCGCCGGCGAAATCTGCGCCGCGCAAGCCCACCAACGACACCCCCTGATCGATGTCGACAGACTGCACTGCACTCTTGATGATGGGCGGCGGTGCGCGTGCCGCCTATCAGGTCGGAGTGCTGCGCGGCATCGCGGGGTTGGCGCGCGAGTATGCGCCGGGCGTGGCACGTACGCCGTTCGACGTCATTTGCGGGACATCGGCGGGTGCGATCAACAGTCTGGGCTTGGCCCGCGGCGCGCAGGATTTCACGCTTGCCACCGAGGCGCTCACCCAGCTCTGGGGCACCCTGCATGCCGATCGTGTCTATCGCACGGACGTCGGCCGCGTGGGCTCCAGCGGCGCGCGCTGGCTGACCGCGCTGGCGTTCGGCTGGATGACTGGCCACACGCCGCGCGCCCTGTTCGACAACACGCCGCTGCGCGAGCTGCTCGAATCGCAACACGACGGCGAGCAGGTGCAGGCCGCCTTCGACGCTGGAGCGCTGCGCGCGCTGGCCATTACTGCGCTGTCATACACTACCGGGCGCCACGTCACGTTCTATCAATCGCCGCATGTCGTGCTGCCGTGGCGGCGGTCGCAGCGGATTGCGGTGTCGGACGAGATCGGCGTGTCGCACATGCTGGCGTCGTCGAGCATCCCGTTCGTCTTCCCGGCAGAGCCGGTGCCGCTCGAAGGTAACGACGAATGGTTCGGCGACGGCACGATGCGCCAGATGTCGCCGTTGAGCCCCGCCATTCATCTGGGCGCGAATCGCATTCTGGTGGTGGGCGCCGCGTCCCGCTCGCAGCCGGGCTGGTACGACACGGTGCCGGCGTCCGGGTATCCGTCGCTTGCGCAGATTGCGGGGCAGGCGCTGGCAAGCATCTTCCTCGACGGGCTTTCGGCCGATATCGAGCGGCTGCAGCACGTCAACGCCATGGTGGCCCGAAACCCCGAGATTGCCGACGCGCGCGACGGCTGGCGCAAGATCGAAGTGCTGGTGATGGCGCCGTCCGAGCGCATCGAACTGATTGCCTCGCGCCACGTGCAGCGCCTGCCTGGCACGGTGCGCGCGCTGCTCAAGCCGCTGGGCGGCACCGAGGCGCGCGGGGCGGCATTTGCGAGCTATCTGCTCTTCGAACCCGAGTTCACGCAGGAACTGATCGACCTGGGCGAGCGCGATGTGCAGGCCCGCCGCGACGAACTGGCCGCGTTCCTGTACGGCGCGATTCCGGACACGATGCGCGCAGCCTGATCAGCGGGACGAGCGGGTCGATGGTTCAGCCAGCAGTGCGTCGATGCGTTTAATGAGCGCTGGGTCGCTCGGCTCGACACTGCTGGGGAACACTGCCGCCACGCGGCCGGTGCGGTCCAGCAGGTATTTGTGGAAGTTCCACTTGGGCGGCTGGCCCGTCTGCGTCGCGAGCCACGCATACAGCGGCGATGCGCCCGCACCCACCACTGCCGTCTTCGAGAACATCGGGAATTTCACGCCGTACGTGTTGTAGCAAAAGTCGGCGATCTGCTTGCTGTTGCCGGGTTCCTGCTGAAAGTCATTGGACGGAAAGCCCAGCACCGTCAGCCCCTTGTCGCGATACTTTGCGTACAGCGCTTCGAGCCCTTCGTACTGATGCGTGTAGCCGCAATAGCTGGCGGTGTTGACCACCAGCACGACGCGGCCGGCGTACTGGCAAAGGTCTTGCGGCGCATCGTCCTGCAGGCGCTTGACGCGAAAATTCAGGTTGGCGGGGCAGGCGCCCGTGGTGGTCGGGGTTTGTGCAGCCGGTGCGACGCCGGCCGTAACAGCATGCCCCGTGCGCGGCAGCAGCAACGCGATGACGGTAATGGCAATCGCAATGGCGATCATCAGCAGATGGTGCCGACGCAGCACACCCGACGCGTGCAATTGCAGGCGCGGGCGACGCATGGAAACGGTGGCGGGAAACAACATGGGGAATCTCCAAAAGCGGACGCTCAGCCGGCGAACCGGAGTGTGTCTTCAGTTTAGGGTATAACGCCCCGGGGTCGCACCGGGTGAAATGTGCGTTATGCGTTGCATATCCCTCGCCGCACGGCTTGCAGCGCTTCCTATACTGAAGAACTCGCCGGGTGGTAGTCCGGTCCGATACAAAAGACGGCAGCCTGCGTGCTGCCGATCACATCGCGGCGTACCGCGAGACAACGCGCGACTGTATCGCGCGTGAGGGGGTCGCCGGGCCATGTTGCAACCGTGGCCGCGGCGGGCCTGTTGTGACGAGGAAACGGGCAGACCGAGAACTTTGCTCCGGCAACCCCGAAAATCGGGGGCTGGTCAAGCATGTCTGCTAGAATCCGCCTGCAAATTCAAAGGCTTACCATGCTCTATCCCGAATTGTTCAAGTCGTTGGAAGCGGTCCGCTGGAATATGGAAAAGGATATTCCGTGGGACACGTTCGATGCGTCGCTGCTGACCGACGCGCAAGCGCAGACCATCAAGATGAATGCCATCACCGAGTGGTCAGCCCTACCGGCCACCGAGATGTTCCTGCGTGACAATCGTCACGACTCCGATTTTTCGGCGTTCATGAGCGTGTGGTTCTTTGAAGAGCAGAAGCATTCGCTGGTGCTGATGGAGTATCTGCGCCGCTTCCGCCCGGACCTCGTGCCGACCGAAGAAGAGCTGCACAACGTGCGCTTTGAATTCGATCCGGCCCCGCCGCTGGAAACGCTGATGCTCCACTTCTGCGGTGAAATCCGTCTGAACCACTGGTACCGCCGTGCCTCCGAATGGCACACCGAGCCGGTCATCAAGGCGATCTACAAGCATCTGTCGCAGGACGAAGCCCGCCACGGCGGCGCCTACCTGCGCTACATGAAGAAATACCTCGGCCAGTTCGGCGACAGCGCGCGCAGCGCATTCGCCAAGATCGGCGTGCTGATGGCCTCGGCGCGTCGCACCGAAAAGCCGCTCCACCCGACCAACCTGCACGTGAACAAGGCGCTGTTCCCGCAAGACACCGTGCAGTCGCGCCTGCCGAACCCGGATTGGCTGGAGCACTGGCTTGACGAGCAGATCAAGTTCGACGCCGGCTGGGAAAAGAAGGTCATCGAGCGCATCCTGCACAACATGGGTCTGCTGTTCGAGCGCACCTTCGAAACCGTGCAAGACCTGAACCGCTACCGCAAGGAACTGAACGCACGTCTGCTCGGCTCGGCCGAACAAGCTGCCTGATCCTTGCCATTGGCAGCAAGCGGCCCATCGATTCGATGGGCCGTTTTGTTTTCCACCCCGATTTCGGATCCACCATGACCGCTCGCCAGCCCGCGCCCGCCTTTGAGCAGAAGATCTGCGACTCCGCCGATGTGCAAGCCCGCGTGCGTGCCTTGCCGCGCCCGCTGGTCTTCACCAACGGGGTGTTCGACATCCTGCATCGCGGTCACGCCACGTATCTGGCGCAGGCGCGTGCGTTGGGCGCGTCGCTCGTGGTGGGCGTGAACACCGATGCCTCGGTGCGGATGCTGGGCAAGGGCGACGACCGCCCGCTCAATACGCAAGACGATCGCCTGGCCGTGTTGGCCGCGCTGGAAGCGGTGAGTCTGGTGGTGTTGTTTGCCGAGCGAACCCCGGTCGAACTCATCCAGCGCGTGCGCCCCGACATCTACGTGAAGGGCGGCGATTACGACATCGATGCGCTGGAAGAAACGCGCGTGGTGCGTAGCTGGGGTGGCACGGCGCTGGCGATTCCGTTCGAGCACGACCGCTCGACGACGGCGCTGCTCAAGCGCGTGCGCGCGACGTCCTGACTGCTTAGCGCGATGCAGTGACTGCCGCGCATGCGTGCAGGTCTTCTGCGCCCAGGGTTTTCTTGAGCGCGGCAAGTTGGGCTGCGACGCCCGAAGCCGCATCGGCGGTAGCGCTCACGCGAAGCGAGGTCTGCGAGCCAAGCCGGCGCGTTTGCGTGACCACGGCGGTGCGCACGTCCTTGGCTCGCAGTTCGTCCAGACGCTGCTGCGCGCGCTCCTTGTCGCGAAACAGACCCAGCGACACCACAAACGTATTGGCTTCCTGCACGATGGCTGAATCCGCCACGTTGCGGCGCTTGAGTTCGGCCACCTTGCGCTCGGCGTCGTCGCGTGTGTCGCGGGCCGGCATGTGGACCCACCAGCGGTTGTCTTCCTGGCGCGTGATGCGCTCGACCTGCACGCCCGCCAGTTGCTTGAGCTGATCGATGCCGCGCGTGGCTTGGGCTTCGGTCAGGCCGCCCAACTCGGTGCAACTGCCGCCGCTTTCAGCGATGGCAGCGGTGGTCAGAGCCGCAGGCTCGATGTTGGCTTGCGAGCCCGATGCGGCTGGTGCGGAACCAGCGGGCGACGACCCCGGCGCCGATTTGGGTACGCCTGCGGCCGGTGCAGCAGCGGGTGCGGGTTCGAGAATACGGATCTCTTCGGTGCGGATCTGGCGGCGCATGCGATCGGGCTCGCGCTCGCTCTCGAACCACGCCTTGGACACTTCCGGTCCGAACACGCCGGTATTGGCCGCGAGCAGAACGCCGTTGACGAGCAGCAGGATCAGCAGGGCGAGGCGAAGCGTCATGGTGCGAACGGACGTGGATTCGGACGGGGGCTCGGAATGCAGGAACACAGCGGCAACAACGATAAGACGTCAGATGGGAAACTGCAGCCCGGCCGACTGAGGCTAGGCCAGCGTCGCGGCGCCTTCCCGGCGCGCGCGCGCCAGCACCTGCAGGCCGAGCAGCACGAGATTATCGTGCATCTGGAACGGCATGCGCAGATGCGGCCCCAGTGCGGCGCGCGCCCCGCCGCTCAGCACGCAGCGTGCCGGGCCGGGGTATTGCTTCTGCAGTGCCTGCCACGTCTGTGCAATTGCACCTGCCTGGGCGATGACGCAGCCCAGCGCGATGGCGTCCTGCGTATTGTCGGCCCAGGGCGGCGCCACAACGTCGCCCGCGCTCAGGTAGCCGACGTCCACTTCGGGCAACTGCGCCGTGTTGCGTGACAACGCGCGCATCATCAATGTGAGGCCGGGCAGGATCAGGCCGCCGGCAAACAGGCCATCGGGTGTGACGATGTCGAGCGTGGTGGCCGTGCCGGCCGTCACGAGCAGCAGGGCGGTGTCGGGCCACAGATGGCGTGCACCGACCGCACCGATCCACCGGTCGGTGCCGAGTTGCGTTGGGTCGCGATACCCATTGCGCAGGCCGGCGGTGGTGTCTTCCGATGCCGCAATGCTCACGCGCGCTCCGTCGAACACGCGGGCGATGCGTGCGGTGAGCGCATCGCGCAGTGCGGGGCCAGCCACCGCGCTGATCCATACCTCGGGCGGCGCAACGCCGGAGGCGTGGCAATCGCGCCAGTCTTCCACCAGCTCGGCCAATCGATCATGCGCGCGGGCGCCGGCATGCTGCCAGGGCGTGCCGCCGGGTTCCTCGGGCAGCGCGGGTTCGGCATCGGCACCGCCGGCAATCCACGCCCATTTGATGCGCGTGTTCCCTGCGTCGATCAGCAAGAGCGGACGGGCGGGGGCGGCGTGCGCGGCGGACACCTTCAGGCGCGTCATGGCTGCTCCGCATCTGCGCTGCGCAAGGAGACCTCGCCGCTGTGAATCCACTGCACACGTCCGCCCGATTCAATCGCCAGGCGGCCTTGTGCGTCGATGCCATGCGCCACGCCTTCGAGCACCACGGTGCCGTCCTGCCACAGGCGCACGCGCTCGCCGGCAAAGGCATCGCGGGCCGCAAACGGCGCAACGAACGGCGCCAGGCCCTGTAAGCCGAAGCGCTGCAGGTGCTCACCCAGCGATGTGAGCAGCGCCGAAAACACGGCGTTCGCCTCCGGCGCATCCACCAGTTCTTCCACGCCCGACAGGCCCCGGCCGAGCGTGGTTTCCAGCACGTGCGGCCGTTCCAGGTTCAGGCCGATGCCGATGACGGTCCAGGTCCGGCCCGGCGCTGTCCGCACGGTCTCGACCAGGATGCCGGCCAGCTTGCGCCCGGCGATCTGCACATCGTTGGGCCACTTGAGGCTGAGGGCCTGTCCGCTGCCGCCGCGGGCTTCCGCGTACCCAGCCACGGCCTCAACCACGGCCACGCCCACAGCGAGGCTCAGTCCGCCGAGCTGCGCGGGCTCACCCGCAAAGGCGCAGGCGATGGAGAAGGTCAAACCGTGGTCGCCATCCCACGGGCGGCCCTGTCGGCCGCGTCCTGCGGTCTGGCGTTGCGCGGCCAGCACACGCGCGCCCACGAGCGGCGCGTTGCCGGCATGGGCGGGCGTCGCCGTGTAGGCAGGCCACGTGGCATCGCGCACGGCGGCCATCAGATCGGCGTTGGTGGAGCCGGTGGCCTCGACCACATCGACGGGCCAGCCGGCAGCCGGGCCGCTGGGCTGGATACGCTCGCGCGCAAGGCGCCACCCCGCGGAGGGTTCGGCAAGAGACATAAAGATGGGCGATCAGGTTCGCGCTAAGAATGCGCGCATTGTACGAGCGGTGCCGCAAACACGGGTCTGGTGCTTGCTTCAAGCGACGCAAAGGCCTCACAGTGTGGCAGCCAGTGTGACAGTGTTTGGCGACGCGTTGGCTACAATTCGACCGATAGCCGGCATCACCGCTTACGGAGACCCGTTTGATCACCTTCCGTACACCGCAGCTTGAGGTGCGCGTTGTCGATGGACGCTCCGTCGCCTTTCTCTCTGGCGACTGGACCACGCTTGCCCTGGCCGAACGCGCCGGCGTGCGCAGCGCCCGCCAGCAGATCCGCGCCGGGCTGGACAACGCCAACGCATGGTGCCTGACCGAAGTCGGCCGTATCGACCACTTTGGCGCGCAACTGCTCTGGCGTGCCTGGGGCAATCAGTGGCCCGAACATCTGGATGCCCGGCCCGACCAGCGCCGCATGCTCGATCGTGTTGCCAAGCTCGACCCCGGCGGCTGGAAGCAGCGCCTGGCGCCCCGCATGAACCCCGTGGCGATCCTCGGCGAGGGCATGCTCGATTTTTTCGATCACGCGGGCAATGGCATCGCCATGGTCGGCCAGCTCGTGTTCGACCTGGGCAGGTTCGTGCGCGCGCCGCATCGCGGGCCGTGGCGCGAGATCTCCGCCAACATCTACAGCACGGGCTACAAGGCGCTGGGCATCACCGCGCTGGTGGGCTTCCTGATCGGCATCGTGCTCAGCTACCTGTCGGCCAACCAGTTGCGCGTATTCGGGGCCAGCATCTTCATCGTCAACATTTTGGGGATGGCCATCATTCGGGAGCTCGGGCCGGTGCTGGCGGCGATTCTGGTGGCTGGGCGTTCGGGTTCAGCCATCACTGCGCAGATCGGCGTGATGCGCGTGACCGAAGAGCTGGATGCGATGCGCGTGATGGGCATCTCGCACGGTTTCCGCCTGATCCTGCCCAAGGTGATTGCGCTGGCGATCGCCATGCCGCTGCTGGTGGCGTGGACGGATCTACTCGCGCTGGCGGGCGGTATTCTCGCGGCCAAGTTCCAGCTCGACATCAGCCCGACGTATTTCATCACCTCGTTGCCCGATGCTGTGCCGGTGGCCAACCTGTGGCTCGGCATTGGCAAGGGCGTGGTGTTTGGCATGCTGATCGCGCTGGTGGCCTGCCACTTCGGCCTGCGCATCCAGCCCAACACGCAGAGCCTGGGCGAGGGCACGACGACGTCCGTCGTGGTGTCGATCACCATCGTCATCCTGGCAGACGCGGTGTTTGCCATCCTCTTCAAGGACGTCGGGATATGACGCGGCCCCGCCATCCTCACATCAAGCACGCAGCGGAACCGGCGGCAATTACGCCCGCGCGCGAACGCGTGATCGAGATGCGCAACGTCACCAAGCGCTACGGCAAGGTGACCGTGCTCGACAACATCGATCTGGACGTATTTCGCGGCGAGGTGCTTTCCATCGTGGGCGGTTCGGGAAGCGGCAAGACGACATTGCTGCGCCAGGTGGTGGGGCTGGAGAAACCCTCCTCGGGCACGATCCACATCTTTGGCGAAGAGCTGACCTGCCAGGTGGGCAACGATCTGCAGTCGATGCGTAACCGCTGGGGCATGCAGTTCCAGCACGGTGCGCTCTTCTCGGCGCTGTCCGTGATCGACAACGTGGCGTTGCCGATGCGCGAATTGCGCACACTGCCCGACGCGTTCATCCAGCGCGTGGCGATGCTCAAGCTCCAGATGGTGGGGCTCAAATCCACCGATGCCGACAAGATGCCGTCGGACCTGTCGGGCGGCATGATCAAGCGCGTGGCGCTCGCGCGGGCGTTGTCGCTGGAGCCGGAGCTGGTGTTTCTGGACGAGCCGACCGCCGGGCTGGACCCGCGCGCGTCGGACGATTACGTCGCGCTCATCCGCGAGTTGCGCCAGGAACTGGGCCTGACCGTGGTGATGGTGACGCACGATCTCGACACCCTGGTGGCGCTGTCCGACCGCATTGCGGTGCTGGCGGATCGCAAGGTGGTGGCGGCCAAGCCGCTGGACCAGATCATTCAGATTGATCATCCGTTCATCAAGGAGTATTTCCTGGGTGAGCGGGGCAAACGGGCCCTGTTGGCGCTGGGCTCGCAGATGACGGAGGCGGTGGCTGCAGCCTCGCTTTCGACGCAGGAGGATTGATGGAAAACAAAGCCCACGCATTCCTGGCCGGGCTGTTTACGATCGGGCTGATCATCTTCATCGGCCTGGCCGTCATGTGGTTCAACCGAGACCAGACCGTGCGCTTGCCGTACGACGTGGTCACGCGTTCGACCGTCAACGGGCTGAATCCGCAGGCTTCCGTGAAATACCGCGGCCTGGACGTCGGCAAGGTCGACAGCATCCGCTTTGACGACAAGGTGCCAGGGCAGATCGTGGTGCGCGTGCTGGTCGACAAGGATGCGCCCATCACCACGACCACGTACGGCCGGCTGGCCTATCAGGGCGTGACGGGCCTCGCCTATGTGCAGCTCGACGACCGCGGCTTTGACAACAGCAAGCGCGCGCCCAGTCCTGTGCGCCTGGCCACGTCGGACAAAGACCCTGCCCGCATCCGCATGGAAGCCGGCTTCCTCGACGAGCTGGACAAGCGCGGCGACCAGATGCTCTCCAAGCTCGATCAGACGCTGAACTCGCTGTCGATCATGTTTGACGACGAGCACCGCCAGCAGGTCACGGCGTCGCTGCAATCGTTCCAGAAGACGATGGACGCCTACAGCACGCTCGCACAGCAGGCCGAGCCGACGATGCGCCGCCTGCCGCAGATTGCCGACAACCTTGATTCCACGCTGGTGGCCACGCGCAAGCTCACGCAGTCGCTGTCCGACCCGAAGGGGCCGTTGATGTCGACGCTCTCGGGCGCCGGGACGGATCTGACGGCGGCAACGCAGTCGATGCAATCCGCCGCCAATGTGCTGACCTACGAAACGCTGCCGCAGCTCAATGGCTTTGCACGCGAGGCCCGCCAGGCCGTGCGCGGATTCGACCATGCCGTGACCGACTTCAACGCCCGGCCGCAAAGCGTGCTGTTTGGCCCCGCACCCGGCGCGCCCGGCCCCGGTGAAACCGGCTTCACCGCGCCCGCCGCCCGCGCTTCGGCTCAGCCCTGAGGAGATTCCATGCCGATGTTGTCCGCTGTGTTCCGCCGCGCGTGCGCGCTGCCTGCCCTGATGGCGCTATCGCTCCTGGCAGCTTGCTCCAGCGCGCCGGTGGCGCCCGCCGCCCTCTATGACTTTGGACTCGCGCCTGCCGCAAGCGCTGGCGCGCGCCTGCCCACCGCCTTGCGCGTGGCCGACGTGGCCGGCCCGGGCTGGATGGACGGCAACGCCATCTATTACCGCCTCGCCTATGCGCAAGGCCAGCGTACCGACGCCTACGCCAACAGCCGCTGGGTGGAATCGCCCGTGAGTCTGTTCGATGCCCGTTTGCGCAATGCGGCGGCAGGGCGCGGCCAGGTGATCGGCTATCCCACGCCCGATGTGCCGAGCCTGCGTGTCGAGCTGGTCGATTTTTCACAGGTATTCGACAGGCCCGATGCCAGCCGCGGCGTGGTGCGCCTGCGTGCAACCGTGTCACTGGCGCGCGGTGTGATCGACCAGCGCGTGGTACAGGCTGACGCGCCGGCCCCGAGCCCGGACGCTGCAGGCGGCGTGGCCGCCCTCACGCAGGCATCGGACAAGGCCATCGGCGAGGTGCTCGACTGGGTGGCGGGCCTGCCGCTCGCGGCGTCCGCCTCTTCGACACCGGCAACGCCCGGCGCTGCACTTGGCACGCGCCGGCGCTAATACCGCCACCTCTGAACCGGATGGAGGAACCATCCGTGATGCGCGGCATCGGACGCTATGATGGACTGTTTTTTCCGGCCACGTCCGCTCCTCTTTCTAGCTCGCTCCTTCCGGTGACGGACTTCCACGCGCAACCCGCTGCACCCACCCAGCATCGCCACTCGCCGCTTGCGCGCGCCGGGCTGGGGTGGTTCGTGCTGCTGGTCGTCTACGCAAGCCTGTATCCGTTTGCCGGCTGGACAGACACCGGCGTGTCGCCGTTCGCCTTCCTGAGCGCACCGCTGCCGCGCTACAACACCGCCTTCGACATGCTCACCAACGTGTGGGGCTACATGCCGCTGGGCATGCTGACGGTGCTGGCGCTGCACCCGCGCATCACCGGCTGGCGCGCGGTCTTGCTGGCGCTGCTGGCGGGGTTGCTGCTCTCCGGCGCGATGGAGGCGATCCAGACCTATCTGCCCACGCGCGTGTCCTCCAATGTCGATCTGGCGACGAACACGCTGGGCGCCTTGCTGGGCGGCCTCGTCATGTTGCCTTTTGCGGCGCGGCTGATCGACCGCGGCGGGCTGCGCCGCCTGCGCCGCCGGTGGTTCGAGCCACATGCGACCTTTGCCATCCTGCTGATGCTGGTGTGGCCGTTCGCACAGATTTTTCCGCAGGAATTCCTCTTCAGCATGGGCGGAGTGATCCGCAGCATCCTGCTCGATCCATCGCCGGATGCGTTTGTGGTCAATCTCGTTAACGGCTGGTTTCCCGAGCTGTTCGACTGGCAGGACAAGCTGACGGCGCACCCGGAAGCACTGCAGCGCCAGGAACTGCTGGAAGCGCTCATCACCGCCTGCAGCTGGATCGGCACGGGGCTGCTGGCCAGCGTGGCCATGCGCAGCGGTGCGCCCATGCTGCGCCTGCTGGCTGCGCTGCTGGCCGGCGCGCTGCTGGTCAAGGCGGGGGCGACGGTGCTGCAGTTTCCGCTGGGCGGCGCGTGGGACTGGCTTTCGTCCGGCGCGCGTTTCGGGTTGATTGTCGGCTCGCTGGTGCTCGTGCTGCTGGTGCGGCTGCCGCGCTGGTTGCGCGGCGCGCTGGCCATGACGCTGCTGATCGCGCTGATCATCCTGTCCAATGTGCTGCCGCCGAGCCCGTATTCGTGGGTGTCGGCGCAAAGCTGGCGGCTCGGGCGCTTCGTCCATTTCAACAGCCTGTCGCAATGGATCGGCTGGCTGTGGCCGTTTCTGGGCCTCGGCTATCTCGCCTGGCGCGCCGAGCAGACGCAGCTGCAGCGGCGCGCCGGACGTCACGCGCGTTGAGTGCCCGCCGCAGCAGATGCGGGATGCGGTGAGGCAGCGCGCCGCACCGCAATCAGTGCTGCCAGCGCCGCCAGGTACATCGCCGCCATGGCGATAAAACCCGCGCGCCACCCGAACACGCCTGTCGACCAGGCGGCCACGCCCAAGCCGACGAGGGCACCGCCCTTGGCTGCGCTACTACACAATCCCAACGCAAAACCTTGACGATCTTCCGGGCTTGTCTCAGCGACCAGGCTGTTGAGGACCGGCAGCAGGCCGCCAAGGCACAGGCCCCAGGCCAAACGTGCGGCAATGAAGCCGACTTCCTCTTGCGCAAGGCCTTGCCAGAGCGCGGTGACGCCGCATACCGCGGTCAATGCGCACACGCGCCCCAGCGTGACATGCACGGGCAGTCCGGCAAACCGCTTTGCCCACCAGCGCGCAGACAGCGCCAGTGTTGCCGCCGTCGCGCTGTAGGCGAGACCTGCCAGTATCACCGAGCCATGCAGTGTCTCGGTGATGTACGGCGCGAGAAAGCCTTGGGGCATGACGCGCGCCGCCTGCACAGCTACCGTCCCGAGCAACAAGCCGATCACTAGGCCGCTCAAGGGCGCGTGCCGTGATTGCAGCATGTCGGAGGTCGATTTCGACGCGCTGCGCGGGGCGGGGCCGATGCCCGGCAAGCAGAACATCGCCAGCGGAATGCACGCCAGAATCACCACCGCGCCCGCCGTGTTGGCCATCCGGAAGCCCATCCACGAGACGAGCCATGCGCCGACCGGCGGAGCCATGAAGCTGCCGCACGCCGTGACGGTCTGCAGATCGGCGAAGACGCGCCGGCGCATGTCGGCAGGTGCCACGCGCATCGCATAGATCTGTGCGGCTGCCAGAAAGCCGGCCAGCCCGCCTTGCACGGTGCGCGCCAGCAGCACGCTGGCCGCCGAGTCCGCATGGACCGACCACAGCTGCGACGCTGCCAGCGCGATGAGCGCTCGCAAGATCATCGGCTTGGGCCCGACGCGATCAGCCAGGCGGCCCCACCAGGGCGCGGTGACAAGCGTGGCGGCCATCGGCGCGAAGTACGCTGCGCTCGCCACCCACGCGAACGGCACATGCGGCACAGGCGACAGCTCGCGCAGGAACAGTGGCCAGAACGGCCCTGTCATTTCCATCGCGCCCATTGAAAGGGCCTGGATGACGAGGAGCCACCGAATGGCCTCGCGCCACGCGTCCACGGGCGTTGCGGGGCTCATGTCCGAACCGCGTCGGCCAGCGGGTTAGGCAGCGCGGCGTGCATGTCGTCAGACTGGTCGCGCAGGCGCATGCGAACGAACGTCTTGAACGACCATGGCGCTTCGAGCAGCGCGTGACGCTCCTGCTTCCAGGTGTCGGCATCCAGCGCCGAGCGGTTTGCTTCGAACACGACCTGCATGGCGTCATGCCACTGGCGTAGCCCGACGGCGCTACCGTGTTCGGGAAACAGCGCCAGCGCCAGCTCACCGATATGGCACAGCAGGAAGGCGTGGATCAGCTTCTTGCGCGGATTGTCCCGATCGGGATACGTGGTGTGGCCGGCGCGGAACGGCGTGATCGAGAAGCCTTGCGTCTGCAGCGTCGGCAACGCGATCTTCACGTCGCCAAAGTCACGCACCACCAGGCGCACCGGCATACCGGCCTCGTCGATGACGACGAAGGTGTTCTGCTGATGCGCCTCCAAAGCGATGCCGTAACGCAGATACAGGCCGACGATGGCCGGAATGGCGACGTGCAGGTACGCATCGAAAAAGCGCGCAGCCCGCTCGGCGCGCGTGCCGTCGGCCTGGCGCGCCAGCACGGTGTCGAGCAGCAGCGGTGCTGCTGCGTGCGTCATGTCGGCGGTGAAGTCGGGCGTGAAGAGGGTGCCGACCGGCAGCAGCCGTTCGTTGCCGGCAATGCGTGCGGTCGGGTTGTCGCGCACGATCATCGAGAGATGCCGGGCGCGATCGTCGTCGGTGCCGGTCAAATGGATGCCATGGCGCTCCGGCACGATCGACAAGACGCTCGCCAATGCTGCGTCGTTCGCGAGGATGCGTTCCAGCAGGGCGCTCACGCGCGGGCCCATCACCGCCGATTTGGGCGATACGGTGCGCTCAACGCTGGTCAGCCGCATGCTGACCGGCAGCTTGAGCATCGGGCCGCCCGGCGCGTCGGTCGCGGCCACGGTGCGGAATGACATCGTTGGCCGGGCGGCAATGTTGATGTCCGGCAAACGGATCAATTCGCCTGCGGCAAATTCTGCGGCGAAGGTCTCACCGAGTGTCGTGTCGCGCTGCCACGGGTGAACGGGCAGCGGCAGCCACGCTTCGGGCGCAAGCTGGCGCGCCAACAGGGCTTTGCGAAACGCCGCCATGGTCTCCGGGAACGTCGCCGCGAACCAATTGGCGTACGGCTGCACTCCGTCCATCGTCGTGACCTGCAGTCGATGCGCCGCCACCGCCACCACGCCGAGGGGCACCTGTGCCTCGAACTCTGGCGACAGCGCAATCACCTGGTCGGGAGCCAGTCCCAGCCGTGTCTTGTAGGCCGGATGCCACGGGTGGCCGCCGGTGCCCCATTGCTCGGTGCGCGCCAAGGCGTGGGGCGTGCCGTCGCCGCAGAGCAGGGCCAGCGCGTCTTGCCACGCGGCGGTGCGGTGCTCGGCAGCGAGACGTGCGCCCCAGGCGAGTCGATAGGCCTGGCACAGCGTGTCGTTGTCCTGGCTGTTGTCGAGTTCTGCCGCGAGCCGGTCGATGGCGGCGAGGCGATGGGCCTCGGCGGCATCGCCCATGTCCAGCATGGGCGCGAGCCAGTGGAGCAGGGCTGATGGACGTTCAATCGGCGTCGGCGGGCGATCGTGCGCCAGCACAGCGACGTCGCCCGTCAATGTCCAGCTGCCGAGTGCGCCCGGCCGCAAGCCAGTGAAGCGTAACAGCACGCGCTGCTGCCAGATCGGCAGCAACGTCACATCGGCGCGCGTATCGGCGATGAGTCGATCTGCGCTGAGCAGCGCTTCACGAAACAGCGCCTGCAGCAGGCGCGACAGCACCCGGCAGCGTGCCAACTGCTGCGCCGCCGACCAATGTTCGGTCTGCACGCCGGCATCGCGCAGCGCGGGAATGGATTCAAGACGGAGGTTGCCGGCTGCAGCGGCAGCGGATGCGGTTTCGGTGTGGGCGGCGGTATCAGATCGACGTTGCACGAGGGCTCCTACGGGACATGAGCGTGTGCAGGCGAGCGGGGCTCGACCCTGCAGCACAGGGGGTCCAGATGTAGGGGCCGCTTCAGAGACAGGCGGGAATGCAACGCTCCCATGACGAAGCTGCACGGGAGGCTTGTTCTCTTCTAGGTATGTGCGCAGTGCAGGCAGCCTGGTCGGCTGCATGAAGGCATCATTTGGTGTGCTGCAGTTTAGATGAGAATGATTCCCACTTGCAAAATTATTCCATCAACTTAAGGCGATCGAGTGACAGCACCGGCGCGTGCCGTCTTCACGCAACCGACATGAATCCTTTCTACCTTAGCGCGTGGTGAGTTGACGGCGCGCGCTGCTCGGTCCGGCTCGCTGATGTCATCAGGAGGTCATCCGTGTCTGCCACCCGAAAGGCCCACGCTACCCGTCGATTGCTCGTGGTGTCTGCGGGCGCCCCCGCGTTGCCTGCGTCGCCGCCTCAATCGGTTGCTTCGCGAGACGGCCTGGCGCCTCCTGTGATCCATACCGTCGACTGACTTCGTTGCTCGCGCTCAGTCAGGCGTTGCCCCGTGTTGTCCCCCCCAACCTCCCAAATACACAGACATCAGGACGAGAACATGACCTCCAACAGTCGCCGTGGTTTTCTCCGTTCCGCTGCCCAACTGGCTGCTGCATCGGCAGCCATGGGCGCGGTGCCCGAAGGCATTCGCCAGGCGCTGGCGATTCCCGCCCACAACGCGCACCGCAATATCGAAGATGTGCAGCACATCGTGATCCTCATGCAGGAAAACCGCTCGTTCGATCATTACTTCGGCACGCTCCGTGGCGTGCGCGGGTATGGCGATACGCGTACCGTCACGCTGCCGAGCGGCAAGAGCGTGTGGCATCAGCCGGTGGCCGGCGGCGCGGGCGAGGTGCTGCCGTTCCGCCCGAGCGCGCCTGATCTCGGCCTGCAGTTCCTGCAAGACTTGCCGCACGGCTGGAACGACACGCACCTTGCCGTCAACGGCGGGCGTTACGATGGCTGGGTCCCACACAAGGGCACCACGACGATGGCGTACCTGACGCGCCAGGACATTCCGTTCCACTATGCGCTGGCCGACGCCTTCACCATCTGCGACGCCTATCACTGCGCCACGCCCACGTCGACCGACCCGAACCGCTACTACATGTGGACCGGCTATGTCGGTAACGACAACGTCGGCGGCGGCCCCGTGATCGACAACGCAGAAGCCGGCTACGGCTGGTCGACGTATCCCGAAGTGCTCGAAGCCGCCGGCATCTCGTGGAAGATCTACCAGGACATCGGTACGGGCCTGGACGCCGCAGGCTCATGGGGCTGGACGAGCGACGCCTACATCGGCAACTACGGCGACAACTCGCTGCTGTACTTCAAGCAATATCAGAACGCGCAGCCTGGCAACCCGCTGTACGACAAGGCGCGCACCGGCACCAACGCAGCGGCCGGAGAGGGCTACTTCGACATCCTCAAGCGCGATGTGCAGAACGGCACGCTGCCGCAGGTGTCGTGGATTGCCGCGCCGGAAGCGTTCTCCGAGCATCCGAACTGGCCGGCCAACTACGGCGCGTGGTACATCGACCAAGTCCTGCAGATCCTGACTTCCAACCCCGAGGTGTGGAGCAAGACCGCGGTGTTCGTTACCTACGACGAGAACGACGGTTTCTTCGACCACCTCGTCCCGCCGTTTGCCTCATCGGGCAGCAATGGCCTGTCGACGGTCGACACCACGGGCGAGTACTTTCCGGGCAACAGCACGTACGGCGCCGGCAGCTACGGCCTGGGCCAGCGCGTGCCGATGCTCGTGGTATCGCCGTGGTCAAAGGGCGGCTACGTGTGCTCTGAAACGTTCGACCACACGTCGATCATTCGTTTCATCGAGCAGCGCTTCAAGCGCACGCACAACGTGCGCTCGCCGAACATCTCGAAGTGGCGTCGCGCCGTTTGCGGTGATCTGACGTCGGCGTTCAACTTCGCCACGCCCAACGAGGTGGTGCCTGCATTGCCTAGCACCGCGGCCTACGTGCCGAAGGACAAGCTGCGCCACGCCAGCTACGTGCCGCTGCCCCCGCTGGTGCAGGCCGTGCCGAAGCAGGAAGCCGGCGTGCGAGCGTCGCGTGCGCTGCCGTACGAACTGTTCGTGCGCGGGCGCCAGGACGAAGCCGCCGGCAAGTTCCAGCTTGAATTCGTGAACACCGGGGACGTGGGGGCTGCCTTCCTCGTCTACACCGCCGGCAGCACGGATGCGCCGCGCACCTACACGGTCGAGGCAGGCAAGCGGCTGTCGGACAAGCTGGCCGTGAACGCAGGCGGTGCCTACGACTTCACGGTGCACGGCCCGAACGGCTTCCTGCGCCGCTTTGTCGGCAAGCTCACGCTGTCGGGCCTGCTGAGTCCGCACGGTCACGCGCTGGAAGTGAAGGAAGGCTACGACGTGGCCAACGGCAACCTGCAACTGCGCCTCATCAATCACGGCCGTGCGCCGACCGTCTTCACCATCAAGAGCGCTTACACGGGCGAAAGCGTGCAACGCGAAGTGCGCGGCGGTGACGATGCGTCGGTGTACCTCGACTTGCGCAGCCACCACGCCTGGTACGACCTGACCGTCACGGCCAGCACCGATGCCGGTTTCGCGCGTCGCCTTGCCGGCCACGTTGAAACCGGCCGCGTCAGCGCGTCCGATCCAGCGCTGAGCGCATAAGCGAGACCCAAGCAAAACGGCCCGCTGGCTTGATTTGCCAGCGGGCCACTTTTTTTTCTTGCGACGCTCAGCGTCAGAGTTGCATCGTGTACGTGTGTGCCTGATGCAGCGCCAGCGCGCTCAGCCCGACGATCACCACGATCGCCAAGACATCGGCAAACGGATAGCCCCAATAGTGCGTCATTGCGTGGTCTCCCTCGGTTCGGGGTCAAGCAGGCCGGTATCGGCCATACGTTGACGGCCGAACTCGGTGGCGTCTCCGTGGCCTCAGGAGGGACACCGCCGCGGATGACCTCCAGGTTTTCCGCGCTCTCCGACACCATCTCGGCTCAAGTGCCTCTTCTTCCCGGCAAGTGTGCCAAACGATTGTTGATATATGGAGAACAGTATTTTCTTCAATCTTGTATTTATCCATCAAGGGCAACGATCTATTCTGATCACAAGCGCAACGAACTGAGCGCAACCGAATATCCAGACAGATCAGGAGCCCATCATGAACACCCGCCTCGCAATCGCTTTCTCCCGTCACACCCTGGTGGCCCTGGTGGCCACAGTTTCCGCTTCCGCCGCTCTGCTATCGGCCCAGCCGGCAGCTGCAGCGGTCCAAAGCAGCGCCGATCCGTACACGCAAGGCGCCGTTGCCAAGGCTGACCCCTACACGCAGGGTGCTGCCGCCAAGTACGACGTCTATACCCAGGGTGCGGACCGTCAAGCTGATACCTACGGCTATCTGTCGTGGAAGAACGATCGCTTCGATCCGTACACCCAAGGTGCCGTCGGCAAGGCTGATCCATACACCGATGGCGCCATCGCCAAGGCTGATCCGTACACCGACGGCGCTGCTGCCAAGTACGACGTCTACACGCAGGGTGCCGATCGCCAGGCCGACACCTACGGCTATCTGTCGTGGAACGGCGATGCCTCGTATCCGAAGGCCGCCGCTTCGCAAGCCTGATCGAGCCGTACCAAAGCAAAAGGGCCTTGGGTTCTACCCCAAGGCCCTTTTTGTTTCTGCAGCGTTCCGGCGGTAATCAGACCACGCCGGCTTCGTGTGCCTGCTGATCCGCGTGGTACGAACTGCGCACCATGGCGCCCACGGCCGCGTGCGTGAAGCCCATCTCGTACGCCTTCTCTTCGAACATCTTGAAGGTGTCCGGGTGCACATAGCGCAGCACCGGCAGATGGTGGCCCGACGGCGCCAGATACTGGCCGATGGTCAGCATGTCGATGTCGTGCTCGCGCATGTCGCGCATGACTTCCAGGATTTCCTCATCCGTCTCGCCCAGGCCGACCATCAGGCCGGACTTGGTCGGCACGTTCGGGTTGCGGGCCTTGAAGTCCTTCAGCAGCTTCAGCGAGTGCGCGTAATCCGCACCCGGGCGCGCCTGCTTGTACAGGCGCGGCACCGTTTCGAGGTTGTGGTTCATCACGTCGGGCGGGCATTCCTGCAGGATGTCCAGCGCCTTCTCCAGGCGGCCGCGGAAGTCCGGCACCAGCACTTCGATGCGCGTGGCCGGCGACAGGGCGCGCGTGCGCGAGATGCAATCGACGTAATGCTGGGCGCCGCCGTCACGCAGGTCGTCGCGGTCGACGCTGGTGATGACGACGTAGTTGAGCTTGAGTTCAGCGATCGTCTTGGCCAGGTTTTCCGGCTCGTTCACGTCGAGCGGATCCGGGCGGCCGTGCCCGACATCGCAGAACGGGCAGCGGCGCGTGCATTTGTCGCCCATGATCATGAACGTGGCCGTGCCCTTGCCGAAGCACTCGCCGATATTCGGGCAGCTGGCCTCTTCGCACACCGTCACGAGGTTGTTGGCGCGCAGGATGTCTTTGATTTCGTAGAAGCGCGAGTTGCCGGTGGCGGCGCGCACGCGAATCCAATCCGGCTTCTTGAGCTTCTCGGCCGGCACGATCTTGATGGGGATGCGTGCGGTTTTGTCGAGCGACTTCTGCTTGGCCGTCGCGTCGTACGGTTTGTTCGACGGGGTGGCAGGGGTGGCGACTTCAGTGGCGCCGGCGGCGGAATCGGTCATCGTGTTCTCCGCACGGGCTTGCGGCTCGTGCATATCCGGGCGCTATGCGGTAGCGGCCTCGGCGGGGTGCGCTTGCGCGCGTTGCTGCAATTGAGCGACCAGCGCATTGGCCAGGTCGCGGGAAACGGTTTGCCAGTCGTTCGCATCGACGGCGCGTCCGGACGCATCACGGGCGCCGGCGGTCACCATATCGACGGTTTCCAGGCCGGCATAGCCACACGGGTTGATCTGCGTGAAGGGCGACAGGTCCATCGCCAGGTTCAGGCTCACGCCGTGGTAGCTGCAGCCGTTGCGGATCTTCAGTCCCAGCGCGGCGATCTTGGCGCCGGCATGCGGCCCGCTCGACAGGTAGATGCCGGGGGCGCCAGCCTTACGTTCGGAGGCAACATTATACGTGGCGAGCGTCTGGATGACGGCCGCCTCGATGGCATCGACCAGCGCCTTCACGAACAGCCCGCGTCGGCGCAAATCCAGCAAAAGGTAAGCGACAACTTGGCCGGGGCCGTGATAAGTGATCTGACCGCCACGGTCGACTTTCACCAGCGGAATGTTGCCGGGGGCCAACAGATGCGCGGGATCACCGGCCAGGCCGAGCGTGAACACCGGCGGGTGTTCGACCAGCCAGATCGTGTCAGGAGTATCGGGCCCGCGCCGCGCGGTAAATGTCTGCATTTCGTCGAAGCAAGCGGCGTAGTCCTGCAGGCCGCGTTCGACGATGTCAATCGGAATCATGCCCGCGAGTGTAGCGCAGGGCCGTCGATGTCGCCGTGCGCCTTTGCCCGCTTCGGTCGCAG